>Ga0181412_1000011_pt1 | contig 67944 bp, 116 predicted proteins | sample 35SPOviralmetaG_FD_130113 | JGI IMG/M metagenome (GOLD analysis project Ga0181412, IMG submission 130113) | Marine viral communities from the oligotrophic San Pedro Time Series (SPOT) site, San Pedro Channel, CA, USA - 35 SPOT_SRF_2012-08-15 | ecosystem: Environmental > Aquatic > Marine >... | reverse complement strand
TGATATGATGCGTGACACATTCCATAGTATTACTGATGGCGAATACAGTGAGTTACTTTACAAACTATTTGGTAAAGAAAGAGTAGAAGCAGAACTAGAAAAGTTTTTAGAGTTTGATTTCTTTCAAAGAGTAGGCGGTGGAATTGGTATGACCCGTATGATTGCAGCAATGGATACAATACAACTAGCAAAAGCAGCATAAAAAAATTAAAAAAGTAACACTTCTTGGTTGACAACAATTAAGAAGTGTTATATATTAATATATGTAAGTTAGCAAAAGGAACATACAATGAAAATCCAAGATTGCAGTGTAGTAGATATTATTGCCGCAAGTATTTTAGTATATAATTCTCAGGGTTTTGTAAAAAGTGGATATGGTCATTTTGAATATGACGATGACGGCAATGTTATAAAAGAAATCAAAGATAATAAATCTATGATTAATGATATGTTGTTTTCAGGTAAAACCTTTACTGACGAAGAACTTAAAGAAGCTAATGAGCTTGCAAATAATATTAATGGCAAAATGATGCTAAAAAAGTTAACAGGTAATCTTAGCAATTTTGAATCAAATGTTGTAAGATCGCTAAATGAAACACCTAATAATTTTGCAGTAAGTATTATTGCTAGTTTGCCTCATAGTATTAGTATTGATAAAAAACGTGAAAAAGTAAATGATCGTATGTCTCAATTAAAACATAGCAGTATGTTTTTTGGAGAAAAAAGCAAACGCTATGATATTAATATAGAGATACTTGATGTTAAGTTTATTCAAACTTCTAATGTATATATGATTACAGGTGTATATGCTGGTAAAGATCTTATTAAGTTTTGGTGGAGAGATCAACCAGATGTAAGTGATATTATTACTGGTAAAATTATTAGTATTCGTGGAACAGTTAATAAACACGAAAATAGTCGATACACTGGTGCAAAAGAAACAATGATTAATCGTGTAAAAATTACAAAAATCTTAAATTAATGGTTGACAAGTAAGATATCTTACTGTAAAGTATAAGTATAGTTTACAAAGTTAGGAGACTTAAATGACTAAAATGGCACTAAAAACTACCAAGCGTGGACGTCCTACTAAAGCAGAAACTTTAATTAAAGTAGTAGACGAAGCTGTAGACAACCCCAATGAAACTGATGCACAAATCATAGAGAGAACACGTGAGCGTTTTCAAATACTTGAAGATATGACACAAGCAAGTATTGACGGTGTTGTGCGAGGTATGGTAGTTACTGGACCTCCAGGTGTTGGTAAAAGTTTTGGTGTTGAACTTGTTCTTGAGAAGAACAATTTGTTTGACAAAATTGCAGGTAAGCGTTTGCGTTTTGGCATTGAAAAAGGTGCCGCATCTGCAATAGGTTTGTATAAGTTGCTTTATAACTATGCAGACAAAGGTAATGTGTTAGTGCTAGATGATTGTGATACAGTATTGTATGATGAAACTTCTCTTAACCTTCTTAAAGCTGCACTTGACTCAAGTAAAAAGCGTAAGATTAGTTGGAACACTGATAGTTCTTTATTGAGACGTGAAGGTATTCCAGATACTTTTGAATTTAAAGGTAGTGTAATTTTTATTACTAATCTTAAGTTTGATAAAGTTCGTGGTAAAATGAAAGACCATTTGGATGCTATTATGTCACGTTGTCACTATCTTGATCTTACACTTGATACAACACGTGAAAAAATGCTACGTTGTAAACAAATCGTTGCAGACGGTATGCTTAATGAGTACGGATTTAATAAGAAAGAGCAACAAGAAGTTATTGACTTCATGTTTTCTAACAAAGATAGAATGCGTGAGATTAGTTTGCGTATGGTAACTAAGTTAGCAGACTTAAAAAAGTCAATGAGCAATCGTTGGAAACGAATGGCAGAATGCACATGTATGAAGCGAGTTTAATTGCTTCATACATAACAGAAAGCCCCTTATGGGGCTTTTTTATTGACATTTCACTGTAACTATAGTATATTAAATGTATGGCTTGTAAGATTGTTTTAAAAGATGAAGTAAATTGTAAGATAGAAGGACTTGATTTAGATACACGTAAAAAGTGTGAAAAAGAATTAAAGTTTTTCTTGCCTTATGCACGTCACGTTCCGGCTTTTAAATTGGGACGTTGGGATGGATGCACAAGCTATTTTACAGTAGGCGGAGTAACATATATAAATCTTTTAGATAGGATTTTGCCTATTATTGTGGAAGATGGTTATGAAATAGTTGTTGAAGATAATCGCAAACATAATGACTTTGAGTTTGACGCTGTTGATCAAACAACCTTCCAACACAAATTATGGCCGGAAGGTCATTCTGCACAAGGACAGCCAGTAACATTACGTGACTATCAAATAGAGATAGTTAACCAGTTTTTAAATACACCACAATGTTTGCAAGAAATTGCAACAGGTGCTGGTAAAACTCTTGTTACTGCTGCATTAAGTGAGCGTGTAGAAAAATATGGACGCAGTATTGTTATTGTACCCAATAAAGATCTAGTTAGACAAACATATGACGACTATGTAAATTTAGGACTGGACGTTGGTGTTTATTATGGTGACAAAAAAGACTTAGGTAAAATGCACACTATTTGCACCTGGCAAAGTCTTAACAGTATTAGAAAACGTTTCCGAGAAGGAGAAAGTGAATTAAGTTTACAAGAATTTGCAGAAGATGTTTCTTGTGTTATTGTTGACGAAGTTCATCAAGCTAAAGCAGATGTTTTAAAAGAATTACTTACTAAAGATTTTTCACATATACCACTACGATGGGGGTTAACAGGTACAATTCCTAAAGCTGATCACGAAAAAGTTAGTTTGCAGGCCTGTTTAGGAGAAGTGGTAAATAAATTAAGTGCTAGCGAATTACAAGACATGGATGTTTTATCTAAATGTCATGTAAATGTTGTGCAAATGAAAGAACATGCAGAATATAGTAATTATCAAAGCGAGCTTACATACTTGACAACTGACAAGTATAGAATGGATTATATTTCTGAACTTATAACTAAAATTTCAAAAAGTGGTAATACACTTGTATTAGTTGATCGTATTAAATGTGGTCAAATGATATGTGAGCGTATTCCTAAAGCAGAATTTGTAAGTGGCGAAATGAAAACAATGGATAGAAAAGATGCATACACAGAAATTAACGAAGGAACGAATCATGTGGTTGTGGCAACATACGGAGTTGCGGCTGTCGGTATTAACATTCCTCGTATATTTAATCTTGTGCTTCTTGAGCCTGGAAAAAGTTTTGTCCGTGTTATACAGTCAATAGGGCGAGGTGTGCGTAAAGCAGAAGATAAAGACTTTGTTCAAATTTGGGATGTGACGAGCACAGCCAAGTTCAGCAAGCGACATTTGACTGAACGTAAAAAATTCTATAAAGAGGCTAACTACCCCTTTACTATTGAAAAAGTTGATTATTAATGAAAATTTTAACAGTTGAAAATCAAACTTATGATTTGGATGAAGTTCCTGATACAGTAGAAGACTTGAGATACGGTATATTAGATTACAGTAATCCAAGCTATATTGATTATTATTTTATTCCACTTGTATTTTTGGAAAGTTTCTATGCTCCTGCAGCAGTTTTAAAAGTAGGTCAGTATACTATAAGTATGCCATTAGACTGGAGCATGGTTATATGCGATCCAATGGTGGGAGATCCAGAAGTTGTAAGTTTAATGAGCCTTAATGATAGAGGATTTCATTCATTTGCATTTAATCCAATAACAGGATATACGCCGCAATATCTAGACGTAAGTATAGTTAATATATATACTGATGTAAAATGGTATGCACCAAAACTTAAATTTGGTCATTTACTATGTATTCCCTTACATGATGGAGAGAATCCCCCTTGTGTGATGTTTGTAAAGGATGCAAACAAGTTACCAGAAGTATTGGATATAACACAGCTATGGTAAAAGCAAATAACAAATTTGAACTTACAATTAGAGACATAGAAATTATTGAACAAGCACTACGAGCAAAAGCAGGACGTAGAGGACTTGCTATAGCAGAAGGTGAAACTTCTCCTCAACTTAGAGACGAAATGGTTGAAATACAAAATTTGTTAGGACGTATTCACGATCAAAAAAACTTTTATCGTCCATCGTCTAAAACATACGTGAGTGGATAATGAGTGGACAAAGACGCTTTTTAAAATTATGGAGTAGAACAGTGGGCATGCCTGTTGGACTCGATGATGATGACAAGCCAGAGTTTTTACCCATTACGCAAGATGATGTTCATAAAGCATTATTGTTTAGAACATTCTGGATTGTGTTGCATATTGTTACATGTTGTGCTATAATTGCAGGTAATGGAAGAATGTTAGGATTTTGGTAATGGATCCTCAAAAGCGTATTGTATATTTGATGTTAGGTATTTGTATTGCTTTACATTTTATTATTATTCCAATATGGATGTGGAGTTTAGGACTATGAGTCTTGAACCTAAAGATACATGTAGTATATGCGATAGTCCTTATGACGAGGATGCAGGTGGCATACAAGGATACTTTGGTATAATGCCAGTTACATTTTGTGAATGGTGTTACAGTAGTATGTACGACATGATAGAACAAGATATAAGGGCCGACGAAGTCGATGAGTAAGTTAAATATTAAAGAAGAGATGAGAGCCATCGACTCAAAAGATAGACGTTGGTATGATAGTCTCACAGAAGAAGAAAAAGGTAAACTAGGCATGTGGTTGCTTATGAGATATACTAGTAATGCAGGCGAAAAAATGTTTCAAGAGCATTATTTAGAATGGACAAATGAAGTTGTAAATGTTCATTTTAATAAACTACGTAAACATCCACAACTACAATGGCAACTGTTACAACTTGTTGGTTTAGGCAAGCCAACGTTTCATCCATGGATTGCTCCTGGTAGAGCAGGAAAAAAAACAAAATTACAAAAATGGGTAGAAGAAAATTATTCACATCTCAATGATGATGAGGTAGATATCTTTATTGCATGTCGTAGTAAAGAAAACTTCAATGAACTTTTAGAAGAATATGGACTTGACAAAAAACAAATAAAAGATATACTCAAATAATGTATAAATGTGAATATTGCAACAAAGAATACAAGAAAGAAAGCACTCTTGCTGTTCATCTTTGTGAACCAAAACGTAGACATATGCAGAAAGGAGAACCACATGTTCAGCTTGGTTTTCGAGCCTATCAATTATTTTATCAAATCGGCACTAACAGTAAACAAGATAAAGATTATAACGATTTTGCGAAAAGTCAATACTATATTGCTTTTTGTAAGTTCGGCTATTATTGTAGGGATATCGGTATTGATGATATTCCAGCTTATGTAAAATATTTACTAGCTAAACAAGCAAGACTTGATCATTGGACTCGTGATAAGTATTTTACAGAATGGATGAAAGAACGACAAAAAACTGAAAGTACAGATAGGGCTGTAGAAAGAACCATTATATTCTTAGAAAAATGGGCATTGGAAAATAATACTACATTTAACAAATATTTTGAAGATGTAAGCCCTAATTTAGCAACGTTTCATATTTGTAGTGGTAAGATAAGTCCATGGGTATTGTTTAATAGTAGTAGCGCACAAAATCTTATAGATACATTTAATAGTGAGCAACTTAAAATGGTTACCAACTATTTAGACATTGATTTTTGGCAAAGAAAAATGAATGTAAATCCAGATGAAACAAGTTGGGCAAAAGAAATATTAAAAAAGGCAGAATTATGAAACAACATGTGCATATTTACAGTAGTGCAGGACCTGATTGCGGAGCATTGGGATGGGTGCTAGAAAAAAGTCCAACATATACATCTACTAATTTTAGAATTAATGAAGAAGAATTAGATCAAAAAGATGTAGATCCTTGGGATAATCATAGTGACGACCATGATCATTGGAGTCATAAAATGATTGAAGCACAAGAATTAGATGACCCTTCATATGTGCCTGTTATGGAAGATATTATTAATAGTAATAAAGGCAGGAGTGTATGGGGTATAAGTTATGGTGCATGGGAACAAAAAAATTGGGAAAGCAATGCCTACAAAATAGGAATAAAAACTACAACGGAGACTTTTGATTATTATTGGAAACTTTATGCAAACAGACCAATTGATGATATAAAAGAATCAATGAACATGCATATACATGATCATCATCAAGATGATCCAAAATACAGAGAATATATGTATACAACATTTGCTGATTATTTAAAAGAAGACGAAATACCTTTTTGGAAATTACAAAGTGCTTTTTGGTGGGGTTGGAAATCGTGTGCAACAGATGAAGATTTTAATAAAGCAAAAGAGGTAGCTAGATATAATGGCCAAGAGCCATCTTACCCTGCTGATGTTTTAATAGACGATATATTTAATCTTGACTTACAGGATTTATGTAATAAAATAGATTGTATATACACAGAAGAAATGCAACAATCATACAACTTTTGGGTTAAGTGGGCAAAGGAACAAATTAGTGATAACTAATACAGATATTGATATTGATGTAGCAGATAGAGATAAGTTAATCAAACTTATTAATGGTGTTCCTGCTATGATTAGTAAAGATGGAAAAAGAACAAAACACAATACAGGTGTATACTTTCACGAAATGCCACATGACCCTTTTACGGGACTATCTACAATTGATTATAAACAAGCTGAGGATGAAGGATTTTTTAAAATTGATGTTTTAAATGTTAGTTTATATAAAAAAATAAAATCAAAAGAACAACTAGATGACTTGCTAGCAATCGAACCAATGTGGGAATTGTTAGAACATAAAGAAGTAGTAGAACAATTGTTTCATATTCACAAGCATTTTGATGTAGTGCAACGTATGAAACCAAGAAGTCTTGAACAACTAGCCGCGGTTCTTGGAGTTATCCGTCCTGCAAAAAGACATTTACTTGGTAAAGATTGGATAACTGTTATGAATGATATATGGGTAAAGCCACAAAGCGATGCCTACTTCTTTAAAAAAGCACATGCTCACGCATATGCTCAGGCTATAATTTTACAATTAAATATGTTAGTTAAGGGTTTTTCTTTATCAGGCTAATATTACGGCGTTTAATACGTTTTGTTATACAGTTCGCTAGTCTTACTTCCGGTCCACTTATTATTTCCATTTGTTTTACATTAAAACTCATTATACAATGTTGAAAATTCCAACGATTCAGAAGAGCAATATTAATAGGTAATTTTCTATTAGTTTCCCACCACCATTCTTCTCCTAATTCTAGGAATAATACTTTTTCATCATGTTCAATAAGTCGATCGTAGACATACATGCTTGCCACATGTGTATCTATATTTTGTATAATACCGAGATATTCTTTTCCAGCGTATTCGACAACAGTGAGAAATGGGTATTCATCTAGAAGTTGTTTATATGTTTGTCTCATGTAAACATATTTACCTGTTAGAAATCTTGGTTTTTTTGATAAATACATGTAGGAGATATTGCATGTCAAATTACGGTTCAACGTATAATATTAGCCAAACTGGCGAATTATATCAAATAGAAGCACATGGTGCTAAAACAGGTCTGTCTAAATATGCCGGTGCAAAAGGCACGACTGTGAATAGTCCGGTAAATTATAGATTTCTAAAATTGTTTAGAGGCTTTGATAATGAATTTTTTATGTTTATAAAAGATCAAGATCGAAAAGCAATTATGTTACAGGGTATGAATATTAATGCTAGTTTTATTGATAGAACAGATAGATCAACAGTAGTAAGTAAAAAAGCAATTATTACAGACTATGAACTAGGAAGTGTAAAAGTATTTGTTTCAAGTGGCGAAAGTGCAAAATTTAGCCAAGGACATTATGACTTAGTATTCAGTTATACAACAGACCTAGGACATACAATGCCACTGTTTTGTGATTTACACATGCGTCCTAATTACACAGTTGAAGTAAATGAAGAAGGCGATGCTCTTCCGCTTACAACTGAAATAAATGATACATTTATTGAACAAATAGATACAAGCACTAATCCACATACTTACTACTATTATAGTAGTAGAATGAAAGCTTCTGGTTATTTTAACAAACCAAATGGATTAATTACACTTGCTGTATATGGAACAAATTACACAGGTAAATTTTATGCACAAGGCACATTAAGCGATAATCCAACAGAGTCAGATTGGTTCGATATTACATTAGGACAATATACAGAAACATTTTTCCCATATACATCTTTTACTGGTGTTGATCCTTGGACTTTTAGAACAAACGTAAAATTTATTAGAACAATACATACTCAAGAAACAGGAACAGTTGACAAAGTAGTCATTAGAGTGTAAAATACACGTATGACTGTAATGCTACAATACATCAGAACTCTGATTCCTGTAAACTGGAAATCAAGTCCTAGTGGCTGGACAAGTGGTAATTGTCCTATGTGTATAAAGAATGGACAAGCAAGGCCAGATACACGTGGCAGAGGTGGATTTTATTTTGAAGAAGAAAAAGTCCAATATAATTGTTTTAATTGTAATTTTAAAACTGGTTGGAGTCCGGGTAGTAAAATCACAGTAAAACTTAGACAGTTATTAACAACATTTGGTGCTGATGAAAGTGAAATACAGCGTATACAATTAGAAATGTTACGTGAGGCAGATGTAGCAACATTACTAATTAGACGTGAAGAGAAAAAAAGAACACAAATTAATTGGCCTACAATGGAATTACCAAAAGACGCGAAACCTATTTCAAAGTATGAAAATGCAGATACTAATTTACAAAATGCTATTGAATACCTATTCAGTAGAGGATTAGATCCACTTAGTAATAATTTCTGGTATAGTCCAAATAGTAATCCTGGTAGAATGAAAAACAGATTTATAATTCCTTTTTGGTATAAAGGAAACATTGTAGGTTATACTGCAAGGTGGATTGGTAATCCTCCTGATAAAATGACTAAATATTTTAATCAGCAACCTAAACGTAATTTTGTTTATGGTTTAGATAAGCAAACATATGATAAAGAAATTGTAATTGTTACAGAGGGTCCGTTAGATGCAATAGTAACAGATGGTGTAGCAATAGGTAGTAATAACATAAATGAAGAACAAGCAGATATTATTGATGAATTGCAAAAGCGTGTCATATTCTTACCCGATGCTGATGAAGCAAGTATGAAGGGAATAGATATGGCTATAAAGCGTGGTTGGCATGTTAGTTTTCCTGAGTGGGAAGACTGTAAAGATGTTGGAGATGCATTGACAAAATACGGAAGATTGTTTACAATAAGAAGTATACTTGAAAACACAGTGTCTAATTCAACTAAAATACAAGTATTAGCAAGAAAGTATTGTAAATGAGCGAAAGAGAATATAACGTAGACTTACAAAAATTATTTGTAGAATTTTTATCTCAGGATCAAGATTTGTTTGTGCGTATTAATAACATACTTGTTTCTGATCATTTTGATAGAAGTTTACGTAAGGCTGTTGACTTTGTGCAAGAACATGCACGTGAGTATAGTGCATTACCCACACTTGAACAAATTAGTGCAACAACAGGCACAACATTGCAACCACTAAAAGATGTGGATGATAGACATAAAAAATGGTTTATTGATGAATTTGAACAATTTGCAAGACACAAAGCACTTGAGCATGCAATTTTAGCAAGTACAGACAAACTTGAAAGAGGTGAGTTTGGTGCAGTAGAAAAAATGATTAAAGATGCAGTGCAAATTGGTCTTGCAAGGCATATGGGAACTGACTATTGGGAAAATCCTGCAGAACGTATTGAAAGAGTGCGTAATCAACGTGGTGGAACTACAACAGGTTGGGCTGATATTGATAAAAAACTATATGGTGGTTTTAATAGAGGAGAACTAAACATATTTGCGGCAGCAAGTGGCGGTGGTAAAAGTTTGTTCTTGCAAAATTTAGCATTGAATTGGGCATTGACTGGATTAAATGTAGTATATGTAAGCCTCGAACTTAGTGAAGAATTGTGTAGTATGAGATTTGATAGTATGCTTACTGGCATGGGTACACGTGATGTTTTTAAAAATACAGATGATGTAGATTTGAAAGTTCGTATGCAAGGAAAAAATGCAGGTGCAATGCAAATTGTACAACTTCCTAACGGTATTACAGTAAATGACTTGAATAGTTATTTGAAAGAGTTTGAAGTAAAAAACAATATTAAGTTTGATGCAGTATTGTTAGACTATTTAGATTTAATGATGCCTGCACAAAGTAAAGTAAGCCCAAGTGATTTGTTTATTAAAGATAAGTTTGTATCTGAAGAACTTAGAAATTTTGCAATGGAACATGATTTATTGTTTGCAACTGCATCTCAGTTAAATAGAGCCGCTGTTGAAGAAGTAGAATTTGATCACAGTCATATCTCAGGTGGTTTAAGTAAGATTCAGACAGCAGATAATGTTATTGGTATTTTTACAAGCCAGGCAATGCGTGAACGTGGACGCTATCAAGTACAGTTTATGAAAACTCGTAGCAGTAGTGGTGTAGGACAAAAAGTTGATTTAAATTTTGATGTTGCTGGATTACGTATTACTGATCTTGCAGATGATGAAGATGGTAGCGATGTAACAAATACAAGTGCAGTATTTGATAAATTAAAACAACGTAGTACAGTTACACATCAAGAAAAGAGTATTGCTGAGAATAGTGTAGTAGAAGAAAACTTAAAATCGCACGATGCCCTTCGTAGTATGTTAAAACGTAGTAATAATTGATAAATATATACAACGTAATGGAGAAGTGAATTGAAAAAACGCACTCGTAGTATTCTTGAAGAAATTAATAGTATTAGTCCAACAAAGGACAAAACTGGTATCGTAGAAAGCAGAGGTAGTAATGCTATTCAAAGCCTTATCAATATTATGGAAATGATTGATACTAAGTTTGATAAAGAAACTGCATCTGATTTACAAAAGCGTATTATATTAAGCATTAAAAACAGAGATCCAGAGCGTTTTAATAGAGGTATTAAAAAGCTAAGGAAAGATAAATGAAAATTAATGAAATTGTCATAGGTGGTAGAAAAAAACGTAAATCACGTGACAATAGAAAACACAGAACCATTCAGCAAGATTTCTTTTCGTCAGTATCGAGAGATGAACTTACGGAGAATAATAGCGCACGAATTCAGCATCTTGAAGATTTAATTCTTTGGGACGGCTCAAAGGGTGCGATGGCAGCAGTGGGTAAGCTGCGCCAAGTTGAAGCACAACCACACTCAATTACAATAAAATGGGATGGACGCCCAGCAGTCATATTTGGACGAAATGAAAGTGGTGAGTTTGTGCTAACAGACAAGTCAGGCTTTGGTGCTAAAGGCTATGACGGACGAGTAACGAGCGCAGAAGAACTTGAACAAATGCTGCTTGCACGTGGGAAAAAGGATAATGCAACACGTAGCGAATTTCCTGCAAAGATGAAAGGCATTTGGAGTAAAGTTGAAAGCGTGATACCAGCAGACTTCCGTGGATATGTATTGGGAGACCTATTATACTTTACTTCGCCTCCAGCGGACGACAGTGGCAAACTTAGGTTCCAGCCAAACACAACAGAATACGCTGTAGACGTGAACAGTGTTGTTGGAAAACAAATACAGGACAGCGATGTCGGTATTGTAGTTCACAAATATATTGATACAGACGGGAACATAGCTAATGTAGATGTTAGTCGTTTTCAGCCAGGTGAGACATTAATAATGCCGCCGGCTGTGGTTACAAAAGCACCGGGCGTTGATCTTCCAGAGGTAGATGAGTTAGAAAACTATATAAAAAGCAAGGCAACTGCTATTGACAAAATGTTTGCAGTTCCTATGGAACTAAAAATGAAAGATTTTGGTAATATATTATATACATATATTAACAATAGTGTAAAGAGTGGAGCAACTGGAAAATACAACTTACAACATTTTATGAAATGGTTAGAAAGTAGTAAATTAAGTGGAGCAAAGCAAAGTCGTCTTGCAGAATATCTGCAACAAAATCAACAAGGATTTGAAGCTACATTTCAGATTATTACAAGATTGCAACAAGTCAAAAATGCTATAATTAAAGCCTTAGACGATCAAGATGCAGACATAGAAGCATACACTAATGGTGAGCGCGGTGGCGAAGGCTACGTAATAGACAAAGACGTGAAACTTGTGAATAGAGCAGGTTTCACGGCTGCTAATATGGCAAGGAATAATTAATGGCTAACGAAAAATATACATTACAACAGTATGCAGCAATGCAAGGCGGACACGAAATGCCTACTGATAAAGAACAATACGATTTTATCAACACTTTAGGCGAAGCACGTATGTTTAAAACTAGACAGCAAATTGCTAGTGCAGGCGCTAATAGTATTACAGATCATTTATTTGTAAGTCTTATGAGTCTTTATATGATGAGTAATGATTATGAATATGCACCAGTAGCAAAAGCATATGCAGGTCAAACCATGCGTAAAGGTAATTTTAATACACCTTCTCCTAGTGGTAGCGATGTTTATCAAACCATGCATACACTATTAAAGCCAGATGGATTAATAAATGGTGAAAAAGATAAACTTCTTATGAATAAAGTAAGAATTGATCAACTACGTATAAAAAGATTTTTAAAACAAATTGAACAAGGTAATGTGCCTTCGGGACAAGCACAACAGTTTTTTTATAAGTTAGAAAAAGACTTAGCAATACAAGATCCTAAACTAAGAGCCACACGTAGACTTGTACAAAATTGGAGTGATCTTAGCACACAGCAACAACAACTAGCTGCAACACAAATTGAGAAGTATTATAGAATAAACGGCATGCGTAGTGATGTGCGTCCAATTTTTATAAAGTATGCAAAAAGCAATGGATTGTTAGCAGGTGCAAGTAGAATGGGTAAAATTGCTACTAAGGTTGCACGTAAAGCTGGTGCATTTGCAATTGGTTATGCTGCAGGTAGAGCTGCAGGTGTTTAATGCATTACTCAACACAAAGTCCTAAGTTTACAGTCTATACATTAATTGATATTACTAATACAAAAATTACAACACCAAAACAAAATGCAAAAAAATTTTACCAAGCACAAAATCTAAATAGCTTTTTACAAACTATCAGTCTACGTGTGCAACCAAATGTTATTGAAACAAAAGGTTTAGGTAATAAAGATTTAAAAAAATATTTCTTTGGAGAAATATATAAAAAGCGCAAAGTATGGATTATAGAGTTTGATTGTGATGTATCTAGTCCATTTGAAAAAGATAACAATCCTGTATATTGGCTACAGCAAGATTTCCATAATTTACCTATACATGTTGGTTTAAATGAGAATATTAAAGAAATAGATCCTATAGTTGATACAACAAATAGAGATACTATCAACACATACTTTACTTTTAATCAACATTAGATAAATACCTATAGCATGAATTAGGAAGTTTATGCATTAAATCAGCTCTGAAAAGACGCTGCTAAAGATTGCGAGAGCAAAATATGGCAATGCAACAGTCAAGATTAGAGCGTGAAAATCTGGAAGCACATGTAGACTTGTGTGCAGAAAGATATCGCGTGTTAGAAGAAAAATTAAATAGACTTGAAAATAAAGTCGACAGCCTAGCCGAAAGTGTAGGTAAAATGGCAGAAAAACAAACTACTGACAAAGTAGCAAGCAATAGATTAGTTATTGGTGCTGCAGGAACAGTAATTGCGGGTTTACTGTCAACAATTGTGTTGCTACTGCTTAATTTGCAAACAGTAACACCGATGATGGGTTCGTAATAATATGTTATTAAATGAATCATATAATACAGTGATAGCAGAAGCAAAAGTAGTTTTTGCTAAACGTGGAAAATCAGTGACACGGAAATTTCGTTGCACAGTAGGTCCACGTAAAGGTCGTGTAGTAGGTAATCCAAATCAATGTAGTGCGCCAATTGATCTTAAAAAACGTTTTATTTTAAAACGTACAAAGGCGGCTAAAGGATCTCGCATGACCAAAAAAGCACAGCGAACAAAAAAGTTTAATCCAGCAAGTAAAATTGTTGCACAACTCAATAAGGCAAGAAGATAATGGATATTTTAAATAACAGCATTGTAGACAGTGTAATAGAATATGCGAATGTTAAGTTTAGTGTAGAACTCGACAAGGATACAATCACCAATAACATTAAAGAACTAAATTATAGTGACATATTAGCTCTAGTAGATGCAATTAAACAAGAAAATGACAACTCATTTATTGAATACATTGACCTCAGTGCTGTAAACGAAGGGTATAGTATTCTTCCACCAATAGACAGAGAAAAGTATCAAGAACGTGATGGACTAGAAGGACCTATACAAACAAAAGCAGGAAAAGTAGTTTACTACGATGCAAAAGAGGGAAGTTATTACGACCCAGACACAGATATATATATGTCATATGAAGATTTTAAAGAACTAGATGAAGGTGTATGGGATACAGTAAAAAATGTTGCTGGTAAAGTAGGTTCAGCAGTGAAAGACCTTGTAACACCAGGATCGGTAAAAGTAGCTAGACAAAAACCAATGGGCAAGCTAGGTAGTATAGCAAGACAAATTAATATGCCTGGTTTTAAAGAAGCAATAACACCAACATCAGCACAAGGATCTATGAGTGCTGCAAGTTTAAGAAAAGAGCGTAATGGAAACGATCAGCGTGACGCAGTTATTCAAAACCAGGATGCTAATAGAGATGCTACAGCTGCACAAAGATACACAGCAGGTAGTAGCAAAGTTGCAACAGGCCAAGGCGCTGCACGTTATGACAAACGTCAAGACCCAGATGATGTTCAACGTGGACAAAATGCACAATCGGCAGGACAAGCACAAAATATGGCCTCTAATAACAGTGCAGAAATTGAAAGATTAAAACAACTAATACAGGCTAGACGCTAATGAGAATGATTGAGACACCGGGCGGTATTACTACATTTCTTAGTATGGACGAGTGCGGTGTATACGAAAATCTTTTAGAGCGTACATGCAAAGACGAGTTAAATGAACGTGAAATTGAATTACTAAAAAGTCTAGTAAACAAAAACGTTGTAAAACGTGTTATCGAAAATAAAAAAACTTATTACGAACGTAAAAAAGGGAGTCTATAATGACAACACCAGCAGCAAAAGGCATGGAAGAGATCCTGCGAAAATTAAACAATGCACAAGAAAATGCTGAGCATATTAACGAAGAACGTGCTAAAGGCAATGTAGTTGTAAAATCAAACGCACAAGAAATGTTTAATATTTTATCTAAGCTAGAACAAGCAACAACCGAAGCAAGTAAAACAGTGGTTGCAGAGTCTAAAAAAGATCCAGTAGTAGCAACAGGTGCAATACAGGAAAACACAGTTAGTATGTGCGGCTATAATGTTGTAATGGAAAAACAATCAGTGGTAAAAGGAATATCAAAAAAGTTTTATCATATTGATTGTAACGGTGAAAGACTTTATAGCGATATTGCACTATTTGAAAGTGCAATGATTGTTGTAATGAAATTAATAGAAGATAAAGATGTAGATAAAATATTAGAATTAGATAACATGTATTGCGGTGCATTGCAAGAAGCAGCACACTATAAAGTTAAATCAAAAAAGGTAACTGAGTCATTTAAATTTGATATTGCACAAGCAAAACAACAAAGTGCAGTAACACGTATGACAAAAATCAAAAACCAAATAAAATCTCTATTCTAGCATAAATACATTATAAGTTAGATATAGTGGGGTACTGTATTATGGAATTAAACCAATTAGAAGAAAATAAGCTGAACAAACTAGATTCTGTGCTAAAAGAAGTATTTGGCATGAAGTTTGATTTTGCAGCTGGTAACGCTAAGTTACAAAAAGTAAAAGAATCTACACAAAATAAAATCAGCTCATTAAAAGATAATGGCGTTGATGTAAACGATAAGCAATTTCAAAAGTTATTGCTGGTATTAGAAGGTATTAACCAAGTTATGAAAAACACAGTTATGGAAAACGATCTCGATCAAGCTGAAGTTCTACTTGCTGCAAAGCAAATGGCAGATGATCTACAAAAAATGGCAGAAGACTTAGCAAGTATGCAAGTTGAAGGTCTAATGAGCATCACACAAGGCATGAAAGAAGAAGTTGGTGTAGCAGAAGCAGAAGCGTTTGAAGCAAGCGCATCAGCATCAATTGAATCAGCATTAGAAGCTGTAAAATCAGCAACTGATGGAGTAAATAATGCAGTATTAACGGCACAAGGTCAAGCACCAGCAACAGACATGGCAATGGACACAGGTATGGATATGGATCCAGAAGCACCAGCAGAAGAGCCAATGGACGACATGGGTGACGACTTTGAAGGCGTAGATGCAGCAGCAGATGATAGTGATGCAGATGGTCGCGAAATGAAAGAAGACTCATACCTAGCAGCTTTAAGAATGGTTAAAGAAGCACAGGATAATGGTCAGATTAATAAGGACGTTCTTAAAAAAGCATTTGCGGAACTAAAGAAGTAAAATGAGATTTAGTGATCTGTTTGAATATAGTGAAATTGACAATGCTGTTGTAGATTTACTTATTGTACTAAGTGCAGAAGGTATTGATACTATCAGTATGGAAGCACTAATAGCAGAGCTAGAGTCACAAGGACACGATGTTGATGAACCAAGTTTATTTGATGAATTACAAGAAATTCCAATGGTTCATAATATCAAAGATGGTATAGTTAGCTTTCATACATCAAGTAAAAATGCTAACATACAAAATATACAAGATCCTGAAAAGGACGAAAAGGTTATCGACAAGATGGCTCGTAAAAAGGTTAAGAAAGAGTTAAGCAAATGAGTTTTGGTTTAAACGCAGCACAAGCAAGAGCAAAAGCAAATGCAGATTTAATTGTATTTGAAGAAGTTTATGCAATTATGAAAAAAGTTATAACTGAAAGCGCAACAGGTGCATTTGAAGCATTTATTGATGATGATACTACTATGACAGCCAGTACCCCAACAACCAGTGATAGTGAATATTATTTCCAGGCATGGCAAGGCACCTACCAAAGCAGAGCATTAATCTCACAAATGGAAAATGTTATGCGACACTTTGTAAATTTAGGTTACAAAATTGATCGTGTAACAAATACTAGCACTAACACAACATTTAAGTGGCACGTTTACTGGTAAAAACCAATTGACTTTATTGTATTTTCATATACAATAGTATTATGGTAAAACTTACAAATCCCTATAATTATCAAGAACTCAAAAGACAAAGTGTAGACGGGAAACGTTTATATGAGAATCCTTGGGGCGATCCTGTTCCAAGTGTTACCACTATTCTTGATGCAACAAAGCCTGCTGAAAAACGTAAGGCACTCGCTAACTGGAAAAAAAGAGTTGGCAAAGAAGAAGCACAACGTATTACAACTACTGCTGCTAATAGAGGCACAGTTATGCACAATATATTAGAACATTGGGCATTGGGTGAATACGAAACATACAATCCAGGCAATAACATTGTTCATAGACAAGCAAAAGCTATGGCACAAGTTGTTGTGGATAATATTCAAAATGATGTTGATGAAATATGGGGAACAGAAGTAAACTTGTGTTCTGCTAATTTGTATGCTGGTACAACAGACTTGGTTGGTATGTACAAAGGTAAACCAACTATCATGGACTTTAAACAAACTAATAAACCTAAAAAGCGTGAATGGATTGAAGACTATTTCCTTCAGGGTGCTGCATATGCAAATGCACATAATGAAATGTTTGAAACTAAAATTGAAAACGTAGCTATCTTTATGTGTAGTGGAGATTGCGAATGGCAGTTGTTTGAGGTTGATGCTGAAGAATTTAAAACTTGGGAATATAAATGGGCTGTAAGATTATTCGAATATTACGATAAATGATAAATACGTTATAGCGGAGACAAATTATGACTATTGTAAAATCACAAATTAGACGTGGTCCTATATCACAGATGCCAATTTTAGATGCTGGCGAGCTAGGCTTAGCATCAGACGAAAATAGAGTGTTTGTAGGCACCGAGCCAATCACAGGAACTTTTAATAGTTCGGATACAACTGATACGTTAGTATTTGTTACATTTGATGTTAACCTAAATGGAAATTCTATTCCTATTGATCTTGACAATGTAAATGTAAATTCTTATAAAATTTTTATCGATGATGTTGAAGTAACACAAGCTAACATTGATATTGAAGATACTCTTGTAACTATTTCTCATGGATTAGCAAACGCAGCGGCTGCAAATGCGGCTGTATATAAAATAAAAATTAATGAAGAGCTTACAAATAATACAACAAATGAAGGTAGCAAAACATCTGTTCAATATGTGCAGTTTCAAAAAACGCCAGCAGATACTGATCCGGAAGCCACTAGTATTTCGTTTGATTCTAATGTAAAAAATAGTGTGTCTATAGAATACTATCTATATACAAATACCATGTCACGTAATGGTCAACTACGTATTAGTGTAAATCCTAGTATGTCACCTGATGCAACAATTACAGACACTTATGACCAAACAGGCACAAGTGATCTTGTTTTTAGTATTAATGCAGGTAAACTTATGTTTAATACTACTAGCTCAGAAGATCATGGATTTACTTATAAACAAACAAGTTTTGCAAAACGTCCTATAGTTTAAAATGGACAATGTTTGGCAGCAAGCGCCTAAGATAAGACTCAAACTTTGGCGTGAATTTAGATTGCAGTTAGACAATATTGAATACGAGGAAGACTGTCTACAAACAGTGGTTGATTGGTGGAAATCAGCTCCAGTTGGTAGTAGAGAGTTGGATATTTACGATATAGAATCCTGGCCAGATCCTTGGCAACTCATCTACAACAACGAATTAGACGAAAATAGTATTGCGCTAGGAATAGCTTTTACTTTGCATTTAATAGACTGGGAGTGTGAAGTATTACTGGTGCAAAATCAAGAAGAAAGTTGGATAAGACTAATAGTTTTGGTTGACGATAGATATATTTTAAACTATACTTATGGTAAGGTAGAAGACCTGAGCGTTCTAAATAATTGCCAAGTATTAGAAAAATATGCCACAAATGAGTTAACCAAATAGTTTTTACATCAACTAGCCGGTTAAATATATGACGAGTTGAAAACAAATAGGTAAACAATGAACAAAAAAGATATATCAGTAACAAAACGGGATGGTGCACCCGAAGAACTAGATCTAGAAAAAATGCATCAGGTGGTATATCATGCTTGTGAAGATATTACAGGCGTGAGTGCAAGTGAAGTAGAAATTAAAAGTAGCTTACAGTTTTATAATGGTATTAGTACAAAAGATATTCAAGAAACACTTATTAAAAGTGCCGCTGATCTTATAAGCGAAGAAACACCAAACTACCAATGGGTGGCAGGTCGGTTAATTAACTATCAATTACGTAAACAAGTTTATGATGGATTTGAGCCTTATCATTTAAATGATCTTGCACGTAAAAATATGGAGATGGGTTATTACGATGAAAGTTTTTTCTCCGTTTATAGCGAAGAAGAAATTGATAAACTTAATAGTTATATTAACCATGACAGAGATGAAAACATTTCGTATGTAGGTATGGAACAGTTTCGTGGAAAGTATCTTGTGCAAAATAGAGTCACAGGTGAAATATTTGAAACACCACAAATTGCATACATGATGATTTCTGCAACACTGTTCCAAAATTATTCCAAAGAAACACGTTTAAAATATGTAAAGGACTTTTATGATGCTATCAGTAACTTTGATATTAGTTTGCCTACTCCTATTATGGCTGGACTCAGGACGCCGCAACGCCAGTTCAGTAGTTGCGTTCTTATTGAAAGCGATGATAGTTTGGATAGTATTAACGCAACTAGTGCATCTATTGTCAAGTACGTAAGCCAAAAAGCAGGTATTGGCGTAAATGCCGGTGCAATACGTGCTATAGGGTCTCCTGTGCGTAACGGAGATACAAGCCATACAGGTGTTATTCCGTTTTATAAAATGTTTCAAAGTGCAGTGAAATCATGTAGCCAAGGTGGTGTACGTGGTGGAGCAGCAACATTGTATTATCCTATTTGGCATTTAGAAGCAGAAGATATTTTAGTTCTAAAAAACAACAAAGGTACAGAAGATAATCGTGTTCGTCATTTAGATTATGGTGTGCAATTTAACAAACTAATGTATGAACGTTTACTTACTGGAGGTAACATTACACTGTTTTCTCCTAGCGATGTTCCTGGTTTGTATGAAGCATTTTTTAATGATCAAGACAAGTTCAAAGAGCTATATGAAACAGCAGAACGCAATACACGTATTAGAAAAAAATCAATTTCAGCAAGTGAACTTTTTGCTATTTTTATGGAAGAAAGAAAAAACACTGGAAGAATTTATCTAATGAATGTTGATCATGCTAATATGCATGGCGCATTTGATGAACAGACAGCTCCAATTAGGCAAAGTAATCTTTGCTGTGAAATTAATCTTCCTACAAAGCCTTTAAATAATTTTAACGATCCTGATGGTGAAATTAGTTTATGCACATTGAGTGCTATTAATTGGGGCAATATTAAAAAGCCAGAAGATTTTGAAAAACCATGTACTCTTGCGGTACGTGCGTTGGATGCATTATTAGATTATCAACAGTATCCAATAATTGCAGCTGAACTAAGCACAATGAAAAGACGCCCATTAGGTGTTGGTATTATTAATTTTGCATTTTGGCTTGCTAAAAATGATTTAAATTATCAAGACATAGATGCACATGGATTAGAAATGGTAGACGAATGGACAGAAGCATGGAGTTATTATTTAATTAAAGCAAGTGCAGATCTAGCTGTAGAAAAAGGTAATATAGAAGGTATATCTGAAACAAAATATGGAAATGGAATTACTCCTAATCAAACATATAAAACTGAAGTAGATGAACTTGTTCCTCACGTAGAGAGGCAAGATTGGAAAAGTCTACGTGAACAACTAAAAGAAACTGGTATTCGTAATAGCACACTAATGGCACTTATGCCAGCAGAAACATCAGCACAAATTTCAAATAGCACAAATGGTATTGAACCACCACGTGCATTTGTAAGTGTTAAACAAAGTAAACATGGTGTGCTAAAACAAGTAGTTCCACAATATTCACGTTTAAAAAATAAATATGATCTGCTATGGACACAGAAAAGTCCAGAAGGTTATTTAAAAATAATGGCAGTGTTACAAAAATATATTGATCAAGGTATTAGTGTAAACACTAGTTACAATCCAGAATTTTACGAAGATGAAAAAATTCCTATGAGTGTAATGTTGCAACACCTTATTATGTTTTACAAATATGGCGGCAAGCAACTTTACTATTTTAATACATATGACGGACAAGGCGAAATTGAATTCAAAGATGATGAACCACTTGAACAAGGTGCAGTAGACGATGAAGATTGTGAGAGCTGTGTAATATGAGTAAGAATTCGAAAGAGGTACATCAGGTATGTATTAAACAAAACTGGCCTACAAGAACATATGATTTACAATTCTTTAGAGAATGCAACGATGATGAAGTCATTAGAGATGATTTAAAAGATAAATTCTTTAATGATCCTAATTACTTAGATTATTATGATATCAAAGTTTTTAGTCAATCGCCAAAAGAAGATTATGAAAAAATACTATCAGCTTTAGAAAAAAACTTATCAACTAGATCAAAAACTATACATATTAGTAATGCATCGTGGTGGATGACAGATTGGATAAAAGGTTATGAAGACTTTGCAATAAATTCTTCTATGTACGATAAAATTATAGATATCATATTATCATCGCCAAACACACATGAAGTTGAAATTCATACAAAAAGAAGAATGGATCAAGAATGGGATACTGAAGGACATAATAAAAAAATTGATGAAATTATTACTCGTATGGAAAATGCATCTAATATTAGACATATATGCATATCTGAAAGTCAAGAAATACATTCAAAAGAAACATTAGAAACACAAACTCAAGATAAAGATATATATAATAAACGGTATATAGATATACCATCTCTATTAAATAGTATAGAAGGAAATTAAAATGTCAGTTTTAAACACAGAAGCAACAAAACATCATACAGAAAACATGGCGTTCCTAGACGAGGGATTAGGAATGCAAAGATATGATGTAGTAAAATACAAACAATTGGATAAGCTGACAGATAAACAGCTTGGTTTTTTCTGGAGACCAGAAGAAGTTGATGTAAGTAAAGATTCTAAAGATTTTAAAGATCTTACAGACCACGAGCAACATATTTTTACAAGTAATCTAAAAAGACAAATTTTACTTGATAGTGTACAAGGTCGCGCGCCAGCAGAAAGTTTTGGTAATCTTACTAGTTTACCAGAATTAGAGAATTGGATTATTACATGGACATTTAGTGAAACAATTCATTCACGTAGCTATACACATATTATTCGTAACATTTATAGCGATCCTTCGATAGTGTTTGATGAACTGTTGGATAGTAAAGAAATTGTAGAATGTGCAGGTGATATTTCGAAGTATTACGATGATCTTATTGAGTATTCTCAATACTATAAATTATTAGGTGAAGGTAAACACAAAGTAAATGGTAAGACAGTAACTATTAGCAAGCGTGAGCTAAAAAAGAAAATTTGGTTATGTTTAAATAGTGTTAATGTACTAGAAGGTGTTCGTTTTTATGTTTCATTTGCTTGTAGTTGGGCTTTTGCTGAACTTAAGAAAATGGAAGGCAATGCAAAAATTATTAAGTTTATTGCACGTGATGAAAATTTACACTTAGCAAGCACACAGTATCTTCTTTCAAAAGTATTAACAAAAGAAGATCCTGAGTTTGCAGAAATTGCTATAGAATGTGAACAAGAAGTAGAAGAAATGTTTGTAGAGGCAGTAGAGCAAGAAAAAGAATGGGCAAACTATCTTTTTAGAGATGGTAGTATGATTGGTCTAAATGCTCAACTCCTACATGATTATATTGAATGGATTTGTAACAAGCGTATGACTGCACTTGGCGTTGCTTGTCCATATAAAACACCACAAGCTAATCCACTTCCATGGACACAAAAATGGATCAGTGGAGCAGAAGTGCAAGTAGCACCTCAAGAAACAGAAATTAGTAGCTATGTAATTGGTGGAACAAAACAGGATGTAGGCGAAGATACATTTAAAGGATTTAGTTTATGAGTATAGAAATCTGGGGTAAGCCTGCTTGCCCTTCCTGTATGAAAGCGAAAGCATTATGCGAATCAAGGTCTTTCAACTTTGAATATAAACAACTTGGGCAAGACTTTGATAGAGAAGAAGTTTTTAAAAACTTTCCAAATGCAAGAACATTCCCTCAAATAAAAGTACACGGCAAATCAGTTGGCGGATACGAACAATTTATAAAATACATTGAAGATACAAACTATAACGGAACAGGACACACTTTATAATGTTAATACAAGCACCATACACAGTAGGCGATGTAGTAAGCGTAAAACTAAGCAGTGGCGAAGAAACTGTCTGCAGACTTGAAGAAATAAAAGATAATGCTATTATTGTTAAAAAACCATTAATGTTAGTAGCAGGTGAAAATGGAGCAGGACTAGCACCATTTATGTTTACAGTAGACCCAGATGCTAAGTTTGAATTTTCGCTAAATAATATTATATGTGTAGTTAAAACAGTCAAAGATGCGGCTGACATGTATATTAAAGCAACAACAGGAATACAAACAGTATAATGCCAGGAGTTCATAGAGACAGAGATTCAAGAAGTTGTGGAGCGGCTACTATTGCTAGTAATCCTAATGTCTTTGTAAATAATAGGCTAGCATCAGTTGACGGTAATCCTAATTCACATGGTGGAGGATCATTAAATGCTTCCAATCCAAACGTGTTTGTAGGTAATATTCTTGTTGTTATACAAGGCAACAGTGCTGCACCCGATGGTCTATGTCCTCTTCCAGGCGGACCGCATTGTAATCCAGGTGCAACAGGTGCAAGTGGGAATGTTTTTATAGGCGGATAATATGGCAATAGAAGATTTTACAAATGGTTTACAAAGTGCAAGTGATTATATCAATAGAACAACTGTAAATATTCCAACCGATGCTACTATAAGCGATGGTGGTATTAATGTTGGTACAACTAGTTTTAGTATGAAAGAAATTATTTGTAGTCTACTCGGCGGTAATGGTATTAATCTTCCTAACTTACAAATTTGTCTCAAAATTAATATTGCTAGGCTGTTAGGAGAGCCAACACTTCCTAGTGATATTAGGGATTCTTTAGCACAAGTAGAAACTGCATTAGATGAATTTATTGCACATACAAATATTGATAATGTTTTAAATAGGCTAAACAGTGCTATTGCTGAGTTTGCAGCTATTGCTAATATGATTAACTTCTGTGGAACACCAGTTTTACCAAGAGCTATACCTAATGTGCTTCGGAATAGTATGAGTAGTTTTTTAGGTTCAGGTAAAAGTATACTAGATACACTTGGAACAATAGCAGGCAGTGATATAGGTGGCTGTATAGGTACAGATGGAAAGTTTAATCCAGACTTATTCACAGGCGGTCTTTTGAAACAGTTAGGTGATAATTTTGATAACTTAGCAGGTATGCCTCAAAGTTTAAGAGATCAAATTAAATCAGATCTTGATGGTGTTAAAAGCGATATATCAAACTTAATTACTTTTGAAAATAATTTTGCAACAACAGATACAAGCGGCGGAAGCACATTTACTCCAGGACAACAGGAAACACATACAGATGTTGGATTAGCATTTGATGCAGATAATATGTCGTTTTCACAAGCAAGTGCATTAGCTGCACAATTGCAAGGATTATATGATCAACTTAACGCATATGAGGTAGATGAGCAAGGTAGAAACATTTTTGATTATCTACTCACAGATGATATGATTGCAATGCTACAAAATAAAACAGATCCAACAGTAGGACTATCTAACAAAGAAACAGTGTATGATTATTGCGGCAAACCCATTGGTGTAGTAGATACTCCTATACAACAGCAAATTGCATCAAGTGTTGGAGCACCAGTAGAATCTGTAATTGCACCAGGTAACACAGGATTACAAGAAAGTGGAGCAATAGTATTTCCACCACCAGCTACTACAACAAACCTAACTGATACTTTAAATTCATCAGGAAGTGGAGTAGATTTTATTAGTAAAAATCAATTACAGCAAATTGCAGCAGATAGCACAGATTTTGCTGATTTTCAAAATAAAATAGCAAATTTATAAAAAAAACAAACATTTATGGTTGACATCAAGCGTTCTTACCTGTATATTATATATATTGGTAAACAACAATAAGTAATGGTATGAATTATGAGAGCAACAATTTATGAAGACGGAGTGAAGCGTATTAAAGCTAAAATCGAAGTCCCTATGGACATTGATGATGTTAGCAAATATATCCTCCATGCTGTCTCAAATCAAGTAGTAAATCTTAATGCTGTACAACAGTTAAATAAACGTGAGTTACTACAATTGGCTAAAAATGAAGTAAAGGCAAACGGAGTAAATATAATGGGAACTGTAGACAATGATACACGTGCTATAGTTACAAACTATATTGAGCAAATGTTTCCTGAGTTAAAGTGATGAGTACATTAAGAGAAGGCTGGAGTTGTGATAATGATTTTATCAATGATGATTGGCCAGATTACACTTCAAAAGCTTCTGAATTTTCAAAAGATCTTGGACCAGATATAATACAAAAAGTAGATATTTTATTAGAAGAATTATTTGTTGATTATGAGGACGAAATTCCCTTCTAAATAAATATATGCATGTATTTAAAACTATCCGAAGTCACAGCAGTAGATATTGAATTAACCAATAAATGTAATGCAGCTTGTCCTGCATGCAATCGTCAATTCTACGATCCTAAATCCCTAAATAATTTTGAATATAGTTTACAACACATCAAAGATATTGTGCCAAAAGAACTTCTACGACCTGATGTTGAATTTTTCTTTGGTGGAACAGTAGATGATGCTATGATGAATTCTCAAGTTATTGAAATATGTGATTACCTACTAAGTGGAGGTAGCGATATTGTATTAGAAACTAATACAGGTGCAAACACAGCCGCAACATTCACAGCATTAGGAGAACTTAGTAATAAGCATGATCATAGATTGCTAGTGAGATTTAGTGTTGACGGTACAGAAAAAAGTAACCATCTATATAGAGTAAATGTTAAATGGAAAACAGTTATGAGAAACATGACTGCTTATGCCAAAACAGGTGGTAAGTGTTCGTGGCAATACTTGGTATTTGATCATAACTACAATGACATTGAAGAAGCATATGAAATATCTAAGCGACTAAAAATTCCTTTTGAACTTAGACAAGGAACAAGAGATACACGGCCTTATCTAAGTTTAATTACTGAAAAAGACAAAGAAACAAAAAAAATAGAAAAAACAGAAGTAGTTGTAGAGCATAGTAAAAAGTTTGAACATGATCATATCAAGGAAAGACAAAAAATTAAAAAAGAAAAAGAATATAATCCTAGAAACATAAATTGTTACATGATACACAAGAAACAAATTTTTATAGATTCAACAGGAAAGTTATGGCCTTGTTGCTACTATGCAAGTGAAAATGTAGTTCCTGGTGCTAATCAATTTTATAAAGATTTACAAAAAAAGTATGGTAGAGACTGGAATAATGTGTTCAAACACAGTGTAGAAGAAATTATAAATCATGAATACTACAAAGATGTTTTATACAAAACTTTTGTAGACGAGAAATACTCTCACATGTTTAATAATATGTGTCAATTAGAATGTGGCGATGGCGGTTATAGAAGTGAAACAAAAAGAGTAAAACTAGAAGATAAATAAAACTATACATAACTATTGACATAACAATAATATAGTATATAATAATACTTTAAGCTGCTATAGCTCAGCTGGTAGAGCAACTGATTTGTAATCAGTAGGTCCGCGGTTCAAGTCCGTGTAGCAGCACCATAATGCGCCTGTGGTGAAATTGGTAGACACGCTAGATTTAGGTTCTAGTGCTTTACGGCGTGGGGGTTCAAGTCCCTCCAGGCGCACCAAAGATAGAAAACATATAGGAGACCCTACCCTCATTTTTGAGGTGGACATAAAGGACAGCGTTAGGGCGCACACGTTAGGAAATACAATAGACAATACATTTTTAAACAAAAGAAAAAGAGGATACTATGAAAGCTGGAGACGCCATCATGGAAGCTGCCCGTAAACAGGCAGAAGGAGAAGTTGCAGTTCACATTGCAAACATTAAAGTTTATCAAACTATGCCAGCAGGTATAGGTGAACATTCAGACGTTACCGAAGCAGTTATTGCTGAATTAAATAAATTAGCTGAAGCAGATGATCGCTTGGAAGTCTTGGATAAGTATTTTAATCAGGGGCCTTAGCTCAGCCGGGAGAGCGCCTGATTTGCATTCAGGAGGTCAGGAGTTCGATCCTCCTAGGCTCCACCAATTATAAGAGTTCCATTTCTCTTAATAAATAATTAAATGGATGGTGCCCAAGAGGAGTTATGGGAGAGGTGGCAGAGCGGTTTAATGCACTGGTCTTGAAAACCAGCGTGGGTGAAAGTCCACCGTGGGTTCAAATCCCACTCTCTCCGCCATATGCGGGTGTAGCTCAGTGGTAGAGCATTTCGTTGCCAACGAAAATGTCGTGAGTTCGAATCTCATCACCCGCTCCAATAAAGGAATATGTATACATGTTGTCAATAATTTATGGACATGATTTAGGCGCACCAGAAAGTATTGCATGGTTATTATGTCAGGAAGAAAATATTGGACCACAAATATTTAAATTTGATTCCGATGTAAATAACGCTAATAGAGGCAGGTTATTTAACAAAGTAATAAGTGATAACAGAGAATCTAAGTATTTTGATGACCATTATCTTTGTATGCAACGTATGGAAAATTTAACAAACGGTTCGGTAGGAAAACTTGGTCCAAGTCAACCTGAGCTTGAGAATGAATCTGTAGACTTTATAAGTCATTATAGAAAATATGAAGAACAGTTTGAACATGTTGTATGGGCTAATTATTTTGGTCGCACATCAAACATATACAGTAGAATAGAAGGTGCAGACAAAGTAGTAATTTGTAGACAACCTTTTATAGAAACTTTTACACATTATATTACAGGATATGCATTTGGTGAACAACAACATAGTGATATTGACACAGCTTCTAAAATATGGTATGAAGATCATCATCATTTAGATGGACAAGATACTACACGATGGAAAGAATATTGGTATAGACTTTATCATAAAAAAATGCATGATGCATTTGATGCAGGTGAATTAAAATATATGTGGCAACTTAATTTTATGCATTGGGATTTATGTAATGCATTAGTAGAACAAAATCACAAAGATCCTGAAAAAGTAGAATTAAATGCACACGATGACCTAGATAGAATATGGGATGATAGAAAAAAAGTCACTATGGAAGATGGCATTGGTGAACAATTCAAGGTTAATAGTGATAAATTATTAATAAAAAGTGAAAATTGGTTAGATGATTTAGATGAAGTTTTAGATTATTTAGAAATTGACAAAACTCAAAATATGCAATATAATATTGATAATTATGCATACCTAATGGAACAAAAAAGAGACTGGGTTCAAAAAACATTTGCACATAAAATTTAACTGGCCCGTTCGTCTATCGGTTAGGACGCAAGGTTTTCAACCTTGAAAGAGGGGTTCAATTCCCCTACGGGCTACCAAACATAAATAGTGATATACATAGTATATTCACTATTTTTTTTATCATAAACACATATATAGATAATTGTAAAAATTACAAAAAAGAGATTATTCAAAACTTTTCTCCTGCACAGGTTGTAGAAAACTTCTTCACATCAGAAGAAGTTGAAATTCTGAGTGAATATCAGTTTGCAAACGGTGAACGCATTAAGTGGACACCTACAAGTAATAATATTCAAAGTGTTGTAGATATAGATACAATGTTTAAAAGTATTAGTTGGCTCGAAACAAAGTTTCAAATGTTACTGGGCAACTATTGGATTAACCATACAGGCAATTTCTATATTACTACTCAGCTACACGATTGTCATGTTGATTTGTTAACAGAAGATGAACTTACTGTCTATGACTGGACACACAAAGTAATACCCTGGAAAAGTGTTGTTATACCTTTAATGCTTAGTCATAATGCAGAAACATATACAGCATTTCTAAAGCAGAGGCATATTGGAAATAGTATAACTATTGATAGAGACTATGTAAGTGAACAAAACGATAGTATGTATGAATTAGCACGTGAGCATCCTACATTTTATTTAGAAGATGGAACTATTAGTAAACACGATGATAAACTTGAATCTAATGATTATATATTTCCACAGATAGGTAAAAAAACATTACAAGGATTAGAAATAGAAAATTGTTTTAAATTTGAACCAGGTGATATATTTTTGTTTGATGCATGTCAATTACATGCAAGTTGTGCTTCAAATATGAAGCCAAATGAAAGATTTTTAAAAAGTGGAATAAACATACAATTTTATAAGGAAATAATATGAACGAAGAAAAAGTATTAGAAATAGAACACTATACAGATGAGTTGTTTTGGTTTAAAACTACAAAGGGAGATTTATGGAATAAGAAAAACTTCCAGCCAGGAGAGTTCACAATGATTGGTATGCCATCTGTAGATGTTACTCGTGCATATAGTATTGCAAATTCACCAGATAATGAACATTTGGAATTTTTATCTATTAAAGTTCCAGATGGCCCGCTTACAAGCCAGCTACAACACATCTCAGTGGGTGATACTGTAAATGTAAGTCATAAAGCTATAGGAACATTATTGCTTAGAAATTTAGATCCAGAGCCATGCATAAATGGTAATGCAAAACTATGGATGATAAGTACAGGTACAGGGCTAGCACCATTTTTAAGTTTAGCAAGACACCAGGAGGTATATGAATATTATGAACAAGTTATTATTACTCATACTTGTCGTTCCAATGATGAGTGCGTGTTTCGCACCGAACTTGAACAACATGGAGCAACAGTGTATCAAAGCGTCACTAGAGAGAAACCTAGAGACGGCATATTTGAAGGAAGGATCACAGACAACATCCGTAGCGGTGAGCTGTTCAGTCAGCTTGGATTAAACTTTACAGAATTTGATAAAACACGTGATAGAATAATGATATGTGGTGGACCTAGTTTTAACAATGAAATAAGAGAAATGCTAGAACAACAAGGTTGGATGCATGGAACTATGAGGAGCCCAGGAGACTTTGTACAAGAACGTGCATTTGTGGAGACAATAGAATGAAATATAAACAACACGTATTAGATATGATTAATAATGCTACTTTACAAACAGAACCATATGAACACCTGTTTATTGAAAATTTTTTAGACGATGATGATTATGATACACTTAGAGCAGATTTTGCTGATAAAGATTGGATATGGGAATTTGCATATAACAGAGTAGATTATTTTACAGAAGATGACGTTGAAAAGGGTGACAGAGACCACTGTTATAATCATGGATGTGGATGGGATGAATATATGGAATTTACAGAGTCTGAAGAATTTATAGAAACACTTTGTAATAAATTTAAATGTGAAAGTATTTTACCTCATCTAAAATATGTAGTGCATGGTTATTTACTAGATATGCCCGAGCATCATATTCCAATACATGAAGACAGTGATGGTAGTGAGGTTCCTGTATTTCAGATAAGTATATTTTTGCCTGACAAAGATTATGATGAATTTGGAACAATTTTATATAAAGATGAAGAAGGAAATGGTGAACTTGAGACTCCTATGAAAAGAAATTCTGCACTAATATATGGAACAAATCCAAGCCAAGCATGGCATGCTACAAAGCCAGGTGATAGAATTAGAAAAAGTTTACTTACAAGATATAGAACTACTGTTTACAAATAATAAATACTTATACAGTAGACTTGCATTATTGGCCCGGGTTTTATTAGCCTATAGGACAAAAGCCAGAGGACTGCAAAATCTATCTTATTAAATGAGGTAAAAAATGACTCTAATAGGACATAACAGTGGCGATAAGCTCCACGAAGATAAATCTCCAAAATTAATTATAGATATAACAGATATATATGATCAAAGAAAACGTAAAAGAAAAGAGCTTAGATTCTATACAAAAGAATTAGAAAAACTTATGGCTAAGATGGGAATGTTACAACATGAAATTGGTGTAACAGAAACAATTATAAGATTGATCGAAAATGAACAAATCCTTGATATAGAAGAAGCAATAAAAGAAAAACGTGAGCTGTATAAAGAATGAAAAAAAGTTTTTTGCAGGCAGCTATAGTTCTTGTGCCAACTTATACAGTGGCTTATTTAACTGACAAAATGGTATATGTTGTGCCAATGTTAGCAGCAAGTAGTTTTATTGCAGCAGGAGTTTTTAACCATAAACTTAAACAGAAAGTTGATGAAGAATGAATACATTATATCTTATTTGTAGTCATAGCTGTATGGCGCAAATGGAAATTGCATATTTACTAAACAATAGTCCAGAGCTCTACGGAGAAAGCAATGCAGGAGAAAATTATGCTACGTATCAACTAGATGGTAAAGATATAGATTATGAACCCGGTATACTTGGAAAAGTTAGATGTCATGATGACTATTGGAATTTAACAGATTACGAAAAACAATATTACAATTTTGAAATTAGAAATACATTAGAAATAAGAGAAGATCAACTAGACGGTCTTTTAAACATTTCAAAAAGTAAAAGTGTTGCATTGTTACTACATGCACATAATACAAAAGATATATGGAGATGGAGTAGAAAAAATTATGCAGTTGTTGTAAACGCTACTATTGGCGATTGGGACATGGACATTGAAAACTGGGCAATGCGTGAATACAACGATATAATGGAAGATGATAGAAATGCAAACTATAGCGAACAAAATCATGTTTTTCCAGGATCAAAAGATGTAATATTAAATTTTGTTCATAAGATGAGAATTGATAGAGAATGGAAAGATAAGAATAGTTTTGATTATTCAATTGAACAAGTAGATTGGATGCGCTCGCCAGAAATTTATAATTTGTGGGAAAAGGTAGGACTGCAACCTCCTAGCAAAAAATGGGTAGATGAATATTTAATTGATATAAAATCTAAACAAGAATACAATACCCAATTACTAAACGATATTCGCCTAGAATATGACAGTGTTAGATAAATACCTATATGAGAATAGTAAAGCTAAAAGGAGCAACTACACTGTATGAAATAGGATTATTCCTGTTCGCAGTTAGTATTGTTCTTTTCTCAGCTTGTCTGATTCAGCAATATATTACCCTTAAATCACATGATGCAATGGAAAGTGTTCAGTTACAAGCAAAGTCTAAAGACAATAAAATTGTATTTACAGGAACATTTGATAGACAAATTAGATGTCAAATGCAACATTTAGAACTTCACTTTACAAATTTTAAAACAAAAGAAGTAGTAGTTCTTGGACAAGATAGAATAACTATATCTCCTAAGTATAATATTTCGCCAGGCAAGAATCATAAAATAAATCTTGAATACTTACTTCCTACCAATATAACCACAGGCATATGGAATCCAGAATTTAAAGGCATGTGGAGATGTGTGAATAGTTTGTTTATAGAAGAAAAATATCACACAATGAAAACAAATCTTGTATACATAAAACTGGCCGATGACACTGTTCATTAAAAAAGATTAAAAAAAATTAAAAAAGATGCATTTTCTGGTTGACTTCTGAACCAAGATGTCTTATATTATATGTATAAGTTAAGCAAACAGGAGTTAGCAAATGGCATATGTATCACAAGAAATGAAAAAAGAACTAGCACCGGCTATTAAAAATGTATTGAAAAAATACAAAATGAAAGCTAGTATTTCAGTTAGAAATCACAGTACATTGGCAGTGAATATCAAGTCTGGTGCTATTGATTTTACAGGTAACTATACACATGGCGACCAATATATTCAAGTTAACGAATATTGGATTGATGATCATTATGCCAACAATACAGTGGCAAAAAACTTTTTGAACGAATTATTAGCGGCTATGAAAGGTTCTAAATATTATAATAATGATGACGCACAGAGTGATTACTTTGATAGGTCACATTACACTGACATTAATGTTGGTAACTGGAATAAACCATATGAGCTTACAGCATAATGGTTTATAAAGAAATGACTCCTGCTTTACAAAAATTATATAAAAAGCGTATCGATAATTGTGTTCGAGTAGCAGAAACGTGTCCAAGAGATAGTTGGGCACATAAATACTGGATGCAAGTGGCTGGTAAACTTACACAAGATTTAACAGCTAATCGGTATGGAGTTCATAAATGGAATACATTGTAATAGTATTTTTATCAATTCTATTAGCAGCAACTCACTTTGGATTAGTAATGTGGTGTGCAAAAAAATGGATTGGTAAAAATCCAAAAACTTGGGTCATGTGCGTAGTTTTATGCTTATCGGGTCCATTTGGTTGGACTGTGCTACTTATGGCATGGGTTATTGACATAGTTGATAAAGTATTTCCTCGTAAAGATGTTTGATGTAGATAAACACATTGATAGCAGGAAAGCAAGACATGGAAATGCAAATATTCATAGTAAGCATCTGCCTGGTTTATCAACTATAGAACTTAACATTACTGAATTATGTAATAGAACTTGTAGTTTTTGTCCACGCCACGATCCAGAAGTATACCCAAATAAAAAAGATTTTATGGAACTAGATACAGTACGTAGTATTACACAACAATTAAAAAAAACAGATTGGTTTGGAGATATACATATCACAGGATTTGGAGAACCTCACACTCATCCTCAGTTAAAAGAAATTATTTCTATACTACGTGAAGCAAGTGTATATATTGAAGTAACCACAAACGGTGATAGATTAATTGATAGTGATATATTGTATGCACATGAAATGTTTCAATCGGGACTTAATATGTTAACTGTTGATTGCTATGATGGCGATGAACAATATAATACACGTATGACAAAAATGAAACAAAATTTTGAAGAATATAATTGGCGTCTACGTAACCATTATGATGATGGTAATGCACAAGCATTGATTGAACAATATGGCTTCAATAATAGAGGCGGCACTATGGGTGGTAAAGGAATACAAAATCCATGTTACTTACCATTTTATAAAACTATGATCGATTGGAACGGTGATATTACATTGTGTTGTAATGATTGGCATCGAGAAGCAGGCAACATGGGAAATATACTTGTTGATGGATTTGTTAATTGTTGGAATAGTAATAAACTTGTATGGATTCGAAAACAATTAGCAAAAGGCAAGCGAGGCGGCGTATGTGCTAATTGTAGTATTAAAGGAACCAAATTTGGTTCAGAAAGCGTGGAAGTATGGCAGATGTAGCTAGTGTTTGGAGTGTTACAATTAGTGGAAGAAATGATTGTGTAGTAATGACAGATTTTGAAGCTATGCAAGTTAAAATAAAGTTTTCCCCTAATATATTAATGCATAACATGACAGAATTACATGGAATGAAACCACAGCATTTACACAAGAAAGCTAGAAAACAAGTTACACAAACAGCTATGCCTTCTATGTGTTGGGCAAATTTAGCAGAAAAGTCAGGTGTAGCAATTCAAGCACAATGGGAATACGACGATTTAATGAAAATGGAGTTATAAATGTTAGATGATCATGCTGCAGAATTATTTTCTAATAATGTAAATATGATGGTGCCTTGGTATCTTATGGCATCATATGCATATTATGAACAAGATGATGCAATCTTTAGCGATGGGTTTTTTGATGAAATGGGAAAAACAATGCTAGCAGTATGGGATGATATAGAACACTTTCATAAAGAATATATTACAAAAGGTGATCTACAGGCAGGTTCATTCTTAGGCAAATATCCTAGTAGAGTTGAAGGTGGATTAAAAAGTTTACGTGAAACATACTTTACTAAGTCAGGAACAGTAAGAAAAAAGATTAAAAAAGATTAAAAAAGATGCATTTTCTGGTTGACATCTGAACCAAGATGTCTTATATTATATGTATAAGTTAAGCAAATATAGAGGTTGATATGCAAAACGAAATTAAAACACTAATCCAAAAATGTAAAGCAGATTACACAAAGTTTGTTACAGCAAGCGGGCGTGGTACACCAGAGCCAGGTAGCTACTTTGCTAATGAGCTTGCTAACTTTGAAGATAGCTTTGAAATTAGAGAAGGTAAGAAGTATATCAAACTAGTCCGAGGCACAGGTGTTTGGGGCTTTATTGTTAAAGAAGATGGTCCTAAGTTTAAAAAAGGTGATATTCTTAAAGCCGCTGGATACAATGCTCCAGCAACAAATGCTGCACGTGGTAACATTTTTGAAGAGTTCAGTGTTGCTTGGACTGGTCCACATTACTTGGTGTAATATGAAACAAGACGTAATGTGGAGAACAATACATTGTTTGGTAATTGGTGTTATAGTGTTGACACCAATTATCGTACTATCGATCATAATATTCTAATAGGATAATAAATGTCAATAGATAAAACAGCATTAACATTTGCTACAGCTGCTCATGCTGCAATTGGCCAAAAACGCAAATACAGCGGTGACGATTATATTGTTCATCCTATTCGTGTTGCTGATACTGTTAAGCAATATGGCGGCACCAAAGAAATGATTGCCGCTGCATACTTGCATGATGTTGTAGAAGATACACAAGTTGATATAGATACTATTACTGGTATGTTTGGTAGTGTTGTAGCTGATCTAGTTAATGATCTTACTGACGTTAGTGTGCCTGACGATGGTAATCGTGCTACACGTAAATCAATTGATAGACAACATTTAGCACAAGCCAACGTTGATGCACAATTTATTAAATGTGCTGATATTATAGATAACAGTTGGGATATTGCTGACAACGATCCATCATTTTGGAAAGTATACAAACAAGAAATGCAATTGTTGTTGGATGTCATGGACAAAGTTAAAAACACAGATATTTGGAACAGAGCCAAAGAAAGTGTAGATAAAGGTTGACGAGCAAGAGTTCTTGCTGTAAACTATAAGAGTAAGTTAAAAGTTAGGAGACTAGATGAGATTCAAACAACTAAATTTTGTTAATACTACAGTGCCTAAAGGTATAAAGGCATTTGTAAAGTATGGCAAATATGATTTGAGTATTATAAGAAATGAAATGTCATATGGTAATGATAAAGAACTATATGAAATTGCAGTATTCAAAGGCAAAGATCAAGTAGAACTTCCTGGCATTACAGAAAATGGTGATACTGTAAAAGGCTTTTTGTCTGAAAAAGAAGTAGAAGACATTATGCTTAAACTTCATGCAGTAACTGGCAACGATGGTGTAAATGATGAATGAAGTTAATCTTGATAAACAGTTAGGTCCGGATGTTTTATCTAAAATAGAATATCCGGACTATCATGGTGGCCCATATGATAGAGGAGGTGCTGATAGTTATTATAGGCGTGGATATAATCCTCATTACTATGGAGGTCCAGGAGGTGGACCACATGGTGGAACTATTCGTATAGAAATGGAAGATATGACAGCAGAAGAGATTGTCGCTTATAGTGCTGGTTTCAGAGACAATGAAAACGACGGCAATCATAAGGAATGGTAAATGACCGATAAAAATAAAAAAAATAAAGGTTTTAAATATAGTTTCAAGTTTAAACAACCTTACACTTCTATTAATCTACCAAATGGTGGATTTACAGATGATGCAGTAGATAAACTTCTTCAAATTAATGAAAATGATTTAGATAAGTTAGATGAATGGATTGTTATTCAACTCAAAGATTCATTAGAAGAAATAGAAGAAGATAATAATCAATTAGAATTTAATTTTAAAGAAGATACAACTCTAGAGGAACAGCGAGAAATGTTTAATCGTTTGTTTAAATCAAACAACGGAGAATAAATATGTATATGGAAATTTGGTATATTATATTTCTTGCATTTGTAATTGCGTGTGCTTACTTTAGTTATAGAAGTGGACATAAACAAGGACTTGCAGACGGCATGGAAGGTACATTAGTTCTTTTAGAGCAAGGTAAATATATTAGAACTGCTAGAGATAACTTTGGAGAAATTCACATTTATCGTGTTCCTGATAATATAGATACTTGTGAATTCGATCAGCAAATTGAGAATGAAACATAATTTAATTCCCTTAGAAAGATTAAAGCAAATACAGGCTACCGGTGAGTGGCCTGTTGTGCATAGTGAACTATTAGAAACAAAATATGCTGACAGATACAAACGTGCTGGTGAACTTTTTGATGTTTTAAATGAAGATATTTTTTATGCTTTAAATGATATAAATGATAAACAACAACCAGCTACAACTATTGTAAAAGATCCTATTATACCAACAAAAAGTTTTGCACATCAATATCAAGGTGCTGTTTTTGGATATGATGTAGATATTATGGCAGGACCTGAAAGTTGGAACACAGATAAATTAAAAGATTACGTTGAACGTAGAAAATGTTATATATACGATTGGACAAGTAAAAAGCTACCATTTGAATTACCTGAGTTAGAATACTTTGTAGAAATGCACAACGATTTTAAACCTGTGTTAGAATATTATGCAGATACATGTTATAACAATCAAAAAAATACATGGAATAAAAATCTTTACAAACTTATGATTATTCAGTATAATGTTCCTACAGCAGAAGAAAATACACGTGTAGAACATCGAAAGCATAATACAGAAAGATTTGGTGATGAACATTGTGATGAAACACTAGGTGGATTACATTTAGGAGAAAACTTTATTGAGTTTCATGCAAAAAATACAAAAGATGGAAATTGGCAACATATAGATGGATTGGAAAAAAATAGTATGCTTTGGATGTTTGGCGAACATGCAGAGAGAAGTGGATGGATACCAACCTATCATGGAATGACACATAATAATAATCCACAACATAATACACGCTATTCAATAATTTTTGATTTACAAGCTAGATATAATGGAGAAGAATAATGGCATTAGTCCCTACAGTAGTTGAACAAACAGGTCGCGGTGAACGTGCATATGATATTTACAGTCGTTTGCTTAAAGATCGTATTGTAATGCTTAATGGAGAAGTAAATGATCATACAGCAAATTTGATTGTTGCTCAAATGCTCTTTTTAGAATCTCAAAATTCAGAAGAGTCTATTAATTTTTATATTAATAGTCCTGGTGGTAGCGTAACAGCAGGTCTTGCAATTTACGACACTATGCAGTTTATTAAAGCACCCGTAAGCACTATTGTAATGGGTCAAGCGGCTAGCATGGGTAGCTTTTTAGCAATGGCAGGAGAAGCAGGACAGCGTTTTGTGTTACCAAATAGTCGAACAATGATACATCGTGTAAGCAGCGGCACACCAGGAACACGTGGAAGTGTTCATGTGCAAGAACTTGAATTTGAAGATGCACGTAGACATTTTGAAGAATCTAAATTTTTAAATGAAAGACTAACACAATTGTATGTACAGCATAATACAGCAAATAAATCCTTTGATGAGCTTTTTGAAACTATGAAATTTGATACATTCTTAACAGCAGACAAAGCAGTAGAAAATGGTTTTGCAGATAAGGTAGTAAGTAAAAAAGTATAGATATATGTATAATTTTACACTTCGATTTCCTATATAGGCAAAAATGTTAAAATAGCATATATATAGTAGGAAATACACGATAAATACACTAACAAGAGAAAGTATTCTTATAAGGTTGGAAGTTTAAAATTCATGTATACTTACAAAGCAAGATTAATAAGAGTGATTGATGGTGACACAGTAGACGCTGAAATTGATCTAGGATTTGACGTATTTGTTCGTCAACGTATTAGATTATATGGTATCAATACACCTGAATCACGCACAACAAATTTATCAGAAAAAGAAAAAGGCCTTGCGGCTAAGCAACGTTTGATAGAACTTCTACCACGAGAGTTTGTAGTTGAAACTATTCTGAATAAGCGTGGCAAGTATGGCCGTGTCCTTGGAATCTTACAAGTCCAAAATGAAGATGAAACACTTACAAACATAAATGATCTGCTAGTTGAAGAAGGACATGCGGTTCGTTATATGTTAGGGAAGTAATTTATGCGTATATTTGGTTTATGGACAATCCTAGCCGCATTGTCAATATCAGTAGTAGCGGCTTATTATAGTATTGTGGGACTGGTAGCAATCTTTGCTGCAGCGGCAATTCCTATTATTATTATGGGAACAGTATTAGAAGTAGGCAAATTAACTAGTGCAGTCTGGCTACATTTGTATTGGAATAAAGCTCCATTTTTAATAAAAACATATTTAACAATGGCTGTAATATTATTAATGTTTATTACAAGCATGGGTATTTTTGGTTTTTTATCAAAAGCACACATCGAACAACAAAGTGCAGGCGCAGAAAATGTTGCACAATTAGAACGTATTACAACAGACATCGCAAGAAACGAAAGTATTATCGTACGTGCAGAATCTAAAATACAAAAGTTAGATAGTGCAGATGAGACACAAGATGATGGTATTCAATCAAAAATTGACAAAGAACAAGATCGTATTGCAACAGCATATGATGCAGTCAAGCCTGCTATAGAAGATCAAGAAGCTATTATAAATGCACAAAGACAATCTAGAGTGGATTCTCAAAAGCCATATCAAAGTGAACTTACAAATATAGATAGAAAAATTGCATTACTAGATGAATACATTGAAACAAACCAAATCAAAAAAGCACAAAGTATGATTGGTTCTAATCCAGATGGTCGTTATGGACCTAAAACAGCAGCGGCAGTGCAAGCATTTAGAGATACACAGTTAGTTAGAAGAGATGTAGTATTACAAACGCTAAACAAATTGACTACCAGTGTGGATACAATTACTATAGAAGCAAGAGAAGAAATACAAAGACTACGTGGTGTTGCAGAACAACAAATACAAAACAGTAATGAATTAATTGATAGACTACGTTCTCAACTAGGACAAGGTGCTACAGTAGACAACACAGAAGAAATATTAAAACAGCGTAATTTAATTATTATATCAAATGAACAACTAGATGGTCTATTTGAAAAGAAATATACTATCGAAGCAGAAGCACGTGTATTAGAAGCAGAAGTTGGACCAGTAAAGTATATTGCAGAACTAGTATACGGAGATACTGATAAAAATACACTAGAAGAAGCAGTTCGTTGGGTTATTATTATTCTTGTTATTGTATTTGATCCATTAGCTATTGTTCTTGTTATTGCTGGTATTACAGTAATTGAAAGTAATCGTAAAATAAAACCTGTTTTACCAACACCTGCTGCACCTAAAAAAATTATACCACAACCAGAACCTGAATTAAAAATTGAAGAAGTAGAACAGCCTTTAGAAATTATAGAATTAGAAGAACTTGAAACCATAGAAGAGTTTGATAACATTGAGGGTGCGGTTAGGTATAAAGGTAGAATTTATAATCCAGAAGATGAAAATTATAACACAGTTATTGCACAAGTAAAAGAAAATGCACATGCTAAAAAAGTCATGGAACAAGACATGCTAAATAAAAATAAAGAAGATTTGAGAAATGACGAATGATGTATTTGGCTGTTGGTACGAACCCGGTGACTCGGGAACTTGGCTTTCATGGTTTATTAATCAACATGTAGGCTATCCTAAATTTGATAAAAAAATACGCTATGAAAGAAAAGGCTATACATATGGACAAATTGCAACAGACTATGCATGTCCTGGATCAAATTGGCATTTAGCTAATTTTCAATCTTTTAGAGATGATCCAATGGATCCGTATTCAAACAAATTAGTAACAACACACAATTTTAAGGATTATAAGAAACATTTAATAGAAAAAGACATAAAACATGATCCAGATTACAAAAATATATGCTACAAAATTCTTCCTTGGCATAATCCAATACATACCGGAAATAAAGGATCACAAGAGATAGAAAAATGGGGATTAAAAGATAAGACAGCAAAAGATCTTATATTAAGAATATTAGAAGAAAGTAATACTAAGGCTATAATTATTCCAGAAACAGATATATATTCTTCTCTTTTTGCAAAAAGACTTGCATTTATAAGACCAAACCTTACTGTTCAAGATGCATGGCAAGATTATAACACTAGAAAAAAAACGTTGTATGCAGAAATAGTTTCAAATGTATCGAAATATGTAAAAGTTCATACATTATTTATAGACAAGCTAATTTTAAAAAATGACATAAATGAATATTCAAAATTATTAGACATATTACAAGTTCCTGAATTAGAAAATTGGACTAACTATACAACAGAATGTTGTAATACAATTTTTGAGCCTTGGACAAATTTTACAAATGATCAACTAGATAATAGACCAGAAACAAGAGACATAAAATGAGAACAGATAATAGTGTATACACTGTAACATATCCAGATTTGCATATGAGTGATGATGGAATGACTGTGCTAGTAACAAGTACAGATGAAAATTTTATTGACAATGTTAAAGGTATATTTGAAAAATACATTTATACAAGTATTGTATTTTACGTTCAACCAAATAAAACAAATAGCGAGACATTAGCATGGATGTGGAATGTAAGCACTACATGTGATTTAATGATAATTGATATAGATACTTGTGCATGGGAAGACATTATGGCTGCACTTATCAAGCCTACTATTAGTAATGATGGTGTTATGTTCTATAGTAGTAAATACAAAAGAAGAGAAACAGCCAGACTTATTAATGCAACAGGTACAAATCTAATTGTAAGAAAAGTTAAAGATATTGATAAATTCGTAGAACTACAAATGAATCCAGAGGGACCATATGAAATCTAGTACAATTTGCAACTTTTGCGATAAAGACACAAGTCAGGTAAAAAAGCTATTAGCAGGAAACAATGGAATACACATTTGTAATGAATGTGTTGACCTATGCCATACTATATTAGATAAAGAGACTAAAACAAAAAAGATATTTAAAAATATTCCAAGTCCACGTCAAATACATCAATATTTAGACAAGCACGTAATTAGTCAAGACAAAGCAAAAAAGAGTTTGAGTGTTGCAGTATATAACCATTTTAAAAGACTAAAATCAAAATCTAAATTACAAAAAAGTAATGTTCTTATTGCAGGACCCACAGGAACTGGTAAAACACTTATGGCACAAACATTAGCAGAATATTTAAATGTTCCTTTTGTTATTACAGATGCAACAACATTAACTGAAAGTGGATATGCAGGAGATGATACAGAAGTTTTAATACAAAAATTATTTCAAAACTCTGACTTTGATATTGATCGAACAGAGATGGGTATAATTTATGTAGACGAAATTGATAAAAAAGCAAAACGTAGTGATATGATGAGTTTAAGTAGAGATGTGAGCGGCGAAGGTGTGCAACAAAGTTTACTTAAACTTATGGAAGGAACAATAGTTACTGTTCCAAATAAGCCACAAGCAAATCCAGAAAAAGTTGACATTGATACAAGCAATATACTTTTTATTGTTGGTGGAGCATTTGTTGGTTTAGAAGATACAGTAATACAAAGACTAGGCAAAAGTAAAATTGGATTCAACGGAACTGAACAATCTAAATTAGATGATTGGGAAGATAACTTAGAAACAAGAGATCTAGTAAAGTATGGATTAATTCCTGAATTTATCGGTAGATTGCCTAGCGTTAATATACTAGAAGAACTTTCGGAAGAAGATTTGATAAAAATATTAACTGAACCAGTAAATAGTATAGTAAATCAAATTAAAGAGCTTTTTTTACTTGACAAAATTGAGATAGAGTTTAAAATAAAAGCATTAGAAGAGGTGGCAAAGATTGCTAATCAAGAACAAATAGGAGCTAGGGGATTAAGAAAAATACTGGATAATGCACTTCTAGATATACAGTATGAATTACCAGAGCTTGCTGAAAAAGGGGTAAAAAAAATAGTTGTAACAGATCAAGTGATAACACTTGGACATGGTCCAATTATGATAAAAAACTGATGAAAAAAAATTATAAGCAAAGGGACAGAGGTCCGCAAATTTTAGCAAACAATAAAATTCAAGCTGAAATGGTAAGAGTCAATTTTACAGATGGTGAAAGTAAAATAATGAGCAAGCGAGATGCTATTGACGAAGCTCGCAATCAAGGATTAGATTTGGTGTTGATCGCTGAAAAAGCAGAACCGCCAGTATGTAAAATCATTGAACTAAGTAAACATGTATATATGTTAAAACAAAAAGAAAAAGAACAAAAAAGAGCCGCAAGAGCTAGCCAAATAGAAACAAAAGAAATACGTCTTGGATTAAATATTGACACAGGCGATTTAAATACTAAAGCAAAGCAAGGGCAAAAATTTATTGATAAAGGATCTAATTTAATCGTATCAGTTATGTTACGTGGAAGAGAACGTGGGAAACAAGATTTAGCAAAAGATCTGCTAAATACATTTGCAGAATTAATCGGCGAAGAATACGAACAAATTAGCACACAACATAATAGAGTTATGGGCAAGTTCAAAACATGAGATTTAAATGAGTAATAATCATATCAAAGGCGAAAAGGGCATGACTGTAAGTGTCCACAACAATAATGTTGATAAAGCAATGAGACAATTAAAAAAGAAACTGCTTCGTGACGGATTGTTTAACGAGATCCGAGAACGTAGGCATTTTACAAGTAACACTGAAAAACGTCTAAAAGCAAAGGCAGCCGCCAATGCTCGTCATAGACGTAGACTATCAAAAGAAACTTGATAGAAAGAATTACACACTGAGTGTATATAACCGAGACGCCTAATGGGTCTCAAAATATCTTGCTTAAAAGGAGATAAACTATGACAAGATTAACAACACTTGATTTGAATAAAATCACACCTTATGCTGTAGGCTTTGACAGCATCATTTCGGACATGTTCCAATATGCACAAAATAATAAAGCAAGTAGTGGATACCCACCTTACAATATTCGCAAAGAAGGCAACAAATTTCAAATTGAAATTGCACTTGCTGGTGTGCGAAAAGAAGACCTTGATATTACAACCGAAGATGGTAAATTAATGATCAGTCATGATCCTGAAGAAGTTGAAGAACAAGGCGAATACGTTCATAAAGGTATTGCACAACGAAAGTTTAACCGTATTTGGACATTAGCAGATAATGTAGTTGTTAATGGTGCTCAAATGGAAAATGGTATGCTTTATATTGAACTAGAACGTATCATTCCAGAAGAAATGAAACAAAAAACAATTAAAATTGATTAAGAGGTAATCATGGCTCAAGTATCACATGAAGAAGTTGCAGAAGTAACAAAACTAAAAAGTCCACCTAGGTATAATGTTATTATGCTAAATGATGATAGCACTCCTATGGAGTTTGTAATATCTGTACTTACTCATATATATGGACACACAATGGAAACAGCTAAAAGTGTGATGCTTGAGGTTCATGAAAAAGGTAGAGGAATATGTGGCACATATAGCTACGAAGTTGCTGAACAAAAATGTGTTGAAACAATCACAGAGGCGAGACGTAATAGTTATCCTTTAGATGTTACAATTGAAAAAACTGATTAACTTAATCAAGGAAAGATTAATTGACAAAACATTTTATTAGTGCTCCATTTGGGAATTACTTACAGCATACAAATTTTATTGGTGATGCAATATCTGTAACAGGAACTTTTACAGTTAAACCACGTCCTGGACTAGTAAAACATATTATAAAAACACTTAGGTATACTAGAACAGGTTGGCGAAATAAACTAGGATTGCGTAATCCTGGAATATTCAAAGGTATAGAAAATACTGCATCGAATAGTGTAATGAGTATTGCTAGTTTAGAACCAAACGACTGGCGTATACTATATGAAATAGTACCTAAGAATATGAGTGTCGAACTTAACATAAGTTGTCCTAATGTAGACAAGCATCCAAACTTAACAAAGTCTTTTGCTAAGGATAAACGTAAATGGTGTATTGTAAAAGTACCGCCAACTATAACAAACAAACAACTTGACAAAATAGTAAAATTAGGCTATACTCAAATACATGCAAGTAATACATTGCCAACTGAAAAAGGTGGGTTATCTGGAAAGATTATTGCGCCTTATACCTTGGGGATTATTTCCTTTCTAAAAGAAAATTATCCACATGTTGAAGTTATTGCAGGTGGTGGAGTTACAGATAAATCTAGTGCTCAACGATATATAGACGCTGGAGCAGATCATATAAGTTTAGGAACTGTGTGTTTCACACCATGGAAAGTAAAGAGCTTAATTTATGAACAACTTAAATAAAAGACTACATTGGACAACTACAATTACCGAAAAGCTAATGCTAGGAGGTATTGGTATGTTAACAGTAGTAGCTGCATTATTAGAAGTGTGGGGTATGTGGCAGACACGTAATATAGCACTTGCTGATTTATTTTTGCTTTTCATTTATACAGAGATTGTAGGCATGGTGGGTGCTTACTATATCAGCAATAGAATACCAGTTACACTGCCAATCATTATTGCAATGACAGCGTTGTGTAGATTGATTATTCTACACAGTAAAGACGGAGAGCCACTAACACTTTTAGCAGAAGCAGGTGCTATTGTTTTATTAGCGGGAGCTGCATATGCAATGAGTGCAAAAGAAAAATTAAGTTTAGAGAAAAAGGCAATGCGTAATGAAAAATTGGACTAAAAAATCTCCATATCGGAATAAACACAAAGACGAATTAGCCGACTTTTTTTATGAAAAGTTTAAAGAACATGGAGTGCGTCTTCCTGAAACATATACAGAGCAAGAATTAATTGACTTAAACCCCGAAGTTCCTGTATGGTTTACTAAACAACATATGAAACTAAAAGATAAAAAATGAAAGTAGGAATTACATTTAGCACATTTGATTTGCTTCATGCTGGTCATATAGGTATGCTTAGAGAAGCAAAGGCAAATTGCGATTACTTAATTGTTGGACTACAAAGCGACCCAACAATCGATAGACCTGATACAAAAAATAAACCAATACAGACAATGGTAGAACGTTATGCACAACTTAATGCATTAAAGTTTGTTGACGAAATAGTTCCATATCAAACAGAAGAAGATCTAATTGATATACTTGAACTGTTTCAAATAGATGTTAGATTCTTGGGAGAAGAGTACAGAGAAAAAGAATTTACAGGCAGAGCTACCTGTGCCGCAAGAGGAATTGAGGTATACTTTAATAAACGTGAACATAGATTCAGTAGTAGTGATTTGCGTAGACGTGTATGCGAAAAGGAAAACAAATGAGAATTGAAACAGAAGTAAAACTTGACTACAGTGATGTATTAATACGTCCAAAACGTAGTACATTAGGAAGTCGTAAAGAAGTAGATTTAGAACGTGGTTTTACATTTTGTAATTATAAACCTTATGTGGCAAAAGATGTGTTACCTGATGGATATCCTGTTGTACAAAATCAAGATAGAGATTGGCGTGGTGTTCCTATTATGGCTGCTAATATGGACGGTGTAGGAACATTTAAAATGGCAGATATACTTGCTAGCCAAAAAATGTTTACATGTTTAGTAAAAACATATGAGGTAAATGATTTAGTAAACTTCTTTGATGATCCTAACAATCCACAAAGATCTGATTTTGTTGCATACAGTATGGGAATTACAGATCGAGATCATGAAAAGTTTCGTACAGTATACGAACAAGCACACACTATAAAATTTGTATGTATTGATGTAGCAAATGGTTATAGTGAACGTTTTACTGACTTTGTGAGAGAATTTCGTAGTCTATATCCTAATATAGTAATCATTGCTGGTAACGTAGTTACATCAGATCAAACACAGGAGTTAATCTTAAGTGGAGCAGATATTGTTAAAGTGGGGATTGGCCCTGGGTCGGTTTGTACGACCCGTATTAAAACTGGTATTGGTTATCCGCAATTATCCGCAGTCATGGAGTGTGCAGATGCTGCTCATGGGCTTGGTGGGCTTGTTATTGCTGATGGTGGTTGTACATGTTCGGGGGATGTAGCTAAAGCGTTTGCAGGCGGAGCAGATTTTGTAATGCTAGGAGGAATGTTAGCAGGACACGATGAGGGCGGTGGCGAAGTGATTACAAAGTATTACGAAACAAATGAGATTATACGTGAATATGTGGGCGACCAAACAAAAGAAACACGCCGTGTTGAACAAAAGCATTATGTTCAGTTTTACGGTATGAGTAGCGATGCAGCTAATAAAAAGCATTTTGGCGGACTCAAAGATTATAGATCAAGCGAAGGTAGAGAAGCTTTAGTTCCATATAGAGGTAAAATTGCAAATACAATGCAAGACATACTAGGTGGTATTAGAAGCACATGCACATACGTAGGTGCAAATAGATTAAAGAATATTAGTAAATGTGCAACATTTATTTTAGTAAATAATCAATATAACGGTGTATACGAATCTTCTACTATTAAATAAATATAGTTAGTTCAAAGGAGAAAGCTATATGTCCAAAAGAGAAGAAGATTATTCGATCAGCAGATTTCGTAAAGAACGAACTCAAAGATTAGCAGATGCTATGAGTGGGTTCGAACGTGACCAGGCTGTTAATAACGATATAACAACATTAAAAACAGAATCTATGTTTAGCAAAACATTAGATCATAACTCAACAACCCTACTGCCAAGCGAAGCAGATGTTGTAAAACTAGCATTAGCAATGGAACGTGGAACCAAACAAGATTTAGAAAATGTAAGTCTTTCTTCAAATGCTACACGTAAATTAGCAAACCCATTGGGTGCATTTGCATGTGAAATAACAGGACAAGATGCATATGGTATGACAATGCCGGCGCCACCTACACTTGATAGCGATTGGGGTGCAGGAGAAATGGTCGAAGTTTATGAAATGAATATCCAAAGAGATACCTCATTTAATGATCTTAACTTTGGTGTTACAAACACAGCAGCAGACCGTGCCGTAACAAACTTAAATGCATTTGGTGCAGAATACAAAGGACCAGTGAATGGAACAAGTGGAGCATTAACACGTGCAGAACTATTTCGTGGCGTAGCACCTGGTTGTTTAGCAGGCCCATATATTTCACAATTCCTTGCACATGACTTTGCATTAGGCGCCCATACAGTTACACAAAAATATAATGTCCATAATGGCATTTATGGTAACACAAAAACAAACTTTAAAAGTATAGCAGACGGGGCTGTTCCAGTAGCACAGCAAGCAGATTCATCTCCAAAATATATTTTTAATGGTCGTGGGCTAGGAACACTTGTTCACAGTGACTTTGTATATCAACATTTTTATTATGCAGCAGCAATGCTAGCACATGGCGGTACAAGACACACAGCATACACAAATGTTGATCCGTCAAATAGTGGTGCATTTTTAACTAATGCAGGCCCAGCATTTCAAGCAACAGCGGTTGCAGCAGTATCAGCTAATGCGTTAACAGCATCATGGGTACAGAAATGGAGACATCACTGTAAACTACGTCCTGAAACAATGGCAGCTCGTGTTGCAACAGGTATGTCAGGTGATACACCAGTATACCAAGCTGCATCACTTTTAAATAATGCACAGTCAACAGTTGATGCAGTAAAGGCATTTAACCAAGCAAACGGTGGCGACAATGCACCTTTCTTACCATTACTATATGCAGAAGGTTCGCCAACACATCCATCATATCCAGCAGGTCATGCTGTGATTGCAGGTGCAAATGCAACGATATTGAAACTAATGTATGCAGATGAAAATTGGTCAACAATGGGTAATTATAGTGCAGTTCAACATTCAACAACAGGTGACTCACTAATAAGTTATACTCGCTCCGATTCAGGTGACCTAACAGTTCATGGAGAGCTTAATAAACTTGCAGCAAATATTGCAATTGGTCGTAACATTGCAGGTGTTCACTATCGTGCAGATGGCGACTGTGGTATGATGCTAGGACAGAAAGTTGCTATTGCATACTTTAAAGACTATATAAGCAGACAAATTGAATCACGTGGTAATATTACTATTGTTGGATTTGATGGAGTATCAGTAACAGTTTAATATTAAAATATTTTAATACTATATAGCAAGCAATATTCTTATTGCTTGCTTTTTTATTGTAATGTATGCACTACACGCATATCGTCTTTGCAATAATATGTAAGCAATCCTGCTATATCTCTGATAAATATCATTGTAATAAATTAAAAGTTGTGCTAAACTAAATTTCTATTACCAAAGCGACCTCAGCTTAGAAAAAATGAGTGGCACTAGGGAAAGACTTAGTGACGCCGGAAACAGACCGGGGTATTGCTTCCCTCAAGCATCATAAAAACTAAAGGAGACTACTATGGCAAGAAAGCTATACGGGAGCCTTGTGAGCATGTTTGGGCGTAAGAAACTCAACGATAATGATATACTCACATGGGCAAAAACAGAATACTCAAAAGATTGGGAATTCGCATACTATGAAATTAAACTAACAGGCAAAGGCCCAAAAAGAGGAATATACTACTAATGACACAAGTAATTTTAACAGCATCAAATTGGCTTAACATTTCATCCATCGGAGAACTATTTTCTGACTGGAGACGTAGAGCAGCTCAAAAACGCATACAGCGTGAAACATATAATAAACTAAACGGACTTACTGATAGAGAACTATGGGATATTGGTATAGGTCGTAGTGATATACGTGCAGTTTCAATTGGTACATTTCACAATGATACAACAGAAACAAAAACTGAATCAAATAGTAATTTACGAGGATGGGTTTAATGACAGCATTAGTTCAAAACTTTGTATTTTCGCCATTGTCTGGATTGTGGTCAGCATTAGACCGCTATACGCAGATAGCTGGTTACTCGAGAGCGGCAGCGGAGCTCGCAAGAGCTGGTTACCAAGAGGAATCGAAAAAGTGTATGATGGAAATCAAAAAAATTCAAAATTCAAATAATACATAATGTGGATTTTTACAGTAGACATGTGGGAAGAAATTTTTAAACATATAAAAGAGCAGTGATATCACTGCTCTTTTATCTTATTACCATCTTCCTTGTCCTTTGCCAACAAGCCATATAATTAAAACAATAACACCTGTCATTACGCCTGCAAGTAATAATCCTACACACCATTCAATTATATTTTGTTTTCTTTCTTCTGCAGCATATACTGCTGCTTTACGTTCTCTACGCATTTGTGCTTCTATTTCAACAATCTCTTTCCAAGCTGATGGACCATAAAATAAGCTAATATGAGATCTTAGTTCTTCTCTCATTTCTTTTGCTTTTTGTTTATGTCCCCAAATTTCTAAAGCATTTTGTTCTAGCTTGCTTGCTCCAAATAGTTTTTTAAACATTGGTGGGTTTTCTGCTTGTCTATGAGCAAAGTCTATATCACTCATACTAGTTGCCCACTGGTTAAGTGTCCTACCCATGTCGTGTAAGTCTTTACCTGTACTAATAGCTGCTTTGATGCCTTTAAAGGCGGCCGTGGCCAGACCAATGGCGCTAACTGGATCTACCATTTGAACTCTCCTTAGTTGCTGCATATATTTAAATGGTTATATAGCCAAGTTAACCATATATATTATTAATTAACAGCTATTTTAATTAGATAAATAATTATATGGGTAAGACACATTTAATTTCTACAATAGTTAAAGATCTTCAATCTATGACTGATCAGTCAGAGAAATGTAAATTGTTGACCAAATACAAAAAAGAAAAAATGTTAGAACGTATTGTAAGTATTGCTTATAATCCTTGGATCAATTTAAAAATGCAAGATTTTAAGACAACAAAATCTGGTAAAAAGTTTGGAATGGGTATAAGCAAGTTTCTACATATTGTAGATGACATAGTTGCAAATAAATTAGATCCCAGAGAAAGACAATTTAGTTGTAATATGGCTTTGCAACATATTGATGATGTTGAAGCACCTTTATTTTTAGATTTGGTTAGACAAGATCTTGATTTAGGTTTAGAAATATCAACCATCAACAGTGTTTGGGAAAACCTAATTATGGAATATCCTATTAGAACATGTAGTGTTGCTGACGTATCTGATTATCAAAACTTTCCAGCATGTGTGCAACCAATTAGTACAGGTTTAAGAGTCAACATTATTATTGACGAGGATACTATAAGTTATAGGAATAAAACCGGAGATATAATTGAAGGTTGGGAATGTTGGGATGAACAATTTATTAATTTAGCACAAGGACAAAAAACAGTGCTTGATGGACATGCTGTAATTGTAGATGAAAAAAATAATATCATAGGTGTAGACAATAATGAAGTTATTGAAGCAGATAGTGAAAGTATACGTTTTACTATTTGGGATGCAATTAGATATGATGGATTTGCTAGAGGTATTGATGATAGAATTGGCTATAACTGGAGATATAATGGTATCCAACATATGATGATGTTAGCAATGGAAAAAAATCCATTACCCTGTTATAGTGCTATTCCTGCTAGTATGGTTGGTAGTCAGGATCAACTAGATTCCACTATAACTCAACATAATAATAAATGTGTTGTAAAGCAATTAGATGGTATATGGAAACACGGTGAAACAACTGAAGAGATTGTTATTTCTTAATTTTCTTAATATATCTTTTTCCCATATGATCGTATATTCCACTAAACAGTTGACGTTTCTGCCAAGCACGTAATCTTCCTCTAAACTTGTCACCTAATCTTTGCCAAAATGTTGTTTTTGTTAAAATAGTTCCTTTGTAACTCATATAGTGTAATTCACCAACATGTGTATAGAATCCATATGGAGGAACTGTGCATACAATATCATTTGTATTTACAAATCTATAAGCTTCGATGTTTTTAAATTGTTTAGACCATTCTATGTTTCCTGCACGTGGACTACCAAATGTAAATAACAATAAATTTTTGTTATCTTCGTGTACTCTAGCTGCAAACAATGTTGCCATTGCAGCACCTAGGCTGTGTCCTGATATTACTATTTTTTTATTCTCATGATTTGTTAACCACTTAGCAATCTCTGGATATATTTTATCTAGTTCACCTTTGAATCCTGCATGAACTTCACCTACAGTTTCAGATTCTGATCTCCATGCTTTGATATCTGCTAATATATCACTTAGTTCGCTAGGCTCTGTTCCTCTAAATATAATAGCAACTTGATCTGGCATAACAATACCATATGCTTGGGCACCATTTTTATCAAAGTATTTTAATTGTGTATGCATTATTACACGTTTAAATAAAAACTTTTTAAACTCGTCTGGTCCTTTATATGCTTGTTCACAGAATTCAGCACAAACTTTTGCTAATTCCCAATCAATTTTTTTTTGCAATTATTCTCTCCAGTCTAATAGCTGGTATACGTTTATTATCAACATAGCGCCATACTTTTCCACGGCCATTGTCAATTTCAAATATAGTTTCTCTATATCCAATACTTACTATAGTAGCTTTCTCGCCATCTAAAAAACATTCATCTCCAGGTTCAAATCCTGGTTTAATTTTCCATCTGATACTTGCTACTAAGTCTTCTATGAATGTTTTGATCCAAAGACCTATTACACCAACTATAATTATTGCAAGTAATGGTTCAATTAAATTATAATAATCTATTGCTTGATCTTCTAACATATTTGTATTTAGCATTAGATATAAATTTTGTGTTTATGTAATTGTTCTGCTAATTCGGGATTGTAATCTTCTAAACGTGTTCCATACATTTTATCTGTAATTTTTATTAAATCAATAAACTTCTGCCATTTTTTTGGATCATACTTTCTGTTCAGACATCTTTCATTAAAATAACTTCTAACTTCAGGACAATCGTTTTCTTGTAGTATCCATTCTTCATACCAATCTGGTGCAAAACAAACACTGAGATCACCTTCTCCCCAGTTTGACATAGTATCGAGATTATTTTCTTTAAACCATTCTATGGTTTTTTTGTAAGCATTTAGATTCAATATTGAGAATGTATTTAAAAACGTAAACCATTTAATATTTTTAAATGTGTTTTTTATTTTTAATCCGTTTTCAATAATACTTTCAAAATTACTTCCCCATCTTTGATAATCGTTATATTTGTAAATTCCATCACAGCTAATTATAAAATTTAATTCATTAACACTTGCCATTATATCTCTAGTTTCACCACTAGGTATAATAGTAGCATTAGTATTGTATAGCAGATTTAGTTTACTGTGGTCTGGAAACTTTTTTAAGAATGGTAAATGATGTTTTGATAATAATGGTTCGCCACCAATTAGCTTGATTTTTCTTACAAGATTTAAATCTAGTTCATCAAGTAAATTTGGATCGCAAGTTGCGTTTGGATGCACAGTATCTCCTAACAGTTTATCACGTCTACGTAATTTAGTTGAGTTAATTGAACTGCACATTCTACATTCAAGGTTGCATGTATTATCTAAAAAAACTTCGATATACTCTGTGTGAAGAAATTCTGTGGTTAAATTTTTATTTGTAATTTTATATGAATTATTTGCAGCCGAACGCATCGACCCTCCTAGTAGCTTATCATCCTCATAACAGTCTATACATCCAGGAGTTGGTATTCCATTCAGCATATCACTCCTAATTTTTTTAAATGGATTTGTATTCATGGCATTTTGTAATCCATACTTTACATGATTTTCTGAATTAAGTTTATCCCATTCTTCACAATCAAATTTACAACATGGACTTACACCTGTTTGACCGTTGTAACTTGAATCTAAACGTAAATGGACCCACGGGAGACTACAAAAATATTTGTTCATAGTAATATTTATTTTGGTTGACAAAATTTTATATTAGTGTATAAATACATTGTTGGCGTTGAAGTAACGTGGACACATACTGGACCTCGGGGCAGTACCGAGCAGCTCCACCAAAAATACATTAAGGAATATACAATGTTTAGTAAACAGTGTAAATTACATTTAGAAGAAGCTAACATGACAAGATGGCAACATTTTAAGCATGCAATGTGGATATCATGGCAATTAGAGAAAGCAGCATATGCTTGTTTTTTCCATGCATTTGCTCCACGTTGGTTTAAAACTTATGCATCTGATAAATGTAAACAAGTTTTAGATAAAAAATAATGTATTTTTGATGGGGCTGAGCTAGGATCGACAGGTGTGAAAGTGAAGTGGAGTTAACCGGGTAACAGCGTAATAGGTTAAATTTTATAATTGCAAATAACAATTATGCGCCAGAAATGGCATTAGCAGCCTAATATAGGCATGTAGGGGTTGGCGACTGACCTGGCAACAGAATAGTCGTTTTTTTATAAGGAAACAAAAAATGAAACTACTAACAACAACAGTAGCTGCTATTGTATTGACTACAACAGTAGCAACAGCCGATATTGATCTCGGTGGCGAAGTTACAGCGCAACGTAACTCAGATACAAATACCGATACTATAGTATTAACACCGGAAATGACATGGAGCGGTATTGAGCAACTGGAGTTGACTCTTTCATCAAAATTATCTATTTACAACAATGAGTTTGTATTAGATGATACAGTTGAAATTTTACCAACATTAAACTTTGAAGCAGAATATGATTTAAATGATTCATTAGAATTATTTGCAAAAACATCTTATGATTTAGAAGCAGAAGAACGTGGCGATTTAACAATCGGTGCAACATACTCGTTTTAATTGAACGAAGGGGGTGAAAATCCCCCAATATAATAAATAATAGTATGATAGACAAAAACTTTGTATTGAAATGTATGCACGAGAGTCGTAAGGCTCAACGTAATTACTTAGACAAGAAAGTAGATCAAGATACTGTAGATTTTTTAACAGAGATAGCAGTCAATGCTCCTAGTAAACAAAATGAAGTAGATTTTACTCTTGCTGTAATTACAAATGAAGCAATGCTTAAAGAGCATGAAGAAAGATTTACATGGGGATACCATTGGGATAAAGTCAATAGTGCAATGCATAATACACAAGTTCATGCACCGTTGATATTTGTATATGGCAAAACTTTGCCAGAAGACATACATCAGGATATATGGGCAGCAGACGAAGACGGTCCGGGTGTAAATGAAGAATTTGAAGATACTTTTAGAGATACACAAAACAAGTCAATAGGAATTAGTTCTGGACAAATGGTTTTAGCAGCACATATGATGGGATTAAAAACAGGATACAGTCAAAATACAATGCATAACGAAAGTGGAAATGCATGGAAAGAATTTTTAGGATATGAAAAAAGTGATTATTACTCGCCACTATTAGTAGTAGGAGTAGGATATCCTGATGAAAGTTTAGCATGGTACGAAACACGAAACTTAGACTATGTTGTTGCAAGTGAAGATGAACCAGATGGATTAGACACTAGACCGTTTTTAGAAGTAGTTAGTGATAATATAAAACAATATCCACACAGTGATGTATTTGAATTTGAACCAAGGAGTGCAGAATACGATGGTACTCCAATACCTAAAAATGTAAAAGTAAAAAGATTTTTTTAAATTAATACGAGGAAATATAATGAATATAAAAAATAAAATTAGAAATATACCAGAGTTTTGTATGAGTCATTGGTTAATAAGAATACCATTAGCTATTGTATTTTTACAACAAGGCTTTAGTAAGTTACCAGTGACAGTAGAAGGCGCTGAAAGTTTTGATTTACCTTATATTGTATGGTGGTTTGCAGCATACGGTGAGATTGGTGCTGGTATAGGCTTGATTGTAGGTGGAGCTGTTATATGGCAGAAACTAAAAGAAATTAATGATATTATAACTCGATTTAGCGGTATTACAATTTGTAGTATTATGACAGGAGTTATTTGGGTAGGTCAGCCTGAAAGTTTCTGGGACGTAATACTGTACGATAATCTGCACGTATTGTTATGGGTAGGTGGTTTATATTTTGCACTTAGAGGAAATAGAACATAATGATAACAGATAATTCATTTGTAGAAAAAGACTTTCCTTGGAAATATAAAGAATCAGTGGGTTCTTTTTTTCTACCAGAAGTATATAAAAATTTAACAAATATATTATACTCGGACGCAGTAAAAGATTGGAAAGTATATAACGACGATGGAAGTGATCCTGCTTATCCACAAGGTCAAGTTATAATGATTGATGATGAAGCACGTGAACAAGCAACTGGTTTTCTACGTGATTTTTATGATTGGTTATGGACAGATGAACTAGAGTCTAAAATTACTGAAGTAACTGGAATTGAATATAATGATTATAGTAAACTATGGCATTTAGATTATCCAGGATTTGATCAAGCATGGCATAATGATGTTGATGCATATCCAAATATGCGACTCACTACTTTCCAAGTATACATGGCACAGGATGACAGCAAAAAAGATAGCGGTGTAATACTAGCTAATGAGATTGACAATGATGATGACTATACACAAGGACAAGCACAAGTTGAGTATAAACCAAATCATGCTTGGGCATTTACAGCTGATCAAAGCACCTGGCATGCTGTTAAGCCAATTGATTTTTATCGACCTAGTCTTTTAATGAGAAATTATACATAGCAAGTGCTACAATTTTACACATCGACATTATTAAAAAATACCTATATAATTGTATAAGTAAAAGTACAATAGACTTCCAATAGAAAGAGAAAACAAATGAAACTTAATACACTTACGACCGGATTAATATATCCTGCATTACTATTTGCTATGTTTATAGCATTATTTGTAGTACCTGCATTCGCAGAGGACATTTCAATCGACATGCTAAACAAACGTGATGACGGAGCTAAAATGGTTTACAGTCAAGATATTGCACGTATTGATGTAGGTGACACTATTACATGGGTTCCAACTTCAAAAGGTCACAATGTAGAATTCATTGCAGGTCCAAATGGATGGAAAGCACCTAAGAAATCAAAAGTAAACAAAGAAGTTGCTATTACATTTGATACTCCAGGTATATACATATACCAATGTACACCACATGCAACAATGGGTATGATTGCAATGGTAGTTGTTGGTGACGATACATCTAATTTAGATGCAATCAAAAAAACAAAAATACGTGGTAAATCAAAAAGAAAATTTAAAAAACTACTAGAGAATTTTTAAAACATTCGTAAAATATAAATATAGTAATGGATGATTGGCAAGCATGGAAAATATATCCCCATCATAGTTGGATTTTTAATAAATTAGAACTTAGTTTAAAGCTAGGGTATAAATGTGGGCCAGCAGGAGTTCCAGTAACCGAATCGGACGAGTATATTATTCGTCCGATTTATAATTTAAGCGGTATGGGAATTGATGCACGTTTTGAACATATAACTAAAGATGTATTTCATCCAATCAATCCTGGGCAATTTTGGTGTGAAGTATTTGAAGGAGATCAAATTAGTATAGACTATGTATGGAAAAAAGGCAAACTTATTCCAATACATGCTAGTAAAGGATTTAATACACGTGAAAACTTAACAGAGTTTTATCGATGGATTATAATAGATCCGCCTACTATGAAATTGCCTGACTTTATATACGACTTTGATGATGTAGATAATATAAACGTTGAATTTATAGGTAACAAAATTATTGAAATACATCTAAGACATGGTGCTGATTTTCCAAAAGGAGCATCAGAAATTATTCCAGTATGGGATAATAATAAAAAAGAATTGAAAGAAAAATACAATGATTGGTTTTATCAAGAAAATTTTGAAGATGCAGACAGTCACCTCAAAAACCCAAGAATTGGATTCTACTACCGATAAAAAAGAAAAGTTTAACCATAAAAAACGCAAAGATGGAGAAACTATGTCTGATAAAGAAAAAATGGACAAAGGTTTTAACGGTAAGACTTATAGTATCAATGGAATTGAAGGAGACTTCTAAATAAATAAAAGCATGGATGACACATTTAAAAACTTTTGTTCTATACCCTTTTTGAGTATGTATTTAAAAGAGAACATAAGAGACACAAGCGATGCAAGACCTTGCTGTGAATATAGAGGAAGATTTTTAACAGATGATCCTGTCACTGTTGAAGGTTATTGGAACAGTGAGTCATATAAAAAACTTAGAGAACTATTTAATAAACGCATTATGCCGCATGAATGTCAAGTTTGCATAGATGATGAAAAAAATGGTATTGTATCTAAAAGACAAGATTTTAACAAAGATTTTTATAATGAAGCAAAATACTTTTATGATAATAAATTAACAGAATGTCCACCACCTCTTTATTATGATATACGACCTAGCAATTATTGTAATTTAGAATGTGTAATGTGCAATCCACATAACAGTTCTTCTATTGATGATAGATATAGAAAATACGAAGATAAATCTTTTTTTCTTATGGATGATGTATATAATGGAACACATGACGATGGTTGGGTAGATTACTTACACAAAAATGCAGAACACATTAGAAAAGTATGTTATGCAGGAGGTGAACCATTACTAATGCCACAAGTAATAAACAGTATTAATTGGCAAGTTGATAATGGTTATAGTGAAAATGTTGATTTAAAGTTTTTGACTAATGCTACAATATTTAGATCAAAATGGGTAGATTTATTTACAAAGTATAAAAGAGTAGAATTTAATTTAAGTATAGATGGTATTGGAGATACAATAGAATATGTAAGATTTCCTACAAAATGGAAAGTAGTAGAAAAAAATTTAAAGTTATTTAAAGAGCTTAACGACAAATATGATAATATAGATGTAAAAGTAATACCAACTATACAACTATTAAATTTTGTTGGATTCCATAAGTTAGTAAATCTAACAAAAACAAGTGGCTTTAAGATAGATGTAACACCAGTGTATCATTCACAGGATAAAGATTATCTACATTTTACAAGATTAACACAAGATATTAGAAAAAGAGAAGTAGATTTAATTAGAAAAGAATTAGAAGATTACGATCCAAAAGAACATAACTTTACAGAAGATATGTTAATAAGTTTAGAACATAATGATTTTGGACTAGGTGAGGATCATCATTTATTCCCACAAATAGTAAAATTTTGGGATAGTTACAATCCAAGGAAGTTTTTAGATACATTTCCTTACTTGGATTATTTACTAAAAGATAGCAATTCATTTAAAGAAAGTGCTTGACATTATTAAGTTATTATAGTATAACTAAATACTGCAACACAGGAGATGTTATATAAATGTATAAAGTAACAGCATATTTTAAAGATCATAAGGTTGTACAAAAATTTTATGATTTATATGATGCGATAGACTATAGAGATAGTGCAGATGCTAACTATCCTATTAAAGTAACATTTGAAAAGGTAAAAGATATGAGAGAATGGGTATATGAATGTTGGAATGCAGTAATGGATGATAAAAGAAATCCATTAAGTAATATTCCAGACTTTAGCACTAGACATATGATTATGCAGGTGTTAGCATGGATGTGGTGTATTACATTTGCATTTATTGTAGGTAGTATGTGGGCTGGATTAGTTTCTATGATGATACATGTAGTATTACTAGGAGCCATTGCTGTAACAGTAGCTACATTTGAAACAGCAAAACGTAAACCACAGTGGTTTGTAAGAGATAATCGTATTAATTCAAGAGCTCCTGGTGGTGAGCACGAATAAAATTATATCAGTGTGGTGCTAATGGTAACACAGCGGTCTCCAAAACCGACGACGAGGGTTCGATTCCTTCCACTGGTGCCAAACTGATATAACATTAATACAAATAAATATATGTATGGAAAAGTTCCCAATGCATATGATAGAATTTGCTATTACCACATATTGTCAGGCAAGATGTAGAGCATGTCCTAGGACAGATGAGAAAACTGGCAAGGCTGTAAGTTCTCTTAATTTACAGCATACATCAATAGAAGATTTTAAAAATCTTACTAAAAGTTTTAATGAAATAAAATTAAATAATATTGCTTTTTGCGGAGAGCATGGAGATCCTATGATGAATCCAGATATTGATTTATTCATAGAGGAAGCATTAAACTATGCACCCAAGGTATCAATAAGCACAAATGGTGGAATCAGAAAACCATTATGGTATAGTAATAGTGCTAAAAAGTTTGGTAATGAAAAACTACATATAAAGTTTGCAATCGATGGTGCATCAAACGAAACAAACTGGCATTATAGAGAAGGGGTTATATTTGATAAAGCAATACAAAATATGACTACATTTGTTCAAAGTGGAGGCTGGGGTAAGTGGAAATTTATAATTTTTGATTGGAACTGGCATGAAATAGTAAAAGCATATGACATTGCAAAAAACATTATAGGATGTGAAATAGAGTATGCTTTTAATCGTAGAAATTTTATAAACAGTGCTGGCTTACAAGGATATATATCAGATACCAATAAAGAAAAAGCATACTCTCTTTTGAAAGAAATTAATTATGAAGTATAAAATCAATTGTCATGCTTGGGTGATACCTTCAGATCCAAATAATACAAATTGGAAATTATGGGATGTTACAATGGATGGCAAAATATGGCCATGTTGTCACTTTGCAAATGCATGGGATGGAATGAATACTGCATCTCCTCAAAAAGATTCAAAATACTTAAAAGAAGATCCTGAATTTATAAAAGTAATGGAGAAAGACAAGGATTTTAATTCATTAAAGAAACACTCAATTTCAACTATTATAAAACACACGTATTTTACTGAATGGACTTTTAAATCAGGATGGGAAAGTAATAACTGTTCTAAAGTTTGTATTAATAATTGCGGCACGCCATGCTTGAATTAGAATTTCAACTTACGAGTTATTGTCAGGCAAAATGTCCTACATGTTCTAGGACTATACTTGATAATAGAGGTTTGTTGAAGCCCGAGCATGTAAACATAAACACATTTAAAAATATTATTAATAAACTAGATCCAGACACTACAGTTACATTATGTGGTGAACTAGGTGATCCTATGATGCATCCTGACATAGAAGAAATAGTTAAATTGTTTTTACAAAACGGCAATTGGGTGCAAATACATACAAATGGCGCATTAAGTAATAAAAGTTTTTATGAAAAATATGCTACAGATAGAAGAGTTGCTATTAGTTGGGGTATAGACGGTATGGATGCTGAAACCAATGGTAAATATAGGATAGGTGTAAACTTTAAAAAAGCATGGAATAATATGCACACATGGTTTACAAATGGTGGAAAAGGACATTGGAATTTTATAATATTTAAATGGAACAAACATCAGTTGTATGATGCATATGAATATGCTAAAACAAATAATATACCAATTGAAATAAAAATCAATAACAGAATACATCCTATAGAAGTTACAGGTTATGTAGGAGATGAGGAGTTTTATAGATTAAGGAGAGTTATTAGTGAACTCAAATAGAAATGATATATGGTGTATGTATCACGATCATGAAAAAAGATCTTTTTACGTTGATGAACACTTGACTGTTCATCCTTGTTGTTTTTATGCCTCGGCATACATTAATGCTAACAAAGATGAAGTTGGAACATTTGATACAAAATATGAAAAAGAGTGTGTTGAGAATCCTGGATGGAATAACTTAGCATTACATACTATAGAAGAAATGCTAGAAAACAAAATATACAAGCATCATATATTTTATGATGGATGGGATGATGATAATCCTTCAGAGCTATGTTTGTATCAATGCGGAAATAAACGCAATAAACCGCTTATTGCAAAGGTTAAGATTAAATAGTAGTAGTAAAAAAAGAGTATTAGAATGTTAGAAATCACTGAAATTCCTGTTAAAGGCTACCATAGAGTAGCACGTGGAATCAATGAAGACACGGGTCTTGATGCAATAATTGCAGTGCATAATATAAGCCTAGGAAAAGCATTAGGCGGATGTAGAATTATGCCATACGAAACTTACGAAGATCATATAAAAGATGCGTTAAATTTAAGCAAAGGCATGACATATAAAAACAGTGCGGCTGGTTTAGATTTAGGTGGTGGCAAAACAGCAATTAACTTTACAGGACCAGTAACAGAAGAATTAGCACAAAGTTTTGGAGAATTTATTAACAAGTTTAATGAGAAAGAAACAATATACGTAACCGCAGGAGACGTAGGCACAGGACTTCGCGAATGCGGAATGATTGCAAAATATACTGATCATATACAAGGTGTAACTGGAAAATTAGACAGCGGTTGGGCTACAGCATATGGTGTGTTTATGGCAATGCATGCTGCAATGAAATACAAAGGTATGACTTGGCAAAAAACACATGTTGCAGTAAACGGTTTAGGCAAAGTAGGACACAGACTTGTAAAGTTTTTAACAGGTGCGGGCTGTAAAGTTACAGTAGCTGATATAGACAATAATAAATCTATGAACGTGTGTAACAAGTATCATTGTGATATGGTATCGCATGATAAAATACACAAAATAGACTGTGACGTATATGCACCTTGTGCTATTGGCGGTGCAATAAATATTAACACAGTACATGATTTAAAGTGCGATATTATTTGCGGAGGCGCAAATAATCAACTGGCAACGCCAGATATGATAGATATTTTAGAAAGTAAACGTATATTTTATGTTCCTGATTATATTGCAAACGCAGGCGGTGTAATTATTGTTAGAACAATCGGAGATGATTTAGTAGATCTAGAATATCATAACCCAAAAGTTATAAGCAGGTTAAATGCAATTGATGATACAGTAGAACTAATTACTGCTCATCATAAATTAGGCACAGATCCTGTTAAGGCAGCAAATCAAATTGCAGAGGGTAGACTTTAAAATAAATGAAATCTAAAACTGTTCGCATATTAGAATGGGCTCAAATGGTCACTGGTTGCACAGCCGCTGCCATTGTAAGTTTTAATCTTGGCAATGAGTGGATATTCTGGGCAATGGTTCTATTTTGTATTAAAGATAGTATGATGGGAGTATTTGCATACATACAAAACTATCCTGGCATAATGACGAGTAGTGCAGTATATGTAATAATAGATGCAATAGGTGTCTATAGATGGTGGATTTTTTAAAAACATAGCCGTTAATGACATAATTTTTCCTAATAAGCAATTATATAGTTGACAAGTATGAAAATTACTAGTATATTGTATATTAAGCGTTAGGAGAATTAGGCATGATTACGAGCAGACAAGTTGTAAAAATCATCAATGAAGAACTTAAAAAAGATCTTGATGATAATTCACGTGGTGTGTTATCACGTGTGAAGGATAAAATAGAGATCTTAGAAGAAATTGATTATCTAGGGCAATATAAAAAGCCTGTTGTTGACAGGTCTGATGCTTTTAAAGAAGCAGAAAAAGTATTTAAATGATTAACCGTGATGATATAGAAGCTTTTGCAGATATGAGCACCGCAGAAATAATAAATCAAATTACAGTTCTGCAGTTAGAAATTGATCATGCAAAAAGTCAGCTGCTACCTCATGACACAGGACATATCCACACAGCTATTAATTGGATGCAAGAACGAATATTTCAATTAGAACAGCAAGTGAGAACATTAGAAGCATTATAGTTATTTGCTGTCCTTAGCTCAGTGGATAGAGCAAGTGCCTTCTAAGCACTAGGTCAGAGGTTCGAATCCTCTAGGACAGGCCAATTTGCTCGCATGGTGGAATAGGTAGACACAACAGACTTAAAATCTGTCGCTTATAGCGTCTCGGTTCGAGTCCGAGTGTGAGCACCAAGATAGGAAAGAATAAAACATGATTAATATAATATATGCAAGTGAGATGGGAACGGCATTTGACCTTGCTTTAGATTTTGAATCAAAAGTTGAAGCAAAGGGTATTGAAGTCGAATGTGGCGAAATGAATGATTACACTGTAGAACAAATTAGTGAAATGAAAAATGTAATGATGTTATGTAGCACTACAGGCGAAGGAGATGTGCCTATGATGGGTGAAACATTCTGGGCAGAATTAGATGCTAGTAGTGCTGATTTGTCAAATGTAAATTATAGTATGTGTGCATTAGGCGATAGCACACATTTTGTATTTTGTGGAGCAGGCAGAAAAATTGATGCTAAGTTACAAGAATTAGGAGCAAAACCAGTTATAGAAAGACATGAATGTGATGCAAACACAGACGGTGCTGAAGAATGGGCTGATGCACTAATTGAAAAATTTAGCTAGCATGTTTACAGTAGAAACTGAATTTGATTATACTAAAGTTGTTGTAATGGATGATACAGGACGACACAATGATTTTGTATTAAGATTTACAGGTGATGGTATATTTTTGTCTCAATGGTATAATTTAGAAAACAAGTATCATACGGTATGTATCACTGATAAGATGCTAAATGAAGCAATTATATCCTTAAACAGCAAAGATGGCACATATAAAACAAATAGTTGACAAAAAATGTGATAAGTAATATTATATACATAACGCTAGGAGAATAATACAATGGTTCATACGATTGAAGATTTGATTAGACGTATAAATGTGATGCACGATAAAGCAATAGAGTTACATAGAGTTCGTAACCAATATAGTGATATGAGTGGCAAAACATATGATAAAGAAGCTTGCAAACATCTTGTATATGATATACAAGATTTAGCACTCGGTATAGCAATGGATCGCGAAGGCGATGAAGTTAAAACTGAGATGGAGTATAACAAGATAACTAAAGTCTAGTAATAGTCTTTAGTGTAGGGAGGGCAATAGCTCAAGGTAGCAGCAGGTTGGTGGGTGCGTGTTATTATAGGTAAGATGATGTGAACGCTAGGGTCAGGCAGGCATTATCAGTCAACAGGCGGGTTATAGGGGGCTGTGTTGCGTATTAAATTTGAAAGGAGACAGTTATGATTAGCTGGATTAAATCAAGACTAGGTGAAAGAACATCATGGGATGGTGCAGTATGTATTGCACTCGGATTCATGATTCTATTCGCAGCACCACTTGCAAAGATTGCAGCAGGAATTGCAATCGCATGGGGTATATGGACAATTTGGAAGGCTGAGTAATGTCATTTAAATTAAGTAAACGTAGTATATCTAGATTAGCAGGTGTTAATGAAGATATGGTAAAAGTCGTAACAACAGCTATTACTTTATCAAAGATTGATTTTGGAGTCATATGTGGACTACGAACAATAGAAGAACAACGTGAACTAGTTGCCAAGGGTGCATCTAAGACTATGAAGTCTAAGCACATTGATGGTAATGCAGTTGACCTAATGGCTTATATTGGTAGTAGAGCATCATGGGAGTTAAACTTGTATGATGATATTGCTGATGCAATGAAAATGGCAGCAGATGAGCATGATGTCCAAATCAGGTGGGGTGCTGCATGGCACATACCTGATCTACGTGAATGGGATAGCACTATGCAAGATGCAATGAATGAATATGTTGATCTTAGACGAAGTCAAGGTCGCAGACCATTTATTGATGGACCACACTTTGAACTAATGTAGGATGAAATGAGTAGCTTAAAAAAGAGACACATTTTTGTTACAGCAGAAAAAAGTAAAGCTAGTGCAAGGTTTGTAAAAAATCTTGCACAACTTCATAGTGTTGTAGAGGCTAGCAAGCCTCTACCTCCAACTCACGATATACTTAAAAAGTTTTTTAAAAATGAAAAAGAATACTACAAAGATATATTTGATACAGAACTTAGTAAGTCTATAGATAATGATAATAATAACTATGTGTTTTACACACAAAGTAAACCAGATAAAATATTAGAATTTTTTCCAAATAGCATTATTATTAATTATACACAAGATCCAAAACAAGTTGTCAAGGATATTGTTGATGATTCGGTGAATTCAACATATGATTTAGAATATGATTATCTAATACCACAGGATAATAATTACTTGCGTTTTATTAATATTCTCAAACAAAAAAGAGAAAACTTGACCAAAGCAGATGTATGGGCATTTGAACATAAGAAAAAGTTTTGGCAAGACAAATACTATGATCAATATTTTAAAAATGTTGAAAATAAAGTTGTAAGTAGTATGTTTTATAGATCAAATATTGAAAGAGATGATATTATTAATGTTAGTAATAAAAATAATATTGCTAACATTAAAAGTAAGTTAGAGGATCTTTTAAGTTGAACATTAATAAGTACGAACAACCAACTGAATGGTTTCATATAACAGATGTATTTTCTAATACAGAACTTGCTATTATTGATAAATTTATTCCAAACTCAAGTTTAGAAATAAAAGGTAAAAGATCCCATAATACAGTAAATAGAACATTTGTTACTATTGATAGTCCTATACAATTATTACAAGTATTTGACAAATTCAATGAATGGCAAATGCGTAAAGTATTTTCAGAGATTACAGGTGTAGATTGTTATGAAGGCAAACTACGAATTGAACTTGTAAATGATAATGCAGGTACACATTTAGAAAAACATGTGGATATAAAAGAAAAATTAATTACATTTCAAATCTATATAAATGAAGGTAACCTTGATTGGGGAACTACAATTTATAAAGATTGGGAAAATGAACATGCGACAGTTCCTTTCATACGAAACTCGGGATGGTTAACGCATAAAAATGTTGATACTATACACGGTATCAAAGAAAATAGTGTTACAGGTCAGAGACACAGTGTATTAATAAATTACATTGAAGGTAACTGGAATGACACTGATCAATTATTCAATTTAAAATAAATATAAATGTTAGACAGGTGAGTCCTGCAAAACGAGAGTATACCCATGAGTGAAGAGATTGTTCACAAACACATAATACTTCGTATAGAGGCAAATAAGCCTCCTACCGAATCTGAGCTAAAAACTTGGATGACAGAGCTAGTTGATAAAATAGGTATGAAAATACTAGCTGGCCCTATCAGTGCAAATATAGATTACATGGTTGGAAACAATGGACCTACATGTGTTGTTATTATTGAAACATCACATATGGCTTGTCATGTGTGGACTGATGCTAGTCCTGCACTAATTCAGTTAGATGTTTATACATGTGGACCATTTGATCCTAATGCTGTAATAGAACATGTTCAGCTATGGGATCCAGTAAAAGTAGAATATAAGTATTTAGATCGCGAATATAAATTAGAAGAAATTAAGTTTTAATCGCTTGACATATTCTTATTAATTTAGTATACTGTTGTAACAGTTATACGGAGATAATAATGAGTATGCATTTAGTTGGTCCTTATATGACCACAACTAACTATAAAAAACGTAAGAAGAAAAATCTTACAAAAAGAGATAAGCAAGCACAAGTTGAACATGACAAATGGTTGCGTAAAATGGGTGCTCACCCAGATCAACTTGCGGTAAAGAAACATGCTGGTAAATCGGTCAATTCAATTCCAGATTATAGAGAAGGTTCTAGAGGCTTGCCTACTAGTGACAAAATTTGTGGACATGGACCAGCAAAAGAAAGTATGACATATAGTGGCGAACGTCAGCTACTTGGTATTGCTACAATGCATAAAAGTAATATGGTACCTGTGTTTGCCGATAAGAAAGAAGATGCTAAAGATATTGCTAATATGAGAAGAGGGTAAACAATGGGTAAACATCTTAAAACTCGACTAGACTATGAAATGATTGAAGAACTAGCAAAAGAAGTTCATAGATTAGATCCTAATAATCCTATATTAGAAAAATATCTTGCAATGCAAAACTATGAAGGATCAGAATTGCGAAAGGTTATAAAATGAGTGAAAACTATTGTACAACAAAAGGACTAGGCTGGGCCTTTCTTATAATTTTATTCGTAATGGTAGGAGTACCAATTGCTGCAACTTATGCAAGTGTAGGACATGAAGAATATGCACGTTATTGTAATATGACTCCGTTGCTACCTTGTTTTGGGATAGGTGAATAATGGATCCTAAAGTAGC
>Ga0181412_1000010_pt1 | contig 70233 bp, 100 predicted proteins | sample 35SPOviralmetaG_FD_130113 | JGI IMG/M metagenome (GOLD analysis project Ga0181412, IMG submission 130113) | Marine viral communities from the oligotrophic San Pedro Time Series (SPOT) site, San Pedro Channel, CA, USA - 35 SPOT_SRF_2012-08-15 | ecosystem: Environmental > Aquatic > Marine >... | reverse complement strand
TGACTTAATTGCCACTGGCGGTAGCATGATTGCTACAAAAAAGTTAGTAGAACAGACTGGTGCAATAGTTGAAGGTGCTATTACGATTGTTAATTTAAAATATCTTAACAAATCAGAATTAAGCAACATAGATATAAGTTCTGCATTGGAGATAGATAAATGATAAAAGTAACAGATACCGCATCTGAACATTTAAAAAATATAAGTGAAGCTAATGATGGCAAAATTCCTTGCCTAGGATTAAAGGGAGGCGGGTGTGCAGGATTTAGTTATGATTGGACACTAAAAGAAGAATCAGAACTTGACAAAAAATCTGATCATGTTATAATAATGGATAACGGTGCAAAGATGGCTGTTGATGGAACTAGTATTATGTACTTGATTGGTACTACTCTAGAATTAAAAAGAGACACCTTTGGTACTACACTTGAGATAGTTAATCCTAATTCACAAAGTTCATGTGGATGTGGTGAAAGTGTAAACTTTAATATGGAAAAAATTGAAGCCAATCAAGATCAAATTACACAATTAAAAGGATAATAAATTGGCTACAGGAAGAAACACAAAAAGAATTAAAAAGTACGCAGGCGTATTTGAAATGGCTTTTACAACAAACGAAAGAAAAAAGATGATTAATAAAGAACGAGTTGACCTAAATAAGTATAAAGAATTTGTTAAAGAAGTAACTAGTGAAGCAAGTAATAGTACTTCAGCACTTCAAGATACTTTGGATAACTTAGAAAAAGAAAGTGGTGTTAACATGGCACTACTACTAACAGGTAGTATTGGCATAGCAAGTGAAGGAGGCGAATTTGCTGAAATTGTTAAAAAATGTATATTCCAAGGTAAACCATTGGACAATGAAACTATATTTCATGCTAAACGAGAACTTGGGGACATTATGTGGTATTGGGTTAATTCTTGCCGTGCTCTTAACCTTGACCCTAACGAAGTAATGGCAGAGAATGTTGAAAAACTTAAATCACGATATCCAGGTGGTGAGTTTGATGTTCACTATTCAGAGAATCGAAAAGATGGCGATTTATGATACAACACAATGGTAAAGATCTAGAACAGTTATCTTTAGAAGAAACTATTGAGTTTGAAAAAGCAATGCTTAAAAAAGTATTAGCGGCTAGTAAGTCGCAAATGAGTGGTCCTATTATTGATCAACTTAATCTGTTTATTATGCTTATTAAAGATCATAAGCAACAGGTATTATCGGTAAGAGATTATAAAGATAAAAATAAAAAAGAAGATGGAGTAGTTTTAGATACGGAGCCACCTATTGAAACTGATGATCAAAAAACAGATTGACAATAGAATAAATACATATATAATAATGGAATGCGAATGAATAAGAACAAGCAGTATATAGTATCTGAACAAGATATTGTTTCTAATTGGTTATCAAATAAACCAATCACAGATGTGGTAGTTGAAGACACCAAACCAATTAACATATATAACCAATGGTGTCAAGCATTTGATTTAGATGAAATAATCAATGCTAACTATGAAGACAATAGCGATACTTTCGTAGAAGATTGTTTACGTAAGTGGAATATGCCAGACGAGTATAAAGATATGAATATAAACGGGTGGCTATTAGATCGTTGTAAGACAGCACAAGAAAAAGACCGTGTACATTTTGAAATAACAGAATACGAAAAACGTGGAATGATTATTGTGTTGAAATTTTTAAAATATTTAGTTGATGTATGCAACACAAATAATATAGTATTAGGTGTTGGCAGAGGTAGTAGTGTTGCTAGTTATTGCCTTTACTTACTAGGTGTACATTGTATAGATAGCATAAAGTATGAACTTGATATCAAGGAGTTTTTAAAATGAAAAGAGTAAAGACAGCAAAAGGTCGAATTTTAGATATGGCCGCACTTGCTTCTAAGTATGAAAAAACTAGAGCAGTTAGTAATGTTGATGTTAATGCACGTGGAGACATAATTGATAACAGAAATCAAGTTAAGGTTCCAAGAGAAAAGATCTCAAAAGAATTTTATAAAAATAACGTGCCAGGATCAGATACAAAGGAAGTAAGTATTAAAACTGAAGAAAAACCAGAAACAGTTAAAGTTGAACAACCTAAAGCTGAACCTAAAGTAGAACCTAAAAAAGAATCTAAACCAACAGAAATTAAACGTACTACAAGAACTAGAGACGATGGTACTTCATATCATGAAGTAGAATTTAGTGATGGTAGTATGGAAACAATTGACATTAAAAGTGGAGAATAATATGATTAAAGCAATGCCAAATAAAATACTAGCTTACATGATAGAAAAGCCTGGAGACTACAAACAATCTAAAGGTGGAATCTTTATGCAAGATAAAGATGCAGATGTAACCGGTATTAGACCAAGGTGGTTTAAAGTTTTTAGTGTTGGAGAAAAAATTGATTGGATCAATGAAGATCAGTACGTTCTTGTAGATCATGGACGATGGAGTAACGGTATGAGTGTAGATGACGCAGAAGATAAAGTTTATCTGCTTGACAACGAAGGTTGCTTAGCCGTACAAGATACTAACCCCTTAGAAGAATAGGAACAAAATGAACTTAGAAAAATTACATGGTGCTTTAGCTCAAATGAGTGCGGCACTTGACGATAAAAATGGACCAAAGAGTCCTCCACAACCACCAGTACAACCTGGACAAATGATGTGGAATGCTGGTGTATATTATTTTGCAGACGCATTTACATATGAATCAACAAGACCAGTAGTAAATTGGATCATTGAAAAGAACTTGTTACCAGACAGTGAAAGACCAAATGAGCTTACACTTATTATTAATAGTCCTGGTGGATCAGTTCACGCCGCATTTGGATTAATTGATGCAATGAAAGGTAGTGCTATTGATATTAAGACTGTAGGATTAGGAATGATTGCATCGTGTGGTATCCTTACATTTATGGCAGGTGAAAAAGGTAAAAGATTTTTAACACCAAACACAAGTATATTATCACATCAATATTCTTGGGGTTCAGGCGGTAAAGAACACGAACTATTTGCTCGTGTCAAAGAGTTTGAATTATCAAGTGAACGTATGATAGAAAATTATAAAAAATGTACAGGCTTAACTGAAAAGAAAATTCGTGAAATACTATTGCCAGCACAAGACGTTTGGCTAACTGCAGAAGAGGCAGTTAAACATGGTATTGCAGATAAAATAGTAACTGTATATTAAAGGTAGGCCATGTACGAACAATTTGTACAAAAAATGCCTATACAATTAATTGCACCCTGGCGTAATCCTACGCCTAGCCCCAATGATGATTTAGAACTTTCAATGAATATCAATCAAAATGGTATTCAGGAACCAATCATCATTGGGGTAGGGGTATTCAGTAGACAAGTAAGATTAGAAACAGGTAACCATAGAATATATTTGTGTCCTAAGATGGGTATGACACATTTACCTTGTGTTGCTCGTGTATGGAACTATTGTGCATTTAACAATGGTAATGGTGATCATGCATTCAATTGCCCAGAAATAACACTAAAAAAAGAATGGCTAGAAGAAGAATACTATGCTAAACCAAGTGATGTTCTTGATATTATGGCATTAATGTTGAAATTGTAATTGACATAATGCAATATAATTGTTATAATAGAACTAACTTTTAACACCGCTAGGAGAAAGTCTTATGAAACTTATTGCAGGTAATAGCAATCTAGAAATTGCTAATAAAATTGCCAAATACTGTTCAACTACACTAATCCCAACAAAAATTGATACATTTGCAGACGGAGAATGCAATGTAGAATTTTTAGAAAACATCAGGGGTCAAGATGTTTTTATTATACAATCAACAAGTACACCAGTTAACGATAGTCTAATGGAATTAATGATAATGATTGATGCCGCTAGAAGATCTAGTGCTGACAGAATAACTGCTGTCATGCCATACTTTGGTTATGCTAGACAAGATAGGAAGAGTGCAAGTCGTACGCCTATTACTGCAAAACTAGTAGCCAATTTATTAACAAAGTCTGGTGCTGATAGAATTATTACTATGGATTTACACGCAGGTCAGATACAAGGATTTTTTGATATTCCTGTAGATGATTTAACATCACGTATTGCATTCAGTAACGATATTAAAGAAGCTATTCCTAATGCAAAGAATGTAGGAACTGTATTTGTAAGTCCTGATGCAGGTGGTACAGTTAGAGCAAGAAAGTTTGCCAATATGTTTAATGGTGATGTAGCTATTGTAGACAAACGTAGACCAGAAGCAGGTAAATCAGAAGTAATGAATCTAATTGGAGAGGTAAAAGGACTTCATGCAATTCTAGTAGACGACATTGTTGATAGTGGTGGAACACTATGTAATGCCGCTCAAGCAATTATGGACGCAGGAGCACTATCTGTTAGAGCATATATTACACATGGTGTTCTTACAAATGGAGCTTGTAAAAAAGTAGAAAATAGTGTACTAGAAGAATTAGTAATCACAGACAGTATTAACTTTAAATGTCCAGATGATTGTAAAAAGACTAGACAAGTTAGTGTATCAGGAATGATAGGAGAAGCAATTAGACGTGTTACTAACGAAGAGAGTGTGAGTAGCTTGTTTAATGGATGATCGGTACATAATACCCTTACCTGATTTTAAATATGATCATCAAGCATTATTCGATGTACAAGACAATAATGAAAATTATGTAGCTAATCCTCATTTTAAAAAATCAAGAAATTTAGATACAAGTAAAGATAATTTATTTTCTGATTTTTTTAATCCTAGTAGCCCTGTAATAGAAGAAATAAAAAATAAATTTAATTTTAAAACTGATTGTAAGTTTACTAGAGTATTAGCCGGCGGAGTTTTGCCATCGCACATTGATCCAAAAAGAACTGCGGTAGTTATGTTTCCAATAACTGATGGACCAAGTCCTATTGTATACTATGATGAAAATAAAAATAAATTGTTTGAATACACATATACAGGCGTTACATTAATAAATGCAAAAATAGAACACGGTGTTCCAGTAAATAAATCCGATAGGATATTTTTTCAGGTGAATAGTTATTTGCCTTGGGAACAACTTGTTACTATGTATAAAGAGAACACATTATATGAGCAATGATAAACACGTATTTGATAAAGGATTATTATGGGCAAGTGGTGGCGGCGGTTTTTTTGTTGTTGATCAACTATACCCTGGTAATAATATAGTTACAAACTCTGATACTAATAACGAGTACAGGACTATAGCTAAAGAAAGATACTTTTATGGGTCTCAATTTGATATAGAACCTCATCATGAGATACTTATTGGACATCACTGGCCAACAGATATATTAGACAAAATTATTGTAAATAAGATGGTTGTTATAAAGCCTGGTTTTATTACTGAACTATTATTGTTTATAAAACGTATGACAGCTCGTCCAGATACTATACCTAACTCTATGTGGTTAATTAGAATGATTAATAGAATAGAGAATAAAACAATGTTTGAAGATTGGAATAACTTTGGACATAGTGTAGAAGTAATGCATTTTACAAAAAGTAATGCAATATTTAATTCAGAGTTTAAAGATAATCAAGTTAATAATATGATGTACTTATTTTTCTTTTATTGCAGAAGTAGAGGATTAGTGTATACCATAGAAAACTTTCCTGTGTTTATTGAAGCTATGTACAAAGATCATGGATATTTTAAATTGCAAACAGATCATAGTTTACTTAATAACAGTAGTCACCCAAATATCAAAAATATTGATATACTTGAATACGAAGAAGTGTTTCATACTGATTATGACTTATTTGGAATTGATAATGATATTAAAAAACAATATGCAGAAAAAAACAAAGAACTTATGAGAAAAATGCTTGGTATAAAAAATATAGGCAATAAGTTAAACGAGTTACAATGAGCAACAAATTAATATTAGAAAAATATGAGGCAGGAAATACAAACGGGTGTCCAAGATGGGCATACGACGATGGCAATTTTATTGTAAAAATAATACCTTTGATAACGCCACCCGATGCAAGTATAAAAGATCAAGCTGATCTAATAAACTCATTACACCCTAAAAAACTAATACAAGATGATTGGGAAATTTTTGAACAACCAGAACATACTTGGAAACTTGATAATGGAATAATATCAAATACTTTTCTTAAGTATAAAATGACAAAAGTTCCTTACGTTTTTCAACTAGACGAAAACATATCTTTCCTTGCTAGTAAAAACAGATTATTAACACCATTATATATGGACTTAGATTTATATAATAAACATATATTATCAAAATATATAGATACAAATATAAAAATATTTCCTTATTGGAATACCGATGGCGGGCATGGAAATGTATTGCAGTTTGATATTGGTGATTGGATTATCATTGATTGGGATGATTGTCTTCTTGGTAATGTTCATGATTCACAATCAATAGGCGAACACTTGATAAGAGAAAATGTAGAATGTGTATTTGACTTACAAAACAAAGATGACTATAATCAGCTGGTTGAGTATTTTAATAAAACCATTGACTTTTATAAAAAATCAACGTATAATACAGTATTAGAAAAATGTGATTTTGACGTGAAAGCTCTAGCACATAAATCTTATGAAAAAGCTAAATTTAAAAAAGCAGGAAAATGGAACAACAAAAGACGTGGGAGGCAATTATAGATGGCTAAAGATCTTTGGGTAGAAAAATATAGGCCAGCAGATATTAGTACGTATGTATTTCGTGATGAAGCACAACGAAAGCAAGTACAGAACTGGATTAATGATGGAGGAATTCCGCATTTACTATTCAGTGGTAGCCCAGGTACTGGTAAAACTACATTAGCAAAAGTTCTTATTAATGAACTTAAAGTAGAAAAAAATGATGTGTTATACATCAATGCTAGTAGAGACAACGGCGTTGAAATGATTCGTAAACGTATTAGTGCATTTAGTGAAACTATGCCGTGGGGTGAGTTTAAAGTAATCTTACTTGATGAGGCTGATCATATTTCGCCAGAAGGTCAAGCGGCTTTACGTGGTGTAATGGAACAATATCATGCTAGTGTAAGATTTATTTTAACTTGTAACTATCCTAATATGATTATTCCTGCACTTCATAGTAGGTGTCAAGGGTTTCATATTAATCAATTAGACCAGACAGAATTTACTGTAAGAGTAGGTGAGATATTAGCAGACAACAATGTTAAATTTGATCTTGAAACATTAGATGCAATGGTTAGAGCTAACTATCCTGATTTACGTAAAACAATTAATACAGTACAGATGACTATTGTAGATAACAATCTTGTTATGCCTGATGAAAATACAAACACAAGTGAATGGCGTTTAACAATGGTAGAATTGTTTAAAGCAGGTAAGATAGCTGACGCCCGTAAACTAATTATTAAAAGTGCAAGACCAGATGAATACAATGACATCTTTACTTGGTTGTATAAAAACTTAGATCTATATGCTAAAGATGACTTTCAATATGATTCTTGTGTACTAGCTATTAGAGAAGGCATGATAAAACATACGCAGGTTGCAGATCCAGAAATTAATTTAAGTGCCACATTGATTGAGATATCAAGGACACTTAATGACAATAAGTAATTTAATCTTTAATATAAACTATAAAGGAGCAATGGGACAATCTACTATTGTTGACCACCTTTTAACATATTCACCAGAAACAGGTTGTTTGCCGCAACAACTAGAAGACATACATAAAACTCCTATATACCTGTATAAAGAACATGAAGATATTACAAGACTGCCACATATAAATGCTGACTTCCATTCAATAATGAAGCAAGATAGTTTTATTGATACACTCAAAGAAAGTTTAGCAGACTTTAAAGACATAGAAAGAAATCCAATATTAGAAAGTAAATTTACTTTTATGTTACCAAATAGTATATTTCCTGGCTCTTGGATGAATGATAAAAAACAACGTAGATTTTTTGTAAAACAATCAGGTCCTTATTATATATGGGATTTTAATAAAAGATCTAAAGGTAAAGTAATAGAAGAACAAACAAAACAATTTGAGAAAGAATTTTTTAATGTAGAAGTAGTAGAAGATCTTTCTCTAATAGAAGACATAATAATTGACACAGATAATCTATTAACTAACGACAAATCGGCTAGTACAGATTATTATAAATATATGTGTAAACAATTAGCTCTTACGAGTAATCTTGATCTGTATAATCAGTTCTATGACTACTTTATTGATACTGACGAATATACTAGATTGAATATGATTACTAATAGTGATTACATAACAGACCTATTGCACAATGGCTTTAAAGATAGAGACTAACTTAAAGTACATAGGAAAATATGTTGCATATCAGCTATGCGGTTATGTAAAAGAAATAACACCAATAGTAAACAAATACAATCCAGAAAAAATAGTAATTACAGGCAACTGTAAGCACGATTCAATAGATTCGTACACACCAGATACGTTTCTAACACTATATATCCTGCTTAATAAGGAGCAGGCTATGCTTTTTCGTTTATCTAATAATTTAGATAAATAATTACATAGAGGGAACTATAATGACACAAAAATTCTTAATCTGGTGGTTGGTTGCAGTAGTGCAAGTAATCGCAGTAGGTATTTCTATTTTCTATGGAATAATACCTTTCTTAATTGAAAATGACGTAACAAAGTTAAGCTTCGTAATATTTACGATGTGGTTTTTTTCAACTGCATCTATTGGATATAAGATTTACAATAACGAAGACGACTTTGATAAACCATGGTTTGTAGCTGAGTCATGCATGACTGTAGGTATGATTGGTACTGTTATTGGATTTATGTTTATGTTGGGCAGTAGCTTTCAACAAATTGATCCAAGTAATATAGAAAGTATGAGACAGGTTATAGTTGACATGGCTTCTGGAATGAGTACTGCCTTGCTTACAACTTTATGTGGACTAATTGCTGGCCTATTTATTAAAGTACAGATTGTAATGCAAGAGCAAGAAGATGTCTAAAAAATCAAAAAGAACAATAATTGGTTCAAATTTAGCCTTCAATGATTTATTGTTCAACGTTCTTGTTGGATTTGTAATGCTATTTGTAATAGCATTTCTTCTTATTAACCCCATAACAAAGAAAAGCGACATACCAAACAAAGCTGAATTTTTAATTGTATTAACTTGGCCATCAACTGCGGCAGATGATGTTGACTTATGGGTACAACGTGATTCATCAAAACCTGTTGGATTTAGTAATAGAGAATTAACACCATTACATTTAGATAGAGATGATTTAGGTAGAACAAATGATAAAGTAATAATAAATGGAGTTGAAAAAGTAATTCAAACTAATAGAGAAACAATTACAATAAGAGGTATTGTTCCTGGTGATTATTTTGTAGGAGTTCATTATTATAGTAGAACAACTACTTTGGAACCTTTACCTTATACAGTTACCGTAATGAAAGTTAATCCATATAGAGAATTATATTCTATATCCGGTGAACTAAACACAAAAAGAGAAAAACAAAGGTTACCAGCTTTTACAGTAGATAAATTAGGTAACGTTGAAGAAATATTTACACACTATAGAGATATAGTTCCGGAGACAGGCGGTTAATATGATTTACATAGCATCAATTTTATTATTTTTATTAGCGGTAATATCTGTATATGCTCTTATAAAATCTAAGAGTAATTTAGTAGCACTATTTTTCTTAATTCCAATTATATTAAGTTCTAGTATTTACACTGGTTATTCAATATATGTTTTACAAGGAACACCAATTAATGGATTGCCAGAAGGTAAAGTAGAACTAATATGGGCAGAAATGCAGAAGCCAGATATAGTATTCTTAGTTAGACATGAAGATAATCCTACACCAAAATATTACAGAATTCCATATACTAAAGAAAATGCAAAATTGCTATCAGGATTAAACCAACAAGCATCTCAAGGGCGTCCACAAGAAGGCGAATTTAAACCTAAAGAAAATAGTGGAACTAGAATAGAAAACCAAGATGTCTCGTTTGACAGAATTAAGCGAGAACCACTGCCCCCAAAGAAAAACGCCCTTAAACTACAGGGCGTTGATCAAGGAATCATAAATAGCATTGATAACAATAATGGTTTTGTCAGAGGCGAAGCACCATTAAGTTACAATTCACCTAGATGAAAAAATACGATCACTATACAGTATCAGATAGAGTTGACGCACATTTACACGACAATGATATTCATTATTTGACTGGAGAAATTACCAACGAAAATGTTACTGAAGCAATCAAGTGGATATTATCAGCTAATCTAAATAAAAAACCAAAACGTACATTAAAATTATACATCAACACTTATGGTGGAGATCTATATGAAGCATTTGCATTAATTGATATAATGAAGAACAGTTATCATCACGTAAGTACTATTGGTATTGGTGCAGTAATGAGTGCAGGTTTATTAATTTTTGCTTGTGGTAAACAAGGCGAAAGATACATTGCCAAAAATACAGGTATAATGAATCACCAGCATTCAGATGCAATGGAATCAAAAATGCATGATATGAGATCACAGATGAAAGAAAATAACAACTGTGAAATGAGATGTTTAAATCTTTTACGTGAGGCAACTGGTATGAGTTTAGCAGATGTACGTAAAAAACTAAACACACCAAGCGATCAATACTTTACAGCCAAGCAAATGATTGATAATAAGCTGGCTGATCACACACTTTAATCAAACTATTTTACTTGACAAACAACAAATCATAAAGTATATTATAACAATATTCCAGGCAATACGGAATCACTGCCCGACTTGTACTAGCAAGTGAACACTACAGGCAGTCCAGCGATAATATCAATGGTAATGGGCCCACATCTTGTGAGGTGCATCATGGCAGTATTGTACAAACCATAGGAGACACTAGTATGTCTATCACAAATAAAAAAAATCCAAGTGCAAAAGATGTGCTTGACGCAATATCAAAAATCAGTTCAAAGAATAACAATTCAGCAGTAACAGTTCAGCTACCAGGAGGGCCTGCAACATTTAAGCCTCATAATCCATTTATAGAGGAAGACAGAGATCCCTTTCAAGATCAAACTCAATTACCTATTACTAGTTTACAAGCTCTACAGTTAGCAACATCAATGTTTAATGCAGGTGCAGATAGAGAAGAAATAGGTGAAGCTATAACTGAAGGTAAGATGCCCAAGTTATCTGAAGAAGATATAAAGCAAACAGAAGAAACTTGGAAACATTATGCCACTTCATTGTTTCAGACTAAAATGAAGGCACCAGAAGAAATGAGCGAATATCAATTAGCATTGGCAAAGTATCTTGCAGTTCAAGATAGACCAATGGAAGCTCGTTGGGTTGGACTTTGTGTAACTTTACCAAGCTTCAGATATGTTGATTTAACAAAAAGTAGGCTAACACATATGGGTTGGTCGGCTCCAGAAGATCTTGAGGTTACTGAAGAAACCATATGTAAACTAGCACCAGCAGAAACATATATTGAAAAGAATAGAAATAAAAATGTAAAGCAATATTGTTGGATGCTTCCAAGAGGTGATGAAGAACACCAAACTATAATTAATTTTCCTGTAGATAGAGAAAATATGTCAAATACAGTAGCCTGGGATAATATATTTAAAAAGCCTTTACTTGAATGTAGAATCAAAGGACAAAGTCGTTATTTTCTACCAAACTTTCGCAGTATTCAAGTACAAGAATTTGTAGAAATTTTAAATTAATTTTAAAGCCCTTGTTCTGCAAGGGTTTTTTCTTGACTAAAAAGGTTGACTTTTCGATCAAGATATCTTATTATATATGTATAGTTAGAAACAAGGAGATGCATATGGGTTATTATATTTTACCTACATTAGATCGAGTAAAGTACCAGGAACGTCCTGGTCTTGAAGGACCTTTTCAAACTAAATCAGGTCAGCCAGTTTACTACGATCCTAAAGAAGGAAAATATTATAATCCAGATCAAGACACTTACCTTACATACGAAGAGTGGAAAGCATTAGACAATGAATAATATTGAAGTAACAGGTGGAATAAAATCTCAACGTGATAAAGTTGAAAGTATGGTTCAGTTCTGTATTGAAAAACTTATGCCACGTATGCGAACCCTTGACATAGATATTCGTCTTAAAAGTATCAATGACGCAAATGGTTATTGTACAAAATTAGCTGACACAAAGAATCCACGTGAATTTGATATTGAAGTAGATTATAAATTAAGTATGAGACAAATACTTGAAACTGTGGCACACGAAATGGTACACGTTAAACAGTATGCTCGTAATGAGATGTGTGATAGTAATACTTTTCACACTAATAAAACATCATGGAAGTCAACTAGTGTTTGTACTAAATCAACTGAGTATTGGGATCTTCCTTGGGAAATAGAAGCACATGGTCGAGAAGTTGGATTGTTTATTCGTTGGGCACAGGCTAATGGCTATGCTAATACAAAGTGGGCCAATATTTAATCGCTCATTTTTTTAACAAAATATTCCCATTCTGAAAATAGAGTTACTCTTATCCAATTATGTCTAGGATCAACACTAGTTAGATACCTTTCTATCCAGTACCAGCTAAACCAAACAATTTTACCACTAGACATTTTTTTTGGTAACCATGCAAACTTTTTTGTTGGTTCCATATTTGTTGTCATTCTAAGTGGTGTATTAGTTAATACCTTTTTTAAATGTTTCATCGCCTGGAAATAATGGCATCTGAGTGCCTGGTTTACGTTTTGGTATTTTACTATCAGCACTTGATACACAAGCACCAGTAGTACATTTTACAGGACCATCAAATAGTTTGAATCCTGTTTCAATGTTTCCTAAAGGCTGATCGTGACAGCTATAACTTCTTTTAATACTACCATCTGGTTCACGTATAATAATTGATCTATATCCACTACTACATTCCCAACCTTCAAACTTATTAAAATTAAAAGCATTAAATCTTTCTGCTTGATCCATATACCAAGGACTGCCTTCTTTATCTCTAAACTCAATTTGCATATGCCATGGCACATCTGCACTTTGTTTTCTATAATGATCGTCTTTATCAATTTTAAAATTAGGTTTAGGTCTTACAACTAATTGTCGTTGTTGTGCTTTAGCTTCTGTATATGCTCTTTGTGGCATTCCATTATAAAGCCTTTGTTTCATTTCATCTGTATAGCCGTCTACAATTTTACTTGCAGTAGGATCTGATTGAGGTTTTAATGTAACATTAATTCCTTGTTCATGAAAGAACAATGCATTTTCCCAATCTCTTTCAAACCATTCTGGAACCATAACTTGATTAATTGTAATTTGTACATCATGTTCTTGACAAAATATAAGTTTATCAGCAAACGCCTGCATTTTTTCTTTTGAGTCAACGTGCTCTGTATGCAAACTTGCAGTAATACTTGCTCTATGAAATTTACTTGCATAATCAACATATGTTCCAAACCATTTCATATTACGACTACAGTTTGAAGTCATATGTACACTTGTATAATTTGTATTGTGTGCATCATCTGATAGATGCTTCATTATATCTAAATAGCCAGGGTGAAATGTTGGCTCACCTCCACTTAAACTAAAATGAAAACTATTGAAGCCACGTTCACGAGCTTGACGTTTTATTTCATCTACAGTTTTTAAACAAAGTTCTGTAGGTCTATGATCTTTTCTATCGCTTCTAGCATAAGGCCAACAGTAACTACATTTGTAATTACAGAATCTTCCTAGTAGCCAACTAACAGTAAACATATCTCTATACAACATTGTACGTTGACCTACTCTAACTAGATCATTATACGGTGTTGCAGTAAAATCGTATTCACTCCATTTTAAGTCTTTATCTTTACTCACTGTCGTCCTCTCCTAAGATATGGATAGTACCACATCCTCTACATTTACAAGTAGTTTTTGACATTTTTAATATCATACAACATTGTTTCATTTTTCTTTTATTTGTAAAATAAAAGCATCTAGTATTCCATTCCCAATAATCAGTAACATCTTGTGACCACCATGCTTTTCCTTTTTTTCCTAAATTTAGTTCTAAATACTTTTCAAACCAATCTACAGATTTATCTTTTTCGTCCATATGATAGTTTACTAAAATTCTATGTTTCATCTATTTGATCCAACTTATTATTAAACTTGCGATATTGTTCATATTTTTCATCATGCTTATTATTCTTAATAGCAGTTTCTAACCAACTAATAGCTCCATTGATGTGAGTTTCTAACATAAACCTTCTAGGAGTATTGCGTCTATCCTGGTGGTTTAAGCTGTCAAATACCCGTTTTAAGCCGTCTATTCCTGTTTGGAGCTCTGTAGGGTGCTGAACGTTTGCATGAAGGAAATCTGGCCATTGTAGACGGCTAGTATGCCAATGAATACCAAGTTCAAATACAATAGCTTCAGCAGTCTCGCCAAGCTCTTTTGCATTCATGCCACTAATGCAAGTAGTACCTTTTATAACATCTAGGTTATCTAATTCTGATTTACATAGTTCTATGTTTGATTTTAGCAAATCCCAATCGCTTTCTCTTCTTATACGTTCATTTAATTCTTTATATCCATCTATACTAATAGTTAGTTTAATGTTTTTAAACTTTTTCCATATATCTATAATATGCTTTTTACCTAACTTCATAATACTTAAATTGGTACTATATTTTAATGTAACTTTTTCTGGATTAGGTACTGCTTCTAAAACTCTATAATGAATGGGATCCATAAGTGGCTCCCCTCCAGCAAATTCTAATTCTTCAACGTGTTCCATTAATCCTATTAATTGTGAAATAAACTTCTCATCTCTTTCATATAGATTCATAACACGTCTTTTATACATATCATTCTTTTCTACAATATCGCCTATATATTCTTGATCACCTTTGCCATAAAATTCTTTAACTTTATCCCAATCTTGCATCCATTTAGAACTATCTTTTGGCCAACACATTCTACATTTAAAATTACATACATTTGAAAGTTTTAGTTCTAGTAAAGGTATATTAAAATCAACTTCTCTATGCTCTAAATACTGTATTACATTTTTTCTTGTTGTCTCTTGGTCCATTGTATCTGTAATTCTATTTAATCTTAGACTAACAATATCCTGTGCTTCCATTTTCCAGCAATTTCTACATTGTGGTATTTTTTCTCCTAGCAATAATGAATCTCTAACCTCATTCATATATTCGCCATTCCAGTATTCTTTTAAATCAAAATCTGGATCACTTACATTTGGATTTCTTCCATCACGTGGAGGTTGTCCTCTACAACATAGTTTTATTTCTCCTTGTGGCATAGTGCTTATATGATTAAATGGTAGTGGACAAAATGTAGATTTATCAACAGGAAGTTTTCCTATCTTGCCTATGGCTCTTTCGTAAAACTTTATATAATTACTTTTCATTTTTGTAATCCTTTAGAAGAGAATCTAACTCATCATCAATAGCGTCTTTTGAATGTTTTGATTCGTGTCCTATTCTAACTCTGTCAACGTGTTTAGGTAATGCTTTAGTTAATTGCACATCTGCCGCACATACACAACTTGGTTTAGTACACATTATAGTTTCTTCAGGCATTTCAAAACCATCATATATATTTCCTAGCTTACCTCCAACCTTACATATAGCTCTATATACGTCACCGGTATTGCTTATGGTAATGTTTTGTACACCTGCCCAACATTCCCAACCACGAAAGTCATTTAGTTCTTTGGCCATAATATTGTTAACATTATCTTCTTCACTTGTTCCATCTTTGTAATGTACAATAATATTTTTAAAGTTATTAATTGCCATCTAAATGTTCCTCTGTTTCAGCTCTACCGTATCCTCTGTCTGTTTCTTTGTAACCTGTGCCTGGTGTAGTATTATTTTTCTTACATAATTGTAAACACGGACTTGGTAAATCTAATGTTTCATGCCCATCTAATATTGCTTTAAATACATCTGAATCGTATATTTCTTGCATTGTACTAATTTTTATATTTAACTTTGCAAGATTTAGACCTTTTTGTTCACACCATTTTTCTAATTTTTGCCAGTTAAGGCGCGAACCATAAAAGTTACAAGGTCTCACATCACCAGTAGCACCTAATTGAATATTGTTTTTAATCATATTATCATCGTGTGTACATCTTGGTTCTAAGGCTGGGTTAATCTTATACATATGGATTATCCTCGCCTTTTTGAATTCCGTAATTATCTTCACCTCGCAAACTTACTACAGGATTAAATCTATCAAATCCTAAATCCATTGCCATTTGCCTAGCCGTCTCAACTTGATGTTCATTGTATTTAAAAATTAACATTTTCCATTCTAGTCTGGGTCTTCTTTCTTTTGGTATACTAGTCATCCATTTTACGCCAGTCATTATTTGTTTCCACTTTGCATTTATTCTATAGATATGATTAGTGTCTTCTAACCCATCTATGTTAAAAACAAACTCACAACGTTTCCAAGATTGTTCAGCGGCTTTTTGCCAAAACTTTTCTGGTTTAGCACTACCATTTGTATGTACTTGTGTCCACTTATCTCTTTCAACAAAATAACTCATAATTTCTAAAAAATCTGGATGATATATTGCATCACCATAACAACCACAAAATGTATATCTTTTAAAATTTGTAGTATCTGCTATATTAAATAATAATTCTTTATCTAAATGTCCTGCGTCCCATATACCACCATGATTTATATCTTTCATTCTTGAACAAGCTGGACATTGTAAAACACATTTACTAGTTATTTCAATTTCTAATTTATCATCTGGTTGATTATGCATTTTCTCGTAACCAACTTTCTTCTTCAGGACTATAATACTGTCCTGCAAATTTAATAGTTTCTTCGTGTAAAGGATGTTGTCCTAACATACCATCACTGTGTGGTTTGTTCCAACCTGTTCTATCCATATTGACTCTTGGTCTTATTTTACGAATAGTATATTCAACACCCATATCTTTTAATTCGTCTGTTATCTCAATCCATTTATCTTTCATTCCAGGTAATGCCATAATATGAACGTGCATACCTTTCCATTGATCTTGTTCTCTATACTTTTTAATTTCTTCCCACATACCTCTTACATTGTTAATTACTTTTTCATGATATGCAAATTCAAAATGATAGCTTATAATCATATAATGTAAATATGGCAATGCTTTTTTATATATCTTTGGAGGAGGACTTCCATTGGTTGTTACACTACATCTGTATACACCATTTTCTCTAGCATACTTTAACATATCAACAAACCTTGGATTAACAAATGGCTCACCGCCTGTAAAACTTATTTTTATTTTTTTACCTTTTGATGCTTCTACAATTTTATCTATAGTGGAGGTGTATACTTCCCAAGGCATAGAATCACTTGTAGCATCATGTAGTTCGTTACCACAGTAACTACAATTATAATTACAACGTTTACCTATGTTCCACTCAACTCTTAAAAGTTCATCTTTAGCTGGAAAGTTATCTTCAATACCTACTAGCATACAAAGTATTCCTTTAGTTCTGGAACTGCTTCAACTACATTGTCTCCACGTAGTTTATCTAAATCTTTTGTGTAATTAATAAAGATGTCCCATTGTTCTTCATTAAAAGTTCTTTTGTTCATACTCTTTACTAATTTTTTAAAATCATCATAAATTGACAATCTTTCTACTGCCTGGTCTCTTAAATTATCTGGTAAATTCATTGGACTCAAATAAGCAGGTTGATTACAAATAGTAGTAAAACTATTATTAGCACTTACTCTTGGGTATTTATCTTCTAATTCGTTAAGGAAATTATGCAACTCTGGTAGATTGAATACATTGTAGTTTTGTAATGTTACATTAAACATTATTTGCACGTTTTCCAATTTGCTATATTCAGCTAATGTTTCTTCCAACTGTTCTATATTATATTTGCCACCTCTTATATAAGAATAAAGTTTACCAGTACCTTCTATACTAAAACATATACTAACACGTTTGAACTGTTTTAGCAAGTTTAAAATTTTAGGATTTTGTACTGTACCATTTGTTGTATAAAACAATTCTATGTCTGTCATGCCTTCTTCAATTAACCATTGTAGGAATTGATTGTGATGTTTTGCCATCATAGGCTCGCCACCTTTGAAGTCTATTCTCATAACATCTTTTAAGTGTGGTAGTAAGTTTCTTAAATCTTCTAGACTATATTGTAGCAACGGAACTTCGTTAATATTTTTTTGATATCTTTTATCAATCTTTGCTAATGCTATTTCTTCTTTAAACCAACTGTTACTTGCCCAACTTCCACACATACGACATTTTAAATTACATACATTTGACAAGTTAATATCTGCTTGGTATAATTTAGGAAACTCTACAATATTTGTATCTGGTATAATACCTTTTTTAAATTCTTCTTTGTTCTTCATAAACTTTTTATTAAACCAAAGACGTCTACTTTCGCCAACTAAATCTTCTCTCTCCCAACAACTCTTACAAGCATCAGGTTGTTTCCCATCTCTAAAATCTTGTCTTAATTGTTGCATACGTTCACTATTATAGTTTTCCATAATAGTAGGATGTTCTGTATTAGGTTTCCTACCTCTATTGGTAAACTGACAACAAGGTTTAATATCACCATTAGCACTCAATGTAACGGCGTGCCAAGGCATATAACAAAATTTACTCATTAAGGCCAATCCTTTTGTATTGGGTCAACACTCAATTCATTAACGTTTAAGTGCCAAGGCATATTAACTGCATATTCTATACAATCTACTGCTTCTGATAATTTCATTACTTTTCTATCTGGGTGTTTGTGTGCATTATTTTCTAGTGTACCAAATGTTACATATGTTACTTTAGGACCGCCTGTCCAAATGCTTTTTAAACCCAATGCGTTGCTAGTTGAACGCAATGCTTTCTTTTCTTGCTGATACTGCCAATCAGAACCTTTGCTGGTCCTGTCGGTTGTACTGCCTAAACTCACAATATGTAGTCGTTTTAGGTTCTTTAAAGCGTTCTTATAGACTGTATCTAGTACCAGAGTTTGATGATACTGCCATAGTGCGGAACAGTTAATAAAAACGTCATAATTAAGCACCTTTTCAGCTAACTTGTTTTTATAACCATTTTCAGTTAAATCGTAACCCCAACCTGTTCTACTTACAAATGTAGTTTCTGGCCAACGATGTGCTATTTCTTTTGCAACACCAAATTCTGGATTACCTGTACAGATTATTCTCATTTACTTTTTCCTGGTTTCTTTTTAGGTTTATACTTTATAAACTTTTTTTCTTCTTTTGCAACACCTATTGACTTTTTAAGTTTTTCAAATAACTCTTCGTCCATTCCAGCAAATATCCCTCTAGGATCCCTATTGTTTCTTTTGTTATATTTCATTAGATATACTCCTTAAATTCGGGGCATACATCTATTAGTTTTCCTTTTTGTAATTCATCAGTTACTTTATTAAAATCAATAAATTCCTTCCATCGTCTTTCGTGCCAATCTTCTGCCCACATATAATTAATTGTATCTTGCACTTTTGGTATATGCAAGTAGTCTTGTAGTTTTTTCTCAGCTAATTCTTTTAACTGTTTTGGTAATATTCTTATGTTCATATTTTCTGGGTGATTTAAAATATTTAAATATACCTGATCTTCTAAACGTAAGTTCTTTGTTGCTACCCAATCAAATAGTTCATTCATAGCAACCATGTTTAATGCTTGTACTGTACAATGCAACTGAATATATACATTTGGCATAGCATTTAGTTTATCAAAGTTTTCTTCTACCTTTGCCCAGTTACTAGGATATCTGATATACCTATCTCTAGAACCTGTTGCGTCAATACTTGTATTAAGTTGAACGCCTTTAAAGTGATGCCAATAGTCTACCATTTTTTGTGGAATATTTGTAAGGTTAGTATTATACTTTAGTTTTATTTTCTTTGCTATTCCTTTTTCTATGCAATAATCAAACAATGCATATTGACTTGTTGCTAACGTAGGTTCACCACCTGTTAAATAAATCTCTTCTATTGTTTCTGCTATTTCAACAAAGTTAACTCCAGTTTGTTTTCTATCTGGCCATTCTTTCATAACTTCCATATAATCAAATTGCTCTTTACTTAAAGGTTCGTTTGGTGTTAGTCCAGTTTGTCCTGGTACAACTTTGTTCCAATCTTTAACCCACATACTACTACTCCATGGATTACACATTCTACATTTTAGATTGCACAAGTTACCTAGCCTTAAGTCAACATATCTAACGTCTAAAGGTATCTCTTTTTCTATTTTAACATCATCTTTGAGCCATTTCTCATTGTATCCTATACGTGGACTACGAACACCTGCATCTTCTTCACGGAAGCATCTTTGACAAGTTTCTGGTCTCTTACCATCAATAAATTCTTGTCGTATATTTTGCATCCATTTACTGTTCCACATTTCGTTAACATCATCTTTAAAAATTCTGTATGCTTTACCACTACCGTCATCTTTTAGTACTTTATTGTTTGCAGGGTTACTGTTACAACATACACGGAATCCGCCACCAGGATTAACCGCGGCGTGCATGAACGGAAGTACACAAAATGTTTTACTTATTTTTTTCATTCAAAGAACTCCGGACAGGCAAGTTTAAAATTTGTACCCATTAATTTATCTTTTATAGCCATGTGTTTTAATAATTCGTTATATACATTTTCGTTGTATTCATATTTTGTTTCTATTTCATATCTTTCTCGTAAACTATTATTCAAGCTACGATATGTTAAGTAGCTTGGTCTATATATTTCAACACTTTTAGAAAATAGTATTCCTTCACTTTTAGCCCATTGTTCAGCTAGTTTATCTTGTGCCGCATTTATTGACATAGGCAAATAGTTTATGGTTAGACTAAAATTGTCGTTGTGCATTGCAATTTTCTGAAAATGTTTTAAGTTTGCAGATACTTCTTTCCATTTAGCACCTGCTCTAATATATTCAAATCTATCTTCAATTCCATCTATACTTACTAAAAAGACAACTTGCTTAAATGATAATAACATTTTTAGCATCTCATCGTCAAGTGGTATAGTTCCGTTAGTGATAATACTTAAACGTACTGCTGGTGATACTTCATCTTCATATAACTTTTTAATAATCTTTCTTACGTGTGGAATCATAAATGGTTCACCACCTGTAAATTTTAAATACTTTGTATCATATAAATTTTCCATCATTTGTGGCAGTATATCTTTATGCCACCCAGTTTTAAGTTTAGCTTCATTTTTAACTACATTTAACCATTCTTCATTTGGATTTTGATTTACTAGATTATGCCATTTACTGCTACTTGTAGGGTTACACATTACACAGGTTAGGTTACAAGTATTGTGCAATTTTAAATCCCAATATTGAATTCCTTCTGCACCTTCAAACCATTCGTTAGCTTCCATTCGTAAACTTGTATTACCTCTGTCTTCTTCTGCTTTACATTCGTAGCAGTTAGGTAACCACTTGTCTAAACTTTTATCATATAATTCATCAAATTTTTCTCGCCAGCCAGATTCGTTATATCTTTGATCTATATCTTCATTCATGTACATACAACAAGGTCGTACGTTTCCTACTGGTCCTATTGTCATACCATGTTTAAACATTAAACATTTTGGCATAATTCTCGTTTACTTTCTTTTTAAATGCAATACCCGGTCCACCGTCAAATATCATATGTATTCTTGGTTCATCACTTCGATTCCATACTGCGTGTTTATATCCAGTATTTATTTTAAAAACTGTTCCATGTTTAAAAGGCATAGTTCCATATTCTTCCATAACTAAAGAACACCCATCTGGATTATTAATAGCAACGTTTGTTGCTCCCAATCCAGGTACTTTATCCACATCTTTATGCGGTGCTATATAACCACCTGGTAACAAACACATAAATCTTACTCTTGTAAAATCATCGTATAACATTTCATCTTGCATCCATTCTTTTGTAAGTGGTGCAAACTTTGCAATATCAGTCCAATCACTTAAATCTTTTTCTGCCCTGTCTGGCATATTATAATCTTCTGGACAATTTGTATGTACACTACTCATACCGTGTATACATAGGCTCATCCAACCTCCTGATCCTGCAGATCTATGATTTGTAAAACATTCAGTTTCCATTAAATGATATGCTTCTCTTTTAATATCTCCCCATGGCACATTTATATCATGTAATCTTACCCAAGGAACTCGTGTGTTATCTCCAATATAGTCTATATCGTCTGATGCATCTAATTGTACTTTATCTGCTGAAGCAGGATTTTTATCAAAGTTTTCCCATATATCAAAATGCTCTCGAGTCTCATCATCAACTCTTTCCCACCAATCACTTTGAAAACCAGTTTTCTTACTTCTGTATCTATCAAATTTCCTCATATCCAAGTCCTTCTTCCTATGTCTATCATGTCTTTGTGTGTTCCTCCTGCATCTCCACTAAAATATACTTTTTTTGATTTACCCAAAATCTTGTGAATATAATCAATTAGAGAGAAGTATACATTCATTCCACTATCAAAATAATTTGCTTCGTAGCTCCATATATTACTTACTTGTAAAAATACTACCTTATTAGGTTTTACTACAGATACTATATCATCATATGAGTTTATAATATCTGCTATGATAAAGCTATGTTCTAATTCTTTAATCTTATACCAAGCTTCTAGCCATTTTTGTTCGCTATCAAAACTATTAAAAAAATCATCTACTTTACTTTCTTCATAAATTAAACTTAAATTACTAGGTTTATTATTTTCATAATACTGCTTAAAGTTTATACCGTTCCAATCATGAATAAGTCCTTGTAACCAATCCATTTGTGGTTTACTAAAGTCAACCCATATAACTTGTTCCATTGTATCTAGGTTATTTGCTATATGTTTAAATTGAGATAATCCACTTGCTGGACATACTAATACTTCAACACCTTTTGAACCATAGTTTGGTACGTCTTCTGTGTTTGTAACATATATCATATTATGTGATGAATTCAAAAGCTCAAACAAAGGTTTCTTATCTGCTTCGTTGTTTTTTAAATCATATACAAATTCTATTTGATTTTGTTTAGTTAACGAATTCCAATATTTTAAATTTGCGTGTAGTTGAGTCCATTGTTGCTCATCTTCAGGATACACACATACTTTTTTACTTCTTATATCAAAGTCAAGATTTAATACTGTATAACCTTCTTTTAATGATACCCATAAAAACCTATCAAATATATTAGCTGGTTCAATTTTTCCATCATTTCCTTCTATAGGTTTTATCCAATAAGGAGTGTAATCATCGTGTATATTCTCTTCACTTACTCTATATTTCTTTTTAAGTATTTCATCTTTAGTTAACCATTTAATATTATCAATTTCTTTTAAGTTAACAATTATACATTGTTCATGAAATCTAGGATCTTTATTTTTGAAATTTAAAATATGTCCGGCTACAAGCCATCTATCATATGTATGAAAGGCTTTTAGAATAGCTTCGTCTATTTCTGGTTCAAGAGGCCAACTGCCTTCTGCCCATAGTACTGCATATTTGTAATCTAACTTTTTTAGTCTTCTTAATATTGCAATTATTTCATCGTCCTCTATTTCAGTTATAATAGAACTTTCCATAAAGTTTATATTTACATTAGTACAATTTTTTAAAGTAGACACATATGAATCTTTTGTATCGTCATCATACTTAATTAATGCCTTATCAAAAGAAATATGACATACTGGAATGTCGTTATATTCATTTATTTTTATTTTCATTATATTGCTTTCCCTATACTATCGTTCGTACTGAATCCAATTATCGATCTTACATCACAATTTAATTCATTGTCATCTACATCTGTTCCCAAGAACCAGCATCTTTTTGTTCTTTGTAATTCTGTAATTAAATCAGCAAAACTCTTTTCTAATGTAAATGGTTCACTTCTTACTTTTAATAATACATAACTGTATATGTTACTGGCCCAAAAAAATGCACTCTTATCGTTATCTACTGCATTAGTAATTTTATGGTAATCATTTATTAAATCAGCTTCTATATATTCATGTTTGCATAGTTTAACTTGTGTCCAAAAATCTAACCAACTATGTTCACCACCAAATGCTTCAACAATATTTAACCATTCCTTGTCCACATTTTTTAATAGATCTGTATTAGCTTCTGGATTATCCTTACAGAACTGTTTTACGAACTCTGGATAGTTAGATCCGTCCCAATTTTCCACCATTAGACGCTTAAATTTGAGGCTACAAGCGTCGAAATCAAACCAGATGTACTTTGTACTGTCTATATCAAAACCGTACTTAAAAGCGAAATATAGCAGTTTAAAACCTGCGGTTGTGCCTACATATTGTTGGAAATTTTCGTGTTTTAATCTACTAGAAATACCAGAATTAACTGGCTCAGTATTAACAAAATATATAGGACTAGTTGGTATATTTTTACGTTTAATCACTACTCTAGCACCACGTGTTATTGTATGGTCTGTATATTTTTTACCCATTAGTCCATTTAAGAAGTTTACTGGATCTGTCTTTGGAGCACATACAACTATGTTTCTTAATATTGTTGGATTTAATTCAACTGTTTGTTCGCCTAGCCACCTTTCGGCCCAGAAATCATAACTACCAAAGTTAGGTGCTTTAGGTGGCCAGGCATTGAACTGGTCTATGTTAAGTAACATTAGACTATCTGGAAAATTAGGATGTACTGCCGTAATCCATTCTTTGTCCAAATTCTTTATAAACTGTAATATTTTTTTCTCTATCCCATCTGATTTAGGCCAACATCCATCAAACCAAAATGCGGCATACTTATGACCCATTTTTCTAACTGACTGTACCCACGCAATGTTTCTATCATTGTATAAGTTTACTATACTTGAATTAATATGATTGTCAATCTCTACTTGTTGTAGCAACTGTATTTTTTGTTTTAGTTCTTCCCAATTAGACAAATGAGTGTTTTTAGGAATAAAAACATTTACAATCTCGCTATCACTTATCCATTGATAGTCCCAATCTTTATCACCCTTTTTCATTTACTAACCTTTCATTAACTATATCCATACCTTCAAGTTTAACTCCAAGATGTTGTTTTATCATTTTCTTTAAATCTACATTAAGCAAATAACGATTCTCTATATCTCTGGTATACTTCCTCATCTTTGCATAATCTCTTATAGTTGGTTCATTGTTTTTTAAATAAGTTATAAACTTATTCATTTCTGGAAATTCTTTTTTAGCTTCTTCTAATTTATTTAAAATTAATTCTCTATATTCAGCTGGCCATAAATTAGGTCTCAAGTATTTTGGTGTTTGCAAAATGTTTGCCGTAATAAACTTTAAGTCAATCGGACTATCTTTCCAAAACTTAAAGAACTCTGGCATATGAAAAATATTGTGTGCCTGTACTGTTATACCAGCGGCAAGATCTATTGTTGGTTCTGAATCCAATATCATCATATTTGCATATACTGTATCCCAATCACCATCTCTTCTTATATAATTGTATACATCTCCTATACCGTCCATACTTACTTTTATATTAACACTTTTAAACTTATTCCAAATTTCAATTAAATCGTATTTTTTAAATTTGATATAACTTAAATTACTAGCATAACGTAACTTAATTCTTCTCTTTACTTCGTCTGGTATACTATCTAATAAATCATAATGCTCTTTGTTTATTATTGGCTCACCACCAGTAAATTGTAAAGTATGAACTGTATCCCATATACTAGGCCATTTACCAAGGCTTTCAAATAGTGTAGTTGGTCTCAATAGTCTAGTTTCATATCCATCTGTAGTATACTTTTTAATAATATCTAAATCAGCAACACGTTTATAACTACTATGAGTACTGCACATAATACATTTTAAATTACAAAAATTACTTACTTTTAATTCCACCCAATAAGGTTTATTGTTTACAGTATAATCATCATTAACATCTATTATATCAGAAAAAGTTTTCCAATTATCTTTTTCCCATTGTAGCCTATTGCTTATAATTCCAGAATCTTCATTGTGCCAACATACATCACAACGTTTAGGTCTTTCACCATTAGCTAACGCCCTTCTAAGTTCTTTATAGTTTTTATTATTCCAAGACTGTATTGCACTTTCTCCTTTTTCATTTAAAGGTATTTCTTGTGCTTCACAACAAGGTACAAGGTCTCCACCTGCACTTCCATAGACGTGCATAAATGGTAACATACAAAAAGTTTTACTTTTCTTTAATTTCTCTTTATCTATCATTATACTTTAATATACTGGCAAACTTTGGTGCCATACTTATATCTTGTCCTCTGTGTTTTAAAACTTTGTTTAGCTCTGCTATATACTTCTCACTATTATCAATGTTTGATTCTGTATTAATAAGTCTTTTAATCATTTTATAAGAACTTTTAAACTTACCTGCATTTTTATTAAAGCCACCGTACTGTGACTCTATCATAAAATCAAGTGTCTTTTTATACCATTCAGGCCAATGCCTAATACTCATATAATGAGGTTCTTCTACAATTTGTAACATAACATCAATACCTTTATGCACTCTAGCCCAATGTATAAATTCGTGTAACTGTGGAGCATTAATTACACTTAAAGTGGTGGCTGTAGCTATTTTTAAGCGTCCTGTAGCGTCTTTAAACTCTATCCACTTGTCAAGTGTTGCTTCTATCTTATCCCACTTACTAGGGTAACGTAGAAGCTCATTTGTAGTTCCTACTCCGTCAATACTAGGACTTAAATCTATTTGTTTAAACTTTAATAATGCGTCATGCTCTAATTTTGCTGGAAACCATGTACAGTTTGTAAATATTTCTAAATGTATTTGTTCTGCTATTCCATGATCAGCTAATCTTACAATTAGGTTTAAAAATTGTTTATGTAAAAATGGTTCACCACCTGTTACTTTAATATACTTCACGTGTTTTAGATCATCAATGTTGATATTATCTAAATCATATTCTTGTACTTCTTTTAATTTAGTAATCTTTTCTTGACTACTGATACCTAATGCTAGTTCATCTTTATCCCAATTATGACTATATTCACTACCACAACTTAGACAGGCTAGATTACACAATCTACCTACAGTTATTTCTAGATACTCAAGTCTTACAGTATCGTCAAAGTCATTAAAGAATTGATCTGCTTCTGTTCTCATACTTGATCCATTATTAGCTTCGTCTATTTTACATTTGTAACAACCAGGATGCCATTTGTTTTGCATCATTAGTTTTCTAATATCTTCAAAATCATTATGATCATTTGGTCCCAGAAATCTATTGTGAAATCTACAACATGGTGTATTTGGTACACCATGCATAAGCATCTTACCCTTAAATGGATAAGCACAAGCATATTCTGGAAGTCTAGCCATTACTCAGTAAATTTTCCTTTCTTCTTATGTTGTCTTACTTCTTTACCAATGTTAACTCTGTTGTACAATCCATCTCTATGATACTCGTCCCACTTTGGACCTTTAGGTGCTAGTCCAATATGAACTGTGTTTGTAGCTTCAAATCCATAGTGTTCACATACTGCTAACTGACTGCTCATATAATTGTTTGGATGGGTATCAGGACTAAACTCGTTCATTAATCTATTTCCAATAGCAATGTTCAAATGATTTAAATGATTCCATTCATTCTGTACAGGAACAGTTCCTTCGTCAATATTTGAGAAAGCTATACCTGTTCTCCAATTACCACAACTTAATCCTTTGGTAGTACTAAACACTACCATTTTAATACAAGGCTCAACAAAATTAATTTCAATATCGTAACAAGTACCAAACCAAGCACAATCAATTAATACAGGAACATCTTTTTCATTGCATTGTTTTATTACGTCATAGTATTGTTCAGGTACTCTACCTGTTCCACTAAATGGCACACTTATTAATATTGCATCACCAGATTGTATTCCAGTATCATCAATACTATCATGCCACTCCATTGGGTGATTAATTTGTGCATCTCTATTGTATGGAAACTCTCCACGAAACATTTTTAAGTTATATCCATTCACCTGTGTCCAATGATGCCACCAGGCTAATGATTGTATTGTACCATCTGTAACATATCTATTTTTAAATGTTTCTACACCTGTAAAACTATTCAACTTACTACTAGCTATCCATTTAGGATAATTCTCTAACAATATATTTCCTTCATCTGTTATTGTACTAGGATCAATATTGGGAAAGTATTCTTTTACTAGAAAATCCATATATGGTTGATGCCATATACTATTTCCTGTTTTACTAAAATTGGGATTACTCATAATATTTTAACTCCTTAATAAATTTAAAGGTATCTGTACCTCTTAAACGATCAAGGTCTTTTGTGTATCTCATAAACCATTGCCAATATTTCTCTTGATCTTTTTCATCTACACCTTCCAACTGTAATCCATCTCTTATTGCATGAATGCCTGTTTGGTAGTGTATTTCTTGTGCATGATAGCTTCCTTTAGGCCAGATACTTCTATCTGGTATTTGTAGAAGTTTATCATACATGATATATTTTAATTCTTCTGGCAAGTATGCTATGTTTAAGTAACTAGGATTAACTACAACATTACTCATACTAATACTTGCTCTATGTTCGTGTTTTTCTTTAAACCATTTCCATACTTTATCTAACCCAAATATATTAGTTGACATTACGGTTACTGCAAATACAACTTCAATATTATCATATGTATAAAATTTCTCTATATTATTTTCTAATTCTTTAAACGTGTATTTTCCACCACGTATAATACTATATAATTCATCTACTGCTTCTATACTAATAAGCAATTCTATATGCTTAAAGTGTTTAAATATCTCTTGAAAGTCTTCGTCAAATACTGTAGCATTAGTTGATATATCTAGCATAATATTCTTTGCTAGTCCTTGATCAATAAACCATTGTAATATTGCTTTACAACTTTCATCATACAAAGGTTCGCCACCTCTTAATGCTACCCATTGTAAATTTCTAAAGTAGTCTGGGTCTGCAAACAAGTTATCAAGAAACTGCATATCAGTTACTCCATGATATCCTATCTTTGCTTGTTCCCAATAATCTGGCTTTTCTTTGTTTAGCTTTTTTCCATCTTTGGTCCAACCTGTACTTACAAATGGATTACAATGTAAACAAGCTAGGTTACATTTATTGCTTATTGTAAAGTCTAAATAACGTATGTCTGGTTTACTAGTAGCATTATTTTTAATTGATCCACGTTTTACATCTTCATCAAGTTTATCCCAAAAATACATTCTACGACTCTTACCACTTTGTTCTTTCTTTTGACAAGCTATACAAGCTGGCGGTATATTTCTATCTGCATGAGCTTTTCTTAATTCTACTGCTTCTTTACTGTTTAATATTTCTGGTAATGTCTGCTTTGTAATATTGCCAAATTTTCCTTGATAGATAATGTCTGGTAATACATTACCTCCCCACTTAATCGTTAAGGCGTTCCATGGTGCAAGGCACGTAGGAAACCTAGTATCTTTTAACATTGGATTTACATACATATTATTAGCATACTCCACACGATCGTTTACATACTTCCCATTTGGCTTCTTTGACTACAGTATCAAGGTGATGGTTGTACCAATCGTTACTTAATATTTCTTGTAAACTATATTTGAATAAGCTATTTTCAGTTCTTCTTTCAATAATAGTTTCATCGCAATTTGTTTTAAGAGATTGTTTGGATAAATTTACTCCATATAAACTTACATGGCAACAAGGCCATACAGTTCCAAAAGGATCAATTTGTATCTCTCCTTCATTGTACCAAGGACATTTTGTTTCATTCATAAATTTTGAGTCTTTTAATACTTCTGTTATATGCATCCAATAATCTGAATCAGGTTGGTCGCTTATTGTAAACTCGTCATTTTGTTCAAACCACCATTCTTGCTCTTTCATATTAGATTTTTTTATTACGTATTTTTCATCTTTATCATTTATTCTTATGTCACCTCCTTGGTGACTGCTTCTTGTTACAAATTGTCTGCACTTTAAAGTTTCTGCCAAATTCTTTAGTTCTTCAACTTGATGCTGGTTATGTTCAAACAATGTCATTATTATTCTTCCACTACCACCAGCTTCATTAAAACTTTTTATATTTTGTATAATTTTTTTAAAATCTGTTCTTCTTCTATATATGTGATGTGTATCTTCTAATCCATCTACTGCAAAATTAACCTGATGAGCAGGATACTTTCTTAATTGTTTAGCTAAATCAAACCAAAACTTTTCACCTCTCATACTACCATTTGTATGGATAGTTATAAATGTTTCTGGGTGATTCTCAATCCATATTCTTACCATCTCAACTAAATTTGGATGCATCATAGGATCGCCCCAATTACCATTTAATGCTAACTGACCAATGTACCAACCTTTAGTATCTTTAGTACATATTCTTTTCCATAAATCTATATCAAAATGATTCAATGCTAATTCTGGTTCAGTATCTCCACCATCTTTGTTTCTAACACAAGCACCACATCTTGCATTACAATGACTGGTTACATCAAACTGAAATTTGTGTACCTTTGATTGCCATTTCATTCCCATATGTTATCCGCTAAAGTCCATTCTCCAAGGATACATTGTGTATCCTGCTGGCTTTAAAATATATTCTTCAAACAATATAATAAGTACGATACCAAACACATACTTTACCCATGTAGGCCAAGTGTTTTGCCATCTTGTAAATGGTTTCAATATCCACATCCAAAAACTTGCTACTTTACCCCAAAACCAATCACCAATATTAAATGGTGGCGTTTTCCATAAAACTACTGGAATGAAAAGATACCATATCCAAACTGGTATTTCATCTGTTGGTTCAGATGCATATATTAGGAAACACACTATTGCTAATAGATATATTCCAATGTAATTTTTTAAATGATTATACATAACTCTCACAATCTCCTTCTCTAACTATATCACTCGTTAAGCAATGTATGCCACCATCCCAAAAATACTGATGTCTAAAATTCCAGTAAATTGGTTCAATACCATGTGCTTCCATTTCAGCAAAGGCGGCTTCGTTCTTGCCTGTGCAGATTACTGTGTTCTCATCTAACGATAATACGTTAACATCAAATACACTTTCGTCTGGACAGCCTACCCAATGCTCTAGCCATTTGCTTACATACTCTGTATGAAATCTTTGCTTACGAGTATTTTGAAAATCTTCTGGCATATCAAAATCATCTGCTACTTCAATGATAGTCCAGTTCTTCATTTCTTCTGGTACCCAGTTTTTATTCCAGGTCATTAGTACACCAGGTTTCAGCAATGCAATTTTACCATCGATATGTCCTCCGACTGGTATGTCCAAAAATTGTGTCTTAGGATATCGCAACTTTATTTCACGTTGAATCCACTCACGGCCCAGTTCCGTACCTTTACCTCGCTTATTGTCTCCCTCATAGGGTTGGCTAAACAACACGCGGTCCCCACACTTTATCATGTTAGCCGCATGATAAAGTAAGCGATGATTCTCTACAAAGTAGTCGTATTTTTTACCACTCTCAATCATTGCTCCTGGCATACTAACCCAATCAGCACCTTCACGAAACCATTTACTACAATGGTCGTAGTATGCTAGATTCTCAAAATATCTATTATCACTACCTGTATAAATTTCAAATATTGTATTACCGTAAGGCATTAATGTATCACGTGGCATTAATGGATGATTAGGAAATCTACAATGCATCCAAGGTAGCTGAATTTGCTCGCCACCGGTGATTGTAAATATGTCTTTTGGCCTTACGACCTCAACACCTTTGCTTTTTAATATATTTTCTAGTATGGTTAAATCTTCGGCAGTTTCTCTGAATATTTGTTCCATGACAGTTCTGGTCTCTTCGTCCTTATGCCATTCAAATGTTTCTGGAGGAAACGGAGCACCTAATATAACCCGTTTGAGCGGTTGAAACTCGCTCCATACATTAACTGATTTCATTATGTTCCTTTGGTAGTTTTCTACTTAATTATGCTTGTTGGTAGATTTCTGTTGCATAAATATATTTATCCGTATATAATATATGCAATGGAGCAAAAATCATGACAAGAATCGCTAAAGATATTATAGCAAAGGATGACTTCATAGTCAACATATTTGATTATAATAAAGATAAAATATTCAATACCGATGAGTTATATGCCGCATTTGAGAGCGGTTGGCCTGTGGTTATTCAAAATTTACCCATAGAAGGGCTAGATTACAAGTATTATGATGATCTAGAGGATTGGACTATTAAGGATAACAAGTGGATTATGCCTTGGTATAACAGCCATATAAAAAACCGTGATAGATTACGTGAAGAACGTAATTGGTCTGAGGAACAAATTGACGTATTCCACAAGAAACATAAGCAGGCAAATAATGCTTGGAATGAACTATTTGATAAAATGTTTCCAAAATACAATACTACAGAACGTATGCTCAGTCATAGATACAATACACTAGTTGAAAATAAACTACACTTAGATGAACTAGATGAGCAACATACAGGTAACGAGCAACAGATACGTATGTTTGTACAACTAGATAAAAAACGTCCCAGAGTACTTACATTTGGTCCTGACTTAGAACAACTGTATCAAAAATATTATTGGGAATTTAATTTAAGAGATATAGATAAAAATAATGTACACAAATTTATAAGTGAAATGAGAAATCGTTGTGTTTGGAATGATAAAAAATGGGATCAGTTTCATCACCCATTACATTATATTACTTTTAATCCAGGTGACATTTGGTTTTTTAATGCACAATGGATTACACATCAAATAGTATACGGAACAAAACTACAATGTTTTGAAGCTGACATTCTAAATGATAGTTTAATTTATCCTGAATTGTGTATGGCTGAACGTATTAAAAACTTATAGTTTTAATTTATATACATCTTCAAACTTAGGTTCTGCATAAGGTCGATAATCATATGGATATGGAATAGTTCTGTGTAAGCCTGTTCTAGGATCTTTATATCTTGGATAGTCAGTTTCTTTTCCAGTAACTGAATCTGTTCTACTCTCTCTACCAACGCCAATTATTAAATCTGCTTTTCCATGAGTTCCTAATATTCTTGCCGCTTCACCTCTACTTCTTAAGCATTGACATAAACCAGTATGCCATCCTCTAGCAGTGAGTGCATGAATAAAAGAAAGAGCAACCATACCAAGTTCAATGTTATCAGTATTAGCTACTCCTTCAGGAACTCTATGTTCTATTTGTTGATATAAAGTTTCTGCTTTGTGTACATTACGTTTACTGAATACAATTAATGTTGGTGCAAGTATTTGAGGATTACCTCTATCTTCTTCAATAGACTTATCTGTATTTCTATGACTATTTAAATGAAATTCTTTTCTAGTTTCTTCATCTGTTGGTCCTCTAATTATATCAATAACGTATGGCATTCTTCTATTTTTACTAGGGCAATATTTGTGTACTTCTCTAGCAACTTCTTCCATAACTTCAGCAGGAACTAATTCATCAGTCCAACTAAATGTTGTCCATCTGTTAGATATAATATCTTCCCACTTTTCGTATTTAAAATCACTCATAATACTTGCTCCTTTATACTATTTATTATGCTACTACTGTATATTCGTACAAGTATGTTGTACTTGCTGGTGCTACACTTACATCAAAGTAATAATCATAGTAATCGCCACTGATTTGAGTCTTAGTAATATTACCTGTTACTGTCATTGAAGTTCCTGATGTTGTACCAACATAGAATGTATCACCTGTTGATAAGTTATCTAGAACATAGTTAATATTTCTACGTAAGTCATGGTCCTTGCCTTCATTCATTCTAACACGCATTTGTGCGTTTCCAGTTGAACTGTCAGCCGCTGTGTACCATTGTGTCTGTGATGAACCTGAATCGCTATAGTATTCACCACCTGTGAATGTTTCACCAGACGATGGAGCAGTCCAGGTTTGTGATGGATCAGCAATATGGAACCATTGTGATTCTGCGAGTATATTACTATAATCACCTGCTTGTTTCATCAACCAAACTTGTCTAATTTCGCCATCTTCTGTGACACTATCATCTATCGCAGTTATAGTAGCACTAACTTGTCCATTTGAAACTGTTAGCCATCCACTTGTTGAAGGATTACCTGATACGTCATTCCAGTTTGGATCACTACCTGATTGGTATGAACCATAATATGTTGATACACAAGTATAGTAAACTTGTATTCCGTCTGGTGCATTGGTTGTTGCTGTCCATGTCATAGTATCACCTTCTTCTAATTGTGCCTGATAAGCACCGTCATCATAATTTGAACTATGAACTCCATAGTCGGTTGCACCTGAGGCAAGAGTACCATACGTAACCGGACTAGCAATATCAATCGTTGTTGCTACGCTCCAATTAAAATCAGAAGCGTCTTGAGTAGCTGGTGTTGTTGATGTATCGTTTATTGTAACATACTTAATATTTGAATTACCATTGTCTAACGATATTTGTAAAGTTTCTGTTCCTTCTGTAGTAGAATCAGCAGTAATATTTAAAGTTATTGAATCTGTTGTTCCAACAACAAAGTTTCCTGTAAGACTAGCATTATCAATATCTGCACTAGAAACTCCAGAGATTGTATATGGCAATGTAGTTCCGTCAGCTACGGCTGTTGTTGCTAGAGATATTGTAACTGAGCCACCTTCATTAACTGTTGAATAATCGCACGATAAACTATAGCTTAAAAATTCGGCATCTTTTTCTGCATACAAATCACCATCTTCTGTTGGACGTAATGTCCACGCACCAACTCTAACTCCGCCGTCTGCTATAAAAGGTCTTTGTGATCCTGTTATTGCAGTTTCAGATAGATTCATATCTCCATTACCGTCAACTGTCATTCTCCAGTCTCCCATACGTAAACCTTTGTCAACTCTGAACATCTTTTGTGAACCTGATATAGTATGCATATTAGAAACTTGCAGGTCGCCGTTTGCTAATTCAACAATGCTCCATTCGCCTAAACGAACGCCAGCATCTGCCATAAATGCTTTTTGTGCCATGATAATCTCCTAAAGTATTACAGTTACTTCTCTAACTATTCTAGTATTTATTTAGATATTGGTAATAATTAAGTTACAGTATTTTGTTTATCTAAAGCACTAATCATTCTTGTCATGCCTATACCACCGCCTACACGTGGGAAGAAGTCAAACTTTAAGAACTCTTCTAGTTCTGCTTGTACTCGTTCTTTACCAAATAGTTTAAATAATAGTTCACTATATGCACCTTCTGTAATAGTATGAAATGTATCTCGCATTTGTTCTACATCACATGAACGTTCTGCACTTCCTATTGTTTCCATTCCACCTAGTATTACATCAATCTTCTTTGATTCTGTGTCACCAGGATATCTACTCATATTCCAAAAAGGACTTGTGAATTCTGGAAAGTCTGTAATCATTGCAGTTTTAAAGTCTTCGTACATTTTAGTTTCATGTTCTGCCTTTAGCTCACCTTCAACACCATAATGACTTTGCCAATCAGCATATGTCATTTCGTATGGTTTTTCAAAGCCTAAGTAATCTACTAGTTCGTATTCCATTTCTTTTAAATTGTCAATGTTACCTGGCATTTCAAATTCAAACATTGGAAATATTATATCGTGTCTACCTGGAATAGCATTTGGCTCTTGTCTATAGCTGGTACTTACACAAAAGAAACCTTTTGCATTAGGGTCTGTAAGTAATTCGTGTTCAAGCCACATTTGACCTGTTTGTGGAAGTGGCCATACTTGACCTGCATAATTGTATGTTGCTACATTAAATGGATCTTCACAAGCGGCAAGTATTGATAATCTGTTTTGGGTATGGACTTCTTGGAAACCTTTAGCCAAAAAAAATGACCTTAAAAGGCCAACTGCGTCTGTAAATTTTTGTGGGGATATTAACTGTGTCATTTCTTTTTCCTTTTCATTGTTCAAAAAAAAATATTTGATAGCCAAAAAAAAATCTGATTAATTTGTTATCGTTTTATTTATCTTCGTAGCTCGTTATTACCCCATAATCTACCAAACTCAATTCCCTGATCTCCACGTTCTGGAAAATAGTCTTCACAATCACCTTCACGTTCTAGATCACTTGTAGCACAATGTAATCCACCGTCCCAGAAGAATCTGTGTCTCATATTACAAGTAACTACATCTACTTTATGTTCACCTAATTTATCTTCAAGTTCTTTAGCAGGGCCACTAGCAATTACTGTATTCTCATTAACACTCAAACAATTTACATCAAAATTAGTCTCCCAACAAGCACCTACACTAGGGTGCATATATAAATCAATAAATTTATGTAATGCTTCGTTTTGTTCTTCGCCTGCTATCCAATAATCTGCTACTGGTCTTTTCTTGTTTAATCTCCAGTCATCTTTTACTGTTACTCTATAATCTTGCCAAGCAGTAGTATGATCATTATGCTTTCTATCTATTTTAATAACATCCCAACCTGGATATGTTTCTTCATATTTGTTTACATTAGTATGACTAATAAGCAATCCTGGTCTCACTAGAGCTAATACTGCATCTGTATGACCACCCATAACTGTAGTATTGATTCTAAAATTGTACCCATACTTTTCATTAAACTTTTTAAACCATTCAACTAATACTTTAGTAGGGCCATTAAAGTCATGTAAGTCAATCATAATATCTCTACCAGTTCTCATAATACTAGGCCAAGAAATAGCAAATCCTTTGCCTGGGTTTAGTGCCGTTGCTTCTTTTATTATGTTTAATTCTTGATTCTCATCTCCTAGATCTAAAAAATCATCACAACCTGCCCAAGGTGCATATTCATCTTCAGTAAAGATATTATGGTTATCAAGCATTGTTTTATTCCATTTTCTAAAAATACTATCACGTTTGCCTGTTAATAATTTTTCACCAAATATAATTTGATCATCTCTAGGTGTATTAAATGGTCTTGGTATGTATCCTTCTTCTTCTACAAATTCTGTTACACTTTCGTATCTTTTATTATCAGTTACACAAGTATCTGGCATTCTGTAAACTTTTACACCATAACTTTCTGTTAATACTTTACAAAAATAATCCAAGTCTTCTCTGGTTTCTTCATTTACTTTCGTCATGACATCTGCTACTTTTTTATCATGATAGTCTTCAAAGAAGCCTTTAGGAAATACATTTCCCACCATTACCTTTGTTAGTTTATCCCAACTATTATAACTTTTAAATCCAAAATTATTCATTACTTTTTTGCTCCTCCATTAAACCAAAATGACCACTTGCAATGCCAGTGAATATGTTCGTTAATGTTATTTAGTGACTTCTGATCTAATTCGTTCAAACTCGGGCGACACTTTGGTAACCACGTGTTGTCTGAATCTGTCATAGTTTTCTGTGACTTTGACGTATTGACGCATGATGTCAGCATTATACTTATGCTTACTATCAAGACTAAAATTAACCACTTCCATAAGTGGCTCTTCGTATTGTTTAAAGTGTGGGCTATTTCCGATACTCTTAAGAAATTCCAATATTTGTTCACGTTGTCTCTCTTTCAACCATTCTGGAGCATGAGCCATACTATAATATTGAGGTTCAATAAGTTGATTAGTACTCATTCCAATTCCTCTATTACTAGTCATTTGGTAGTCATGCATAAACTTCCAAAACTTTGTAATGTGAAGTGCATTAGTCATCTGGTTAACTGTAGTAACTCTTACCTTAATACGTTTACCTGCTTTAGTATCTGCAAACTTAACTAACTTATCAAAGTTCTTCCAAACACTATCCCATTTAGATGGCGGTCTTAAATAATCGTTCATTTCTTCCATACCTTCTAATGAGCAGTTAACTATTACACGTTCAAACTTACTTAATTGTTCTAACCATTTGTCTTGCATATTAGTAATGTTTGTATAAAAACTTAACTCAATATGTTCTGCGTGTCCACTTTCTACTGCAAGATCTAATAGTTTAAACATATCTTTGGCTACTGTTGGTTCGCCTCCAATTAATTTTATTTTACGAGCATACTTTAACATAGGAGTAAAACTTTCCCATTCTATTCCTGGCTGAAGTAATGCTTTTTTCTTTTCTGCAATCATGCCTTTCCAATCCTTGTGATCTAACCCAAGTCCTTGGTCTATCATCTTTGCACGTTCTATACTTACCAAATGTGATGCTTCTTTGTTACACATTTGACATTGTAAATTACATAGATTTCCTAGTCTAAAATCAAATTGTAAAGGTTGTTCAACTTCCCAATCATTAGCTGAAGCATCAGCTACTACATCATCAATTACATCTTTCCATTGTTCATTTTCCCATTGTCTTGAACTCATAATGCCATTACGTTCTAAGTGTTGACATTCGCCACATTCGGGTAACCATTCGCCTGCAGTCATTTTACGTCTTACTTCTTTTACGTAGTCATGATTCCAAGTACCTTCTATACCTAGTTCTTCTTGATTAACTAGTTTTTTAGGTTCTTTGGCCATACAACATAGTCTATAACGTCCACCGTTATATGTACTATATTGAACAAATGGTAACGAACAAAATCCGCTCATATTATTTACACATCTCCAAAAAGGCACCTGCGCCTTTTGCTTGATTATTTTTCCAACTATCTGCCGCATTCTCATCAGCAAAATCTGTTACATATTTATAGCAAATAAAAGGCTTGTTAAAATGTTTACAAACTTTTGCTATACCATACGATTCCATATCAACTATATCACTTTCAAGTTCTGGTGGTGCTTGTACAAAATTATCACCACTACTACAACTCCATGCACTATTTGATATTCTAATATCTCCTGCAAATCCAGTTTCTTCAAAAGGAGTTATACCTAACCCAGCTTGTGGTCTTGTATCCATATCACGTTGTTTAACAAGTCCAACCTGAACTAATTGTTCTGCTAGTTCTGTATTTAATGCACCAGCAGTTCCATAATTAATTACTGCTTCGCAATCAGATTGTATACAAGCCATAGTAGCAAACATTGTAGCATTTACTTTTCCGACTCCATGATACCAGACTTTATATTCTTCTGGATTTAGATTATGCTCTGGAAGTTCACCTTTCAGAGCTACTAATACATACTTCATTATTTTTCCTCAATATCTAAATTTGTTAAATCTTCACCAAAATGTTTCCAGTTCTGATTTAGTCGATGTTTCGCTAACATCAATTCTTTTGTTAAATGCTGATCTAAATTTCCAGTTTCATCTATATGAAATCTAGCTACATCAAGCATTCTGCCTATAGGACTTTTTCTTGCTGGTGGATTGCTATTTTCCCAATCGTTCCATTTCTTTTTAATTCTATCTTTTGTTTCCTTACTAAGATTTCTAAAATCTATATAGTCATCATGTCCTGGTGTAATTGGATTAACATTAAACCAGTCTAATTCTTTATCTCCAACTTTACTATATAACCAATCTGCTATATCAGTTATTTGTCCTATGTTTAATGCTGTCATAACAGTATTACTAGCAAATTGTATATTAACTTCGTTTGATAGTTCTCTATACTTGTTTACAGTATCTTCTATCATTTGCCAAGTATATTTGCCTGGCCGTTGTAATGTAGCATTTTCTTTTACCCCATCAAGACTAAAAATAATATGAATTTTTTTAATCTTTTTCCAACATTCAATAACTCTTCTACTAGGAAAATGACTAGCATTAGTATGATATTCTATTGCTAGTTTTTCTGGAGTATCATTAAGCTGAATAACTTTTTCTAATAAGTCATCATGTTTGTGTTCTAGCATAGGTTCACCACCTACAAATTTTAAATAACGTAATTCAGATAAGTCATCATCTATGTTATCATTAGATTCATGAAAGCCTCTTGGTATTTTCTTTTTAGGAAATTTAATACTGTAGATTGTACTACTAGCATAAGGGCCACACATAACACAAGCCATATTACAAAGACTGCTTATACCTGTTTCTAAATATTTTATTTTTGCAGGGCCTGTTGTAGTTTGTCTTGTTTTATCTGTTTTTTCATCAATGTTTAATCTAGGAAGACTTCCTCTAACTAATTTGTCGCCAGCATCTTCTGCTTTTAACAAAGAGTCTTCCATACCCCAACATTTTCCACATTGATATGGTCTCTTCCCTTCAATCATTTGTTTTCTTATACTAGTAAAGTATTCACCTTCTCTGGCTTTTTTTATTCCGTCTCTAATATGAGGAGCTGGATCGTTTTTTGTCCTAGGACCAAAAAATCTGCAACATGGCATAACAAGCCCATCAGGGCCAACTGCGGCGCCTGCCCAAAGATATGAACAATAACTTGATGTAGGTAAATCTTCTAGCCTAGATCTAATAGTTGGTGGTTGGTTATTCTTTTCCATCTTTTGGCTCATCTAGTAAGTAAGCCATCTCAGGAAATGTTGCACGGAAATCTGTGCCACGAAGTTTATCTAACTTGTTAATGTATTCTCTAAATTCAGGAAGTCTACGAGTCCAGTCTTCACTCTTAGCAAACTTAATCATTCCTCTAAGTCTTTTGATTCCATAACTAGCTTCTTCCCACTTTTCATATGGTACTTTACCTTTATGCCAGCTAGGAACACCTAGTTCCCAATTTTCTTTCCACCATTCAATAAACTCTTCATACTTGGCTTCAGTCTTATCTAAAAACTCTCTTGGTAATACTTTAACATTCAAGTGTCCAGGCCAATATACAAAGTGATAGTTAATACCACCTGCACCAAATGGCCACATATTAGTTTTCTTTAGTCCGCTTTCCTGAAGTTTCCATTTAAGGAAATCTGGAATATAATGAATGTTTAAGGCATTAACTGCACAGGCAATAGTTACTTCTACATTGTTTGATGTCATTGTATCCAAACGTTTGAACTGTCTTAAATTATGTTCCCACTCACTTGGATATCTTATATAATCATTCATAGCACCAATGCTATCTACACTATAATGCATACGAACTTTTTGAAAGTGTTTCCATTGCTCAAGTAACCTATCTGGTAACTCAATACAGTTTGAATTGTAACGCACTTCAATTTGGTGTGCGTAACCCATTTCAATAACTTTATCTAAGATTTCATAATGTTCTTCAATAACTGTAGACTCACCACCTGCAAAATATAATTGTCTTATGTACGGTATTTGTTTCCAAAACTGATCCCAAAACATTGGATTATCTTTGTGCCAATTATAACTTGCATCAAATTCTCTACCTTTTTTCTCCCATACCATAGTATCTTTGAGTGTTTTATTTTCAATCTGTGGGTGTAATGCTTTCCAGTCTTTAACCCAACCACTCGAGTCATGTGGGCTACACATAACACAGGCTAATTGACATTTGGTTCCCATACGTATATCGATGTAACGAAGTTTACTGTCAGTACTTCCATCTTCGTATGTTTCTTTTTTTAATTGTTCTATGTCAATTCCATCTTTAATCCAGTAGTCCGTTTCCCATTGTCGCTTACTTCTATGTCCTGCGGCTTCTTCCTTGTAGCACTTTAAACAACTTGCCGGTTTTTCGCCGTTCATCATCATCTTACGTACACTTCGCATATAAGAATTATTCCAGCTACTATCTAAATCTGAATTATTTAAGTTGGCAGGTCTGCCATCTTCTAGTTTCAAAACTCCAACACGACCACCGTGCTCTTTGTCGTTTGTAGCACCTACTGAACTTGCATTTGCGGTACAACATACTCTCATACTTCCGTCTGGTCTTGTTGATAAATGAATCCATGGTAGGATACAAAATGTATCCGAAGGTAATTTGTTATCTGACATTATTTTTCCTTATGTGCAAGTTCGTCTGCACCGTACTGTGTATTTATCATTAGCATATGTTAGATTGTATATGTTTTATCTGCTGATCCATTGTTTACTATATTCCACGTTTCTTCTGTAGCATTGCCTGTTAACTGCAAACAAGGGCGTTTACGCCAACTTCCATTCCAAGTTAAATGAGGTAATGTACTCCACTCCCACGTGAATATAGTACCTGCTTTCCATTGTGTATATACACGATTACCAAATTGAAATATCTGTCCTGGCTCCCAATCTTCCATAGGAATGAGGAATCTTATTTTGTTACTGTTTTGATATTGGAAATCTGGATTATCTATTACCCGTTCACCACGTGGATTACCTGGTAAGTTATCTATATGCCACATAAGCTGATCATTAGGGTATTGATCGTTAAACTTACAAGTTAGTTTATCGTCTTTGTTAAATTTTAAAAATTCTGTGATTTTGGTAAATTGAGGGAACTCGTCTGGATATTTGTCAAAGTTTACCTTACGGAACATAACGGCTTCTGGTTTGCCATCTGGGTTCTCTTTATCTTCTTCTACGTGATTTTCGCTTTTTTTATTAGCCGCGTGTTCGTATCTTTGCTCGTTGTATGCTTGATTTTGTACACCCTTTGATCTAGCTAATTCTATTTCATCAGTCCAGTCGCCTATAAAACGACCTACTATTTTTACATATTCGCCTTCTTGGTCTTCTCTAAACTTGTCAAAGTGCCAAGGACTTTTAAAAGGTGATCCCATTCTATCTCTCCGGAATTGTTGCTGATGCAATATAAACATCTGAATGCTTATGTTTATTTACCTCTACATACTCCAAAGATTTATCTAGGTTAAATGAATTCCAGTTTTTAAATAGTTCTGTACTCCACGGTTTGAATTCTAGTCCTTTACGAACTGCAAAGTCTGTAATACTACTACTTTCTTGCCATAACAGTTCCCACATTCTATCATAGTTTTTATATCCAGGTCTATAATCTGGATAATGATCCTCATCAAAACACATAACTTCACTCCACCAAGCAAAGCTCTTTTGAGGTTCTCTATAAACTAACATAATCTTATCACCTGGAAAGTGATTCCATATGTAATCTAAATTAAAATGCCTAGCAAACACATGACCTTTAATAATACGATATCCCTCTCCAGAGAATACATCATTAATATCATCCTGTAGTTTATTAGGTGTAAGAAAATTAAAGTCTATCCAATCTTCACCACAGCCCATTCCTGGACCCCAATAACTACCACGATGTCCATTGTTAACATCACCTGGTGTTTTAGGTCTATGATATTGAGTTCTTTCTGGAGTTTCGTCTGTACGATCACAGGTTAAGATAGAACGTAATTGTATATCAATTCCGCTCCACCTAGATCCTGGTATACCGCATAGCCATACATTAATATTATTTGTCAAAGTGTTTTCCTAAAAATCCTGTAACGCCATTCATCACGTCTGATTTAATTGCGTCATAATCTAATTTAAGATTAATTTTTGACATAGAGTCTACTGTTAATGCTTTTAAGATATCATCTTTTGGAGATTCTTCTTTTATCTTTTTTAGATCTTCTTGAGTCAATACAACCTTCTCACCAGTAGCTAGGTTTATTTGGACCTCTTTAATATACTCTGCTGGTATATGGTCCATAGATACTTGATCAAAGATCAGATCAAAAGATCTATCTTTTCTTTCAATTGGCATTTTTTGCCCGCCTTCTTGTTTTTAATTATTCAGCTGGTTCAGTAACTTTAGCATCAGTCTTCTTTGGTCCTGGTTTTAAACCTGGTGCCAATTCATATGCCTGAGCTTTTAAGTTTTTAGCTTCTGACTCAAACGATTTAGCTTGAGCTAATAAGTTCTTTGCCATCTGTGTATCATCAAGAGTCTCACCTGGTGTAGCAGTTTCTGCAACTGGTGCAGGAGCGGCTTGGTCAGCTTTAACTTCTTTACCCGCCATTGGAGTCTCATCCGTTGGTGGTGCTACAATAGGTGCACCTTTAGTTTCTTCACGAACAATGTTATTAATTTCAGTTAAGCCTACTGCAATTTCTGCATTAGGTGTCATTAACACATTATCAGTAGACTGTTTCATAAGTCTTCCTGTCTTGTGAAGTGTTTGAAGCATATTAGTACCGTCTGCCATTACAGTTCTCTCTGCATACTCGTAGAAGTTAGGACTCGCTTGAGCACCTGGTGCTTCTACTGCATTGATTACATCATCATGCATCCAGTCTGCTAGTGCATCAGTATCTACAACCAAACAACTTTTTGGATCATCTGGTAATTCTCTGAATACAACTACAACTTTTTTCTGCGTGTTGGCCAATTTACCAACGTGTTTTGTATTTCTCATATTATTACTCCTTTGCCGGAGTTTCTGCTTTTGCATCAGTTTCAACTTTTGCATCTTCAGGTTGTTCCGGTGTATTTGCTTTAATAAAAGCTACTAGCTTTTCAAAACATTTTCCTACTTGACCTGCTTCAGCGGCTTTAAATGCGCCACGTTGTGTAGCAAGGTCAATAATATTAGCTGAAAGAACAATGTCCTGAATAGACAATGTTACTGCTTCAGCATTTTTATTTTCTTCTGCCATTTTAATCTCCTTTGATTAATTAACTACTATGTTTATTTATGCCGGCTCGTGTGCGGTATCTGCTAATTTGCTAACATAAAGGTTCTTTTTGAACTGTTCAATATCTTTGGGTAGCTCAAACCATAGTTGGTATATATGTTTTACCTTATCTAAAGGTTTAATGTGATACAACCCAGAAATATTATCAACTAATGACTTCCAGGATATATCTTCATTGTTGGTAACAATTACTACTCTATTCCTAACCATCTTTTCTAGCAATAGAGTACCTTTGAGTAACTCCATATCAGAATTACTTAAACTGTTACCATTTGATACTAACCTTATTTTATCTTTAGTCTTAGCTTGTTTATTAACTAATCCCATATTAGTACCGTACTACTGTTTCTTTAACTGAACAGCCACTGGTCCTTTGTTACCATCTTCAACTTCAAATTCAATAGTATCACCTTCTACAAGTGAATCAATTCCTGAATCCTTTACTGCTGAAATATGTACAAAGATATCCTTCTCGTCGCCGTCAACGGCAATAAAACCAAAACCTTTAGTTCCATTAAACCATTTTACTTTACCTATTTTACTCATATTTTCCTTTTCTTTATGTTGCTTCGTAATGTACTGTGACACCAAATGGTGCTTTAATTCTTTTTTGCTTATCACTATGGATTACAAATAATGAATCACAGTAGTCTGGGTTACCCCAACTTTCCCAAGGGTATCCGTCTGTGAACATGACTAACTGATCTGGATTGATGTCGTTCAATTCCATATAGTTATAAACTGCATCAAAGTCAGTTCCACCACCACCTTCAAGTTGGTAGTCGTTCATAGTTCGTCCATCATCACTATGGAATTCTTCAACACCATAAACCTTAGTGTCAAATTGCATAATAGTAACTTTATAGCTATTATACTGATCCATAATACCCTGTACTTCAGATAGGAAGTCACGAAGCATATCTTGACTTATACTTCCTGAAGTATCTAATGCAATCGCTATATTCAATTGCTCGTCCTTATTCATACCAGGAAAAATAACTTCTCCTGACCTTTTACTTGGACGCATAAAAGTAAAATCGTTTTTAAGAGAACTTTCTAATTGTGTTCTAAGAATATCTCTCCAATCCATTTTAGGAGCAATTAATTCATTAATCATTCTCTTAACGGATTCAGGCACATCCATACCAGCATTTTGTGCCGCTTGGATTGCCGCTTGTTTAATTTCGTCTGCTAGTGCTTTCTTTTCTTCTTCACTTAATTCAGCACCTATACCTTTGCCATCTTTGTCACCTGGCTTAATTTCTTCTAAGTGTACATCCATACCTTTAGCATCTTTTTTATTTGCTTTAAGATGATCATAAATTTCAAAACTATTCCAACCTTGATATTTCCAATCAAGACAAATTTTGCCACCACCTAGTTTATCTTCTGTAATTGGTTCACCTACGTTTTGTTCAACTAGTGTCATATTAATATTATAATCAGCGGCCGCATTATATAATTGCGGTTCACGATCTCCTCTTGCCTGCATATGATCAAATACACAATGCAATACTTCATGTCCCACTAAAAAGTCTAACATAGGATCTGTTAAACTGTTTACAAAATCACGATTAAAAAGAAACTTTCTACCATCTGTTGCCGCAGTAGGCAAATAGTCAGCTTCTTCAATTTTTAATCTAACAGCCAATTGCCCAAAAAACGGTTTAGTTAATAGCAACCTAACTCTAGATTGTGTAATTCTTTCTTCAGCAGTTTTATTCATCTTTATGTCCCTTATCTAACTTATAACTATATAATACTATCTTTACCAACATATGTCAACCTTTATATGACAATTTAAATACCATTGCATCTGGTTGGTTTTTAAAGAAAACTTTATCAATTTCAATATGAAAATCTTGGTGATAAAAGTGTTTTCTACAAAATTTAGTTATCCAAGTCTTATGTCCTTTACTGTATAATGGAATAATTTCACAGTTTTTCATCCACTCTTGCTTGTATTTACTAATATCACTAGCAGTATAATCTTTGAATCCCAAACCATATAATCTAATGTTAGTTCTCTGTCTTGGGGTAAATTGGGAGAGATCAACTGTCTCTCCCTCTTTTAATTTAGGCGTCAAGTACGAGTCTACCATATCGGTTAAAGTACTCATCAAACCTCTCTATCTTTTGTTGCTTAGGTACTAGCTTGTACTGTTGCATTGCAATCCTAGAAGCCATAACAACCATTTCAGTTTCAAAGTTATCCATCATAAAGCTGATGAAGTTTGAGAACCTTTTATGGTATTTGTCCATCTCCTTAGATTTAGCACCAGCTTTTTCACCAGCAATAAAACTATCTCTCAACTCATAACATAGTGATGTAGCAAGAGCATACATAGCTGATACTTCAGTATTATCAACTTTCTTAACTTTAGCATCTAGTACATCTTCTGGAACAGGAAGGTCACCTGCAATTTTTCTATGAGCCATAAACTTGACAGCAACACCTTCTCCTACACAACCTGCAACCATATCTGTTTGTAGACTTTCAGAAAGTTCATCACCATCTTCTAGTAATTCTGAAGTAAATGTCCAAGCCCTTGGTGTAGCAAATCCACGTGAACTTGATTGTGGATCAAAGTTATAAAGATCACCTTTGGCAAATGAAAGGTATCCAACTACATCTGGGTTAACATTATTATGAACTGCCCAATTTAACCAATCTGTAAAATCAACACGTAGTTCAAAGTGTACGAATCTATTCTCAAGTGGCTTAGGCATTCTATAAGTAACACCTTTGTCAGTCTCTCTATTACCAGCGGCAATTAAAACTACATTGTCTGGTAATACATATTGACCAATTCGTCTATTAAGAATTAACTGATAACCTGCGGCCTGTACACTAGGAGCGGCAGAGTTCATTTCGTCTAAGAAAACGATAACAGTATCAAACTGTTTCGCAAATTCTTCTGAAGGTAAATCAGCTGGTGGTAACCAAACCATTTTACCATTTTTAAGATCTGGAGCTGGGTAACCTCTAAGGTCAGTTGGCTCAAATAGTGCAAGTCTCATATCAACAACGTGAGTCTTACCTAATGCACCAGAATCACCAATACCTTGGATTAATTCTGATTTACCAATTCCTGGAGGACCCCATAAAAATACAGGTCTCTTCTTTTTAAAAGCCCTAGTAATCAAAGTAGTGGCTTCGCTAATTTTTACAGTTCTTGTATCTGATATCGCAGTTTGCATTTTTTGTCCTTCTTCTAAGTTTGCTTTCTTTGGCATATAATATTATAATAAGATATCTTACTTATTTTGTCAACCTATAAATTAATTATTTTCTGTTAAAGTTTTATCTGTCATAAGTGCCCAGATACCTAGCACGATTCCAGTGATTGCAAAAAGAAAACATCCTAACCAGTTATTTGATTCGTAACCTGTTGGACCGTCAATACAACCTACTGCTAAAATTAAACATAAAATTGAAAGTGTTATTCTAATCATTTATATTTCTCCTTTGTTTCTAACTATACTATTATAATACAGTAAGACGTCTTGATTGTCAACCTTTTATACAAAAAAAGATCATAAAAAAACCCTTATATTACAAGGGTTTTTAAATTAATTTAAATTATTTTTGTATTAATTCATACACTTTGGCTCAAATCCAAAGTTTCTGTCTACAAAATAAGCTGATTTTTTAGATTTCCACATTCCATCATCTGCAACTATAGTATGATCTCTATCTGTATAATTCTCAATTAACCAGTCTAGTGATATAGCCATTTGGTGTACGTGGTATGCTGAATGAGATTTGTCTTTTGTATGATTCTTCATTCCTGATGGATCCTTACGTTTTCTGTAAGTTTTAACGTCTGTAAGACCCAAGTTAAGTATATCTACACTTTTGTCTATTCTTTTCTTTAAATCTTTTGGAAACTGCTTATAACCCCATAGTTCAGCTATGGCATATAGTCCTAGCAAATTGTTTACACCTTGTGAATGATACCATACATCTCTAACACCTCTGAAACTGTTGTTATGAATATATCCATCTTTGTATAAAACATGATCAGCTTTAGCAATTCCTTTTTCAATCCACTTTACTATTTGTTCTGGTTTATCTTTCCAAGCCAAATATGATAGTATTCCAATAGTTCCATCAGCTAACTGTATAAAACCTCTGGTATGTTTATTTAACTTCAAAGAACTAATAGCCATTGGTTTAACATATTTTTTGTATAAGGTTTCAATATACTCATCAACAATTTTAAATTGTTCTTCTGTAAATTGATCTTTCATTAAATATGCTTGTTGCATATAAGTGGCTCCAAATATCTGAGCTTCGTGTGGTCTATGAGAAATACAAGGTTTACTACCGTCACCTTTACCATTTCCATAACATAGATTATCAACTTTGCCTTGGTCTTTTAATTTTCTAATTTCTTCGGAAGTTAAAGTACTTAACATCACACCTGCTTCTGCCCAGGCTACCATAACTTCAGCAATAATTGGACCATGTTCTTCCATTTTGTTGTTTACGATTGCATAAACAATAGTTCCGTGTAATAGTGCTAATCTATTAGTATGTTTTTCGTGATTAACATATATACTATTTGATCTTAGTTCATGATCTTTGTTCCAATCATACTCAGTAAGTTTCATTAGGTGATCATAGTTATTACCTTGAAGTTCAGGATTTTTTGACTTGCTCACGTGTGTTATAGCAAGATCCATTTCCCAATGGGTTTTGCCCCAACTTCCATAACCATGCACACCTTCTAGTGAACAAGTTTCTTTTGTAAGTTCATTTGCAAAGAAATATTTTGGAATAGCTATATCATTTGCTTTAGCTGATGTACTACAACCTACTAGTGCTAATACAAGTAGTATAAAAAGAATACCTTTAAAGAAGGATACCCAATAGATAGCATAATGTGACATACCTAATTTTTTTCTAACTGACTCAGATAGATCCTTGTGCCATTTAATAATTTGATCCATAATATTTTCTCCGTTTATTATCATTAATAATAAGTATATTATAAGATATCTTGGCTAATTTGTCAATGAATATTATCGTGCTATTTGTGCGATTGATTTAACGATTTTTGAGTGATCAAACTCGGTTAGTGCAATTTTTAGTGAAATTAGCTCTTCTCCTCGTTTAACTGTTACATCCCATACGTCACCTGGAAATGCTTGTAAAGTAAGTTTCATAACTCCGAAACTATTCTCTATTCTTTTACCATTTATTTCTATCAAAATATCACCTTGTAGTAATCCAGCCAATTCACCTACTGTTTTCTTTGGTGCTTCTTTACCTTCTTCTACTTCAGGATAATTTATGTACGCCATGTGTCTTTCGTCTTTTGGTATATCTTTAACATCTTGTATTTCAAAAGTGCCCATACTAAAAGGAAGCTCTGCATAAGGTACATATCCTTTAGATTTATAATGAGGGCTCATTATATATTCGTATGATCTTAATGCTTGATCTGCGGATATTGCTACTCCTACTCCATCCCAACCAGGGATTTGTCTACCTGGACTGTATATAGCCTGTGCTACACCAACTATATTACCTTCTAAATTTAATATAGGTCCGCCACTATTTCCTTGATTAATTACTGCATCAGTTTGAATCATTAATGCATATGGTCTTAAACCATATCGTTGTGAATGTGTAATATGTCCTTGTGTTGTTGTCCAAGGCATACCCATTCCGTGTCCTATAATAACTACAGGATCACCAGTATTGTAATCATCAGTATCAGCAAACTTTAAAGTTTTCCAATGTTCATCGTCTTGTTTATTAATTTTGATAACGCCAATATCTGATACTGCATCATAACCTACTATTTCTGCATTATAGGTCCAATAATCTTCGGCTGTTAAAACATTTATTTTTATATCTTCGTTTTCTATTGCTCTTGATATAACATGATGGTTTGTAATGATATAACCTTCTGTGTCTGTTACTTTAATAAAGAATCCTGTACCTCTACCATTAAATGAAGTATTCTCTGGTTCTTTTTCGTTAACTATATTAATAATAACAATACGAGTATAGTTTTCATATATTGTAAATTTTTGACTGCGTTCTAGATCAAAATGTTTACCATTCAATAAAAATCCATTCACATCATATAATGCTTCACCAACTATTTTATTTTGGTCGTATATGTAACCTATTCCGTTATGTATGGTTTCTTGTATTGGACGGTAGTGAGAAGTGACTATAACTGTTATAGACACAACGATAAGTAGCCTGGCTACGTTACCTAGAACTTGGTTTACTAGTTTCTTCAACATAAAGTTTTATTACCTTTTCTATATATGTATTTAGCTAAAACTTTATGTCTTAAAAGCCTGCTTGGTCCACTCACTGTAATAGCGATTCCCCCATCTTACATCTTCGTCAGTCTCATCATGGTCCCAACTTATTTCGTTAACTGTACAGTTAACCTTTTCTGAAATATCCATAATGTATTCTTCTGACCAGTTAAAGAAATCAACCCACTTGGCGTGTTCGTTGTCGTGTGTGATACCAGGATTGCATCTCCAGAATATCTTTCCTCCAGGTTTTGTTAAGTTAACAACATTACTGACCTGTTTGCTTATTTCTACTTGATCTCCAAAATTTATACTTCCTAGTGCTAGTACAATATCGTATTTGTTTTGATGTTCTTTTAAACTAGCAAATTCATTTATACCCATTCTAATATCTGCATTAGGATGGAAAGGGTCTATGCCTAATAACCTTCCACCTAATTTTGATTTCCATTCGTTTTCGCCACATCCTACATCAAGTATCTTTAATGGAACTTGTGGACTTTGGTCTTGTATAGTATTAATATATTCTAATAGCTTTTGTCCTGTTCTACGTGTATTCCATTTTAACTGCTGAGTCCAATATGTTCCTTCTTCTTCCGGATTATCATTAGGACCAAAATATCTTTCTAGTATTATTTCGTCTAGCCAGTATTGCATTCTCATAAAATTTTTAAAAAGCTCTGGAGTCTTTTCATTATGCTTTGTTACATCTATATTATACCTCATTTGTATAAATTTTGCTAGATCCTGCAATACTTTTTTATTCATTCTCATATTTTTAATTCTCTAATTAATGGAAATATTTCTGCAATAACGTCTGCACAGGCACGAGCTATTTCCATATGCTCTTTTTGTGTGCCATTTGCTCCACGTAATTCTATATAATGAACCCAACTTCTTAATGTGCCATTTGCATATAGTCTACTTGACGTAAGTCCTTCTGGCAGTACTGCTCTTGCTTGTTCTTTAGCAATGCCATTTTCAATAGCCCAATTATATACTTCCTTACAATTATTTATTACTCCGTGTTGCTTTCTTTGCCAATTAGTAATTAGTTCTTGATCTTTTACATTTAATTGTAATTCTGGGTTGTTCTCAATTTCAATTGAGTTTTGTCTATTAGTAAGATCTTGTTTACGTGTTTCTCTAATCTTAAACTGCATACCTTGCTCGTTAACATCAGCATAACGTTGACTAAACTCTTGAAAACTAAAACTACGATGCCTTAGTAATTGTCTAGCTATATCTCTGGTTGTTTCAATTTCTAAACAAGCACTAACCATCTCTAATGGTGACCAGTGCTTATGTTTAATTAGGTATGATATTAATTTACTGCTAGTCTTCTTATTAATTTGTGCATTAGGATTGCTTACTTTAGCACAATAGGCTATGAGGTCTTGAGCATTGTTTAGCCCTTCAGCCTCAAAATGTTCTGTTGGTTTGCTATAACTGACCAAACGTACTTGCATTTTACTATTCCTCTTCTTCAGTATTTAGTACTTTTATTTTTAAGGTTTTGCCACCACCGTGACTATCTTCTGTTTCTATTTCCATCTGGTCAACGTTAACATCTACATTAAAGATACCATTAGCATCAGATATCTGTAAATTAGATAAGTTACTTAATGTATCATCTTCTTCTAACTTTTCTTGTAATTCTCTATATCCACATTCAATACCTGCATCGTACATATCTGCACCAAATTTAAATACGTTATATAGAGAATCTCTATAGTTATTTTTTTCTTGTATTTCTGCTTTATGCATTCTGCTTATTACTGCATAGAATGCTTTTTGTTTATCCTCAAGACTTAAATTATACCACCACTTGGCATTCTCTTTTGGATTTATTTTTATCTTTTTAATTTTTGTTTCCATTTCTATCTTTTCTAATTGTCTTACAAATTGACTAAATTCAGATTCCATAAATTTACTTTCTTTATCTAATGATCGTTAAATTTTTTAATTAGTTTAGAAAGATCTAACGTTGGTTTTTTTACTTCACCTATAGTAACCTTGTGAGATAATTTCTTTTTCTTTATTTTAATTAAAAATGCTCCTGTATTTTTTGGATTTCTGATAATAGTTTTACAGTTTACATTGGAATGTACCCAAGCAATTATTTCTTCTGCTATTGCACCGTGTCCTGTGATAATTTCAGTTTCTTTAATTTCATTATAGTAACACTCATTAACGTGTCTGGTAAATTCTTTCCAGGCATTGTGTATTGTGTATCCGTGTAAATCTAATTTTATCATAATGACATAACAAACTCTTTACCACGCCAATTGGCTATGTAAAGATTACGTTTTAAATGAACGAAATTTAAAGGGACTCCGTGTAAGGCAGTTTTAATTGAATGTTGTGTGTTTGATATGTAATCTACTTGATAAGTTTCGTCATTGTCTGTACATCTGACTTCTATCTTATCTGGTAAATCAAAGTTATTAATCTTTGCCATCTAACCAACCTTGGGTTCCTGCTAGTTTAGCAAGAAATGCATCTTGTTCTGTGAATAAAACCATTTTCTTTTTATCTATATAATAAGGATATCTCATTTTTCTTAATAATTGGATTAAGTTACCTGCACTAAGAACTGGCGGGTCTACTGTCCATTTATCATATTGCTTTCCTAATAGTCTCAAACCTGTTTTTGTCAATCTTAAGGTCTGTGTATTTTTAAAAACTGTTTTGATGGATATATTTTTATCGTCAGTAATAAGTTTCAGAATCTTAATCTGAACCTTTTGCATCTCTACTGATCGTTTGTCCATCAACTAGTTTTACCACACTAAACTTATCTGTATTAAACTTTTTATTCAGCCTATCTGCTAAATTAAAAGCATGACCGCTATTTGAGAAACTAACCTTTTTATACTTTGGACCTGGATAGTTTACTAACGTATTCATAGTCCTTAGATTGATAGGTTTGTTTTCATAATACACCGCATATATTGCAACGGCATTAAGTATTTGTTCACTATTATATGACTTATCAACTGAGTCAAGTATAATTGTAGGTTTTGGTCTAGCCATTAAATGTTTCTCCTTATTACTTGTATTTAGCATACTTGTAAGAAAAAACATCAGTTAATGGCTTATTTTTCTGTGCTTTGGTCTTGTTCCAACTGTTTAATAACGTCTAATGTTGATTGTATAGCCGTACCCATTTGTACGATACAAGTTAGACCAGTAGATACTTGAACTAGCATCAATGTATACTCACCTGTTGTAAGATTCTGTGTTATAATTAATCCTTCAAACGGATCAGCGGGTACATATTGAGGTGCTTTAAACCCAGATAATATTATTTGCTGTCCACGTGCCATTGTAAATGCTCTAACATTGTCTATAGTATGACATTGTAAGGATCTATTATGTTGGATCCACCCTGTTTCATCCCACGACTGAGCTGGCAACTGTTTTTCTGGATCTTTCTCTACCTGTTTCTTTTCCTGTTTAGGAGTAGAATTTGACATATCTGGCGGTGAGCCATCCAATAAACTGTCTGGACTAACTGTTTGTGCATATGTCACGTTTGCAATAGTAAACAGTACTAACAAAGATAATATTAAGTTTCTCATTCTTTTTTAGCCTTTTTTAAGTTTAAATTCATATCCCACTCTGTGAGATAGGGGCCTCGGTGTTCATATTTGTCCAATGTTTCTAATTTAGGACAAAATGCGTGTTGCCACCCCATACCATCATACTTTAAAATATAATAGCCTGCAACAAATATTGTTTTCCCATCTTTAGCTTTTTTAAATAAAGCTCTAGATTCATCTTCTACTTCAAATAATATAGGAGTATTTGTTGGAAATCCTTTGTACTCTTGGTTTTCATTAGTAGTCTGTAATACTACTGTTTCTTTAAACCTATCTAAATTTGGAAGTAATTCTTTTGTATTATCGTCTTGATTAAAATATTCAAATCCATTGTCAAGTTTTCTTACTGTACCTACTTTACCGTAGCCACTTTCAACTATCCAATATTTGTCTTTGATTATTTGTTTAATCTTTAACATCTTCAACTTCAATAATCCTGTCTATTCTAAATCCACGCCATCCATTGGCTTTAGTATCCCATACACTTAATACTTCTGGATTGATATTTCTAACTTTCTTTTGACTTAATGGATCTTCTTTTTTAGCTGGAGGTAATATATCTTCTTGCAATGTACAAGTCATTTCTCTATAGTCACCATTTAATTTATTAAACTTTACAACTAGTTTACCTTGTTTCAAACGTTCTGTCAAGTCTTGTCTAATTGATTCTATTTCTATATTTTCCATTATTTTTAATTTCTCCACTCTGTTAATTACAAATTCCATTATTTTTTATTACCTGGAAAGTCTTTCCAAAATTCAGTTATTGGATTATCAGGTTCTTCTTTATCAGTTTTTTCGTATGTTGCTATTTTAAATGCAATAAAGAATCCTAGGATTGATATTAATGTTCCACCTACTCCCATAAGTATTCCGAACTCAGCTGTCATTCATTGCCTTTAATAAACTAAATGTTTGTTCCCACCCATTTACTTGATAACACTTATCGTTATTATTATTACGTTTGATTATAGCATTTTTAAGAGGTTCGTCATTACCGCCTGGTTGCATCATATCACCAAAAAAGTATATGTTCATATTGTCAAAGTCATTTATAATTTGTCCTTTGTCTGCTCCTACTTGCATTATATCTACACCAGTTGATCCTGCTACTTGAGCCCTTACACCTTTAGATTCAAATTGTCTATTAAACTTTTTACAGATGTATTCTCTTTCATTGGTTTTCTTATCAAACTCTTGATATTCTGATCTATCGTTATCATACTGCTCTCTGTCTTCTTTAGCAGACTCTGTTCCTCTACCTAGTATACTAAAATTACATAAGCCTATTCGTTCATCAATGTGTTTACCTATTCGTTTTTTAAAATCTGATTCATCTAACATCTCTTCTAAGAATGTTCTTATCTCTTCACTAATTTTCCAATCATTTGAGTATATGCTTTTGTCACCTTCGTATACATCATTGCCACTACATTGATATGCTTTCTTAGCCATACTATAGTTTGCTTCACCTAATTGTTCAACTGTTTTATATTTGTCACTACCAGTTACTATATAAACATTATTGTTAGTACAAAATTCATAAAAGAATTTTGAAAACTCTGGATCCATTAAAGTTCTACTAGGTGTTAATGTTCCGTCTACATCAAAAATATATGCTCTAGGCATTTGCACTCCCATAACTTGAATTTAAATATTGTGAATGATCCTGTGCTTTTTCAGATACTCTTTGCATATCCCATTTGCCACAGAACTTCATAAAATGAATACCTACTTGTGACTTAGGTTGCTTCTGCACTTGTTCAACAATAGCACCATCTAGCTTTTGTTTAATCTCATCTGGTTGTGCATTAAGATCAATTAACTGTAAATTACGTTGATAGTCATCAAGTACTCTGTGTTCTACATTCTCATGATCAACCCATCGTTGTAACATAAAGTTATTCCAATTAAAGCCTTTTGCACCTTTATCAGCAAAGGCTTCTAGCATACCTACTTTATTCTTAGTACCTTTTTTACGAGCACCAGGAAATGCACTAAAGATATTATCACTAGTATCACCTCGTATACACTTCTCAAATAATAAGTATTCTGGGTCTCCTAGTAACTTAGGTTCTTTAGTTTTCTTATCAATAATAGCTTTACCACTATCATCAAATATGCCATCTATAGTAATTAATTGTCCCATGATACCATTGTATTGTGTTACATTCTCTTTAATAAGCTGATAGAAGTCACTATCGCTACTTACTATACAATGTTTATCATTAGGGTGATTGTGAATCCAACGTGCAATAAAGTCATCTGCTTCGCACTCTTTGTTTTGTAATACTGTACAATTTGTTTTGTCTTTAAAGAACTGTTGCAGTTCATCAAATGCTTGCCAAAACTCTTCGTCTTCAGTTTTCTCTTGATCTGTTAAAGCAGACCTTGCTTCAGCTCTGTTACGTTTATAAGGCTCGTATGCGTCTTTACGCCAGCTACGTCCTTCTAAGCATAATACAACGTGTGTGCCTTGTTGCTCACGCCACACCTTGTTAATACTATTAAAAATAATATGATATGACATACCAATCTTAGTTTTCATATCACTTCCTCTTACAACGTGCCTTGCTCTAAAAAACATATTAGCGGCATCAACTAAAATATAACTCAACATTTTATTCCTTATAATTTAAGTTTATAGAATCTACGACGTAGATTCATCTTCTGCAATTCCTCTGCATAGTGTAGTAAACCATGCATCGACTGTTTCATTTTCATCTTTGCCACTATAACCTGCTTCTTCTAATTTAGTTACAAAGTGTTTGTTCCATTCTAACTCAAAGTATCCATCTCCTGGATTCTTTTCATCAAACTTAACATCAATTACTTTTACAAAAGGTTTGCCTTCGGCTGTTGCTTTTTCTTTGTCAGACATTATTTGCTGTCTATTGCTACTACCTGACATTAGATTTTTTAGTTTTTTAAACATTTATCATCCTATAAGTTTTGCTATTGAATCTTCTGAATATTCTCTAGCACCTTCATCGTCGCCATCACACTCAAGCCTATCTGCTATTCGTGTTGCTCCGAGTGCTTCCATTCGTGCATCTATCTTTTTACCTGCACCACAGAAATTTGTATGAGAACTATCACCTAATGCACATACTGCATATTTTGTTTTACTTAGATCAAGTTCTGCTTTTTCTAGTTCACTATAAAAGTTTTCACCATTAGTAGGTACATCACCTTGTCCTGTGCTACTAGAAACAAATACAACGTTTTCCATTGCTTGGAAGTCTTCCATTGAAACATCATTCATTTCAAATATTTCTACGCCTTTATCTTTTACTTTTTCGTGTACGTCAATTGCAACATCTTCTGCGGTTCCAAACATTGACGCCCATAATATATTTACTTTTACCATCCTATTTTCTCCCACGGTACATCTTTATTTCCAAAATGTCCAAATGTACAATTCTTACTATACATATAATACTTGAATAAATCGAATTTGTCAATGATTCCTTTTGGTGTTAGGTCAATATTTTCTTTAATAAACTTTTCAATACTTTTGTTATGTCCATTACTATCAACGTATATACTTGTTGGTTCTTTAATACCAATAGCATAACTTAATTGGATACTACACCAATCAGCCATATTGTCTGCTACAACGTTTTTTGCTAACCAACGTGCCATATATGCCGCACTTCTATCTACTTTCGTAGGGTCCTTTCCGCTAAAAGCGCCACCACCGTGAGGAGCAAAGCCCCCATATGTATCAACGATAATCTTTCTGCCTGTAAGGCCAGTATCACCGTCAGGACCGCCGATAACAAAGTTACCGGTTGGATTAAGATGCCATGTAGTATTTTCATCATATAAACCTTCCAATACTGTCATTCCTGCTAACTTACATATATTTCTTGCTTGTTGAATTTGTCCTTCGCCATGTTGACTACTGATAATAACTTGATCTACTCTTTTGGGTATACCACCTACGTATTCAATACTTACTTGTGATTTACTATCAGGACCTAATACGTGTTGTCTTTGTGTTTTTAATTGTTTAAGAATCTCGTGTGAATAATGTATTGGTGCTGGTAAGTATGATTCATTCTCATTACAAGCATAACCAAACATAATACCTTGATCTCCTGCACCAAAGTCGTCTGTACCTAATCCAATATCTGCACTCTGTGAATGTATTTCATTGTAGACTTTTAATTTATCCCAATGAAATCCATCTTGTTCATAGCCTATTTCTTTTACTTTGTTTCTTACAATTTGTTCTACTTCTTCTTTTGTTACATTAAAGTTTTTAACTTCACCTGCAACGGTTACAAGATTTGTTGTTACAAGAGTTTCAACTGCTACTCTTGTGGTATCATCGCCATTCTTTAGACCCGCATCAACTAGAGCATCACTAATTTGATCTGCTACTTTGTCTGGGTGCCCGTCACTAACACTTTCGCTAGTGAATACGTAATTACCTATCTTTGTCATATCGATTCTATCCTTTTTATTATTGTCCCAATTAAACTACCTAACCCATTTCTTCTTTGTGGTGTTAACAACTGTTGAATGTTTAACTTTTCAAAGTCTTCTAGTTTAATTTTCTTAGCATCAGCAACTGTTTTATCTGAAAAACAATCACATACAATACTTGTTATTCCTTTAGTGATCATTGCATCACTGTCGTAGTAAACTTTTACTTTATCTTCTACAATTCCTACATCAACCCATATCTTTGACATACATCCACCTATTAAACGATCTTCTGTTCTTAGTTCTGGTGGTAGGCTAGTTTCTTTTCTAGCTAACTCAACTAGATACGTTAGTTTTTCTGTACCATCTTCTATGAGATCTAAGTTCTCTGCCCATTCTGATATACTTGCCATTATCTATGCATTCTATTTTTGTTCTGATAATTCTTTACTGCTGACTTAATAGCATCTTCCGCCAATACACTACAATGAATTTTAACTGGAGGTAATGATAGTTCATCTACTATGTCCATATTTTTAACTGCCTTTGCTTCTCCTAGTGTCATACCTTTAATCATTTCTGTTACAAGACTGCTACTAGCAATCGCACTTCCACAACCGTATGTTTTAAAACAAGCATCTTCTATAACTTCGCCTTCTACTTTAATTTGTAACTGCATTACATCACCACAAGCAGGAGCACCTACCATTCCTGTTCCTACCTTAGGATCTTCTTTATCCATCTTACCTACATTACGTGGATTATTGTAATGATCCATAACTTTTTTACTGTAAGCCATTATGCTACTCCAAAATAATATTTCACAAGTCCCATTATAATTAATGTTACTAATACCCCATTAAGCATGATAAGAGCCCTATCATGCCAAAGCATTCCAACCCAAAACCAACCCATAGTTCCAAATAATCCAAACCATAAATCAACTTGTGGTACAGTACCTGTTGCTCTAGCAACGGTTGCAAAAAGAATTAATATACTTGCTGTCCATTTTACATACCAAGATAAATCACCCTTTGGTGTAACTTTTTTAAATACCCTTGTAGAGTTAAGTTCTTTTATCTTGTCATCCAATTTCTTTTTATATTCCATTATGTTCCTATAGCATTACCAAACAAGTAAACGTGTACTCTTGCCGCAACATTGTACCCACGTTTAAATGCTTTTTCTGCAACTTTACCTGCACCTGCAGTCTGCTCTTCTTCTCTAGCACCTGTTGGCATAACCCATACGGGCCAGTCAACACCTGCATCTTTAAACTGTTTAATTACTGATTCCATCTCATCCCACTCTCTATCTTTAGGACCTACTACAAATTTTAATTGCCCTTTACTAGATAGTTTTCTGTACTCTGCAACTACTTCAGGCTTAATTGCTTTACCAGGAGCTTCTCCTGATACTGTAAATAGTTTAGGACTACAACTAAAAAATATTTCTGTATCAATTCTCTTAACCCATTCCATAAATGGTTCTCTGAGTTTTTGTGTACCATTTGTTTCAAATGTCATTGACTCTGGTAAGTTATTTTGTCTTTCAAGTTCTTCATATATTCCTACTGTAGCCATTTGCCCTGTTGCCATTAATGGCTCTCCGCCTGTAATACATAAATGCTGTCTTTGCCCTGTAACAGGATGTAAAAACAATCCATCAGGGTTACTTTCATTTTTCATTATGTCTACAATTTTATTTGCTAATACAGAAGGAGTTTATTGACCCATAAGACTTTTAAACTTCTTGGCCCACGTGTAACTACTATCACAACCTTTTTCCCATACAGGCAAGTCTTCAACTCTCTTTACACTTGATACATCAAAGTCTTCAAATGGTAAATCATATGTTTCAGGATTTGTAGGATCAATCTGCCCAAACCCACTACATTGTAAGTTACATAAAAAGAATCTTATCCAGGCAGTTGGTACTCCTGTATAATGTCCTTCACCTTGTATAGAATGAAATATTTCTGAGTAGTAATACTTTTTCTCTTCCATACTATTTATATTCCTTCTGTTTAAATACTAAGAAAAGATCCGTAATTGTAGGCACCACGGATCTTTTTATAAATTTTGAGTTATTGTCTTTGAAATGTAAGTTCAAAAACTTTACCGTTTTGATCAGTAAATCTAATTGTACTGTGGCTATATACGTTTTGTTGAACTGTGTTATATGTTGTATTAGTTTCACAGATTGTTTGTCTCTTATAACCAACAATATTATTGTTATTAGTTTGAGCATTATTTTTACCAATCTTAGAACCAATTATAGCACCAACACCTGTTGCAACTTTACTACCATCGCCACTTCCAATTTTAGATCCAATTACTCCACCAATGATAGCACCTAGTATTTCTGCACCATCTGTATTACCACCTGTGTTTCCATATATTGGAACATCAACTTCTCTACAAGTTTGTGTAGATGGATTAGGTGTTCTAATTGTTTTAGTGATATAATGATCTTTGATGTATGCCCTATCTGTTTTTACAGGATCAGATGTAAATCCACCTGCACTAGCAGTTGAAGCATATGTTAAAATTATTGCAACTGTTAATGTTACAATACTAGTTATTGTTTTTCCCATTTGTAACCTCCTTGATTAATAGGGTTTCATTTACCTTAACAACGTTCTTTATTATACTATGATTTAGGATATTTGTCAATGCTTTTAGATCTTTAGGAAAACAAGACCCACTATATCCTAGGGTTCCTTGAGAGTTTGGCACAAGCATATGTGTCGATCCTATAGTAGAAAATTTACCTAGTACACTAGATAAAGTGCCATAGTTTACCTCAGGTTGCATTGTATCATATAGTTCATGAAACCATGCTACTTTTGTGGCTAACCAAGCATTATGGACATATTTTATCATACTAGCTGTCTCTCTATTGGTAAATTCTGTAGCAATAGGTTTAGAATGAATTTCATTAAACAAATCTGCCCACCAAACGGCATCATCATATGCATTGTTATGATGGCCAAATATTTGTGTGTGTTGATTTGCAAAATCTTCTTTAGCACTTGCTTCTCGTAAAAACTCTGGATTATATACTACGTTAGGTACATAGCTACTTAATAAGTCTGATGTTACTGTACTCTTTAATAATACTTTAGTTCTGTAATCACATAGTTCCAATACTTCTTTAATATGTTTATCATCACATGAACCATTTTCCATACTTGGAGTTGGTACACAAATAATTATACCATCTGTATTCATTATTGCTTCTGTTGGATCTGTGTCTGGGTATAGTTTAGGATCAACTCTAGTTACTTCTACTCCGCCTTGCTCTAAAAAGTCAGCAACTGTTCCTCCTACAAACCCACAACCAAATACTGCTATCTTATATGTCTTCAATTATCTATCCTTTAAATATTTTTGAAATGTTACTGTTCCAGTTTTTACTAGCTTTTTCCAATCTTCTCTTGGTTCAGTTTCTAATGCTCTTACTAGATTGTCGTACTCACCTTGACTTTCGTTTAATAGCCTGCCTATGTTCACAATATAGTTTGGAGCATTTTCTGCTAGATATGGAAAGTTTGTAGTAACATTTTTCATATCAATCATCTTAACATAAGTTGATTTTAATTTTTCTCTTCTTACTTTTGCACTATCATCTAAAGTTAAGTCATACATTCTTCTACCAATTAACCATTCGTAATCTCCTGAGATCATCATAATATTTTTATATACTTTACATTCTTTTGCGATGTCTGAATTAATTTGCCAAGTACGAGCTTTGTGTGGATTATGTTGTGCTGATAGTTTTAATGCAATGCTTGTAAAAGATTCATCATGCTTATCTGTCATAAAGTATTTTCTATGTTGTTCTAATGTTACAGTCTTATTATTAAATTTGTCTTTTACTTTTGGAGGTAAAAAATTACGATCAGTTGGCATTTTAGTTTCTAGATGCCAACTTACTCCATCACAACTATAATGTAATGGCAAATCAAATTCGTACTTTGATCCTGCGGCGCCGGCGACTGGACTATATAGATACCTTCCTTTAAATTTAGGAAAGTTTGTATGTTGATTGATAAACCATAACAACCAAGTGCCGGGCCAACCCGAATCATGCCAAACTAAAAATAACTTTTTATCCTTCATACTTGTATCCGTGTAAACTACTGTACTTTTTTAATTTAAGTTTTTTAACTTGTTTACGTGCATTAATTTCATCTTTAGTAATAAACCCTGCATCTACTATCAAGTCAAGCATTAAAGCAACATCGCCAACTTCTTCAATAAGGTCCTGCATCTTTTTCTTATCTACACCCCATCTAGCAATTTTCATACATACTTGAACTAACTCACCACATTCTTCTGCGGTTATGCAAAATAGTTCTTTCTCTTTATTTAGATCTGATTTAACTACTTGTTCTTCAAATTTCATTTCGTATTGTCTCCAGTCTGTGCTATATCCATCTGGATACTTGTTGGCAATACTTTCTTCTTGTCGCATTTTCCATAGCATCCAATCATAATATCTTTCTGGTTCACTGTAATCTGCCAATTCATTGTTCCTCTTCTAATTAATCCCATAGATGGTTATAGTATTTTCCAAATAGTGTAAAGCCTTTTGCTATTCTTTTTTGATAATTTTTCATTCCTTTTGTATCAACTTTATATGTATGATTAGGACCTTCTGTTAATTCTGCAAGTCCTGGTTCAATCTTATCAACTAATTTCATATCCCATTCACCTGAAGTAAACTCACTTTCCCAATCAATAGTTTTAGATTTAAAAGCAAATATCATATCATCTAATATACTATCCCATTCTTGTTCTGTTAACTTTGGTGGATGTGTATTTTTTGTTTCTTTTAATTGAACTAGCATAGGATGAATAATATGTGCTAGTGTTACATCCATATTCCAAGTATCCCATTTGTTAATCTTTACAGATATCTTTTGCTCAGTATTAATACCCATCTTGTAAAGAATACTATATGGGTTAGGATGAGTTCCAATATTAATTTTCATAGTTCACTACCTTTACATTGTTTCTAGTTGATTTTTTACGCCATATACCTGCGGCTTTTTCTGCATCTAATTTAGACTTATAAGTTTCTGGAACAAGATCCCAACAATGTTTGCTATCGCTTTTTGTTATGTAAATCCAATCGTTAGGAGCAAGTTCAACTTTTATTGCATATTGCTTTGCCATTTACTTTGCCTCCCAATGTTCGTTGCACCTTGGTTCATAAGTTTCTGCACCACCTACTTTTACTCTATCAGAAAGTTTAGTGGCTCTTAGTCTTTGAGTTTTACCAGCATCTAAACCACATATAGTACAGAATGCTTTGATCTTAATAACTTCATCTGCTAGTGCCAAACATCTTGATGTAGTTTCAAAAGGAACACCTCTACTGTCTTGATCTAATCCTGCACATACAAAGTTAACACCTTCTCTTAATCCTTCTTCAATAAACCACATAGTTTCTGCCGTATCAAAAAACTGTACTTCGTCAATGAATACTGTATGAAAGTTATAAGGTTTAATTGTATAGTTATCTTTGACTAACTCCAAATCTATAACTGCTACTGCTGGATGTTTTAGTTGATTGTGTGTAACAATAAAATTGCTATCATATCTATCATCAATAACAGGCTTTAGCACTAATACTTTGTGTCCACCGTGTTCAATAAAGAGCAATCGCTTTAGAAGCTCACTGCTCTTACCGGCAAACATAGGGCCTGCGATGACCTCTAGTTTGCCTCTTTTGTATGGTTTAACTGACATTAAAATGTAATCCTATAGTTAATACCTAGTTCAACAGTATCGTCTTCGGTACCTGCATAGTTTGTTCTCATTTCTGCAAAACTTGAGATTGTACTATTTTCAGTAAGTCCTACATTGTAGAACACACCAAAGTCTATCTCTCTATTTTGTGATTTTAACGAACTGTTTATGTCGCTATTCTCAATATCACCATTAGCACTTACTGTAGAAGGCATATTAAACTTGGCATCGCCATCTACTATAGCAACTGGCATACTTGTTGTAAACCCGAAGCTATGGGTGTCTATTGTACGTTTAACACCTATTGTAGCACTATTTGATAACATCATATCTGCACTTTTAAGCATTGAGCTTTTATCAACGTTTAGATTAGTGAAACCTACTGTTGCACTACCAAACACGTTAACGCCATTTCCTACATCAAGATTATTGTTATAACCTAAGTATGTAGTTTGTGAACCGTTAACTCTCATAAGAGGACTATCAGCAATATTACCTAAGAAGCTTTTATCTTCTGTAATATAACCTATTGTAAACTTATTTATGTTTGTAGCAATTCCATATTGACTAGCATTTTCATTTACACTTAACATTGTATTATGTGCAACTGGTAAAAAGTGTCCGCCAGTATAACCTGCATAATAGTTTGTGTTAAATCCTGCTTTAGTATTCAATATAGCACTAGTAGTTCTAGTATCATTTACTTGTACGACATTATTTCCGTTGAAATAATAATCTCTATCGTACTCGTCTAATACCATAATTTCATTAAAAGCTGAAATATTAGCACCGCCACTAAATGCAATAGTTCCATCAACACTTACTGTATTTCCATCTGCTCTACCTGTTGTAGGAATTCCTACAACACCTTGTGGAAGTGTTGCCGCATCTAGATCTAACAATCCTTGTCCGTGAACATTTACATCATAGTTTGCTATTGTTTTATCTGCTGTCGTTAGCAATAGTTTCTTAATATTAGAACCTTTCATATGTGGCCACATTTGATGTATGATAGCAACTGCACCACTAACCTGAGGAGCCGCCATCGATGTACCACTATTAGTTCTATATTCACCATTAGCATCAGGAGCCGCAATATATCTACCAGGAGCGATCAAATAGTGATCACTAACTTTATCATCTGAATTACAAGTATTTGTAATTGAGTTAAAGTCATAACATATAGTACCTGCTCTGTTACTACCATGTGCCATTTTATTAGTTCGTGTATCCCATGAACCAACAATCATTACCCTGTCACCTACACCATCTTCAAATGCAAGTTTACTAGGCTGTCCGGCATAGTCAGCATTTTGATTACCAGCCGCTAATACAAGAACTGCTTCATGTCCTTTCATAGCTTCTACAATATTTTTGTAATATATATCACTACTGTATAAGGCCGCATATCCATACTTGTCATATGTAATACCATTTCTACCTCGTGTATCATTTGCAAAATACATACCTGGCGATACTTCTGTAGTACTGTTCATATAAGTTCTATCAAAGTTATAGTTTGCACTTATATTGATTACATCAGCACCATTTTGTACTGACCAAGCAATAGCTTCGTCGGCAGTACTAAAATCAAACATACCAAAATTCCAGGCTGTTTTAGCAATTAATAAACTTGCATCAGGAGCAACACCTGTAGTACCATTGCCATCTAAATTAGCGGCCGCAATACCTGCAACGTGTGTTCCGTGCGAGTATCTATTTTCATCTTGTATAGTTTCGTGTCCTGCTTTACAAGTACTTGTAAAACATTTTGCATCTATAATTTTATTTTCAAACTCGCTATGGTCTAAATCAATACCAGTATCAAGAATAGCAATAATACTATCTTTACCTGTATATCCTCTACTCCACGCCGCCGGTGCACCAATTACTTCTAAATGGTTACCATAGTTCTTAGAAAGAATTTCAGTAGTATACCATTCGTTAATTCTGCTATTCATATTCCAAACTGCATCTTTGTAAGTTTGTGTATCATATAAAGATACATCATCTCTAGCAAGATATTCAGCTTCAGTTAGAGTAACAACTACTGTATCTTCTATTGGTTGTTCTATTACTACTGCATATTCTCTGATAAGTTCTTTTTCAACTTTTGTTTCAGTTTCAGTAGTATTGTCAATTTTGATTGTTTTAACATCACTAGTAGAACCCATTGATCCGTCACTGTAATGTTTAATAGTTTGTGTATTTTGCCAGTGTTGTTTTTTAACAGGAGTAGAATATATCTTAGTAACAACTGCATACTCTTTAACAGTATTACCTGTTCTTTCTTCTACTACTGCTGAACTTTCACTTGCAACTATAGTATCACCTTTAGTAACAATAACACCATTAGTAACTTTAGTTTCAGTTTTAACTAGAGTAACTAATGCTTCTTTATTATTAATTAAGGCTTGATACTTAACTATTTCTGCTTGTTGAAATTTGTACCTTGATTTCATATTTTGGAACCAAGAATATTTTCCAAACATATGATCGTATTTTGTAATTAAATTGCCATATGTTTTGTTACTTCGTTCATAGGCCTTAATCATTGAAGTGGAAAAACTGATCTGCAATCCGCTATTTAGGCCTGATGCATAATCGTAATAACTTTTAAAAGATGACGCATTTGCTGAAGTAGTTAATCCTACTACTAGTAATGCAACTGCAATTAGCTTTTTCATTATAGTCTCCTGACTGTTTTAGTTTATCAATACATATATAATAACAAAGAATACCAAGAATGTCAACCGAAATGTCTTGGTTAAAAGTCTAATAAAATCAAGGGTTTTATAAAATTTCGTACAAACTTTGCCCTGTTTGTCGTACTTTTGTAGTTCCTGTGTCAGTTTCTAGCTCTTTATTATCATACTCTATGCCATAAATTATAGCATCATTATCTATGCTTTTAGCATAGAATTTAAGTAGATCTTTGTTAAATTTGTCAGTGTCTATTTCAGCTTGAAAAAACATACCTTTTTCATATGTAAGTGATTTTAAGTAGAATCCTGGGTCTAATGTATTATGATCAACAATGTGATTTCTTGTTATTGTTGGAGTTAATGTAGTATATATTTCTTGTCCATCTTCATCTTTTACTACAATTTTACAATCATCTAAGTTTACTCCATAAGTATGAACTATATCTCCACTATCTTCAAAGTTTCCTATATATCTTTCATCGTCTTCGGGAATATCACTTGAACTGTCAAATAAATGAGAAGTTAATGCTTCGTCTGTTTGCGATTCCCAATACTCGTATGATTCTTGGGATATACTTCCTATTGTAATCTCACCGCCAGAACCAGTAACTTCAATATCATATGTTGCCATAGTCCCTTTCTCCTTCCCAAGGAAATACAACCCAGACGTCTTTTTCCATCTTGTTAATTTCCAAGGCTGTGTAATCTACTTCTCCAAAATTGCTAGATCCATTATCAACTAGAGCGGCAGTTCTTACGTTAGTACCCCACTTAATATTCCAATCATCTTTTATCCATTGAAATGTGCGACCACTATCATTTATATCATCAAGTATTAGAATGTTTTTGCCAGCATAAGCATCTGCGGCCATTTTCTTATTGCTTTCAGGATTGTTGTCTTTAGTAACATCTCTGAATCTAACATCAAGAGCATACATTTTTATGCCTGTTGAATTAGACATCATAACTGCCGGTACTAAACCACCACGGGTCATGCCTACAATATAATCAGGTCGCCAATTATCTGCAAACATAAGATTGTTAATAGTAACAATCATATGCTCAATATCTTTCCAAGTATAATAAACCTTATCAATCATGAGTCTATTTTCCTTGTGCAAATTGTTGTTGTAATTTTACGTTATCAATAAATTCTTTTTTAACGTTAGGATCTGTTTTGAATACACCACGTAATACTGTAGTTTGTGTTAAACTGCTATGTGCTTGGATACCTCTGTTCTCACAACAACCATGTGTTGCTTGTACATAAACACCTACATCATCACTACCTGTTGTTTCCTGAATAGTGTTTGCAATCATAACATTTAGATCTTCTTGTAGTGTTCCACGTCTTGCACACCATTGAGCGATACGTGTATATTTAGATAACCCTAATAGTTTAGGTCCTGCAAGGATACCAATATATGCTACACCTTTTACTGTTTGATGGTGATGCGAACATAGACTTGTAAGTTCACTTCTCACAACTAGCATACCTTCATAACCATTTTCAATGTAGTTAGGAAAAGCACTAGGATTAGGCATTTCATTATATCTGCCAGACATAATCTCATTGATATACATCTTAGCCATACGCCTTGCGGTATCCATACTGTTAGGATCTGTTTTTGTATCTATCAATAAACTTTGTAGTACATTTTCAAAAGCAGGTACTGCTTCATCAATTAATTGTTGTTTTTCATCTGCATCAATGTATTTGCTAATATTATCATTAGCCCAATATCTAACATTGTTTTCTTCTAGTCGTTTTTTAATTGTGTCTCTTATTGTCATTTCTTTTTCTCCGAGTTAAAGACGAGGATGTCTGCTGAGTGCTTGACCTCTTTTTTTTGATACCAATCGTATGCAGTCTTTACAATATGATTTAAATCATATTCAGGTTTCCAACCTAACACACTACTGGTAATAAAATCATTTGCTACTAGCTTGGCAGGGTCTCCTGCTCTTGCTGGTCCAAACTTTACGTTAGGTTTTAAAGGAGTATTATCTTCTACTGCTTTTACAATTTCTTTATTACTGTAACCTTTACCATCACCTAAATTAAATACATGAGCACCTATATTGCTCTTTGTAAATTCTACTGCTTTTACTATTCCACTAGCAACATCTTCTACATGAACATAATCTCTTATGCAAGTTCCATCTGGTGTTTTAAAGTCATCACCATTAAGTGTAAAATCTTTGCCGTCCATAGTCATTTCCATAAGTTTAGCAATTATATGAGTTCCATCTTTTTCTTGTCCTAACTCACAATCACTATCTGCACCAGCTACATTAAAGAAACGTAAACTTACACTAGATAAACTATAAGCTCTAGCAAAGTCTTTTAACATAACTTCTGTCATACGTTTACTCCAGCCATATGGATTAACTGGTTTTACTTCATCTGTTTCTGTACAATATTCTTCTTCTGGTTCTCCATAAACTGCCGCACTACTTGCAAATACAAATCTGTTAATACCTACAGTTTTACAAGCATCTAGTAATACTAGAGTACCAGTTACATTATTAAAATAATAAGATGCAGGATCAAGTACACTAGGTCCAACTAAACTTGTTGCACCAATATGTACTACACAATCTACACCTTTTAAAAATGCTAGAATAGCAGGATCTGTATAACTACCTTCAAAGAAATCATTATAGTATTCATGTCTTATAGGATTACGATCAACTGCTACTACGTGATGATTATCTTTTGTTAATTGTTTACAAGTTTGAGCACCTATATAACCATTTGCTCCTGTTACTAATACTTTTGCCATTTAATACTTTGCCTCCGCTACGTGATCTCTATATCTATTTCCACTACGTAACCACTTATTAGCTCTATAATCACCTTGCATAATATGAATCATACGGTCAATAGTTCCATTAGTCCAATCACTTAATTTACCCATATCC
>Ga0181412_1000001_pt1 | contig 186878 bp, 266 predicted proteins | sample 35SPOviralmetaG_FD_130113 | JGI IMG/M metagenome (GOLD analysis project Ga0181412, IMG submission 130113) | Marine viral communities from the oligotrophic San Pedro Time Series (SPOT) site, San Pedro Channel, CA, USA - 35 SPOT_SRF_2012-08-15 | ecosystem: Environmental > Aquatic > Marine >... | reverse complement strand
TTCACACCAATTATTATATACCTTTAAACCCCAAGGAGCATCAGGAGCCCCTTTTGCTTTTATTTGTAAATCGTTTTCATTCCAAGTTCTAACACCAAATAGATTATTTCCTTCTACTGCAAATCTACTGCTACCCCATGCACTTTCATGTGCCGATTGAGCAATAATAAGTTCTATTGGAATTTGTTTAGAAATTGGATATTTGTTTGTATCGTAATATAACTCATCTACACAACCTTTTACTTCATATGCAAACTGTTCTTTTGATATATCTGCTTTTGACGGAAGTGAGAAGAATAATAGAGTAAAAATAAGCAGGGCTAGGCCCTGCTTATTTAAAGTTATAATGTGCTTAATTGGATTAAGCAAAAGTTCTTCTTCTAGGAATTGAATATTCCATAGTTGGTCTACCTTGTAAACCTGAAGTATTTGCAGACGCTGTAGCTTTTACATTAAAGCCTTGATCTTTCAGCTCTGAAAGTCTAGCACCTGGACTAGCAATATCCATTTTTTCTCTTAGAGTATCCATAGTAAACGTTTTACCAGTTCCCCAGAATTTAGCTAAGATTTTTTGGTTTTGAGTTCCTTCTTTAAAGAACTTAGTTCCTACTGCTTTTTTAGATTTTGACATAATATGCCCTTTCTTTTATTGTTGTTTATATATAATATATACTATTGTATACAATCTGTCAACCATTAAAAAACCCAGCATTTGCTGGGTTTTTCAAACATTAATATATATTAATATTAGTCACGTGTAAATAGTTTCCACAAAATAACTGCAGAAATAAGACCTACTAAACCAGCAGCGCCTAGTTGTGACACGATGCCGATGATAGTGCCGATTACATCACCGCCTAAGAAAGGAACTGAGCCACCAAATACAACTTGTAAAACGATAGCAAGACCAATCAACGATACACCAGCCTCTGTAGCGCCACGAACGCCGCTTAAGATTTTGTCTAACATAGATTTCTCCTATATTAACGTGACCGATTTTTGATGGTTGATTCGAGCTTCAGCGGTCACATCTGAGCCCACTCCTTTAAATCAACTCTACTAAATCTTTATTAAATATACACTATTATATGATATTTACCTGATCTTGTCAACCTTTTCACAAAATATAGTGCCATCAACCGATATAACAGTGGTTAACGACACTATATATTGTATGTTAACTACCTAGATTGGTTAATTCTATATAAGTATTCTGATGGAAATCCTTGATTATACCAGTTATTTGCTCCACCACTTTTACTATTAGCTACTTCCTTTAGGTTCACTTCTTTACCCCATATTGTTGTAACTTCGTCTCTATACTCGTTTAAGTAACGTGGGTTACTTAATGCAATATGTCTCCAAGGCTTTTGCTCTTGCATGATCTGTGTTACTTTTAAGGTTGGTAGATTCTTAACATCATTCCATTGATCTCGTTTCATTACACCTTGGTTATACTTTGCATATACTCCAAGTAATGTATGGTCATCTACAATAGCCCAATGCATATCCATAACTTCTTTTACTGTAATTCCACTACGTGGCATTTTGTGTTGTAAGAAATCATATCCTATTGATGCTAGTATTTCAGTGGTATATCCTAGATACTGAGTCATGTCTGTATGATAACCCCAAGATACTCCACCACGCGATGCTTGAGCTACTTGAATACCATTGTCATCAAACGAACCAAGCAAGTGTGTTAAATTCATCTTTGCTCGTTTAAATAGTTTATTGTTATTTGTAGATATTGCATATGCCAATGAGGCATTTACCATAGTATAAGCATAAGAACCACATCCATTCAGACCTATACCAGTTTGGCCATTGTTTCCATTAGGTTTATTAACAGTAGTAGCTATTCTTTTTGGATTATTAACATCACATTGTTGTCTACGTTGCTGAGTATGAAACGGATTACCCATAAATATCTCGTCAAAATATGCCACAATTATCTCGTGTTCTTCCGGTGTTAAAGGCATCAAATCCTTGAATACAGCGTAGAACTCGGCAGTGTTTGCCATTAGCATATACTTGGCATATTGTGGATTGTTAATGTCTTTGATATAATAAGGCTCTTTTACATTTCTATTTGTTGCATGATGTAATATAATGTCTGCCATTTTCTCCACCATATACTTGTAATCTAAATGAGTCATAGGTGCTATATGATTTTGACATACAGTAATTTTAAAGAATGAGTCATCGTCACCCATCTTAAATGTTTTTGCTATATTAACTTTGAAGTTTTTTAGAATATTATGACAATCCCATCCTCTATATCTTTTTTCAACTCCAAACCATTGTTTACTGTAATGACGGTATTCACCTGTTTCCATGTGATATCTAAGTGTAGTAGGTTTTATGTATTCAAAATTCTCTGGAATTTTTAAATTCACAAAGTCTGAATCTGGATAATAAGAATAGTCAATTTTATGAACTGGTTCCATTAGTGGAACTTGTGATTTAGTAACTGGTTGGAATTTTGTTTCAGTTACTCCGCTTGTTGCATTAACACATGCTGATGTCAGCAATGCGACAGCAATTAATAGATATCTCATAATACTCTCCATAGTTATATTTTAATAATATAGCTATATTATAAGATATCTTGGTGGGTCTGTCAACCAGTATTATTTAAGTAATTCTGTAGTATTTTGGGTCGTCTCTATCGCCATCATGCCAATATGGTGGTATATATTCAAAATCTGCTACTAAAGGGTGCTCACGCATTTGTAACTTCCCATTTGGTCCTGTCCATTCTTCTACTGGATATCCTGCACCAACCATTAGTCCTACATTGGTAAAATCATCTCTACCTGACCATTCTTTAATTAGTGCTGTAATTGGCTTAGATTTAAAGCATACACAATTACCTGTGTGTAGTCCTTGTTTGTTAGCTTCTAATACTAACATTCCCATTCCGGTACCCATTGCAAATCTGCTGTTTTGTTCTTCTTCTTCGTCAATATCAATTTGAGTTGGATCCCATAATTCTTCTTCCGGCCAATCTGGAGTTGGATCGCATGCTGCAAATACAAACAATACTGGTGCTAATACTTGTGCATTACCTACAAATGTTGTTGGTGTTCCATCTTTGTTTGTTCTTGGTGTATGCTCTAGTGCATTATATTCTTCTGGTCGTGCTGTATGTTTCCATATAGCATTACACTTTTCTGCGTTTGTGATTGCATATAAATCAAAGTAGCGTCTACCCTGTTTAAATGGACCTCCAGTTGCTACTTTTAAAAGATGTTCAATAAGTTCTTCAGGAACTGCATCTTCTTTATAATTTCTAGCACATACTTTTGATCTTGCTACTGCGTCTAGAGTTTCCTGAAAATCTTTCATATATCATTTTCCGCTTCTACGTAGGTTATTACGATCTTCTATCATTTTTGATAGTTTTTCAAAATCAGTTTCTTGATAAATTAGCTCAAATTCTAGTTCTTCGTCACCTCTTAATACTTTTACAACTGCTACCTGTCCTGGAAATGCATACATGGCTTCAATAAACATAGTAAATGCTGAATAAATGCTTTTACCATCTAGTTCTAATATAACGTCACCTTGCTGTAATCCAGCAATTTGCCCAGCATTTAGTTTTACTGGTTCAACTTCCATAGTTGGTGCTTTTGCATTTGATTCAGGTTCTGGTATATTAAAATATGACATGTGCCTATCTTTGCGTTCAGTATCTACAACATCTTCTAGTTCAAAGTTTTTAGTTGTAAACAATAAATCTACATAAGGAACATATCCTTTTTCTGCGTATTCATCAGATAAAATATATTCCATACTACGAACTGCTTGTCTGGCTCCAATTGCTAGTCCTACGCCATCCCATGCTGGTATACTTCTACCCGGACTTAGTATTGCTTGTGCAACACCATAAACTTTAGCATCTTCACCTATAACAGGACCACCACTATTACCTTGGTTAATAACTGCATCAACTTGCATCATTAGTGACCAAGGACGCTGTCCAAATCTTCCATCATATGTAACAATACCTTGTGTGCTGTTCCATGGCATACTCATACCGTGACCAACAATTACAATAGGATCACCTTCACTTATATCTTCATGATCTGCAAATTCTAATGCTTCCCATTGTTCGTTGTCTTGTTTAAGTATCTTAACAAGGGCAATATCTGCCACTATATCATAGCCTACAATCTCTACATCATACATCCACATATCTGTTGCTGTATTAATTTTTAATTCTAGGAGATCTTCAGAACCTAAGTAACTTTCTATAACATGATAGTTAGTCATTACAATTGCAGATTCATCATCTACAGACACGAAAAAACCAGTTCCTCGACCAGACTTTCGCTGAACCAATGGATTAGCTGATGCTTCTTCGGTAGGGAATACATTTATCATTACTACACTAGGGTAAGAACTGTATATGTAGTCTTTGATTTTGCGTTCGTGATCAAAGCCGTCACCATTGAATAAAAAAGCATTTGTTTGGTAAATTGCTTCACCTATGGTTTTGTTTTTCTTCCAAACCCAACTAATACCTTCATGTAATGATTCTTGTATACTTCTGTAATGTGCATTAACCATAACACTAACGATTACTGCCATTAGCATGGGCAACATTGCTTGTTTTATATTTTTCACTTTTAGTATTCCTGTCTATTTGTTATAAGTATTTACCTATAATTTGACCAGGTAAACTGCTAGTTAAAACACCACTTATTGCAAACGTTAAGTCTTTTGTTTTCTATAGCAGAAGGAAGTTGATTTGCAAAGAAATCATTTGTGAGTATTTCAGGAAGGGTATGTTTGTGTAAATTTAACTTATTTCTAGGGTGTTCCATTTCTGGTTGATCTTCAATTTTATCAGTTTTTCTGTAAAATGGACTTACAGACAATGGTTTGTCGTTATAGACTTCTGTAGCATAGATATAACTACATGGCCATAACATACCCCTAAAGTCTATTTGAATTTGTCTTTCGTTAAATGCACTGCAACTATGATTATTAAATTCAATAGGGTCTACTTTAATTATGCCTTTTTTCAGTTCTAGTTTTTCATCATAATCATATATATTATCTGTGCTAATAGCATATTCTTCTGTATCAGTTTTTGTATATAAGTCTTCGCCAGGAATACAACTGTGCCTTACTTGAAACCAATGACAGCCCAACTCGCCTGCACGTGCTTCTGCTTCTTCTTGTTGATGAATGTTATGATCAAATAATGTGTAAACCCAACTCGCCTGCCCACCTGCGTCTATAAATGCTTTCATATTACGCACAACTACATCATATGTTGTTGATCGTCTATGTATATGATGTGTATCTTCTAGCCCATCAATAGCAAAATTGAATTTATGTGGTATATCTTTTAAATAATTGCCAAGTTCAGTCCAAAATTGTTCTGTTCTTGCACCGCCATTTGTGTTGACTTGTATGTGTATTTTAGGATGTGCTTCTACTGTAGTTTTAATAAAGTCTAATGCACGTGGATGCATTAGCAAATCACCTACGTTACCATCAAATAACACTTCCTGTAGATTTAAGTCTTTTGTATCTTCGTGCATAATGCGTTGCCACAATTCAAATGGCATATGACTTAAATCTAAATTGCTTATATTTTTACCGCCAGTTATGTTGCGAGTGCAACCTGGACATTTTGCATTACAATGAGAAGTTATTTCAACCTTAATACATCTAAAATTTGTTAACCAGTTCATACACTTGATTTCTTCCATTCTGCATAGATTCTATCACTGTTGGCATCCCATTTGCATTCAACTACAACACATTTATATTTGTCTGCCCAATCATAATTAAGTTGCATACTCCAAGGAAAAAACTGTATTTCTTCTACACCTTTCCATGGGTGATCACCTAATCCTGGATTTTGCCTCCAGTAAATACGACCGCCTGGTTTAACTAAACTTATTGTTTTTTCTACTTGAGGTTCAACATCTTCTGCTGTGCCAAAGTTTAAACTACCTAAAGCAAATGCTACGTCCCATTGCTTGTCAGTTTCAAACTCCATAATACCTACAAGTTCATCTGCTTTTTTGTTTGCAGGATCAATGCCGTATACTCTATCACCAAATACGTCTTTGAATAAATTAAAACCACAACCAACATCTAGTATTGTTTCATCTGGGTCTATTTTATCAACTAGAGCCCAGCCACTATAGTCATAATGGTCCCAATTAGGGTGCCAATTATTACCAAAGTATTTGTCTCTAATCTCTTTATCCATTATACTGCCATCTCTGCTTTAATTGTTGGTAAAGGTGCATAGTTTACTAGTGCATACTCCTCTATACTACTATTTAACACATCTTGTAACGAACTAAACTCGGGCATAGTTAGTATAGGTGCTTTAGCAGGTTTACGTGACATTTGTTGTAATACCTGTGGCATATGGTTATTGTAAATATGACAGTCGCCGCCTGTCCATACAAACTCGCCTACTTTTAGTCCTGTGATACTTGCAAGTATGTGTGTAAGCAAACTATAACTTGCAATATTAAATGGAACGCCTAAGAACATATCTGCACTACGCTGATACAGTTGACAACTTAGTTTGCCTTCTGCTACATAAAATTGTGCAAGTGTGTGACATGGTGGAAGTGCCATTTGACAAATTTCACTTACATTCCATGAATCTAATATAATGCGTCTGCTGTCTGGGTCAGCTTTAATTTGTGCAATAATTTCTGCTATTTGATCTATGCCATCACAGTCACGCCATTGCTTGCCGTATACTGGTCCTAGTTCTTTAACAGTGTCTGTATTCTCATATCCCATTGCTTTACCTTGATTGTCAGCATTAGCAGTCCAAATAGTAGTCTTACCTATTAGTTCTTCACGTGGTTCACCGTAGCGTATTTCAGCAAGCCTACGTTCGTCTGTGCTACCTTCTAACAACCATAATAGTTCACTTACAACACTTTTCCATGCAAGTGTCTTAGTTGTTACGGCAGGAAATCCTTTTTCTAAATCAAAGTGCATTTGGTATCCAAACACACCTTTTGTGCCTGTTCCGGTTCTGTCTTCTTTGACTTTACCATTTGCTAGGATATGTCCTAGGGCATTTAAATATGTTTTCATAGTTTACTCCATTTTTCAATACTTAACGTATCGATACTAGTATCTGTATTAACTAGTTCATAGTTTTCCATTATATCATCTTTTGGTAAATGTGTATCACAATCATAACTTCCTGTAATTCTACTTAACCAAAATTCATCGATAACTGGTATTAATGCTTTTACAAGTTTTGCACCACCAATTACCCAAACATTTTCCATTGTTGGTAACAAGTCTTTTACACTTTTAACATCAACAACAATATCTGCCTTAGGCGCTTCTTTACTAGTAACAACAACGTTTGTTCTATTAGGTAACGGCTTTGGCATATGTGGATCATCAAATGTTGTTCTACCCATTACAACAACACCACCTTTTGTAGTTTGAACAAACCATTTCATGTCTGCTTTATTATCTGGCCATGGCAATGATCCATTTTTGCCTATGCCCCAATTCTCATCACATGCCAGTATTGCTCTAATCATTACTTACCTTAGGTGGTTCTGGCATTGTAAATAATGCTCTGGTAAAATGAGGATATCCATTAGCAGGTCGACGTGCAAACACTACCCATCTATATCCCATACCCATTAACCAGTTTGGATATTTTTCTTTTATAAATTCTTGCATGCTAGTTCCTGTGGTAAACACATCATCACATACTAAAGTAAAATCTCTAGAGTCACCGGACGCATATTCATTAAGTGCTTCTGCTAGTTTTAATCCACCTCTAGGTATTCCTACTGCTTCGTAAAAAGGTTCTTTTTGATAGTCCATAATCATTTTAGCCAGACACTTCCACTCGTCGTCTGTAATTGCATCACACTCTAGTTTCCACTTTAGTGGTAAGCCTGCATGACTTATAAAGTCTCCGTGTTGAAATAATTTGGTCATATCTTTTCTATCCTTCCTTGATGTCTCCCACCTTCAAATTCTGTATTAAGAAAAGCATCAACTATATTAATAATCCAAAAAGGATCAGTTACTCTAGCACCTAAACACAATACGTTTGCATTGTTATGTTGTCTTGTTAGTTTTGCAGTTTCTACATCTTTACACAAGCCTGCACGTATAAGTGGATTACGATTAGCAACCATACTCATACCAATGCCTGTTCCACAAATTAAAATACCCATGTGTGATTTACCAGAAGCTACATCGTTGCATACACTTTTAGCAAAGTCTGGATAGTCACAACTTTCATTACTGTGTGTGCCAAAGTCCATATGGCTTGCAATTTTTTCTTGTTTGATCCACTTGATAATTTCTTGTTTTGTGTGAAAGCCTCCGTGGTCACTTCCTAATGCTATAATCATAACACAAACAACTGTATAAATGCCCAACTGTTCATAATTGTAAACCAACTGCATAACACAATTGCACTACTTCCACGTCTATATGTGCTGAATACAGCAAGCATACTACCTATTAGATATAGTGGAATAAAAATTTCTGTTGCAGGATCAAGTATTGTAAAACTCAATACTGCACTTGCTATAATAAGTAGTGTTGTTTCTACTATTTCGGCGTAAAATGCAAGTCTATCTGTTGCATAGCTTCTCTTAAAAAAGTCACTTATCTTCTTCATCTTTAAATTCTATCTGCTCCCAAACTTTTAAATGTGGTAATCCTTTTTTTAGTCTTTTAAGCATATCTATTTGCCACTGTATAAGTTCAAACCCATACCACCATGGAAATATACCATGCACAAAGCTGGCAAAGGCTGCATAAACTAATAGGCATCCTTCTTTGCAACTTATAATTGCATGTTTAAAGTAATCACGGATAGTTATTGATTCATTACTACCGCTGGCTTTTTTTGCATCTTTAAGATGTTTCACTAAAAAATTCATTATTATCCTAACTCTTTTATTGTAGCATATATGCTAGATTTGTCAATGATTTTATGGAGCACAACCAAAGTCATGATCACACCAAGGACTGGTATTATCAGGATGTGGAGTTAATCCTCTTATATTATCAAATATAGGGTTAGCAAGTCCATTGCCCATTCCATTACGTTCTAATGCTTCGTTTTCTTCTTCATCATATGGGTCATCTGGAAACATAATTGCATCATCATTGTCTTGGTCGCCCATGTTTTCAATAGGACCATTTGGTCTTCTTGGAACTGAAAGGTCTTTTGACTCAGTATTTTTTACAGGACCAAAAGATTTTGGAGTTTGCATAAAAAAGAATTCACCACCTTTTTCTTCTCCACCTACATTCTGCTTAAATTCACCATCAACAGCTTTTTTACCTAATGCGGCTGCCTGAGCTATTGCTTTGTTTAGTTCTTTCATATTTTCATCTGTATAATCTATAACATAATACGTAGGTTCTGGATTATCTTCTACACGTAGTAATAGACGGATATCAGGTTTGGCAGCTTCCATCCATACAATTTCAACTTTTGTATCAGTTGGTAATCCTGTTTGAATTGGTGTTCCTTGTAATGCATAAATTGAGTAGCCAGTATATACACTTGATGTTAATAATGCTGGTATTAAAAATAATAATATCAACGGATTCTTCTTATTTAAAATAAGAGCATACAGTGTAATTACACTTGTTATAAAAATTAATGTTGCTGCAATATAAACCATTTAAATTTTCCCTACATATTTGCGAAGATAGTCAATATCTTCATGTTCGTATTCCCCTTCGCCATTAATCCATTTTAGAAATTTTTCACATTCGTTAATATCTTCTTCTGGATGATAATAGCTTTTAAACACATTCAAACTTTTATCTAGTATTTTATAATCATTGTTATTGATACAGTCGCTAAAGTAAATGCCTCTATTTTGGTTGCCGTGTGTAGATAAAGCTTCTATAAGTTTATCTATGTTAACTATAGTAAGTTGTCTCAAAAATCCTGAGTTATAAAAATAACCAGCTACAGTAACATCTAAGTCTAATTCTTGTGCATATGTTATTGTATCAGTAAACTTCCAATGAACACCACCTAACACTATAAATGCTTTTTTAAAGCCAAGTTCTTTTAATTTTTGAAAAAGTGAACCTTTATGCATCCATGGGTCTTGGTGAACTAAAGCATTTTCTATTCCTTGTTCCTCTACGTTAAGTAATGATACTTTTAATAATACATCAGTGTAGGTTCTAGGAACTTCCATATATTTGTCCCATATAAGATAACATGTATCTATTGCAGGATTATGATTTATTATTTCAATGGGTTGCATATTAATTTGCTCCTGGAGTTGTTCCTGATTTTCTACTAGGAACAATAATTCTTGTGTGATTAAACACACCTCCTATGTTACCTTCTTTGTCAATAGTAAATCCTGGTAATCTTGCTACATCTCCACGTTGAGTTAATACTACTTCTATTGTATATATTTCTTTATAAACTGGATTAACATCTATTACTGTTAATTTAACTGTAAGTGGTTCTGCTTCGCTGAAATTATATGCATGAACATTTGGATAATAATTGCCCGGAACAACACCTCTAACGTTTATAACTTCTCTATTCTTTTTAATAATTGTAACAATGCCATCTATAAAAACTCTATCGTTTGATGAACCCAAATCATCACGCTCTAAGTTCATACCTTGTCCTGACTTATTATTAAATCCTACAGGAGGATTGTCATCACGCTGTAGCCATAAGTCAATATCAGAATAACTTTCGTCTTTCCATTCTATCACAATCATAGCTTCTGCTTTTGAAGGCACATCTTGTTTTTTAGTAATAGGATTAATTAGCAAAAATGCAATAACAAACAGAACAACAAAGCCTAGTAATACATTAAACAGCATGTCATTAAATGCAAGCTGATTGCCACTTCTTCTACGTGCCATGTTTAATCCACCAATTTATGTTCTTGAATTGTAATTTGAATCTTAAGAAATAAGCTGAATACTAATCCTGAAAGTGTTGTAACAAGTGCGGTGCTCATGCCAGTTGCCATATCACCAATTACTTGTTTCATTGATTCAATATCACTTGGATCTACATTGCCAAGACTACTGCTTAACATTAACATAAATCCAATTAGTGTTCCTATCATTCCGACACTAATACAACTTTCGGCCATAAACCAAGGAGTATCAAAATCGGTTTCTTTTTTCCAAGAAAGGTATCCGATAGCAATGGTTCCAATGCCCCATATTGAAGTAGTAACGAAGCTTAGATAAGTTTGATCTGAGGCTAGTAAAAACTTAATTGCTCCAAAGTGTATTGCAATTCCTACACCAATAATTTGTATCACGGCAGCAAGCCACCATATCATAAATCTTGTATTCATCATCTTCCTCTTTCCGATAAAATATAAGTGAAAGAAGACATGATCTTCTTACAGTAGTATTTATCAAGGATTACCGGCTGATTATGTATACTTGATACGAAATAGCATAGCCTCTTCTGAATCTAAAAAAATGTATGCAGACACCATTTGATCTATTTTATCTGCTAGATATTTAGCTGTTGTTGTGGTTATATTACCACGTGGAATGATAATTGCTGTATCTAGATCTAAGTCTATAAAGTTTTTTCCTAGCATAGTCACTAGAAATACTTCTCTACCTTCGACTATCGATCCATTTTTTAAAAATGCTATTGCTGGTTTCATCTGTATGTTGCTTACATCCTAAATCAAAAACTGCCCGTTGAAAATAATTCCAGTTTGCTAGTGTGAAATCATATCCTGTAGACAGTCTAACAATAGTATTTACTAGATTATCTTCATGGGTTCTACAGTCTTTAAAATTGTATTCATGCCAACGTTCAAACAAAGTAAAGTTAGGACGAATGCCTGCTCGTTTACACATCATTTCGTAACTAACTGATGCCTTGTCGACATATCTGTTATCAAACAATCTTGTTGAGTAAACACTAGGAACTTCTTGTCTAGTTGGCCTTGAAATTACATAACCAGACTGTAGATGTTCTTTGTATTCTTCGTATCCATTTTCTATTATATGTGCTATACCTTTTTGTTCAGCTAGTATTAACATTCTAATAGGCTTGTCTAAAAAGTAATCGCATGCATCTTCTATACGTAAAGATTCGCCATGTCTATTAGCAATCTCAACTAGTATAGTTTTTAAATAATTATCAGAGTTTGTTAGGTCTATGTGTTTGTCAATATATCCATTCAGCATTAAATCAATGTTTGAAAGATTAGTTTTATAAGTAAAATTTACAATATCAGGATCCCATACATACCTTCTTGCTTTGTGTTCTAATAATCCCATCCATAAACTATCTGCATAATGTGTGTGGATTTTCCTTACTTTAATATCTTTTGCTTGTGCATATTGAAACGAATGTGGCAATGTAAAATTATAATCGCTGTTTAGTATTGGCTGTCCTTCTATGTCTTTTACATCTTCTAGCATTTTAACTAGTTCTGCTTCTAAATTACTACTACCATCTATTTCTTTGCATTGCTCTACTAAATCAATAGCATTGCCTTTTTTATCATAGAAGTATTTTGGGAATGGTGAAATATATGAGAGTGGCTCAACACCTGCACCTACGTCGGCACTGAAACTCATTATTGTATTGACCCTTGGACTATAAGAATATGTATTCCAATTGTTAAATGTAACTTGTAGTATTAGATTACTAAGATCACTCATTTAGTGTTCTAGCCAACTCAATCATTGTAGCACTTAGATTGATCTCTGGGTCTGCTACTTGAGTATGCTTGATCATGCCTTCTCTAATTGCTAATACGCAACTATCATATTGAAAGTCATTCTTTGTATAAAGATCTAAGTTTTTGTAAAGCCAAGTAAATATATCGTTATACTCATCAGCACGTGCAGATTTGATTATGAGTTTACGTGCATCCTGTATCTTACCACTGCGAAATAGCTCAACCATAGCTAATCGCCACTCGCTTGTGCTACCACCATCATCGGGCATCACGAGTTTATTATCCACAATACTCATTTGCACTGTGTTAATAGTTTTACGTAAGTCAGGATAATTTGCACGGACCATTGCGTCTAAGGTCTCAATATCAAATTGAACTGCATTTTGTGCCAGGATCTCTCCTACACGCACTGTGAAATCTGTGTGGTCAAGTTCCTCAATATGAAAGCCTTGACATCTGCTGTGTAAAGCAGGAATAATCATGTTAGGATAGTTACATGTTAAAATAAAGCGAACACTTGCGTGATATTGTTCCATTACTCCACGCAAGGCCGCTTGTCCCTCCGGACTAATATGGTCTGCCTCATCTAGTAAAATTACTTTAAATTCACCCCAAGGCATAGTTTCACTAAACGCACTAATACGTTTACGAATCATTTCAACGCCATTATCTCTACTAGCGTTAATGTATAACACATCAGCTTTCTCTACATTTAATTCTGCAATAAGAACTTTTGCAAGTGTAGTTTTACCTGTGCCTGGACTACCACTGAATAGTAAGTGTGGAATGCCTTTGTCGTCAATCCAGTTCTGCACTTGTTTACGTTGTGAATCATCTTTAAAAACATACTCGCCAACATTAGTTGGTCTATACTTTTCTACCCATAAGTCTTTCATTTACTATCCTCTATAATCTGTTCAAGTCGTGCTTTCCATTCAGGATTCATATCTATCATCTTATCAAGCACTGCATCTAGTTCTGCTAAACTATGTTTATTCAGTTTATCACTATCTGTTGTTGCTGGCTCCCATACTGCTTCTACCATAGGATGATCGCCTGCTAGTTTATCTTTTATTTTAACACCTTTTTCGAATTTTGTCAAGAGTTTGCTCCTCTGCTTGCACTTCTTAATAATGTGTCGATGTAAATATCCACCATAATATTAACCATAATATTATGAGGAATATAAATTTCTTAATCATGTTATATTATATACATTTTCTGTAGATTTGTCAATCTACTTTATACTCAAAGTTTTGTGTATCCGCACTGATTTGTTTTAATTTAGCACCATTCTTGATATGAAAGTGTGTTGCCATTGGTGTTAATGGCGAAAGTGTTACTATAGTTTTGATATTGTCGTTCTTCTTTAAGTGTTCTTTTAGTTTATGGATTATTTCTTTACCTGCACCTCGTTTACGTGACCAAACTGTATATGCTACCGCTGTATTAAACTCGTCCTTTAAATTAGAATTTTCGCTCATAAGATCTAGTTCTTTTACAGTTGTAGGTATGTCATTTGTAAATGCTACACAAACAATGCCTTCAATTGTATCTTGATATTTTAGCCCATAAATTTTACGGCCAAAAGACTTACGCCACTCTAAACTTAGTTCAGGTCTTACAGGATCTTCTTCTACATTTATATCCTCAAGTTCTACGAGCTCGGTGCCCTTAACCCATTTAAAAAAATTATCATATGTGTCTTTGAACGTTATCAATTATATCTCCGTTATAGTGTGTTTGTTAGTAGTGTCATTATATCTAATACTTCGCTTGGCTTGGCATAGTATCCTTCTTCTAGCCATTCTTTTTTAGCTGTTATATGTTGGCAGTCAAAACTATGGTCACCATTGCCGTTACTAAAAGCACAATAGTTCCATACTTTACACATTACTGGTAAGTGTGTCATTCCTAGACGTGGTGCTAAGTATATTCTATGATTGCCAGTATCTAGTCTAACTTTCCTACTCCACACACCTATACTTAATATAATAGGATCTTGTATCCCATTTTCCATTATATCTTGCATAAGAGCTAAATCGTCGTTTGGACTATAATGTGGATTAGCCCATTGCTTTAACATTACAATAGGCATTTCTTGTATTAAATTTTTATCCATCTTTGCACCATACTCTTACGAGTGTATCCACGTTGCTTCACTGTGTGCCAACTGTTATGTGTATTTAAAAATATACTACAATAATTAGCTTCTAAAGGCAGTTCTTTTATAATTGAATCTGCATCAGCCATAAGCACTGTTCCACCATCTGGATAGCACCTTGGTTGCAAGAATACTTGCATTGTCATATAACAAAGATCCTTATCTCGGTGTGGGATTTGCAATGTGTGATCTTCTGTATCATACTTAAACTTTTGAGTAGTTTTACAGTTCACTACGCTTACGTTAAATTTATTACATATAGCATTAAATAATTCTTTACTTGAATATGCATCTTTTAATTTACAACTTATCCAACTGCTTTCTGTATCCCAAAATTTATTCCATTCTACTGCATTATGTTCGTCAAGCAAATAATGATATTCATCATTAGGTAAAAAGTCTGGGATTGTAATGTGCGACCATGGACTACTGTTTACTATTGAATTTTCTACTTTTGAAACTAAGTAATCTACCAACTGTGTCATTCTATATACTTTACTAATTCTGGAAAATAGTCTTTGTAACTATTGCCACTTGCCTTATCACAAAAATCTATATACCTTCCTACGTGTTTTGGAAACTTGTCGTCTGGGTTATCAAAACCTTCTGTGTAATTAATACATTGCTTAGTATGGTGCTTGTAGATGTTTGCATATTTTTCATTATCTGTAAACTCGAATATATTATCGTAGCACCATTGCATATCTTCTAATGCTTTATCACGTAACGCATTTGGTAGATATTTAACACTAGTAGGGTGATCAATAATTAAACTTACATGAAATTCTAAATCATGTGATGTCCAATCTTTTGTTAGTTCTTTCCAACGCAATGCACTAAAAATATTATAAGTTACTGTGCCATTGATTTTCATGCCTCGGTACCATTTTCCATTATTACCGCCCATTTTTTCCATACGGAATTTTTGTATTTTTCCTAAACATTCTTTAAGTAAATCAATTTTACCGTATGTTCTAAAATATTCATATGTGTCAAAACTTGCATCTATACTTGCCCTAATATGTATATGTCTGAACTGCTCCCATAATGGAAAGAACTTTTCAATATTTTTAATATTAAGGTTTGTATTGTATTCTAAAAACATTTCTTTAGCACTTCCGCTATCAATAAAATGCTGTAAATAACGTGGATGTTCTGGCGTAAGTAAAGGTTCTCCACCTGTAAAACTTAAATGCTCAAGTGAATCTAAAACTTCAAGTAAATCTTCTTCGTAATCTGTATCACTAGTTAGTGTGTTTTTGTAGTATGTTGTTAAGCCGGCATCTATAATACCATGATTAATAACACCATTGCCGTTTTCCATTAAGCCTTCATTGTCCATATAAACTTTTGCATTGTCACCTTTGTTTAGTGTTTCTACCCACTTAGTGCTACTATGTGGACCACAATGCATACAACGTAAATTACATAAACTACTTGGGCGTAGTTCACCACGTTTTAAATCTTTTATATCTGCGTCTATGTGATTTTTTTTAATTTTGTCTATAAATGCTCTAGCACCTTCAGGATCTTGCCAATAGTATCTGTCAAGAAAGTCATAATAAAAATGCACTCTTGGACTGTTACTATTCCTATCTTCGGCTGCATAACAACTACGACAGTTTTTGTTTCTTCTGCCATCATAAAGATCTCTGCGAATCTTCTGCATGTGTGGGCTATTGAAACTATCTTTGAGGCTTACTTTTTTCCAACCACCTAAGTTCTGTTTACCTCTATAGCAAGTATATACTGCACCATCTTGATCTAAGTCAATTGCAATATATGGAGCCATACAAAAGGTTTCTGAGTTTAATCCCATCTCGTCAAGCTCTCGCTTCATTTCTTCAAGATTCGGATCTCTCAGGATACCCATTAGTAGCTCTCTATAATCTGATCTGCTATTCCGTGCTTAACTGCTTCTTCGGGTGTAAGCCAATGGTCTGTTTTAGGTGCAAGTAAATGTTTACGAATGTATGGTTCTTTTTTACCTGTGCATTTAACGTAGTGTTCCATTAATTTTAAATTAGTCCATTCCATGTGTGGTTGTTGATCAACCATGTCATGATACTGTCCTCTTGTTCCACCACTAAATTCATGACTCATAACTGCGGTATTTTGTGTGAGATATCTATGTCCTTTTGCGCCTGCCATCATAAGCATAACGCCACACGAAGCAATTGAGCCCATTCCGTATGTATAAACTGGAATGCGTGACTGTTTTACAACATCAATAAGATGCATACAACTATCAACAAGTCCGCCTGGACTGTTAATGTATAAGTGAATAATTTCTGGTGCCTTTTCTGCAGGCATAAGATTAAATTCCATTATCATCTTAACCAGTGGCATACAGTTCTTTTGATTAAATTCATCTTCCATAAAGATTATACCATTTTCACGCAAAAACTCACCAGGTTGTTTAGGTGGAGTTGGTGGAGCTGGCATAGGTGGTGGAGGTGGAGGTGGCGGTGCTATCTTAGGTTCTGGGATTACGCCTATTATCTTTTTCATTTCGTTCCTTTTAATTAAAGAGTATGACGACTCATATCATCTGATGGTCGTTGAGGAATTGCTTTACTGCCAATGCGAATATTATTATTTTCCATTGGATTCTCTTCTGACGTCATTAAACAGTCTTTGTTATCTAATAGATAAATTTTTAGGTCTTCTGTAACTTTTATTCCGTTACTCCATCGTCCATGATTAACTAAAACATATTGTCCTTCATGTAACCAATCAATATCTGATCCAATACTGTATACTTTAAACCAACGTGGTCTAACTGCAGATTCAGTTCCATCTTTAGAGATTAAAATAATACCTCCTGCTGTTGTAATTTCTTCACCAGGATTATCAATCATCTCTGCTAAAATCTTATCACGCATTGCTTTTATTTTAGTCATTTTGTTTCCTATTTTTTGTTTTTATTATCTTGAGGAATTTCTATTTCCTCCATGCTACCATCCATGTATTCTACTTCAAAGTATTTACTACCATCTGGTCTTTCACGCTCTGAACGAGAAACTTCAATGTTGTCATCTTCTTCTTTTTTTGCTACAGGCTCAGGTGTTGGTTTAGGTGCAGGTGCAGGTGTTGGTTTAGGTGCAGGAGTTGGCTCAGGTGCAGGTGTTTCTTTAACAACTGTCTTTAGTGTGACATCTTCTTTGATAGATTCTTTTTTAACATCACTACCTGGAACATTATCTTTGTAAAACTCTTTTGAGATTTTTTCACGTTGAACTTTTACATTTCCACGATTATCAATAATGTCTCCTCTTGCATTAATAGGCATATTACTAATAGCACGAGTTTCTTCATTTTGTGCTGCCAGCCCGCCCATATCTAATGATCTGCCTCTTGCTGTCTTAATTGTTTTCATTTTAAAAACTCCTTTATGTCTAAATTATATTTAATGCTGTTTACTCTGTGAACTTTTAGCAAGTATAAAACATAACTTGCTACACTTGATCCACGTCCAACACCTAATACAATGTTATTTTCTTTGCATAAATCTACTAGATAAACTAGAAATCTAAGCACTGGAATCATACCACGTTCACGAAATAATATCATTTCTTCCTCTACTCGTTTACGTTCTTGATACGTTAGTTCTTTATCATCAATAAACTTACTAATATCAAGTTCTCTATATTCCTCCGGCATCGCCCAGTTACTCATACATTTTTCTATGTAATCATCTTTTTTGTATTCTGAGTCTGCCGTTATCTTATCTTTGCTATCGTATGTATTACACCAAGCATTATATATATTTATGGGTTCTATATCATCAACAATAACATTAGATGCATTATTACCACTTAACCATCCATCTACTATATCTAATTCATTAACTACTGATTGCCCATGTCTATTTTGTTTCATAATGTTATACTTCATGTGTAATTATCATATATTTGTTCTCTGCATTCATTTACAAGATCTTTCCAATTGTTTAATACAGGAACATCAAGTGCTTTTATTAACTTACGATACTCTGAATCAATTCCACTTAGTATCTTTCCTATGTCTAAATACAATAAAGGCACTTTTAGTTCATGCTGAATATATTCATACAATACACTATTATACCACTTTTTTGGGTCTTTGTCAACTGTATTATAGTGTCTAATTGCAACTAATCTATTGTAAATTGGTTTATATAACACTTTATCGCATATAGGAACTATTACTTGTTTACAATTACTTCTTTCTAAAACAAACTTACATGCCTCTTTAGCCTCTTCGGGTCCCATGTCAGGACCAAAGAATTCGTGATATGGTTGCACTTTAAATGCTAGTTTTTCAGAACCCCATCTAATCCCTGGCTCGTTTTCACGCTCGTTTGGATGATCCATACGTTCACAGTATGTTATAAACTCACTCCAAGTTTGCTTATCATACCACCAGTTTGGTTGTGTGCTGTAATCAGTTATACGATCTGGATGTTTAGGATCACTGTATGCAGGATCAAGTTCTAAACGATCTGGAAAGTCTTTGTGTTGATTGCAAAACCATGTTAGCCATGTGCCGCTTAGTCCATTACTGAACATTACGCAAAATGTTGTATTCATTTATATGGGTTTTCCTTGCTATCTATACTTGCTAATGTTTGTTGTCTATTGTTTAATTCGCTATTGGGTATATTTTCCCAAGGCTGTAAAATCTTAGCATAATAGTTATTTGTAAGACTAGTCCAACCTTCCAAGGCAGGAACTTCTAATATGTCTAATAGTTTAAGATATTCATCTATATCATTTCTTAGAAGCAATTTATCTATAGCCACTGTATGAACTTTTGTAAACTTTCTTAGACTTGAAACTGTATTTGCATACATTTGATTTACTCTATTTTCATAAGTGTCAAGTGCATACTCAACAGTAAATCTAGGTCTTATAAATGCTAGTCTTTTTGCAAATAACTGATAGCTGACATTTGCTTCTGGAATAATTAAAGCCTTTGTATTACTTTCTTCTATAATTCTTGCTATAAGATCTTCTACTGTATTGTCAGTTAATCCCCATTCTTTTATTTCATCATCATCAGATCCAAGTGGATTATGCCAAGGAATTAATTTATAGCATATATGTTTATAACTTGAATCATGTTCTATGTTTTTGTTTAATAAACGTTGTCTGTAATTTTTAAACTCAAAAGCGTTATGATCATGAAAGTCTGTTATAAACCAATCTGCTCCGTGACAACTGTAATCTGATGCAATTTCACCAAACTTTTTACCTTCTTGTTCGTAACGTATATCTTTTTTAAATTTAGGATAGTTTTCGTGTTGGTTGATAAACCATGCCAGCCATGTTCCACTGTCTCCGGGCTCATACCAACAACCAAATACATTATTTGCCATTCTTATACATCTCTGCCATTTTAACTGCTTCAGGATCTCTAGCAGTCTTATACGTTTGTGCTATTCTTAATTTATCTGCTCGTGTTAAAGACACCTGTGGTTTTGCCATTGGTGTATATGACTCCGTTTTTTCAAGCATTTCAAATTCTGGACTTGGGTCAGTATCTAATACAATACCATCTTCTTTGTCATCACCTTTTTGTTTCATTTCTTTTCTTATTGCTTCTGCTTTCTGATCACGCAATAAACTAATAAAGACATTTAATTGATGTATCATAGCATCGCCCATGCCAGCACGGCCTGCCGCAAGAACCTTTTGTAATAGTTCTTTTTCAAACTCCACACATTCATTGAAGTTTAGTTCTGTGTAATCTTTGCCTTTATACTGAATCATATATTAATAGTTTGGTAGACTTGCTCTTGCTTGTAAATTATTGGCATGATTTTCCATCTGTTGAAGTTGGGTTTGTAACTTACCAATTTTTTCTTTAAGTTTAGCAATTTCTTTATCTTTTGCTTTTAATTCTTCCAGTCCTCTATAACCATATTCAGTTGCAGAATATTCTTTACTCACTATAGATCCCCGTCCTTTCTATTTTCACTGTAGTGAACATCGAATTCACCACCTGGATATCTTGCTTTTAGTTTTTCAACGTTTTCAGCAATTACGTCATTAGGGTCAAGATTAAGTGCCCTACAACTAGTAATCCAATACCACATAATATCGCCAAGTTCTCGTTTAGCATGAAAGATAGTTTCACTATCCATTGGTTTACCCTGAAATACGCATTTCTTAACAATCTCATCAAACTCGCCTCCTTCACTTGCTAGTCCAATTCCGCCGGTTAATAATGAAGCCATGTTAACTCCACTTGTTTCTTCTATTTCCACAATACGTTCGTGCATTGCTTTACTTGACATTGAAGCATCACTTGTTACTTCTTTTACAAAGTCATTGTATGCATTTAGGTTTACTTTTTTACTCACGATATTTTCCTTTTCTATCAATTTATTCTCCTAATGGATCTACTAGTCTCATAAGTTTATCTGTCTTTTTATATTTTTGTTTCGGTACTAAAAATTGTTCAACTGTGTTTTTATAATCTTCTTGATAGTTAGAACCAATACGAGTCTTTATTCCTTCAAAAAATACTAAAGTCTCTTTTTTGTCAGCCCAATTAGGTAAGTGTTTTTCTTTTACTAGTTGTATTGCTTGATCCATATAAGTTTTAAAAGACTCTGGAAGTATTGCTATATCCAACTCACCTGGCCAACGCACTGCATCGCCCATTATACCGAATTTTTTAGTATAGTCTGACATTGTATCAAAAATCCATTGAACATATTTGGGAAACGTAGGAAGTGCAATACTACACATAGTAGCATGAAAACTGATAAATTTTACTTTTTCATTTGAAGCATAGGCTCGTAAGTTTTGTTCAAATCTATCCCAATTTAATCCATATCTAATTAGATTACTATCTTCTTTAAAACTTTCATTACTAATACAAATTTCCCATTTGCATTGGGATTTATCCATTGCATTTAATAATTTCTTAAAAAGGTAATCCTTGCTGTTACAATTTGTTGTCATTTGTATTGCGACATTACTAGTATCTAATGTTACAATATGATCAATTAGTTCGTAGAATAATTTACTCGCTGTGGGTTCTCCACCTAGAAAGTGAACAGTTATAAGTTTTGTGGAATTATTGATTGTTTCCGTTAACCATTCTTTAAAAATGTCAATATCTTTTCGTCGTGTTTTATCAATACCTTTTATACCCTCTTCTTGTGCAATTTTACTACTTGCATCAGCACTGCAATATAAACAACTTAAATCGCAAGTGTTATCTAAATCTACTTCGATCATTGAAATTTGTGGCTCTTTAGCTTTAGCATTATCAAAATTACTCCACTTGTTGGTCCAGTCTTTGAATGGAGTAACTCCATTGTTAATATCCTTCCAACAAGTTTGGCAGTCTGGGTGTTGAATGCCGTTAAGCGTATCCTGTCTGCGTTTTTGGATATGCTCACTGTTATAAAATTCAGCTGTATATTCATCAGGGAAGTCATAGTATACAGACTTACAACAATGTCCTACTACGCCTCGTTTGAAATCTATATTTACGTCTGTCCAACTACTTGAACATGCTGTCTGAGCCATCATTCTCTCTTATTCTGGTATTTTAAGTTCTTGAACCTTGCTCATGTTACCTTCAACTTTTTCCATGTCAAAGTTAATGCTTTCGCCACATCCACAAGAGCTCTGTGCTGATGGTGCCGATATTTCTAATACAGTTCCAAATAAGTCTTGTTTTAAATTAATTTGACTACCATATAGATACATTAAACTTGTTCCATCAATAGCAAGTTTATGTGTTTCATCTAACTCAATAATTTCATCTGAATAATCATCAAGTTCTGATTCTTCTTTTAATTTCCAGTCGTAACTGAAACCAGCACAACCACCACCTTTAATACCAAGGAATACTATTTTGCCATTATTAGCATCTGAGATTCCTATCATATGTTCTTTGGCTTTTTCGCTAATATCTATCATTCTGTCACCTCTTCTCCATACACAACATCTAGACTCTCAAATTCCGGTGTATTTAGATATTTGAGATTTATTAGAGAAATTATCCCCAATACGTTTGCGCCTGTTTGTTCACATAATTTCTTAGATGCAATAGCACTACCACCAGTAGCAATTAAATCATCTGCTAATAATACTCTGCTAGTATGTCCCAATATACCTTCTTGTAATACAAGTGTATCTGATCCATACTCTAGATCATACGTTTCTTTTAACAGGCTTCCTGGGTATTTAGCACCTTTTTTACGAATCATTACAAAAGGAACACCTAAAACCTGTGAAACTGCTGCACCTACTACAAAGCCTCGGCTTTCAATACCCATAATATGTGTAGGTTTATGTTCTAGTTGATATTCAACAGCATCTGCTATATCTACCACAACTTCTCTCCATATATCACTAGCAAATAAACTATTCATATCATAAAAGTTTACTCCTTTAATTGGATAATCAGGAACTGTTCTAATATAATTTTTTATATTCATTGTGCTCTCCATTTTTTATTTGGCTTTAATACTGGATCGTTTACCCATTTAATATCTCCATTTACCCGAATTATATTAGTTAACACTGGAGCACATTTTAATTGAAGACTCTGTAACCAATTTGACCATAACATATGTGACATATCAACTATATTATGTGAACAGCTTCCTTCAGATAACATTCTTTCAAACGTATGAATAGTTGTGTGGTTTTTAATAATGTTATGTAGTGCATTGCCCTTTATTACATATAACATATCATTGGCATAAAATGAACCGCCATCAATAACACAATCGTCTGCAATTAAACAGTTAGATTGAGTAAATGGATAGTGACTAAACTTTCCAGTTTGATTAATCCATGCCCATACCGTCTTTTTAAATTGTTTTATTTCTTCTTCTATAGTAAGTATATGGTTATCAGCATTGTCACAAATTTTACAATCCCATCGTAGTCTTACAACAAAATCATAGTGTTTATGTTTAGTAAGTAAGAAACTTTCCATTGCTGACCACACTTGTCCACAATGTCCGTTTATTCTTTCTTTTGCAAAATCTATATAACTTGTATCAGATACCCCATTTAAAATATCTTGATAATCTTTTCGTTTGATCCAATCTTTTTCTGGTGTAAAAAACTGAGACCAATCTGGACAGTTTCCTGGATCTTTATAAGAGGTTGAATCAGTAATAGTATCCCAGATTACTTTTTGATCATCGCTTCTATAATCAGTAAATCTTTCTAATACTTCTTGATGTGGATCTTCTTGATCTGCCCAAGTATGACCATATAGGTCATAATCAAAGTCGTCAAATAGCTTAACAATATTATTAAAATCTTGTATGTATTGTGGGTCAGTATTAAAATGCCTAGTTTGTCCACTTACACAAATTGCTATTTTAGGCTTAGGTGTCATCTATTCATCGTCCATAGGCGGAAAATCCATCATGCCATGATCTGCCACATAATATGGATCGTTATACATTGGATCATCCTCACTTGTAACGCCTTTAATCTCTTCAACAAAATGCATCAGTGTTGACTCAACACCCATTTTAAGTGTTTCTGTGCTACTTGCACATCCACTGCAACTTCCACTCATTTGTGTATGAAGGAATCCTGTTTCTGGATCAAACTTTAATATGTTTATTTTTCCTCCATGCATTGCTACGTTAGGATTAACATATTTCTCCATTACCTCGTCAATATGTGTTAGTATTTCTTCAGTCGTTCTCATTTGTCGCTCCTTTATTTCTCTGAGCCATTAGTAACACGTTTACTATTAGGATGTCTTTTAACTCTAAAAGTTCCATGACTCATATTTTTCTTTATTTGTTTTACTCCACGTTTACTTTCAATAAACGGTATGTTTCTTTTACTCATCACCTGCTCCTGGTTTTTCACTTAATTCACTAAATTTACTTGGCCCATCATATCCTTCTTTTGGATTTAGTTTATCTGCATCTGGCATAGGATCTATTTGATCAGTTATTACTGGCCAATTTAAATCTTGAGAACATTTGCGATTTACTTCTACCCAATCTACAGGATCATTTGGATCCAACTCCGTATCAGGAACAATTGCTCCTGCTGGACACTCCGGTTCACATACACCACAATCGATACACTCATCTGGGTTAATTGCTAAGAAGTTTTCACCTTCGTAAAAACAATCTACAGGACATACTGATACACAATCTGTATATTTACATTTAATACATGCATCTTTAACTACATATGTCATTTTTACTCCTTGGAAATTTATTCAACGTCTTCTTTATTGCAGGAGTCACAAACTCTTGTGCAATTATTTTATTAGCTTTCTCTGAAAAATGTCCGCAACCACATAGCATATCTTTAGAAATTTTATCCATAGCTTTTTCAGTTTCTACATCAAAATCTTTACCAGCTAATAACACTTGAATTGATTTTGTTAGTAACATATCTTTGAATAGATCGGTTACTTTACCTTCATTCAATCTCAAATGATTGACTTGTTTATATCTGTTATCTACCATAAACCATCTAAATGGCGTTCCTGTATTTTTTACTAGTTGTTGTATTGCTTCAATTTGGTTAATGTCTTCATGCCATTTCAACACTGACTGTGTATTTATTGTTACATCATATAAAGCCTTATTAAATACACTTTTAGCATCGTCAAATACATGGTGTTTATCTAAATTCATTGTATTTCTAAATCTGTTGGTGAACTCTTTTTCACTTTGTAATGAGCTTAGTCCAATTTTTACTGATACTAAATCTTTTATAGACATAGGGAATAAAACTCTACCATCATCTTCAGTTGTAACAAGTGCTTTGTTAAGCTCAATGTTAGTGTTTGATTCTTTTTTCATATAAGATAAAAGTTGTTTTTTATTTGCTAATGTATCAAGTGATACTCTTATTGTATTTTCAGTTATCCTAGGTTCTAATAAAAATAGTTTACAACGTTCATTTAAAAAACCTAGTGCATTTAGTTCAACTGTTGCTTGTAATAGATCTAAATTAGAACAACCTGATATTCCAAGTTTTACTACTTTTATTCCTATTTCTTCTTCAACAAATTCAGCATATGATTTTGTTAATTTTCTATCACATTCACCTAATGTGTGACTAGTCCCCAGACATATTATATAATCTTCGTCTGGAATTATAGACTTGAGTGCGGTCCAACTAAACGATTCTTTTTTTTTGATTAGATCACTATTTACGTCTATGACTTTACCTATTAGTCCCATGTTACTAAATTCACTAAATGCATTCATATCTTTTGGAAAACAAAATCCACTATATCCTAATCCACCTTCTGCATTTGGAACTTTCATATGACTAGGACCAATATTAGGAAATTTAGCAAGTATATCAGTCATTTCGTTGTAGTTAGAATGTCCAGGCATTGACTGACTTAACGAATGGAAGAAAGTCACTTTTGTTGCCAACCATGCATTATGTGTATACTTGACCATAATAGCTGTTTCTCTATCTGTATAGATAAATTCTGTATTTGGTAAACTAGGTGCAAATATATTAGTCCAAAACTTTGCATGTGGATTATCTTTTGCTGTAACATCATGTGTTATTTCATCTGCTGTAACTCCTATAATAAAAATTTCTTGATTCTCAAAATCTTTTTTGGCATGATCTGCTCTTAAAAATTCAGGATTGAACACTACATTATTTGGTATGTTTGGTTTATCTAATTCACTAAACATAGGAATAGTGCTTTTCACCATTATAGGTAATTGGTTCCCAAACTTTGCGTTTAGATTTGTTATGTAGTTTCTAGTAAGAAGATCATCAACTGTATTATCTTCTAATGTGGGTGCATTTAAACATAAGATAGCAGCATCTAGATATGTTAGTTCGTGTAATTCTGGAGCGCCTTCTATTTTAGGATCAATCCTAATAACTTCAATACCATCATTGGCACCGTGTGTGTCTAAGAAGTCAGCCACTGTGCTACCAACAAAGCCACAGCCAATTATTGCTATTCTCATGTTTGGTTGTTATCCTCTATATATTGCTGAATTGGCTCCATGTTCTGCACATTCAGCCTCCACACACCAGCAACGTCCATCGCTCATTTCTTTAACAAGATCATTAGCAAATTTCCAGGCATGCTCGGCAAACTTTTCTGCGCCTACTCCATCCATTACTGTGATTTCTGCCAATCCCATGTTTTCAAGTTCTGCAAACTTATATAAGTATGGATCTTCTCTGTCAATAACTGTCTTATGATCAAAGTTATCTTCTAACCATTTCTTTAGTGGCTTCAATCCACCAAAGTCTACTGCCCAGTTTTTGTTATCAAGTTCATCGCAAGCAAATGTAAATTTAAATGCTAAACTGTAACCATGCAACAAATGGCAATGCGAATGATCTGCATTTGGTTGACGGAACACTGCACTAAGTCCAATGTTATGTCCATATCTTTTTGTGCTAAAATAATTAGGCATCTTCTTCTCCTTTTATATGTCTTAGGAGCGGAGTATTTAGGGAGGGTCGATCCATTTTAAGTCCTCATAGTATTTATATTAATTAAAATTATTATACACGAAAAGGTAAAATTAGTCAACAATATTATATACCTCATCGCCTCTAACTACCTTAACTACTTTATCCTTTTTAAATTCAAAAATAGTTCTACCAATTTGTGTAATGCTATGCTGTAAATCCGTATACATATCATAACTGTGTGATCGCCATTCTTTTTTAAAGTTTAAGAATTGCTTACCTTCACTATATACTAAAAACTCCCAAGGTTTACTGCTAGTAAAATTCGGAGCCCATTCAATATCTTTATCTTCTGTGTGTTTTATATCTTTATGTAAAGTAGGAAATGCTCTAAATGTTTCCACATCATATGCACTTCGAAAAGTATTAGATGGTCCATGAACTATAATTTCATTTGCTAATTGTTTCCAACTATCTAACCTTATAGTGTGTCCTGGTGCTTTGAATGTTGTTTCATTGAAGTGTGTGTATATTGTTTTAAATTGTTGAAAACCACATAACCATAATGCTATTGCTCTGCCACTGCCTGGATGAACTCTATATCTATCAAACCAAGGTTCGTGTATAATTTGTGGATGAAATAATAGTTGCTCTGCTAGTATTTCTTCTGTAAGATATTTAATCTTACTAATATCTTCCATAATCCATCTATCAGGCATAGTATTATCCATTACCTCAGATTGTGCAAATGCTTCTATGTCAAGATATTCAATCTTCTTGTAGGCCTCTAATAGCTTTACAAATTCATGCATAGGACTGGCTACTATGTTCCAATCAACATAACAACTGGCAACATACCCACCAAGTTCTGTGTGGTTATTAAACCAATTTTTAAGTTTCGAATGATGCACTAACATTTAAATGCCAATCTGCTCCTGGATGCATATTATCTCTAGCTAATGGATAATCATCTTTGTTAAAATAATTTTGATCTTTGTAGTGTATTTTAATATCGTTACTCTCGCACCAGCTATTTAATAATATCTTGTTTTTATTAAAATTATAATTATCCCAATACTCGTTGTATAATTCAATATGAGCCTGTTCCCATTTATTTTTAACTTCATCAGCTTTAAAACGTAATACGTTACCAGTATCGTCTATCCATTCTCGCCTGTTTGGAAATGTCCACATTACATATATCTCTTTTGGTTTAAATGTTTTACAATATGTAATAGCTAGTCTTGTTATTTGATCATTACTTGCACCATTTTGTCCAAGATTAGCAACACCTAACATTCCTGGCCAATGAAGGTTACTTCCATAACCAAATGTATAACTACAACCAAATGCCGCTGGTGCTCCCATTTCTGGAACTAGTTGTCCTCTATATCTCCAATCATTAATAAAGTATTCAATACTGTGTTTAGTATAACCTGGAGCACATCCTATTTTTTCTTCTTGTTTATCTATCCAATCACAGTATCCAGGATCATCATTTCCTAATGTAAACTCATTAAACCAATTGTCTTTTAAATATCGTGCCTCTTTAAAGTCTTGTGGGTTCATATTACATCTCCATTAAGGACTCAAATGTCCATGTTGTTTTGTATTGAACTGGAACCGCATCAAACAACAAATAAGCTCTGGGTTCCTGTTTGGCTAATTCTTTTTCTCTTTCTTCTTTATGAAACATTTCAGGGTTTATATTATGAAGTGTTGTCATGTCAGTCATTTCTATATCTGGCATGAATTTCATCTTGACTTGCATAGCTTCTGCATCAGTCATTATAACGCAATCAATTTTTTTATCAATAACTATGTTCCAGACTTTTTTAGTTCCATCTGTAGAAAACATGTTTACCTATTGTTCCTATTAGTTGTAAAGATCCTGCCCAATTTGGTTCAACGTAGGTTGCATGATAATGTGTTGCACCTTCTGTAATGCCTCTGTATTCTGAAAACTGCATAATTCTCCATGCAACTGTTTGTGCATTAACCCATGCATCTCCTTGATGAGGTTCGTCTGCTTTCCCATCACAATACCAACTGAACTGACACTTGTTACGAACCATTACCATAACACTTTTGTCTTTCCAACTTGGTTTTTGTTTACCTTGGTGAACAACATCACATACTGTATCAGGATAACGTGAGTCTTGCACACGATTTAATACAACATCTGCTACTGCTACTTGATCTGCAAAATTACTTCCACGTGACTCGTAGTAAATATTTAGTGCTAGACAATGCACTTCTGGAAATTCATCTGCACCAAAACGATATGTTTTGCTATCTGCTTGAGTTGTTGATGCTAATCCAATTATTAGTATCATCATAGTAAAAGTATTGAACATACCACCGAAGAAATTAAGTTTAGTCATTTTATCACCTGCTCTCGTTAAGTTTCTATTAGTCGTCTTTTGTCCAGGCTTTGTTACCAAAACCCATGTCTTCTGCCCATCTTACAAATAGACCACATTCTCTACCATGTGCTTCTATTTCCCAAGGCAAATCCCAATATTCTTTTTCGCTTCGCATCCAAATACCTTGCCAGCGGTGCTTTGCTGTTTTTGAACTCTGATATAATTCACCACGTGCAAACTGTTTTACATGCACCATTTCGTGTGCTATTGTTTCAAGTATTCTACGTAGTCGTGTATCAGTGTTAATTTCCACATTAAACTCTCTAGGCCTATCAGCATCAGCATCATCTGTTGCTAATGCATATCCATATGAATCGTCTTTCTTAAATTTGTAAAGATGTAAGTTAACTTCTAAATTTGATACTCTAGGCATAAGCATTTTTGCACAAAATTCTACCATTGATTTGGCATATTTCTTCTGTGTTCTTGTTCCACCTTTTAAGTTAACAGTAACGGTCATATACTTAACTCTTCCAATTTTTCATGGGCAAATTTCTCAGCAAATACTTCTGCTTCTTCGCCTTTTAAACCTTTTGCTTCTGCTAGTTCTAAACCCTCATCAAAAGCATTTTCTAGTATCATATCGTTTATTGGATGACTCATTTATACTCCTTTTTCTAACTTACATATACTATAATACACTAAGAGCTCTTGGTTGTCAACCTTTAAGGCCATAAAAAAACCCTTGTATTTCAAGGGTTTATAACTTTTTTAACTATTTTTTTACTTTTTGGTGAGTTTATCTACTAGATCGTATGCAATAATAACCAATATAATGCTCCAACCAATAGGGCCCATTACTAATAAGCATGTTATTATCTTATGAAACGGTGCATCTTTCTTAATTTTAAGCTTCTTTGCTATTAATAAAACTATGCAGAACCATACAATAGATAAAAATACTACAGTTGTTGTTATACCAATTATTTCCATAATAGTATTTATTTAGAAAATAACTCTGGAATTTGTTTATGTATATCTTTTCCATATATACGATCATGTATGGAAGTTTGTTTTAAAAACTCATCAAATAATGCTTGATTAAATTTATAGCCGTTCCAGTGATTGTATTTTTTTAAAAGATGTGTAGGTAACGCATGTAGTGAGTGATATTTTGGTGCTGTTAAGTGTGCCCACGCTACATCAACATCTTTTGATTTCCAAAAGTTATTAATCTCGTCAACTATATCATAAACAAGTATTTGATATAAGTCATTTACTCTATAATCAATAAATTTAAGATCTTTCACCTTCATAACATTTGTATACACTGTTTCCCAATCAGCGTTTTGCCTGATATACTCATATCTTGATTTTATTCCATTAATACTAAGACTAAAACTAACACGTTTAAACTGTTTGAGAATATCAATCCATTCGTTGGTTAATTCAAATGTAGAATTTGTAGTCATTTTAATATGAACATCGTCGGCTTTACCTTTTTTAATAACAGCTTTCATTAGTTGTTTTACTTGTGGTATCATAAAAGGCTCGCCGCCGGTAAATTTTAAGACTTTTAACTCGTTAATATGATTTTTTAAAAGTAAAGGAATATTTTCTCGCCAACCAAACTTGACATCATCGATTCCTAAAATATTTTCTGCATCCCATTCTTCTTTTTTATTTTCGTTGATTAGTTTTAACCAACTACTTGAATCATGTGGACCACACATTCTACAAGTTAAGTTGCAAGTGTTATGTAATTTTAAATCCCAATAAAATTTTTTACTATCTAACCGTGCATATTCACGTAAAAAATTATTTTGTTCAATTCTCTCACTTGTTCCGGTAATCGCTTCGTCATTTTTACATTGATTACATTCTGGAATCCAACCTTTTTTAAATTGTTCTCGTTTGTCATCTATGTATGTTTCCCAATCGTCATCTAATTTAATCATTCTTTCATTATGAATCCACTGACAACAGGGTGAGACCCTGCCATCTGGGCGTATAGATAAACCATTATTGAATAAAGAACACTGCATTATAACAGTATTTATTTGAATATTTTTAATTCGTCTAGTCTAGGCTTTAGTATATCATTAAACAACATATGATGCCCTAATTCATTTAAGTGATGACAATGACAATGAAGTTTATTATCTGTATCGTTAGCAAATGCATCAAATAAGGTTACTCCATTAAAATATGTATCCTCTGTAAACAATGCATACTTTTTAAGCATTTGATAACCCATGGTGTTTAATGGTGCATGTTCTCCAAATTTAGAAACGTTATTTCCATTAAACGTATACCATAGCACTTTATCACAAAAAGTTTCTAATAACGAACATAATGCTAAATTCATTGACCAGACTTGAACCGCTTGTAAGTAACTATCTACATAATCAACAAACCATGGGCCATATTGTTTCAGTTGCTTATGATTCTGAATATGGGTTGAATAAGCACTAGATATCTGATCAAGTTTATTTCCGGTATCTCCATGAAGTTTTCTAAATCCATCTGTCCAATTTAAGTATGTTTCTTCGCATGGAAAGTCAATTGGCGACGAAAAGCCTTTTTCATTGATTCCTATACTACTTTGCATTCTTCTACCTTCTACTATAGCTAAATCGTATTGTTTTTTTGGATTTACTTGATTGTATGCATATACCTTGTCTATTTGATCTTCAATTGAACACCCACTGCGAGAAAGATTAAATACATCTGCTCCATAATGTTTACCTAACAAATCATGCCATCTACCTTCTAGCATAATATCTTTATTGCCATGGTCTAAGGGGTGGAAATGTGGGTATCGTTTACAACTAGAAACACTATGCGAAGTTCCAATAACTAAAATATTCATTAGAAGTCAAACAAATCTGCAAATGTATTATGTGCCGACCCTGCATCTAAATCCCAATTTAACACACCCAATAAGTTATCTAGTTTTTTAGTAATAATAGTGTGTTCCATAAGATCGTCATCAAACGGAAGTTCTTGAAACCACTGTGGAAGACGTGTTTCATCTGTAGGATAGCCTACACTTGTAAAGCCTAATGGATTATCTTTAAGTTTACAAACAACAGTTTTCATTCCATCTGTAATCTCAATACTATATTTGTCATCATTTATTTTGCATAACTGATTCCAGTTTAGTGCCGCTCTTACGTGACCTGGTAATGCAGGCTTCTTAATGTCTTTGGCACTGCGTCCATCTCTAATAGCTTTGTTCTTTGCTTTGTCATAATTTGCAACTATACCACGAAACTTTGTTAGATTGTTAACACGTTTTGGCGTGCCTTTCTTCCAACTGTCCATGCTACGAAACTCTTTACGGAATTCAATAATACGTTTGATAACTGCTTCTTCACCTGCATCAGTAAGTGTCATCATTAGTAGTTCACTTAGAAAGTCTTGCATAAATGCTGGTGTATCACTACGTTTTAGGTCTAAGCCCATAGCTTTTACCTTGCCTGGCTTGCCATCTTTATCTTCACGTTTGCCTTCATTATCATATACTAATGCCGCATAACGTTTCTTAGTAATAAAGAGACCTGACTGTGCTGATATTTCTCTACCTGCGGCAATAATTGCACCTAGGTCAACAGTTGTGTGGAACGCTTTATTCATAAAGTTAGGAAACGTTTTGTTTACTTCATCGCACACTGCTTCATAGTAACTTGTAATAGTATCTTTATCCCATTGTATTTCGCCTTTGTCAATTTCAGGTTTGAGAATAGGATATGCACTAAAGTATGTAGAGTCAGTATCACCATATACAATACTTTCTCCTACGTGATCATATTTGCCTGCCATAATTTCGTTGCATTTAGATGCCATGTGCTTTGCAATACTACGTCCTGTTAGTGTTGTTGATTGACCTAGTCTACTGTCAAAGAATCTACTGCCAGGATTAAGTAACGCACCATACAAACTATTCAAGTTAATCTTTTTAACCAATTGTCGCTTATCCCAAAACGCAAACTTATCGCCACCTTCTTCACGTGCCGCTACTGCCTTTGCTTGTATTTCTTTACGTTCTGCATACCAACGCTCTAGCAATCCAGGAATAATACCTTTTTTCTCATATGTAAATACTGTGCCATTAGCACTAATAATCCAAGGTTGTCCACTGTTAAACACAATTTCATATATCTCTGCACCAGTGGCTTCTATACTCTCACCACTTTCAAAGTCAATATGCATTAATTCTGTTGTATCTTTGTCCATAACAAGTTCATACTCGGGTGTTGCAAAACGACCCTCCCATGCTTCTGGAACTGTTTTTGCTCTATCAAGTAAGTCACGTGTAAACGTATGCCTAACTTGTCCAACAATAGTCTCGGTGCTCATATTACAAGCACGAATAATACTAGGATATAGACTGTTTAAGTCCATACTGCCAATCCATTTGTGCATTCCACGTTTAGGATCTGCAACGTAGGCGCCAGCGGCTTGTGTTGTATCTTTATCAAACTTTTTATCAGGAACAATAAAGCCTTGCTGATGTGCTTCGTTTACAATAGCTTGGTCTGTTTGTGCAACCGCACCCATTGTTGTCTGTAGTAAAACAGTATTAGAATGTGCAAGCACATTTGCCAAGTCAATAAACTGTAACTTCTCATCTAGTCTTACTAGCAAGTCAACATCTTGCCTTGAATATGCAATAAATGTTTCGTAGTCATTGTTGTATAATTGATCTAGTGTTCCTTCATAGTCAACTTTACGTTCTGAAAGTTCATACTCGCCAATTGCATCTAAACTATAACTGTGCATTTCATGATATGTATACTTACGATACAATTGCATATAATCTAAATGCACTCTGCCTAGTAAATCAAATGTTTCGTTTTCTGCACCAAAACGTTCAAATGTTCTACGCTTAGGATATTGTCCCCATAAACAAAACTGCCTTGTATGACTTTTGCTTAAAACTCGTGCAACTCTATTAACCATATACGGAATATCAAAACCTTCACTGTTCCAGCCAGTTAAGATATCTGCATCATCAATTAATGTGAGAAATGCTTCAAGTAGCTCTTTTTCAGTATCAAATAGCATTGTGTCTTCAAACTTATCACATACAGCTTGTGCTTGTTCTTTATCTAATGAGTTAGGCTTGATAGTTAAACAAATAGTTCTTTTAAGCCAACTTAAATGCACACTAATGGCTGTTACTTCATTGAATGGATCTTCAGGTGGAGCAAATCCTTTCTCTGGATCAAAGTCTACCTCAATATCAAAAAATGCTGTTTGTAGTATTGGAGTTTCTGTAGGATCATAATTCTCAGAAAAGCATCTAAAAAGTGGATTAATATCACTTTCGAATAACTTTTTATGTCCGTGAATCTTCTTTTCTGTATTAAACTTTTTACTTGTGTTACATACAACACGCTCAAGTTTATCGCCAAATATACTTGTATATTTGCCTCTAGAGTCTTTATAGTAGAACTGATAACGTGCTGGAAAGTCTTTGTATACTCGCTCGCCGTTAACACGTTCTACTACGTGTAGACAATCTTTTTCTCTGTTAAAATAACCGTCTACATAACTCATTAACTATCGCGGCCTACTGTTGTTAGAATTGTTTCAAGTTCATCGAACTCATCACGTGTTTTGGCAAATTCTGCCTTATATGCTACACGCACTGCTTTATTAAGAATAGATGGTTTAATATCCATTTCTTCTGCAATTGCTTTTACAGTATCGCGAAGTCCTTCTCGCAAGGTTTCTACTTCTTGTGTTACTTGAATACCTTCTTTAATAAGATGCTTCAATTTATTTACGTCTGCTTCAGAAAATGTTGTCATGCTAGACCTCCGTTAATCGTTGAATTAGTATATATAATAACGTATTAAACGTTATTTGTCAAGTCAATACCCAACGTTTTTTGAGCTGTGTTGATAAATTCAATAGGTGAATATATTTGATTTTCTTCATACATTTTAAACAGGAGTTCTGCAAAAGCCACTTGTTGTTCAGTTCTGTGTAGGTTTACAGACCCGTTGTTGTATGCCCATGATAAAAATTCCATGCGTCTTGCTATGAGATCATTACGTTTAGCATTAACTGGTGTAACAAAATCATTACTATCATTCCATCTTAGATACTGTTCTACCCATTGACCAATATCTGGACATGCTTCTACGTTCAGTTTAGTATACACACTTTGTGGCTTATGTAACCAATCTGACATTTGAAAACAATAATCATAGTGTTGTTGCCATATACTGTCTTGTGTTATTAATTGGTTATACATGTATTCCCATACTCTATGATTACTCTCTAAATCATTCATTTCATCATTGTATTCTCTACGTAAAAATGCATTAACAAAATGATGTGAATCCTTACCCATTATTGTTGTGATTACTTTAACTGGTAAGTTATTTCTTTTTGCATACATCATGATATCTCCTGTATTACGGGCATGTGTAAACAAACATATATTTTTTGTAGTTGGAAATGTTCGCCAAGCTTCTGCTAATGCAATTAAATTTTGTTCAGATAATACAATATTATTTCTAATATCATAGTTATATACATTAAAGGAATCATGCAGATTCCACCAATCATTTATAATATGTGCTTTACCGAACCACTCACTGTGTTCTTCCAGCCACAAATTATTGTGTGACATGTTATAAAAGTCTGGGCTTGAGTTGATTACATATGTTAATGCACTGGCCGTGATTGCACTACGAGTGCATACAAGATATATCTCTTTCATATAAGATTACTTCTTCTTTGATTCTAATTTTTTAATACGAGCTTCTAGTTGTTCTATCTTTTTTGTAAGTTTTGGGTTAGCGGCCTTCCATGCATCTGGATTATGTTTAAACCAGCTCCAGCCCCAACGGTTGACTAGGAAGTCTAGTATTGCTTCCCATTTATTTATTGCCCAAAAGGCAATGTATGTGTCTCTTATCCAGTAAATGAATAATGCACCAAATATACTTCCTGCTAATGCTGTGTAAATCCACAACCTTTCAGTTGCCATTTGTGTAATAATATCCCACATTATGCTTTTGCTTTAGTTAAACTTAATTGACAATATACTTCTGATGGTCTTGCACTGCTTGGCACAACACTAATTGAGAAGCTACCAAAATGTCCTGCTTCTTTCATTCTAACAAAGTCATCACCTGTGTTGACCATTACGTATTTTAGTGAAGGGAAGTTAATACTTAATAATCCGTCCCATCCATAGTTGTTTTTGTAAGATTCAAAGTTTGCTTTACCATACATTTTTTCTGCAACTACTCCATCGTCTTGCATAAATGCTTGAACAAATGGTGCTGCATTTGGAAACAACTGACTATACCATTTTGTAAGTAAATCTTGTCTTTGTTTTTTCTTTTCTGGATCATTTAACGGTAAGTCTAATGCTAATGCTTGAACAAAGTTTTTAATACCAAGTCCTTTTGAACCTTGATTAAAGTGATTTGCTATACTTGGAACTTGGCTCCAATATTCTTTTGCAACTGCGTTAGTAGGTCCACCTTCTCCAAGACGTCCACCACCTGTTGTAGTTTCTGCTTTTACTTCTATACCTTTGCCTGCAACATCAAGATCGCCACCATCATGTTTTAATTTAATTTGATTTGATAACATTGCAAGTGCATATTCACCTGGGCCTTTTTGCTTTTTACCTGCGCCTAGTGTTGCCATTGCTTGAAATATTTTTGTAGTAGTTTCATCACCGCCAAAGAACGCTCTTACACTTCCTACTCCAGGAGTAGTAAGAACAGGCACGTCTACAACGTTACCTTTTGCTAATCTGTTAAGGAATGCGTCAAGGCTTTTATAATCAACACCTGCGTGGAAAATAATTTGTGTTAGTTGTTTAAGTAATGGTTCAAGATTAATATTATCATCTGAAGTAGGAACTGCAAATGCTTGTGCAACCTTACCTGAAATGTCTGTATTGTGCAAAGTTCTGTATATTTTATCTAACAGTTTTGCATCTTCTTCATTGTCAGCAACTAGTCCACTTACTTTTGCAATGATTTCTTTTTTGACATTCTCGTCTTCAAATAAATGGTGTAATCTCATCTTGTTATTCCTTAATACCTAATTAGATCTTTTAATCTTTGTATTTCGGCAGTTTCATAGTATGCTTCTTCTTTTTCAGCACTTGCCATTTCTTTACAATCACTACATCTACCGTGTCCGTCATAAACGTCCATGATTGGAGCGCCACAGCAATTACTTACCATGCCATCTTCCATTTCATCACCTGGAGAATATGATTCGTCTGTTTTCTTACCGTATGTTTCACATGGGTCTTTGCCACATCCACAATTTTTCTTAGATTCGTTTACTGTATCGCTTAATATACCCATTATTTTTTCTCCGCTTTTGAGGCATGAACCGCTTTGCGTTGTGCATCGCTAACGTATTTGCCTTCTCTTTTTATTCTTGGTAATTTTGGTTTATCATATGCCCAGCTTTGTGGACCTTTCATTTGTATATTTTTTGTTACACCATTTGTTGTATCAATACCCGCACCGCCTGGCATTACAAATCTGTTGTATGAATCATTTTTAGTCATCTTTCCATCTGCATCATATTTTTGTATTGATACATCTGACATAGTGCTTCTTCCTCTGTCGGCACCATCGTGTTGAAAATCATCAGCATACTGTGTAAAGATTTCTGATTGACTACCATCTCTTTTTTGTTTAGCAGATAAACTTGATCTACTTGATATAGTGTGTGTAGATGGAGGAGCATATCCACTGGTCTTGCCAGCAGCTCCAACTGGTGCAGAAAATCCAAGTTCATTCAATTCTTCTTCACTAAAATCTATATCTCTGTGATCAGAAAGGAATGCTTTTAATTCTTCTGTTGAGATATTTTGTAATAATTCTTCTATAGCAGTATAGTCACCTTTGTGTGCATCTGCTTCCATTTGTCTTGCAACTGCTTTAAGTAAACCTATATCGTGTTCTTCATTTACTTCGTCTTCATTAAATTTAGATCTAATATTGCTTGGCTTTAATCCAAGTTCTCTCATTCTAATGTCGTCTACAGCGTTTTGAATTCTATATGCTATTTCTTTAACTGTATGTGAATCCATTGCTTCATCTCTATCATAGTGAGAATTGGCATCTGCTAACATTTCTACATACTCATCTATTGTAGCTAAGTAGCCTGCGATGTTACCTGCATTATCTACTGTAACATCTTCTTCTTTAACGCAATTGTTTACACGCTTGCCTTTGTTTTTACCTGTGCCAGGCTTAGTTCCGTCTTTTTTGTAACCATCCCAACAATCTATTTCGTTAAGGTCGTCAGCAACAATAGAACGTAAATGTCCTCTTGGGCCTTTTACAGTTTGTTCACCAATGCTACCAATCTTACTAGTAATGTCATTAAGCAGTTGATTACCATCTGATGCTGTTACTTTTCCATTTTCATCTTTGTTGCTATAGTTATTAAACATACGTGAAAAACGTTTTTCAACAGCGTCTTTGTTTTTGTTAGCCCAAAGCATTAGAGTAGTTAATTTACCTTTGTCACTTAAACAATTACCTTCATCCCATGTTTCAGATGTTCCAAGATATTTTAATCCTGCTGGATCTCTTTTAACACCATCGTGCATCATGCACAAGTCATGTATAAAGTTTCTCTCTTTTCCACTAAAGCCTTGGTCTGATTCTTCTTTCATATCACTGTAATCGTTATCATACTTTTGAAATTCATCATATGACATATACATGTCTGTGTCTGGATCGTAGTATGAACCTTCTTTAGGATCATAATAAACAACCTTACCACTTAATGTGCTAAATGGACCTTCCAGTCCATCACGTGCTATATACTTAGGATCCATTGTAGGCATAACTTTGTAGCCTTCTAATGTTGATCTAAACGTTGGGTTAACTGAATGCTCTAACATGCTGTAATATTTTGATGTTAATGCATTACGCTCTTCAATTTCATGTGGTAGAATGTGTCCTCTACGCATGTGCTGATCCATAATTCTTTGCATTGCTTCTACTTCTTCTGGGGTTCCAAATTCTTTAGCAAGCTCTAATGCATTTTCACTGTGAAGATTCACTGATTCGTTTTCTTCCCAATCTACTTTGTTAAATTCGTTTAATTGTTTAGCTTTCATTTTATTTTCCTTCTAATTCCCCAAAACCCCATTCACGTTCTAAACAAAACCAACATGTTCCGCAATGTTTAGAAAAGTCTGTAGTTTTTTCTTCGCAACTTCTAGTTAATGGATATAATGTATCTCTTACTCCTAGCAAATCATAAAACTCTGCAATTCCACGCTTGTCATGTCTTACAAAAGGACGGTTATGTCTCCAGTTGTTTTCTGATAATTCATTTTCACCTACTTCCCAAATGTTTTCACTGTCTGGGTCTCGGTCTTCCATTCTTAAATCATCATACATGTTATGTGCTTTCATTTCTTCAATGGGTGGATTAAGTGTTAAACCCATATATAGTTTATCTGACTTTTTCATTAATGGTTCTGTAAGAAAATCTTGATCGCTTGGATAAAATTCTCCACCTCTATTCTCATTTTGATGATGTTCGTAGTCACCCATTGGGTATATTTCGTTAACATAGTCAGCTACTTTTTTAGCATGTATATATTGATATGGCAATTGCTGATTAACTGAAGTAGCAATTATAAAACTAACAGTAGGATTATACTCATGTCTGTATTTTGCTAACATATACAAAAGTATACTCGAATCTGCTCCACCACTACATTTTACCAATACTCTAGTATTTTCAGGCATGTAGATTTCTACATCACCTTGACTATTTGGAAAAGTCATTACTAAAGACTGGTCTATTGCCATAGTTACTTCCTTGCTTTTTTCTTAGCTTGTGCTAGTGCATGCTTAAACATGTCCTGTGCAACTGTTTTTAATTCACTGTGTTCCGGCTTATCATCAAACTTTGTCTCTTCGTAAACAACATGATAACCATCTTTTTCAAATTGTTTCTTTGCTGTAGCGGCATGCTCTTTTGCATCTGGTCCATCAAATTTTCTATTGATGCCAGTAGTAGGTAATTTTAAATGTTCTTTATCTTTTACTGCTCTTATCTTAACTACTTCTTCTTTTACAGCTTCGTATTTCTTTTTCTTCTTACCGTATTTGCCTTCGCCAACACTTGCTGGTGTTTCGTCATTTGTTTTATTACGAACGCCTTGTCCAATTTGGTTTAGTTTAGAAGCTGCACTTCTTACTGGACGAATAGCTTCATCTAACCCAAGTTCACCTTCTAAGTGTGCTACACCTTGTGCTTGCATGCCTTGTTCACTCCAGTCAACTTCAATACCCAGCATATCACTAATTGCTTTAGCAAAACCTGAGTCTGTATAAATTTCCCAAGGAGCAGTATGGTATACCCATACTTCAATCATACCATCTTCTTCAGATGTTTTGAGATCAGTTACTGTTACAACATTGTCATCATATTGCATTTCATCTCTGTTTAACCAAATACTATCACCTGCTAATGGAACGCCTTGTGGAAATTTTGGCTTGCTTGGATCTTCTTTTACTGGTTCTTTGTATTCATATCTAGGATCGCCTGCTTTAAAACGTTTCCATGCTTCTGTGTTTGCATTTTTATCTGCATTAGTTACTTGCATTTTACGTGGCTCTGGATCTTCTTCTAGTGATTCATATGCACCAGCCATTAATTCTGCATCTGGTTGTCCTTCTGGCTCGACTTCAGCTTTCATGGCATTGTATTCAGTGTAACGACGAACTGAATCCATATCCTTACTAGCTTGAGCAATCTTACTTCCAACCCACGGTTCCAAGTCATCTCTGTCATCTATAACGCTGTGCAATTTAATTGCATCTCTGGCTAAGAAGTATAGTTGACTACGAGCCATAAACCCGTCATCATCATCACTGTCTAATACGCCTTCTGCTACCATACCAACTGGTGTGTTTGGTTTAATTTTTTTCTTCTTACTTAATTCTTCGTCCATTTGTAAATGTGCTACTGCACCCATATGCCCTTCTTCAAGCATATCGTATAGTTTATCAAATGATTCGTTAATCTCTTTTAACCAAGAAATATCTCCGCCTACCTCTGCGATAGCCTTTTCTAAATTCTTGCCTGGCTGAAATGCCTTTTGTAGTCTGTTTATATCGTCCATTACTCTGTTAAAAGTATTGTCGATTTTTTGCTCTTTGCTCATAGTCGTTACCTCTTTTCAATGCCACGACTACTCTTGCCGCCGCGTCTTCGTTTTTGTTCTAACTCATCATATGCTACATTGATGGTTTTAATAAATTCTTGAACAAGTCCTTTGTTTAGGTTGTATTGCACACCTTCCCAATCTCCCTGTCTAGCTCTTTCGGCAAGTTCATCGAACATTTTGCCTACTTTATCTTCTAACTGTTTTAAATTTAATCTACCATAACCTTGTATTAATACTTCAGGATTCATAGGTTCTTCAGGATTCATACTGTATATTGATTCGTGGATTTCGTTAATCTTCATTTTAACTTAACCTCCGTATTATATCCAGTAGATTGCTTTTTAATCTTACCGTCACCCAAATATCCTTTTGGATCAACAGCACGCCTGATCATCTTCTTTTTTCCAAATAATGGAAAACTTACACTAGCAACATTACCTGCCATTGTAGAACCTGCGTCTGCTTCTTCCTTTATGATATCATATATTTTCATACTAGTATTTATCTATTTGATTTGTTTTGCTGTTATTTTTGAAGTTCATTAATATTTTTAATTAAACTTTTATTGATTCTACGGTCTGCTTTCTTACTACTTTTCTTTATTTTTTGTTTTTTAGCTCTAACTTGACGTTCTTTGTGTATATCAAGTGGCCTATTTGGGTCTGCTTTAGCATAAACCAATGCATCTTCATTAGCAACATTGTTCATAGGACCTTCTGTAGCTGTTAAATCTTCGCGAGTAATCTTTTTATTAGACATATCATTCTCTATTTTACTACAGTAATTATGTCGTTGTTATTATCAGTGTCAATAAACTTGACTCTTAGTCCACCCTTTTGGGCTACTCGTAGACTTGCTTTATTATCTGGATCAATAACACACCATAGTTGTTGATCACCAAATTCTTCTATGCATAGTTCAATTGCTTTTGTGCCTATTCCATTATTACGCCAGCCTTTTTTAATAAAGTATGCTGTTTCTAAATCTTCTTTTACTTCTACTGCGCCTACTAATGAATCGTGATTAATCCATATTCCCCATGTGTTATAGTCATTAATAAATTGCATTGCTATATGCCTTTCAAATGGCCATTCAATTTGTGCCAATTTAGCAGTTTCTTCATCAATTATACTTCTTAATTTATATAAATCTTTAGTGGTTAATCTTTTTAATTGTATTTTCATTTTGATTGCATTACCTCGTAATACGGAACATAATCTCGAACATCAAGTTTTCTTTTTTCTTTCCAAAATATTGTTTTGGCTTCTAATTGATTGAGTAGTTCTTGCTTTTTCTCTATACTACTATTTATTGCATTATGATTATACCGTAAAGTGTTAACAAAGTCAAGTATTTCTTTATGACTATCATCATTACTTGCCCACTCTATTGCTTCTATCTCTAACTCGTCAATTACTTCTTTTGGTACCAGTCCAGGTTGCATATAATAAGGTTTATAAACCATGTCTGCATTATAATTATCATACTCTCCTAGTTCTTCTAAATACTTGGCAATCTTTACTGTTTGATGCACATTTAATACATGTATAGTTGCTCCAAATTGAAGTTGTATATTTTTATATTGTTTAGCATTTTTTGATATACTTTTATGTATACGTTGTAATCTTTTTATTGTTCCTGGCCATCTAACATAATTATATGATTCATCAGCAGCATCTATACTATGGCTAATTTTAAAATGTTTGAACTCGTTCATTAGTGGCATCATGTCGCTGTAATCAATTGTGCCGTTTGTAATAGTTGTGAACTCTATATTCTTTGCGTATCCTTTTTCTACAAAGAACTCAAGTGTTTTCTTATATGCAGGTAATAACATAGGCTCGCCGCCAGTTGTTTTAAATAACACAATACCTTCTGAATGTTTTTTAATAGCATCTAATGAAAAATCATTTAAGTCTACTACTTCAAAATCTTTGTCTTGTTCTTCTTTTGCAATTAAACTACTGCTACCAGGACCACACATTACACATGCTAGGTTACATTTGGTTCCAAAACGTATATCAAGTGATTTTAGATCTACAGTTCCATTTTTAAATATATCATCAGCTAATCCAGGAACTAACCTTTCGAATTGCTTCATTACAAATGTTCTATGTGATGTTCCTCTTGCTTTTTCTGACTCGCTACATATCCAGCATTGTTCCACTTCTTCACCAGCAAGCATTTTTCTTCTTATTTCATTCATGTTTGGGTGATTAAAAAAATCTTCTGTGATACTACTGTTAACTTCGTGTCTGTCGATTACATGCTCACTACGACAACATAGCATTCTAGAACCTGTTGCTGAATTAGATATTTCAGTAAATGGTTTAATGCAGAATGATTTATTATATTGATTTGTTAATAGTTCACCGGGGGTTAGACTTACCGATGATTTTACATTAGACATTGTGTTATGCCTTGAGATTATTATTTTTAATAAGGTCTAGTAATTTCTTTTCAAGTTCTTGAAACTTACGATTATGCAGTTGATCCATCTCGACTTGTTTCCTATCTTGTTCGTCTTGCTTTCTATCTTGATCGTCTCTACGTTTATCACTAAGTTGGTTATGTAAAGTTTTTATTTGACTTTCAAGTTCTTGAAACTTACGGTTATGTCTATTGTCAGCATCAGATAATTTTCTATCAGCGTTGTCTTGTATTTTGTCTATTTCTTGTGTTGCTGCCAACATTGCTGACATTACATTATCTGCATGTGGATATTTTGCTTGTAATTTTTTTACTGCCATTTGTGTAGCAGGATCAATTCCTTCAACATCTTCTGGCTTTTCTTCTTTTTTAGACTCAGCTAATCCCATGTTATACAATGTATTGATTGTTTGTGACTTGCCTCGTTTAGGCATTAGTGGTTTAATTTTGCCGTTGCCAAATTTTGCAGCTTGACGTTCTGTTTCGCCTGGCTTAACATCTACTGTAGTGTTAACACCTGGAACAATTACACCATCTTCTTTTATTTTCTTAGAAGCATTTAGTTTTGGTTTATCGTATGCCCAACTTTGTGGACCTTTTAGTTGGAAATCAGTTCTAGTTGTTTTACCAGTGCCAACATCGGTTACTGTTTGTGTTCCACTTCCACCTGGTCTAACATATCGTTTTGTGCTAGTGCCTGTGGCTCCAGTTGCTGATTTTTTTATATTGTTTACTTTACTTACTGACGATCCACCTAGGTCTCCCATCTGAGATGTATACTTACGAAATGTTTTATGTGTGGTACCTGTGCCTGTATTACTATGTCTTGTCTTATTTGTTCTACTGCTTATAGTTGAATTAGTTCCTGGTGAAGATATTTGTGCCTGCCGTGCTGCCAAGGCCGCTTTCATGTCAATACCTGTATTGACTCTCTTAATACCACTGCTTTCATTTGTTATATCATATATCTTCATACAACTATTTATCCATTAATTTAACTATTCTTGGCTTGAATAGTTTTTGATCGCCTTTGGTTGTCTTTAACACAGGCTGATTATTCTCATCTGTTGCAAACCCTGTAACTACTGCTTTACGGTTTTTAAATTTGCCTACTAATATCTCATCTCCAATTTCAATACTGGGTAACTTTAGTATGTCTTTTATTTTCATCGGGATCTCGGTTCCCATGTTCCATATTTCTTCTGCCAACGCTGTAATGGATCATCATAATCAACATCGCCTCCGGATCCCCAATCTTTTTTCTTTTTACGCTTTTTATTCTTATTATTTCTATTACCATTACCCGGTGGTGTAGTTCCGCCTACAGTTGTTGCTACTGGAGATGCATCTTTTTTAAATGCTATTTCTTGGTCAGTTGCATTTGCTGGTGGAACAAATGGAATGTCCTGTTGAGGTGCTTTAAGCGGCTGTGGAATTTTAATATCTGGCTGATCAGATGGTTTGCTGTCCGGCACCTCTGGATTATCCGGATTTTCTGGATTCTTTGGTTGAGCTGGTGAAGTGGTTGGAATTTCTAATGGTTTAAATGCTGGAATTTCAATAGGCTTTCCATCATGTTTGTGTGTTTTGCCAAATTCTTTTTCCCATTCTGCCTGCTTCTTTTTTAATACTTGTCCTGTTCTATCCATTGGCCAAGTTGTAGGATATTCTGGTATTTCAAGTTGTAAGTTAGGATCCCATTCTGCATCAACATTGCCTCTTGGCATTTCTACATCAACAGTTTTATCACCTCTTGACCATTTCCAAATTTCTACTCCCATATCTGCTATATCCCAACCTAATAATGCAACATTTAATACTACAATAGTAGCTGGTGCCATGGGTCCTGTTGCAACACTACCTAATGTAACAACTCCATGTCTTGCTGTTGACCTTGCTCCTACGTTAGCAAGTCTTTTTAATAAACTAGGATTTTTTTTAATAAATTGGTTTGCAGCTTTTTTCTCTGCAGGCGATAAACTATTTAATTGTGCTTGTGCTTTAGCACGTGCATCATCTAAACTAATAACTTGTCCCATTTTTGGTTTAACATTATCATTAGCTGGAATTTTTATTTTTAATTGATCGTAATCAAGTTTAGGTGCGGCTTCTTCAGAGATATAAGGTAAATCACTTTCACTTAATACTGCATCATAATTATCTTGATAGTATGCTACTAATTCTCTTGTGTCAATATGTGCTTGATATCCACTTGCGATTCTAGATGCATACCAACCTAGTGCATGTCTAAATGGCTTGCCTTCTGCGTCATTTTCTTTTTTCTTACGTTGTAATACACTGTGCAGTCTAGCTGCCGCGGCCGCATAAGCATTAGGTTTAAATAAAGATTTTAAGCCTTCATTTGGATCTTCTTTTACAGTTCCTTTTACACTCTTATTTGCATAATGAGCCAATTCTCTAAATCCATTTGCTGTGTTAATATAAGTCATAAACTTATCTATCATATCTTTTGGAGCAATATCAAATAGTCTTAAAATTTTGCGAGCAGTAATTGGCTTCACATAAATTAGTTTACCACTATCAAATTTAATAGGAAATGCTTCATTTCCACTACGAGCTGCTAAATTGTTAACAACTTTTAATGCACCACTTTGTTTAATATCTTCTACTGCAAATTCTGGATTAGATGTTTTAAAATCTGGTTTACGCATTACTGTTTTAGCAACTAGATCTAATTCTTTGTTTTGGTGGTCCCAACGTAGTGCAAATGGCAAGTTAATATCTGTTGCCATATCTTTCATTACTGCTTCTGCATCTGGGCCTAATTGTGCAATTGGCTTGCCCCAACGTTTGTATTCTTGTTTGAATAGTCGGGTAAGCTCTGACATTGTAATTTGTTTTACATTACGTTCGTCATTGACTCTGTCTAAAAAGTGTCGAGTAAATTCTACATCAATGCCTACTTTAGCAAACAAACGGTCAGCAAACACTTCTAACTGATCAATATCAGCCTGTGTTACTGGGTTGTCTACTTCGGTAATTCTCATTGTGTTACTCCTTACTAGTATTTAGCAAATCTTCCTTACTAGCTTTAAAATTACCAGCCTTCCATTGTTGCTTTAGTTGTGCTAATTTTTTACCTAAGTCTGGGCCTGGTTTCATGCCTTTAGCAATTAAGTCTGCTCCTGTTACAGGAAAGTCTGGAACTTTTGCATCTATGTTTACGTTTTTGTTTTGCATTGATGCCAGTGCTGTAATAAGCTCACGCTTAACACCATCGGCAATCATATCTTCCACTTTCTTTTGATCAAGTGTATCGTTTTTGTGCTTGACTAAAAAGCCCAATAACTCTGCTTCTGTATTTTTCATTTTCCAACGCTTTGCAATGTCTACATCGTTGCCTAGTTGTGCTAGTGCTATAATTGGGTTGCCACCATCTTTTATTGCACCTAAATTGTTTACGTTTAATCCTATTACTTGTGCTACACCTGTTTTATGCATAGTTGATAATATACTTGCAACATTTTGTCCTGAAAGTGCTTTGCTCATTTCTGCCCATATTCTCTCGGCACTAATACCGGATAGTCCTTTGGCATGCATTTTAATTGCTTGTAATGTATCTTTATCCCAAGTAGGTTCTGCTAACCTGCCCTGGAAACGGAAGTAACGTAGTATACGTAAATAATCTTCTGTAATTCTTTGTTCTGGATCGCCTACAAATTTACTTACTTTGTTTTGTAAGTCGTCCATGCCATTGTGGTAATCGTATAGCTCGCCATCAATATCCATGCTCATGGCATTGTATGTTAAGTCTCTGCGTTTAGCATCCTCTTCCCAACTACGAACAAACTCAACTTCAGCATGTCTGCCGTCTGTTTCTTTGTCTGCTCTTAGTGTTGTAATTTCAAAATCTTCTCCGTTTACTACTGCGGTGATTGTTCCGTGTTGTAAACCTGTAGGAATGTATTTGATTGCTTCTTTATCAAACATAGCAATCATTTCATCTGGTGTTGCATCTGAGGCAAAGTCAATATCCTTGGGTGCTTTGTTTAGTGCAATGTCACGCACTGCGCCGCCGACAATACGTATTTCGAAGTTATTATCTTTAAATACTTTATCCAAGTATTTGATCGCAGGTGTTACAATAGAGTTAATATCTAGTGTTTCTTCCTGCAAGATAATTACTTCATTAATTAACATGTTATCCGCCTTGCTTTGGTGTTGGGTCTTCACCAGTTAGTTTTGGTCTGCTAAACCATAGTTTAAACCATTCGTCTGTGCCTGGCTTAACATTATGCTTACGCATGTATTCACCTTTAGCACTACCAACAATACTTATGTTAGATTCATCTGTGCCACTTACACGGGTGCCTTGTTTGTCTATAATACCTGCAAGATATTGTAATCTGTAAATGTCGTCTTGTGTCATTGTATTGCTCCTAGTGGGTCTATTAACCTCATAAGTTTATCTGTATTTTTATATTTTTGTTTTGGTTCTAAGAACTGTCTAACTATATTCTTATAATCTTCTTTATAATTAGAACTAACACGATCTATTCCTGATTCCATAAATGATAAAATCTTATCTTTTGATATACAATTAGGTAATTGATTTTCGTTAACTATTTGTATTGCCTGGTCTATATAAGTTTTAAAAGATGCTGGAAGTATTGCTATATCTAACTCATTTGGAATAACCACCATATCGCCTGATATACTAAAAGGTTTATTATATTTTGACATTGTATCAAAAATCCATTGAATGTATTTACTATATGTAGGAAGTGCAAGAATATTCATAGTAGTATCAAAACTAATGAAGGTTACTTTTTTGTGTAATGCATAAGCCTTTACATTTTTTTCAAATCTATCCCAATCTAACCCATATCTAATTAGCTTACTGTCTTCTTTAAAACTTTCATTACTGATATTAATTTCTACACCGCCCACTTTATCTATTGCATCTAAAAATTTATTAAATAGAAAATCTTTGGTATTACAATTTGTTGTTACCTGTAGTGTAAGTTTACTGGCATCTAATGTTACAATATACTCAATCAGTTCGTAAAATAATTTACTTGCTGTAGGTTCTCCACCCATAAAGGCTAAAGTTATATTTCTTGGAGAATTATTAACTATATCTTTTAGCCACTCTTTGTAAATATCAATATCTTTTTGTCGTGTCATGTCAGGAACTATTATGCCTTCTTCTTGTGCAATTTTACTGCTTTGATCAGCATTACAATATAAACAACTTAGATCGCATGTATTATCTAATTCTACTTCAATGTATTCAATGTGTGGCTTGTCTATTGGCTGATCAAAATTATTCCATTCATTCATCAAATCCTTAAACGAAGTAATTCCATTGTTAACATCAGCCCAACAAGTTTGACAATCTGAATGTTGAATACCATTAAGAGTGTCTTGTCTACGTTTTTGAATGAGTTCACTATTGGTAAAAAAGTCTTTTGTATATTCATTAGGGAAAGGATGCAATTCAGCTTTACAGCAATGCCCCATTTTGCCTCTTTTGAAATTTATATTTACGTCTGTCCAACTTTTTGAACATGCTGTTGGATGTGACATACTAAAAGAACCTCTTTACTTTAACATCTTTGGGTTTTGGTGTGCCATCTTTTTTTGAACTCTTATGGCCAAAGCTATATACATCACCGTTAGGATATTGTCTTATATCATCACTGCAAATTTCTAAATAGGGCTTAGTATCTAAGTTTTTCTCATCTGGGTGTGCAACAACATATTCTAAGTTTCTAGTTTGATGCCACTTTAAAGTTTCATCTGGATATCCAACGCCTACTACTATTTTTGGACTATAAAACTCGTTTCTATCATAACCTAAAAATTCTTTCCAACTAAAACTATCTACTCCGTTGTGCATTGTATTTTGACTGAAACCAGTTTTTAATCCCATCATATGTGCCGCTAAAACAAGTTGCCCTGAACTAATACCCATTGATAAATTTTGTGTATCTCTGAACTGTTCTTCAAACATTTCATTAACACCAGGTCCATCTTCATCAGCTGCCCATATATCTTTATATATATCTTCTGGTAAAGTCTGACCATATACAAATATCAATGGTGCGTGAACTTGTGTATTATGCATTGCACTGTTAGTTGTATTCCAGTGATATCCCCAAGTAAATCTTTCTTCATGTTCTTTAAGCATATCTTCATTTGTAATAATAGCAAGAGTAAAATCTACTTCGTTTTGTTTACTAGGAGCATTAACGGCAATCTCTGTTAAAAAATCAACAGTTTCTTGGTCTACTTTTTTATCTGAATAATTACGTTGAGCCTTACGACTTTCGTGCATATTTTTTAATATGAATTCTTTATCCATTATTTCTTTTTTCCTGATTTCATGTTAGCACACCAGTGATACATTTTTGCTTTTTCTCCACTGGCTTTTTTTGCTTTGGCTCTTAGTTCTGTTACACTACCATTACAACTTGCACCTGAACGTTTTACACGCCCTGGTCTGCTTTTACCTTTTTTCTTACCATCAGCAAAGTTTTCTTCTACTGGGTCTTCCTTAGTATCTAATGCTTTTGCTAGTCTTGAAATAGTATTACCAATTTGTATATCTTTGTGTTGTATTCCTACACCACCTGCATTCTCCCACTTGCTTATATTTTGTCCAAAATCATCAATTAATGCATTTGGAGTTCCATCTGCTTGCTTGGCATATGCGGCCTTATCGTGGTCTATAATAATTTTTGATGGCGGGAACATACTTAAATGCTTTTGGATCCATTCACGCTTTTGTGGTTCTGAATTAGGATCACCTGGAAGGGGAGCACTTAGTATATTATATTTTCCTTTGAATCTTTTAATTGCATTTAGCAAACTTTTACCATTACGTGTCATTGGTAAGTTAATCCAAAAGTCTTTTGTATCTTTGATTTTTTGTAGTGCAGCGTCAGTGTCTTTGATTTCTTTCCAATGCTTAACACCCATCATTTGGTTCCATACGCCAAAGAAATCAGCAAGAACTCCATCCATGTCAACATATACTTCTGACTTTGGATCTAAATCTTCAAATATAGATTCTATAGATGTTTTGCTTACAATTTCATTGACACGCATTTTACCATTTCCTACATGACCAATAACGTGCCTTATGTCTAGGACCTGGATTATCACAGTTGTGTCTTGCTCGGAAACTTTTGCGTCTTGCAGGATTGTTCTTTTTAATCTTAACACCCTTTTGTCCAAAGTTAACTTTGACTACATTACCTTTTGGATTCTTGACGTATACTTTAAACTTCTTAACATCACCTGCCATGGGCTTACCAAGTTTAACTTTACGTCCTTGGTATTCTGCTTCTTCGATTTCTTTAGTTTTTGGATTATCGTGTGTCCAACCCATGTCTTTCATTTTTAAATGATCAGCTTCTGTATGTGCCATTTTGCCTTCACCTGTTTCAGGATCATACATCATGTGTGGTTCAAATTCATCTTCTGATTCAAAAGAAAAGTTGCTTACTGCTCTTTGTAATGGATCATCATAATCTACACTGCCATATGCACCCATTCCTGCTCTACGAAGTCTTTTGCCTGCTTTTTTACGTGCAGCTTTCTTTTTGGCTTTAACATCATCGGCTTTCTTTGCAGTTGTTTTTCCAGCTGCATTTCCTGTCGCTGCGCCTGTTGCCGGTAGTGCAGATGGTTCAACTTTTGCTACATTATTTGGAGTTACGTTAGCCGCTTTTTTGGCCTTGTATGCTTGAACACCGGCTTTACCGGCTTTGTATGCCTTACTTGCAAGTTTACCAATACCACCAGTTGTAATACCAATTGCAGCATCAACGCCTACACGTTTTGCTAATTGTTGTTTAGTGATATCACCTCGCTTGTATGCTTTGTAATTTCTATAGGCATCATAGGCTGTCAAACCTAGTGCCGCGGCACCAATTGCTAATGGTATAAATTCGTTAAGAACTTCTTCATCAAGATCTACTAATTCTTGTGCTTGTTCATCTAATTCTACTGTAATACTACCATCTTCGTTGAATTCTACTATTCTGCCTTCTATTGCAAAATCATCAGTAAGCTCAATATCAATAATATCTTCAATTAAGGATTCAGGTGTTGTATTTTCAAATAAATTGTGTAATCTCATTTAATAACTCCAATATTTCTTATTAGTAGTATTTATGACTACTGAACAAAAGAGTTATATTTTAAAATGATCACATAGTTCTTGGAAGGTATTAATTTGTTTTTGGAAGGGATTTGGCTTCTCATCTTGATGTTGATCTTCAATACATTTTATGTTATGCAAATGATATGCATTTAAACAGTCTACAACTGCTGGTGAAAATGCATCTGCTCTACCAAACATATTAAGTATATTAAATACTATCTCATTTGAAGGATTGTCATATAATGTTTTATAATCTATATTAACTATATTTGGTATTTGTGTGCTTTGCCTAACTATGCTTATTTCTGCAACACTTTCTGGTTTTCTAGCTTTAATATTATATAAATGTGCTATAAAACTTTCTTCATATATATCATTTGTAGTAATATTAATAGCTAATACATCTTTTGGAATAGTTAATGGATCTGACAAATATTGATGGTATTGAAATATTTCACCAGGAAGCATATCATTTAATGATTGCTGAATAAGATTAATATCATCACATTCAAACATTCTTAGTCTATCTTCTGCTTGGTTTTCATGTCTCCACATATTACGTTCATTTACTTCTATTTTACTTGTATGTGGGAATGGATATAACAGGTGTAATATTCCAATTAGGAAGTCACCGCCTGTTCCACTGGCCCAATTAATAAAAAATTTACTGTTCGGATTGTTTTTCATTTTGCTCCAGTTTTAAGTTTAGTATAAAATTTTCTACTATTGATTTTGTTAGAGATGATAATAGTATAATATCTCTATATGGTCCTTGGGTTGCATATAATTCTAATGCATGTGAGGCCATTAATTCGTATGCCGCTTGTTTACTTATATTCAACGAATCCCAATCAAATGGATCACCTTCTTCAGCTGCCATTGAAATCTGTGCCAGTTGTTTTACTGTAGGTAAAGGTCGTTCGCTCATGTAGTTCTCACTTCGTCAATATTAATAGGTGTATAGTTTAATTGTTCTACACTTACACATCTATAAGGTCCGTCTGGACTAGGATTACTGTGAACATGTCCATGCACGTTTGTTGTTTCTGTCCAAAGATCCATATTCTTTTTATCTACTGCACGTTCGCCATGTTCTGCTTTAGGGCGAATTAATGCATCTCTGTGCAACGGTGCATGTGATATTATAATGCCAAACTCTATTAACACTTTCCAGTATTGCATTTTTTTAAAAAAGCCACCAACACTTAGAAATTCTATATCATCATGATTGCCAATTACTAGCTCTTTGTTTCCGTTTAGTCTATGCCAGTTGTGTGCCATCCACTTTTCTGGATTGGGTCCACCCACTAAATCTCCTAAATGATATATTGTATCTTCGGGTTTGACAACACTATTCCAGTTGTCTATCATTAAGTCGTCCATGTGTTCTACATCACGGAAACCTGGTCTTGTTTGTTTACCTGACCAGTCAGTAAATTCAAGCATAGTTGCTTGATTGAAATGTGTATCACTTATTAACCAAATATTATTCGTCATGTTTATCTTCAAAAAATTTATATACAAAAAATAGATAGCTTAGTGAAAATACAACTAAGCCAAGTATTATCATCCAATTATCCACTTGTAATCTCCTCAAAAGGTATACTAGCCAAGTTCTTCATCTTAGCCTCTACCATAATGTCAAAATCTTTACGGAAACTACCTGCCCACTCATTAACGGCAGTATTCCACATAAAGTCGCTGTGTGCCCGCAATTTGGCTTTCTTATGCCCCTGATCAAGCAAAGATTTGTAATCTGGCTTTTCAGTAGTGCTATGACCTACAAGTATGTCTTCGCGAGATACACTGTAATGCATAGCAGGCCTAACGCCACGCCAGCTATCAATGATACGTTTAATACGGTCGTCGCCTGGAGTAATATATTCTCCGGCGCTATGAACCCAGTGATGGTGTATGTCGACAACTAATGCTACCTCCTTCTCAAGTTCGAGCGAGGCATCAATGCCCCACGAGTTTTCGTCGTTTTCGATAGTAATACAGTTTCGTGCTTCTGGAGACAGTCGTTGAAGTGCGGCTTTGATACCGGCTGGACCTTGTCTGCCTGAGATGTGGACGTTACACTTGAAGTCTTGCCACTCTTTACCGTAGCCCATCCACCTGATGATATCCGCATGATATTCGAACTCCTCTATACTACGTTCTACTATTTCTGGTGTATCACTTGCTAATACAACAAACTGACCTGGGTGCATACTAAGACGCACACCTAGTTCACGTGCAAGCTCACCTGCACGACTATAATATTTAGCAGCATAGTCGCGTATTTCTGGTATTTGCCAAAAGTATTTCCAATCTGGATGTGTTGCGGCAGGAAGCTGATTGCTACCTAGTCGAACCATACGTTGATGTTCTGGTAAGCCACCTACATACTCTACAAGATTGTAAACTGCTTGTGTATTATGCACCAATATATCATACAAACGTTGCTCTGCAACATCACGTGCCTGATTGTTAAGCCAACGAATAGTTGTGCTTTTTTCTGTAAGAGGACGTTGTATTTCTTCTAGCAATTTTTTCTTTTGTGTCTGATCATGATGCAAATACTTGCATGCAAAACCTACCTTGCCTATTGTCATAGATATAAAAGCCTTTTGTTAATTATAGTTATATGTTACTAGAAAAAGGTGAAGATGTCAAGTCTAATTTACTAATCTTCTCTTAATCCGTGTCCGTAATCAATGATTACTGGAAAACGTGGAACACCATCTGGTGTAAGTTCAAAGTATCTACATGTTGCCCAATTTGGTGCGTTTTTAGATTCCCACAATTCTTTTAATTGTGCTTGTTGTCCTCTGACTCCACTACCAAACTCTTTACCATCTTTATCACGTAAAACAAAACGTTTTGCATGTCCAGACCAGTTTCCTTGTCCTTCAAGCATTTGAATTACTGTAAATTCCTCTGTGATAAACTCTTTACGTTTTAGCAAGTTCTTACTACGTTTACATTCATATGGTGTATCGTTACGCACCATTTGACCTTCGTAGCCTGCTTCCATATATTCACTGTATAGCCTATCTAATGCATCTTGATCTTTGCAATACTGTGTATCAACATATTGCAAGTAACCTGACGATACGGCACCTAATGCTTTTAATCGTGCATTACGTTCTGTAAATACTGCGTCTTTGATATAGCAATCGTAAACATGATATTGCACAAGACTTGCAGATTCTTTTATATCTTCTTCTGTGCTTTTTACTTTACGAACAAGACTTGTAATTTTATTAAAGTCTGCTTTTAGTTCATGATTGTAAAGTTCACCGTCAACAACGATACCTGGGTGTGCTTTAATAAATGGTTCAATAGCATCCCAAATATGTGGACAACTTGTAATAGCTTTACCACTACGTGTCCATAATCCGTTAGCGTCTGCAACACAACGAATACCATCTAGTTTAGGTTGACTGTAACCTGAGTCTTGTGGACGCTTAGTGTAATCATGTGCAAGCATTGGCTTAAACTTTTCATAACTATCAATCTTAGTAACATCTTCAAAATATTCTTTTTCTGCCTTAATAGCCCAAAGTGACTCAGCTTCACTCTTAGCTTGTGACTGAGAAGTAGTAGCATTTGCCCTACCTATATTTTTAGCCTCACTAATATTCCATTCACTGGTTACTTTTTGTCCATCAACTAATCCACTGATAGCTCTAACACCAGCTGTTTCATCTAAACTGTATTGCACTGTCCATTCACGAACTTTGCCTTTTGTGTCACGTTTATAAAGTGTTGGTAACGATACTATGTTTTCCATTATGCTATCTCCTTAAATTCAGTTTCCATACTATATGGTAATCCCAGACTATAACAAATATAGCCTGCATCTTTTTCATTGTCAAGCTCTTCGGCTTGCAATATCCAACGAATAGCATCTTTACGAGTTTGACCCATATTCATGTATTCTTTAACTGAAGCTTCAAACTTAGAAACTGCATCTGCTTCCATTTTGGCTTCTAATTCCATTTGTTCTTTAACTGCTACAGAAATCCTATCAGCTTCATCTTTAAGATCTTGTGTAGTCATTGCTTCAAAATTATAATGACGACCTTTAGTGCCATAAGCATCTTTATGACCTTCGTAAATATAAGTTGCTAACTCATCACGTTCAAGCTCTACAAGATTAGTAATACCACGTTCAATCCAATAAGCCTCATCTTCAGGATACATACCTGACCAGCTACCTGGATTTTCTTCCATCCAGGCTTTGGCTTTAATGTTACGTGATTTAATTTCTGTGAGTAGTTCTTTCATTAAGCTGCCATCCTTGCTTCTGCTAGGGCATGAATACAAATTTTATAATTTTCTTGTGTAGGCTTCATACCGTTTTGTTTACACAATTTCTTTGCTTGAGGAGTCATAAAACCTTTTTCCTCTAACATACCTAAAGGTGACTTACCAGCTTTGTAACCTTCAGCAAATTCTTCAACTGTAAAGTTTTTAACTAGAAAGTTCTTAAAAGCACCTTGAAAGAACACATACTTAAACCTAGCAATAAAAAGTTCTACTGGCATACCAATACGTGAAGGATGAATTTTATCCTTACCATATACTTCTTCATATGTAGGTTGACCTTCATATGTGCCATTATACATTAAATATCCACCGTGGTAACTAAATTTTGTTTTATCAAACTGTGTCATTTTATGCTCCTTTTTGTTAACTTATACTTACAGTATATAGTAAGATGTCTTGGTTGTCAACCTTTTATTTACGCTCCTGTGTAACTATAAGGTTTATTCCACTTACCAACACTAACATGAGTGTAATAAGCAGTATCAAAATAGTCAGTCATTGCATCTGAATTATCATACCAAGCTCTACCACCTTCTGCTAAAGCAGGAGCAGTCTTCATAATTTTAACAATGTCTGTAAATAACTGTTCGTGTTTACCATAAAAATGAGTATGGTATTCATTAATTTGTGAATGCCCATCAAACTTATAAACCTTGCCATTATATTTGTCTGTGCTATCCATACTTCCATCATAAAAGTCAACATCACCGGATACAATTGAAACATCAACACTTGAATAGTGCTGTCGTCTTACACTAAATTTTAGTGATTTACCAAACTTCTCTTTTAGTGCTTTTCTAATTTCTGCTACTTCGTTTGTTTTAATATATGCCATCTTTGTTAACTCCTTTTTTTATTAACTATACTTACAGTATACAGTAAGATGTCTTGGTTGTCAACCTTTTGTGCAAAAAAAGTTCATAAAAAAACCCTTGTAAAACAAGGGTTTTGTATCTTTTTTAATTTTTTTTTGGTTAATAATCGAAGAATTCTGCTCGCTGCTTAACTTTAACTAGACAACTTGGGTATTTTTTAACTAGATTACTTCCTTTTACAAAGCGAACAACTACCTTAGGAAAATCAACAATATCACATGCAATATAATCAATAGTATTTGCATGTGCATGTGCTTCTTTAATATCTATCTTGCGTCCACCACCTAACATTTTACTAGGAGCAAATTTTAACCCTGATGTTTTTGTGAAACACTTTTGATCATACAAAATATCAGAACCTTTACGAATATGATCATATCCCCTTGCATTTACAAATGTAAGGTCTGGAAACCATACTTCTAATTGACGTTCTAAAAAGTGACTTGCTAAACGCCCATCTTTGAGAACTTCTTCACATACTGAAGCAGGAAGATTTCCAAATGTTACTTTAGTGTTGAACTCATAGTTTTTATCATATTCAATTTTCATTGTAACCAATTCCAAATACCACGTATTGCCAATAACATATACATAAGTTCCATTAAAGCTCGTGGTATATCTTTATCTTTTATACCCATGTATATCCAAATACTACATGAAAATATAGCTACTGCCCAACCCATCCATTGTCTATCTGGGTCACCGCTACTAAGAATAAACGCACCTACCATTGCTAGTATAAATCCTATCCAACGCCAGCCGTCTATTTTTTGATAGTATCTTATTTTCATAAATTAAATATACACTAAGATATCTTGGTTGTCAACCTTAATATGACATTTTTTCTTCTATTGCAAACCACTGAAAACTATCTGTGTTTTCTACAATGTTGAATAATGTTTTTACGCCAAACCCAACTGCACCTTTTGGTGTTGTTGCATTTCCACTTTTAGACCAACACATACCTGCAATGTCTAAATGAGCCCATGCTGTTTTCTTGTCTACAAACTTGTATAAGAATTCAGCGGCAGTAGTTGAACCTCCATATGGTCCACCAATGTTTTGAAAGTCTGCAATTTCACTGTCAATCATCTTAGCCCAGTTTTTGCCCATTGGCATACGATAAAAACCTTCTCCACCTAGTTCGCCATTGGTAATAATTGCTTGTTCTAAAGCACCACTGTTGGTAAACAGTCCTGCCATTTCGTTACCTAGTGTTGCAACAATGGCTCCTGTTAGTGTAGCAAGATCAATAATAGCACCCGGCTTGTATTCACTTTGCACATATGTTAGAATATCACCTAGCACAAGTCTACCTTCTGCATCTGTGTTTAGGTTTTCAACATATTGTCCACTTAGTGATCTAACAACGTCACCTGGTTTAATTGCTTTACCGTCTGGCATATTCTCTACTAAACCTACAATACCAACTACGTTTTTCTTTAGTTTCTTATCAGCAATAGCATGCATGGCTCCTACAACTGCGGCACTACCGCCCATGTCGTATTTCATATCACCCATGTTACGCCCTGGCTTTAAACTAATACCACCTGTGTCAAATGTAACGCCTTTACCTACTAATGCAATTGGTGGTTCGTCTTTTGACCCATGCATCCATTCCATTACAACAACCGCACTGTTATTCTCACTACCTTGTCCTACACTTAGTAACATATCCATACCAATACGTTCTAATTCACGTTGATAAATTACACGAACTTTGACACCATGTGGTGTAAGTGTTTCATTAATAAGATCTGCATATTTTTCAGGATATAATGCATTACCTGGTTCTGTAACTAAATCACGTGCAAAATGAACACTTGCACTAATGCCTGCATCTTCTACTTGTAGTGTGTTTTCTTCAGGCTTTGTTTTATATTTGGTAAACTCATATGATGCCAATGCTGCACCTTCTTTAACATCATTCAATCTAGGAAGATTAAAAACAATTTCTGTTGCTTTTGATTTATACTTCTTAAACATATTTCCACCAATATCACGTGCTTCTTGTGGTGTTGTTGGTGCTTTATTAATTAGTGTAATGTAATCGTAGTCTTTGTTTGCAAATGCAACATCTACGTCTTTGTCAATTAGTGCGACATGTTTTGCCAGGCCTAATTTTTTAACTTCATTCTTATTGCTAGAAAGAAGTATTAATGCTTTGCTCATCAGAGTCTCCTATAGGTTAATAGTCTTTATTATATAATAATGTGGGTAAGGTGTCAACCTAAATTAGGTTGCGTAGCCATTCAGTAATTTCTTTTTGATTGAAATTTGGACTGCGTCTATGTGATTCTGGAAGGCTATCCCAATCACGCAATGCTGGGTGTGTTTTCTTTGATTCACTAAATGAAGTTCCCCAATTCCATCCAGTGTTTGACATTTCTACAACCCAACGGTTGTGATGCCATTTTTTCATATCGTGTCTTGCACGTTCTTCAAATTCTTCGTTAATATCATATTCGTAATCTCTATTAACATCATACATATTTGAGATTTCAATATCAAAATCTCCTGGGTATACATGTTCCCATGTTGCCACAATAAATTGTGTTTCATCTGTAGTTAAATCTCGATATAATGGAATAATATAACAATGTGGCATTTCGCTTTCACGTATTCCATATTCTATTGCAACATCACCGTCAACAGTTGTATACGGAGATACAATTCCTTCTGGTCCATAATCTTTTACAAATTCATACCACTTGTGAACAAGTTCTGATTGTAACATTTCTGGTGTTGCTAATATGATGTGATGTTGAAACATTATTTACTTCCTATGTATCCTGCAATAATACCTATTAGTCCTGTAAGTGCCATTTTCATTAATGTAATAACACTTTCGTCTACTGGTCTGTTTTCTTGTAATGCTACATAGTAGTCACCTACAATTATTAATCCTAGTAGTGCTAACACGCCTGCAACTAATACAACAATTATTAAATCTTTTAAATTCTTAATCATATTAGAGATCCTCGTCATCTTCATAATGTTTTGAACTCATTGATGGCTTCACCACAGTCTTACTTCCACTATTTACATAAAGTCCAAACCATGCCGCACCTGCACCAACAACAATACTTACAAGACCTGCTTGTGCATTGTTTGGTTCTGGTAATGCCATAAACCATTCTACAACGTTATAAAACATATAAATGTATATACTGATAAATGCACGTGGGAATACACGCAACTTATCGAACCAATATGGAAATATTTCCCATTTGCTTAATTTACCATCGTTATTAATATCGTGTAATGGATTATTATATTTACGTTTTGTTGCCATCTTTAACTCCTGTTTCTATTATATGTATTTATCTATCTAATAGATTAGTCATAAAAAAACCCAGTCCGAGAACTGGGTTTTCTTTATAATAATAAACTCGTGTTACTTACGCTACTGTTGAAGTAGAAAAGTTACCGCCAAGTGCTCTAAGAGCTGCTTGAACTGCCGCTGCGTCTGCCCATGAGCTGTTTTCTAATACTACTGTGAATACTGTTCCGCCTGTTGCGTGATCAGATAAACCAACGAAAGTTCCGTGTTGAGTTAATGTTTCCATTACTTTTTCCATTTCTTCGCCTGGGTTTACTTCACCTGAGATATCAGCGTCTGCTGTGATAGTCCATGATGTCATTGTTGCGCCATAGTTGAATTTACCGAATTCAATTACGTTTGCTGGGTTTCTTGTTGCCATTTTAATTTCTCCTAAAAATGTATATTTTCTGCACTTTAATGTGCTAAATGTATTTATCTAATTACTGAAAAAATGTTGGTAAACACGGTCCAATCCACGGTTGTAGCCGCAGATCCTGTTACTGTTACCTTTAAACTGGTAGTATTTACGTCTAAATCAGCTGTCCATGTGCTGTATTCTGCTAATGTTTCTCTGGCTGGACTTCCAATAATAAACACGTTTGTTCCTGCTCTATGCACAATTGCTTGTAGTTTTACACCATATTGTCCTATAGAACTTGAACCAACAATGTGCATTTCTACCATTGCTGTAGTTCCATCTGCTATTTCTATCTTAGTATTGTCTGAAAATAGCACTTCTGTTTCAACATCGTCTGTTGTTTCTATTGCCATTACAAGGCTTTCACGTTCGCCTGTAGTATTTGCTGTGCTGGCTTTTTGTTTAATTTTATCTCTAAACTCTACGTTGTTTAAGAAGTTTTTATTGCCACCATAATCTGCTTTTTGGTCTACATAGTTAGTAGAAGCCAAACCTGCAATACTTGGAATATATGGTCTATTTGCTAGGTCGTTATAATCACCGCTAAACAAATTAGGCTTATTAATTAATGCATTATAGTCGCCATTAAAGGCACCTGCACTTGTAAATGTAAAGTTGCCATTACCGTCTGTTGTTAATACTTGCCCTGCATTACCATCTGCAATAGCAAGATCTACTAAACTTGCTGGAACGTCTGTGATTCCATAACCTGCAATTGTAGTTGGCTTGCCATTTAAGTCTGCAAAGTTTCCACTAAACAATGTTGGTGTATTAGTTAAGTCATTATAATCACCACTAAAGTGTGGACCACGTTCTACTAATTTTTGATCTACATAGGCTTCAGTTGCATAGCTACTACCACCAATACCTGCTGTGGCATCATCTGCTGGTGCCCATGTGCTGTTTGCACTATCCCATTTAAGAACTTGGCCGTTTGTAGGTGCTGTGTTTACTACGTCAGTTAGTCCGCCTAATGCTGTAGCACCACCTCCACCGCCGCCGCCTGATTGTGCCACCCAAGCATAATCTGAACCGTTCCAAGAAAGAACATATCCACTTGTTGGGTTAGTTTGATTTAGATGTGCATCAACATCTGCATTTGTATACAATGTTGGTAAACCTGTTAGACTTGAATATTGTCCATCAAATAATGTAGGCTTGTTTGTAAAGTTATTCCAATCTAAGAAATATGTGCTATCTTGTCCATCTAATGTATCGGCATCTGTTCCACCACCGCCTGTTGTTACGTCTGCTGCAGGAACCCATTTACTACCATCATACTTTAATACTTGTCCTGCACTAGCACCTGATACATCTACGTCAGTGAGTGCATCAATAGTAGTTGCTCCGCCGCCGCCACCTAATAATCCATTGCTGTCAGTAAGGTCACTTACGTCTGCTGGTATAGTTGGTTTGTTTGTTAAGTCTGTATAACTTCCACCAAATGCTGTTGCGGCATTCTGTGGTGTGTAGCCTAATGCTGTAGTAACATCAGAACTTGTTATAGTCTTTAAATATCCTGCGTTATTTGTGAGATCTCCAAGGTCCTGTGGTATAGTAGGCCTATTGTAAAGATCGTTGTAATTACCGCTGAATAGAGCTGGTGTGCCTGTAATATCACTCCAGTTTCCACTGAATATTGTTGGCTTGTTTGTTAGGTCATTGTAATCACCGCTAAAAGGTGTTCCACTACCTAACAAGTTAGTGCTATCTGCTAAGTCACTGACATCAGTTGGTATGTTAGGCTTATTTGTTAATTGTCCATAATCTGCTGGACTAATAACTGCATCTGTAATTCCATAACCTGCAAGTGTGCTTGGTAAATTTGTAAGGTCATTAAAGGCGCCACTAAAGTTGCCTGCACCACCGCCGCCACTTCCACCACCAACACCACCTAATAGTAATGCTTCGTTTGAATCTATCTTTTGAAATAATTTTACTGCGTTTGGACTAGTTGGTGTCTTAGTTAACATTCTGTCAACTTCATCCCAATAGTAAACGTCACCTACGTCACCTGGAAGTTGAACTGTTGTTTTGTCACCAAATAGTCTTACACCAAAACTGTCATCATCTGTTTTTACAACAACACCAGTTGGATTAGTTGTGGCTGGAATCCATCCTGTGTCTGTTAGTAATACTGTTTCACCAACCTCAAATGTATGTGGTTGTTGTTCAACATTAATGTTTCTTTCTTTTGATACGTAGTTAAAACGTGAGAATATTTGTATTGCAAATTCGTTTGTTAACCCGCCGGGCAATACATCTGGTAATGGAAATATAAATGGTTTGCCTTCTTTGACAGCAAACAATATACCATTATCTTTATCTATTGAGCTTTCACCAAACTGTGTAGGATCTACAGCAGCATTCATTTGGTCTTCGTCCATTAACACACATACAACACGTGTTGGTCCTGTGTTAGTAATGGATATAATTTTTAATATTTTACCTGAAGAAGTAGTAGCAACATAATCGCCTACTCTTACATCTCTACCGTCATATTGCTTTGTAACGAAACCTGTGGTTCCGCTGTGTAACTGAGCTGTTACATCAATTTCTGCATTATAGGTATAAACGTAACCATTTTTAACATCTTTCGACGTTAACGTTGTTATCCTTATGGGCAGTAACTTCGGCGCATCGATAACAATTGCCATGTTACATTACCACATTCATCAACGCATGTCCACTTGCATCAGCACCAGTTGCCGCAGTATTTACACTGATAGTAAATGATGTTGTTAATGTAGCTGGCGTTGTTTTAACAATATACGTTGCTGTAGGGAATCTCATACGATATTCGTCTGTAGCCTGATCGTATCCCATGTATACAACACTTTTAACACTTCTTGCATAACCATGTGTAAATGTAATATCTGTTCCTGTTACAGAAGCTGTAACACCACTTGGTAAATTTTCTACTGTGCTTGGATCACCATTTGCATCAAAGTTAATTTTTGCACTCCAGCTTGAGCTGTTTGCATTTGCATTTCCGTCTAATCCAACTGTAACGCTTGTTGCGTCTTCTGTTAATGTAATACCTGTATCTGCTTTTACAGTTTTAAATTCTAATCTATCACTTGCAAACTGCTTGAATATTTTTGATCCACTTACATCTAAGTTAACAGCATCTGTTGCCACTGCTTGACTTGTTGAACCATTGTTTAACAAATATGTGTTGTTTGAACCTTGTGGAATATCGTCAGTAGTAAGTGACTCTAGCTTATGAATTAGGAGACTTAAATTCTTTTCAGCTGCGTCAATTCTTCTGTCGCTTTTTGTTCCAAAAAATACGTATTGGTTTGCTTGAACAGAGCTAAGATCAGCTACTGTTGTAAGTTGATTGTTTACTTCATCGTATACATAAATTGTATCGTATTCTAATTTAAAATCAGCGTCTGCGCCTGATTTTATATGTGTCACTCTTGTGTTTGGCATTAAATGTCTCCTAGTGTAATTATTTCTAATTCGTCCTGATCAACAATGCTTCCTGAAGCAAATACTACCTTGTTCTCTTGAACAGCGTAGTCACGTTGATGAACTTTAATTCTATTTACAAACACTTCTAAAAAGTGATTGTTTATTGTTATTAAATTGTTTTGTAGGTCTTGGAATTCGTATGCATTTACACCAGCTTGAACTGTTACACGTTTACTATGAACTAGTTTATTATCTGTTTCACCGGTAATTGTATCAATGTGTAATTCATCACCTTCCAATATCTCATAAAAGATACAAGTGTTATTTGCAGTAAATGAATATTCATCTGGACTTAATCTGCGTCCATTTCTATATACAATTGTAAAGTTTCCATTTAGTTGTAACTCTTGTCCGTTATTAACTTTATAAAACTTATACTCAACTGTTACATTATCTGGAACAACTATAAGATCACTTGTTTTTAATTCACCTGTAAAACCTGATGTTGCATTTGCTATAGCTGAATTAACTCCAATAACTAAACTCTTACCATCAACACTTTCGTCGATAGTAATCATATTACCTTCTGATAAACCTTTTAGTCTTATATCTCTATTAGCAACAGAATCTACAACGCTGTTTCCACCTGTGCTAACTGCACCGGTAACATATAATTTACCTGTGGCCTTATCAGCTGCCAAGTTATTTTCAAATACTTTTAAAGATTTGTTATAAACTAGAATCTCACCATCTTCTACCACATCGCTAAGAACGACTTCTGGTAATGGTAATGAACTAATACTTCCACTAAACGCTTTAATTGGCACTGTATACTCTCCTTGCTTTTATATATTTATACTAAATTAAAAGAACTGCTTTATCAAATTGACCATGTGTTGCTGAATCATATGTTGAATCACCAATAAAATCTCTGTCTATTTTGACTCTAAGCCAAACAAAATTTCCTTGGAAAGTTGTTCCTACTGTTCCACTTGTTTGTGTGGTATACTGGTAGTAATCTGTATTTGTATCTAACCCGATGTTAAACCAATCATCTTCGGTTGGTTCATCTACCAGTGTTGCTTGACAGAAAATTCTTCCTTTGAAATTCTTAAAATGAAAGCTCATAGTATGCAGTCCATCTGCATAACCATAATAGCCGTCCCCTTTAACCTTATCACCGGTATAAGTAAGCTCTGCTTTATTTGTTAATACTATTTGTGTGTTAGCCATTATTTTGTCTCTCTAATTCAATATTATATATCTAAATATATACTTGTATTTATCTACTTTAGGAAATCTGGCGTGACTACAGTTTCCACATTAATGTTTAATACTGAGTTATATGACATTTTAAGTAGCATTATTGATGGTTCATTGTTGGTATATATTGTAGGATAAGAAAAATATCGTGAATGTGACCATAAATTTGAATGATCTCGTCCTTGTCCATTCCATCGTGAATCTATGCGTTTAAATAATTCGTCAATCATATTTAACACTTCTATAGGCTTAGCCCTATTAACAGATCCTCTACTACGCCATGTTTCAAATATTCTTACTTTATGATGATACTGATCATACCATGCTTTATCTCTATAGATAATTTCTCTATTAGTATCTTGTAAATAATCTAAATGTGTTTGATTATATGGCGTTTCTATTCCAGTAACTTCGTAATATTTTATGATATACTGTATTAATTCTTCGCTATTGGTGTATACACTAGCAATATTAGTAAACGCATTGTTGCCGTCAGTATCAGGTTGTATGCCTACAAATCTGTCTACTATCCTATATTGTTTAGCAAACTTTTTAGGTAGGTCTATTTTTTGATGAGTTGGATGTGCGCCAGTTCTAACAACATTATAATATTTTTTATAATATAGTTTTCTGACTGGTTGCCACTTTGGATGTTGACTATGCTGGCTGTTCATCTACCATAACCCGTTTGGCTGGCAGAATATTGACTGTGTCTTTTTTAGCATCATATGATATGTCAATTTCTTTGACGTTTGTATTTTCCATCATATATGATGCCAATGGTAATTTAACTGTTTCATTTATTAAACGTGCAAGTGGACGAGCACCCATAGTAGGACTATATCCTTTATCTTGCAACATGCTTAATAAGTTCTTATTCCAATGAATTTTAATGTGTCTGCCCTCAACATATCCTTCTAATTGTCTTAAGAATTTTATAACAATACGTTGCATATTTTCAGGCTGTAATGGATTAAATCTTATAACACCATCAAGTCTATTTCTAAACTCTGGTGCAAAGAAGTTATTAATAGCTTCTGTTACCGCACTATCGTTGTATGTTTCTTCGTTAAATCCGATGCTCTTAATTGCGGCATCTCTTGCTCCTAGATTACTTGTCATTATAATAATGGCATTTTTTGCACTGACTTTTTTACCTGTGCTTGATGTGATTACACCTTCATCTAATAAACTTAGCATAACACTCATAATATCAGGGTGTGCTTTTTCTACTTCGTCTAGTAGTAATACACAATTTGGATTATCTTCTAAGTGTGTAATTAATAGTCCATCGCCTGCTTTACCATCTCCGTGTCCTACATAACCTGGAGGTGAGCCGATAAGTTTTGATACACTATGACGTTCTTGGTATTCTGCCATATCATAACGAACCAGTTTCATGCCCATTGCTTGTGCTAAACGTGTAGCAAGTTCTGTTTTCCCAACACCTGTTGGCCCTGTAAACAAATAACTAGCAACAGGTTTATTAGGATCTTTCAATCCTGCTAAACTTACTGTAATTGCATTTGATACTTTTTCTATTGCTTGTGCCTGACCAAATACTGTATTTTCTAAAAATGATTTTACTTCTGTGTGTTTTTTAATTGATTGTTCTTCTACTGCTGTGCCTAAATGTTCTTTTGGTATTCCTGTTAATCTACCTACTTCGCTGCGTATTTCTTCTATACCAATAGTTGTTACACGTTCTTCTTCTGGTAGGATTCTGTTAAATGCACATGCTCTATCAATAATATCAAACGCTTTATCAGGGAGCTTCTTGTTAAAGATATACTGTGCTGATAACTCTACGGCTAAATCTGCTGATGCAATATCAATATCTACTTCATGGAATGCTTCGTAATGATCTAATGTATTACGCACTACTTCTTTTGCTTCTTGAACTGTTGGTTCAATTACATTTAACTTTGTAAATCTACGTGCTAATGCACTTTCTTTTTCAAATACTTTTCTATATTCTTCATCTGTAGTCGCACCAATAACTTTTAGTTTACCATTGCTAAGTGCTGGCTTTAACATATTACCTGCATCCATACTTCCACTTGTGCTACCTGCACCAATTACTGTGTGTATTTCATCAATGAATAAAACAATGTTATCTAGCTTTTGCAATGCTTCACTTAATTGTTTCATACGTTCTTCAAAATCACCTCTGTATTTTGTGCCTGCAATTAGTTTGGTCATATCAAGTTCCCAAACTGTAGTTCCTTTAATAATTTCAGGAACATGTCCTTCTACAATAAGTTTTGCTAGTCCTTGAACAATGGCTGTTTTACCAACACCACTTGGTCCTACTAAAATAGCATTTGATTTTTTCTTACGTGCAATTGTTTGCACAAGATCTTTTAATTCTTCTCTACGACCAATTACATCTTCAAAATCTGCATGCTTCTCACATAAGTTATTACAAAATTGTTGTAACACTTCGATATGTGTTTGTGGTCCCATTTGATTTTTTCTATGATGCTGACGATATGCTTCTTCGTATGCTTGTTGTTGATCGTAACTACTTTTAAAGTTTTCTGCATAACTTTCTTGCATCCATGCTAATACTTTTGATTTTGTTAATCCTAGGCTTTGAGAGAAAAAACAACTTGTGCTTTTATCTTCACCTAGTATACTTAATACTAAGTCTAACTGATCAATAGCTTTCTTACCTTGAAATAATGCTTGTGTCAACGCACGATTAAAAACACGCTCTAACATTTGTGTCTTTTTAGGCTCTGGTTCTACATCTTTTGCACCTGTAATCTCATCACAACTATGTTGTAGGTAATGTATAAGTGCAACTTGAATGCCTTCAAAATCTGCATTAATATCAAAGCACATGCTTCTAACTTCTTCATCATCTAAAATAACGGCTGTAAGATGCTCAATGGTTACGTATTCATGCTTGAAACGTTTTGCTAAATCAATTGCAGTAATAATAATTTTTTCAATATCAGTCATCTTTTAACCTTTTTATAAAATCGTTAATATTATCATCAGTGAGAGTTGGTAGTTCAACATTTAAATGTATTTTCAAATTTCCACGCTTTCTTTTGTTTTTATCATATAATCCATGATTTGGTAATGTTAGGATTGTTCCAGTTTGTATTTCTTTAGGTAATTCTACTTCAATAAACTCTTCTGTTGGTCCTTCAATTAACATTGGTGTTCTTTTTAATGCATTTATTACTGATATCTTTTTATACATTATAAGCGAAGAACCTTGTCTTGTAAAGACCGAATGTGCTTTATCTTTAATATTTATTATGTATTTCTTTTTATCTTTAACTACTTGTATTTTATCTCCTGAAACTGCTCCAGGTCTTATTTTAACTTGCATGTATATTTCTTCATTGCCATCATCAATTGCAACAAGATCATCAATTCCTAAAATTTGTTGTTTTAAACTAAGAGTTAAATTTAACAATTGTGTGCTAGTTGATGGTAGTATGGGAACATACTTGTTTGTCTTAATAGTTTCGTATGCATCTGCTATTGCTAACCAGTCTGTAACTTTACCACCTTTATCTGGGTGATGTAGCATAGAAAGATTTTTATATGCTTGCTTAACTTCTTTGAGATTTGAATCTGGCTGGATGCCTAGGACATCCCAAGGATTACTCTGCTTCTTCTTCATTGTTATACTTTTCGTAAGCGGCAATTATTGATTTTTGCTGTTTTACCAACTTAATAATATCTGCCATATTCAACGAAAGATTTTTATATCCTTCGTCAGTTATTGCGTAAAGTACCACATCTATATCTTCATTGTTTAAATCCTGGAATACTTGTTCTTGATTCTCAGGTGTTACAACTGTCCATTCAATAGGTCTTGTAGTAAATTCATCTACATCAGGGACCACTAGTGGAGGTCTTTCTACTGGAGAAGTATTAATGTCTATTATGTTAGGTATGCTTGAGCAACTAGTCAGTGTTAGTATTAGTGCCGAGGCAATCAATAAATTCTGCATTTTCTTTTTCTCCTGTTTTGGCCTCCTGGCCACTTAGTAATTCTATACATCTAAAAACTTCGTCATTTCCTTTTTGGATTTTTTCTTCTACATAATCTGGTTGCTGAATTGTTAGCTCACCAAAATCACGTGATGTTCCATCTTCACTTTGTGTAAATAATTGTTCTATTTTTTTAACATTTAATCTACTTAGTGCAAATTCTTGATTTAGTTCTTGTATTGTTTTTGTCATTAGTTTTATATCTGCTTGCAAACTTGCTGTTGTTTCTTTTTGTATGCTTAAACTTGTTTCAAGTTTGGCTTGGTTAGCGGCTGCAACTGCTAGTGCTTTTTGTGTATCTTTATAATACCAATAAGCAACACCGGCAAACATTGCAAACGCTGTAAACATTATAATATAAACTTTGAGTTTTGTAAACATCTTTTTTACCTGAATTAATACTTCCTTAGGAAGTCAATTCTTTCTTTTATTTGTTTAGCTTCTGGATTATGTTTTAGCACATAATCATAACTATTAACAATAACGTTGGCAGTAAAGTTTCCTTCGTTCCAATCTCTTGGACTCTTATCTTCGTAACTAGTAAATTGTGGATTTGTAAGTTCTGTGTTTGCACGTTGAACATCTTTAACGATTGCATCTATACATTCAAATGCTTTGCTATCTCTATCTATTTCGACAAATACAGAATAATGTCCGTCTTCATTTGGACCTGTGCTAACATCTATATCAATTACGTCATGTCCAGTTTCTAAAAATTGACTTAGTTCTTGTGCTGGTTCTAAATCCATAACAACAAATGCAATTACAATTACATTCTCATCTTCGCCTAATTTTGACTTATACTGATCAACGCTGAATATTGGATTTACTAATCCTGCTAAATCATTATGCTTAATGTTTTCGCTGATATTAGATTTGTGCTGTTGCATCATCATCTCCTGCTCCATCGTCCATAGCTGCATTCACCGATTCACCATCTAGTGTATCATTAGCTATACTTAAATCTGCTGTTGCTAACTCTTGCATAAACTTACGTTGAATTTCTAATGTTACTAACCAAATTGGTTCTTCAATTTTATGAGCTCTATGTTGCCCGGGTCTTTTTCCATCTGAACCATCTCTTGGTTCACTGTCAGTAGGGTCTTTGAGTTTAGCCGCTGTAATTAAAGTATCTTTTGCGTAATATACTTTACAGTCATGTTTTAGCAAACGCTTTGCACCTTCTGGGTCTGGCATTTTATCATATGGATACATTAATGTAACTGTTACCCAATATTTTTCAATGTGTGGTCCCTCAACAATTTCGCCGTCAAGCCAATTTGCATATGTATAAATGTTTTGATTATCTAAAACACGCTCAAAGTCAATAAGTGTATCTAACGCACTTTGACGATTAATGTTGTTTTTAAGTGTATCTATAATGTAATTTTGATCCATAATTTTATCTTCCTTATATGTTTATTTATCTAGACTTTAAACACAATGTTAACTTATGCGTTTCTTTGTTAAATACTTATGAGCAGGCAAGTTAGGCCAATGTAAAAACCTTATAATAGGAGTTAAGATGGCAAAAAGAGCTCGAAAAACAAAAAAACAACAACATCAAAGTTATTCAAATGATGTTATTTCAGTAAGTGCTTACAGACGTAGGCAGAAACACGTGCAAATTATCCCAAAAAACCTACTTCAAGAGGACTATCTTGAAATGCTAGATGATGTCAGCAAGCATATTGTGTTTGCTATGGGACCAGCAGGAACAGGTAAAACAATGCTTGGCGTATTAGCTGCCATAGACGCAATGAATAATAGACAATGCGATAAAATTGTTATTACTAGACCAGCTGTATCAGTTGATGAACAACACGGTTTTCTACCCGGCACACTTGTTGAAAAGATGGCACCATGGACAAGACCTATATTCGACGTAATGGAAGAGTATTGGGGTCCAAAAGAAATCGAAAACATGATAGAAGAAAATGTTATCGAAATCGCACCGTTAGCCTACATGCGTGGTAGAACATTTAAAAACGCTTGGATCGTTGCAGACGAAATGCAAAACGCTACACCAAGTCAGATGAAAATGTTGTTAACCCGTATTGGCAACAATTCAAAGATAGTAGTTACAGGAGACCTCAACCAGCATGACCGTGGTTTTGAACATAACGGTCTGAAAGATTTTGTAGGACTGCTTAAAACCCGCAACAATAAAATGATTAGTGTAGTTGAATTCACTAAAGATGAGGTTGAAAGACACCCGGCGGTAAGTGCAGTTCTAGACATTTACGGTGACGATAATATTAAGTAACATTTAACAGAGTTAAAAATAAAGCCCTAACTTGCCAGCTGTTAAATATTATCGTTATCTAAAATATGTGTAGTAATAGCATTCCAATCCATTAACCTAGTCATTGTAGGATCAAGGCTTGAACTTTCATTATGTTCATGTGCAATCAATATAGGTCGTAATCCAAACCGAGATCCACACCTGGCATTACTTGGTTTGTCTTCAATCCACCAAAGTCCACTATCTTTATACTTTGCTAGTGCATCATCTTTGTCTGCACCAGTATCTAAACAAACTAACTCTTTAAATGTTCCTTTACCAAAAACATTTTCTAAGTTATATGCTCGTAAACGTTGTGCTTTTTGATCTAAACTTAAACTAGTAATACAATGAAAACGATATCCATGCTCGTATAATTTAGCAACACCACTTCGTGCATCACGAAATGCTTTTAAATAACCCATCCATGCACTTTCATTGAATATTTTAATAAGTGTCTTACCTTCTGGTTTAGTTAATCCGTATTGCTGTGCAATGTCATACATACCTGACGCTACTACCTTACGTCCATGCGACTCCATCCATTGGTGAAATGCTGCCTCCCAATTAAGTAACACTCCATCGCAATCTGTAAGTATAATTTTGTAGTTTTTCATATCTTCTCTTTCATTTAACATACACATATTATAGCAAGAACTCTTGGTTTTGTCAACCTTTTTCTACTCGTGTTCGCCACCTGGAGCTCTTGAATTAATACGATTATCTCTTACAAAAAACTGTGGTTTACGTTTTGCTGTTTCAAATGTGGCAACTGTTACTGCAATGGCTCCTAGTAATACTACATGTATCATCATAGAAACTACTCCAGCCCACATACTACCTACAATAAATGCAAATGTAATACACCACATCCATGCTAATACTTGCATAATCATATGCCTAGTGCTGAAGTCTGGAATATTACTTAATGGATTTCTTTTATCATCCATTACTGCATTCCAACATTCATATACCCATTCTCTCATATCTTTTACCTTTTCAAATGTTACTTTAATAGGATAGTAAGCATCTGCACTATCTCTATAATCTATTGCATCATATAAATCATAAAATTTTCTTGTAACTTTATGGTCTTTAAAGTATGCTGTTACTTTATACATTACTTGCCTTCGCCAAACTTATCAGTTTTTATTGCGCCAATCTTTTTATTTTTCTTGCGTTTTCCCCATTGCCCAATCTGTATATCTTCTGATCTAGCACCCGGTTCACATATGGTGATTTTACCACCCTTTTGTTTCCACTCCTTTATTGCTTGTTCTAAAATTTCTTCTTCAGTTCTTTCTATCTGCATCTTGTTCCTTTCTAAATTTTCTTCGTAACCACCAACGGTAACGAGAAACATATTCAGCAAAACTTATAGTTCGTTGTCCCCAACTTACCCTTTCGTCATTTGCCTGCATATGCCATTCCATTACTTTATATCGAAATAAGTTTTTGAGATTTTTCATACTGTTATCCTAGTTAATTTACTAAAACTCAGCGCCTCATTCTAGCAATCTCCACTGCTTCTTCTTTATTATCAGCAAATACTGGAACCATATTACTTTTATGCATTGTAGCAATACCTAGTAATTTACGTTCACCTGTGTATTTCATACTTTCTTTACGAGGAGCTGATCCGCCAACGTTGTTGCTCAAACTTGGATAGTCTGGAGTTTCACGTAGCTTGGGTGGTTCATATGCTTTACCAACATATTCTCTTTTTGGTGCTGTATATGTTCCATTGATGTAATCAACAAAGTCTTCAAATTTTTCAAACTGTGCTGAATGAATATGTCGTCTGCGACAATCTTTATTATGCTTACGCCATTGTATCTTTAGCTTTTCTTGTTTTTCAACAGTCATGTGTTTTTTCTTTTTCTTACGACTGTATTGAGTTGTGGTCATGTAAGGACCAACTAAGTGCATAGTCATATAATACTCCTAACGCTTTATATACTCTACTAGTATAACGCAGGTTGTATTATTTGTCAATACTTATTTCGTTTAATCCGTGTTCTCTATCTAGATATTTGTATTCTACTTTAGTTGGTTCCCACACTTGAATGTGTTCTAACACTTTATGTGGGTCAAAAGGACCACAAGTGTAAACATCTAATTGTATTAGGGCTGGGTTCGAGTCGGTCCATACATGGCAAGCAAAATGTGATGTTTCAATAATAACAACACAAGTTGGCCCGTTGTTTCCTGGCATATAATCTATATTAGCTGATATAGGACCGGCTAATATTTTCATATCTATCTTTTCTACTAGTTGTGCCATCCATAGCTGTAATTCAAGCTCACTTGGTGGTTTCTTTGCTTCTATTCTTAATATAATATGCTTATGCACTAGTTCCATGCTTTACTCCTCGTATTAAGTGTATTTAGTCATAATTTTATCATAAATACGTGTAACAGGCCATAATGTGACCTGTTATAAAAAGGAGAACAACTATGTTTAACTATTTAAAGAATAAAGTCACAGGACTTTTCAAAGAACGCACTACATGGGATGGCATGATGCTAGTCGCCGCTGGTGTCGTTTTTCTAATGTTCACACCATTAGCAAAAATTGCCGCTTGGGTGGCTATTGTTTGGGGTGCATGGACAATCTGGAAAAGAGAAGAGGATTAAAAATTGGCACATAGAAACTACGACAAATGTCTAGAAACTATTTTACACCATGAGGGTGGTTATGTAAACCATCCAAAAGACCCAGGAGGCGAGACTAACTTAGGAGTAACTAAGCGAGTTTATGAAGAATGGGGCGGAACAAAGAGTATGCGTGATCTAACCGTCAAAGACGTTGCTCCAATATATAAGAAAAATTATTGGGACAGAGTCAAAGGTGACGATTTACCTGACGGATTAGATTTATGCGTATTCGACTTTGGTGTTAACGCAGGCACTGGCCGAACTGCAAAATATTTGCAGAAAATGGTTGGAACCACAGTAGACGGAGGCATAGGCCCTAATACAATAAGATGCGTTAATGAATATGTAGACAAAGTCGGATTAGATAATGCAATCAAAAATTTCCAAGAAGCAAGACAAGGTTATTACGAAAGATTAAAAACTTTTGAAACTTTTGGACGTGGTTGGACTCGTCGAGTCGATGAAACAACTGAACTAGCATTACAAATGATTTAAAGTAAAAGGGCAGTTTTTACACTGCCCTTTTATTGGTGCGTCTACCCGGACTCGAACCGGGACGCCATAAGCAACAGATTTTAAGTCTGTCGTGTCTACCTATTCCACCATAGACGCTATTGTTACTATTTTAATTTAAATGATTTTAGTTTTAATGATTTTGCCGTCTTGGCGTGTAACTTCAATAACTTCATTATCTCGTTCTGTAGTCATTGAATAAGACATGAAGTTTCTTCCTTCGTTATCAATATGATGAGGTTGGTCTTCAAGTGGAAATCCTATACCCAGTGAATATCTCAACCATACTGTATCACTTGTATCAATTTCAATTGTTTCATCAAACAACCCTACATTTTTATTGTAACCAGTTACATATCCCAAACGTGCTGCTGCCATTGCCACACATGCTGTTGAGATACCAATTGATGTATAAGTATTTTCAACGCTTCTACTCCACTCACCTGGATCTTTAGGATTACCTGGAGTTTTATCAGCATCTTCTACATCATATTCACTTGCAATAAAATGATCGTTATCTACATTATCTTGATAATAATTACGCATTGTTTTTGGTTGTTTTGCTACCCAACAAAATATAAGATTAGCTCTTGATTGGGAATTTGGCCAAACTTCAAACTTTTCTCCATCTAATACACCAGTTGTAAATCCATAACTATCTTCATACAGTTCTTCAACTAGTCCTCTATCAGTAATAGCATATACATCAAAATATGCTTCATCTTGTTTAGCTGGCGAGTTCTTGGCTACTTCTGCCAATAACTCAATGTGTTCACGTGGGATTGATTTTGAAAGATCCCAATTTCTTTGACAACGTCTGATTACTTGTGACGTTCGTTTAATATCGTTAATAATGTCTGACATGATACCTCTGCTTGCTATTTTATACTATACGTATTTAGCGTAGCTTGTGTCATAATTCCTGTTACCCAGTTTTCAGCAGCGTCTTCTACAAAGTGTATACTTTTATCTGCATAGTTAATAGTTCCCATTTGTTTCTGACCGTCAAAAAAATCAACTTCAAATTGATCGTTTCGTTTCATTACTCGGGCAGTTTTATTTCCTACTTGATATTCTAAGTAAAGTTCTTGTTTCATTGTGATGTCTCCATATTTCTTACTTGTATATTCACCGGATTTTTTGCGGTAATTAAATACAGTTTTTGCATGATTGCATCAACATTTGACTCTGTCAAATAGCCTCTAACACAATCACCGTCTTCAGTGATGCCAGGTAATTCAATAAGTTCTTCACCTGAAAACACTCCTATTTCATATAAACCCATTTGCCCACCATATGACATCTCGTTTTGAATAACACTTAGCTCATATGGACCAAACTGAATTAATGCTTGTATACCTTTAGGAGTTGTTGTTTTTTTAAATTTTATATCTTTAAACCTCATAGCTTCTTACCTCGTTATGCAGTGAAAACAGTTTAGCAAAAGATGTAGCACATGTCAAGTCTGAATCTTCACTTTCTCGAAAAATAAATTGAATGGTGTTTAGCTCATCATCAAAATAGTCATTGTTAAAGTCTTGCCAGTGTGCTACGATATTCATATCGTCTAGCCACTTGACTGCTTCTTTTTTATCTTTATGCCTGACTATTACTCTGTGCCAAACTTCACTTAAATATTTTTTCGAGCTCATCTTTTGACATTCTCTCATCTACGTCTCTTGTCATGCCAAATGAACTATATCTATTATGCAATTCAACATCCTCTATGACCTCTATACGGTTAAGAATATTATCATATGCAGATTGCATTTCCGTGCTCTTTGTCTTTTGCTTTTCTTTGCGAATAATATCAACAATTTGTCTACTTGTAATCATAAGTTGCTCCTGTTTATTTAATTAATACTATACCACTTTTCTAGGTAGTTGTCAATACTTAATTTAATAAAATATGCATTAACAACTATTATAATTATTTCACCCCAATAATCATAAACCTGTTGTATAATTGTGTATCTAATTCACCACTAAAGTATACCTCACTGAATTTATATTTTGCTAGTGCTTCATTGATACCATTAACACAATTAACATGTTGTTCATTTCCAAAATAATCGTTTGTTTGCAATACTACAAACTGTCCATCTGGTAAATTATAAAACCAATCTTCGTTCATATGCTCACAACTTGTGTTTACTACTACTGTTGGTTTTATTGGAATATTTTCTAATCTATCATCTGGAGGCAAAGTTATCTTGCCTTCGTTATCGTATGTAATGCTGTTAACATCTTGAGCAAATGCTTTAAACTGCCAATTGTTTAACTTGCTTTGTCTTAGATTAAAACCATCTGCTAGTTCAACTGTATTAGGATCTATATCAATACTGTATAGCTTTGATGGACTAAAAAACTTAAAGAAGAAATGTGCAATAGTGGCATACCATCCACCATACAATACTACTGTTCCCAATTGGTTACCTTCAACTACATTACGTAGTTCTTCCATTAACCATAGTTTACTTTTGATCTGACCTCTACTAAAGTGATCATTCAAATCTAAATTAACTAAATGTTGGTGATTTTCAAGCCATCGATATATATCAATTAAGAATCCATCGTCTACATATCTATGTATAAAACGTAGTAATTGCTTTTCTGTTGGCTCGTAGTCAGGAAGGTAATGGGAAAGTAAAAGATTTGTATTAGCTTTACTGGTAGTCTTGGTTCCCTCTTTTATTAGATCTAACATCATGTTTCTGATAGACCAAATATGTCCTTGATGAATTGCTTTATGAATTTGTTTAAATTTGTCAGCATGAACATGATCAATACGTGTTAGGTATTCATCAATTCCATTCATCCAGTGGTGTTTCTCTAACTGTGACATGCTTTTATTATACTACTTATAAAGCATTTGTCAAGTTTTATTTTTGATGTGCAATTGAAGTATGTCTTATTTGACCAAATGGAATAGCATTTCCATCTTTATCTAAAATTACTTCTCCATCAACTGATCCGCCAATAACACTTTTTCCATTTTTACCTACATACATAGATGGTTTAATTTCAACTCCATCTATATAACGTTTCCAGTTTACAGACTTAGGTTTAGTTGTTGCTGCTTTAAATCCCATAATTACTTACCCTGTCCTTTATACTTCTTATATGAACGTTTTTTACTTTTGTTCATTGAGCTAAATTTTGTTCTAGAGTGAGTGTTTCCTATGCTTGTTTTCTTTGGTTGTGTTTCGTGTGCTATAAAATTTTTATATAATTTCATAACCCTCCTTGGTTAAATAGTTTTTTAGATCTATTTATCTAAGTTGGCATAGGTGGAAGGAATCGAACCCTCGTCTTCGGTTTTGGAGACCGCTATGTTACCATTAGCACCACACCCATTAACAACTTGCAATCATACTAACACTGATATGTAATGAATGTCAACCTATTTATTAATAGTATTTGAATCTTGTTGTTGACCTGCTGATGTCCTATCAAGCTCTTTGGTTCTGCACTTGCCACAATACTTTGCACACATGTTAGGAGGGTTATCACTTTCCCAACCTTTTGGATGCACAACCTCTGTATAAAATGGATGTGATTGTATTTTTTCTAAACTATGGTGATGTAAACTATTCCAGTTAGGATCTTTTTCATATAGTTCCATGAACTCTGGAGTTTTAAGTAATTCATGCGACATATATGGATATGCATCAATAACAAATATACAACATGGCCATACTTTGCCATCTATATTAATTTCCCATTGTCTTTCAGACTTTGCTCCAGGTTGGTCAGCTTCGCCCCATGACATACATTTTATATCATGTTGCATATCTATCTACCAGTTGTTTTGCTTGATCCCAATATTCATTAGTTAATCCATCTTTACCTGTATTACTTGGCGTCAGTTTGTAAAGAACTTTACAATTAAGTTCTTCTCTTCCAATTCTCGCAACCTCTGGAACTTGATGTAGATTCCAACTAAACAATATAAAATGCCATTCACCTTTTCCTTTATTTTTAAACCATGCAGACATATTATCCCATGCTTTTTTAAAGTTTGCTCCTCGTCGATACTTATCATTTGTTACGTGATCTAATCCATCAATTCCCCAATAAATTTTAATATTAGGGTTACTTGCCCATTTTGTATACCAACTTGGGCTACGCAATGCACCATTTGTATTAATCATAATTGTATAATTTGATTTTAAAATACGTTCTAATATTCTATCTATATCTGGATGCATCATAGGATCACCTAGTTCACCACATAGTTGTATATGAGAAACTGGCATTGTATCAATCTGATTCATAATCATACAAAATGTCTCATACGACATATGCTCTTGCACTAGTTCTTTTGATAGATTATTATCTTCATCATTGCGTTGACATCCAGCACAGAATAACTGGCAATATGTAGTTATTGAAATGTCATATGCATTATATCTCATAGTGTTATTTAATCAAATGTTGTTACTTCGTGTGCAGTTGCTATTGGTCTTGTTTCAAGTGCTTTAACGCTACATGACATTGCACAACGATTTACTTTATCTTTGCTACCGCAACCTACTGGATTATTCCAAGACTCGATTAGGTCATTTGTATATAACTCTGAATCTAATATTTCTTCTACTGTGTGTTTAGTAAGCAAATTAAAATCTTCACCATATACTCCAAATATTCTTTGTTTAAATTCATTATATAATTTTGGACCCATGTATCTGACATTACCAAAATAACAACATGGCCAAAGCCTGCCATCATATGAAACATGATACATATCTTCTTCGTGATTCATACACTTTATTTTATATCCATTGTATACACTTGCGTCAGATCCCATAATAGACGTTACTGGGTGTTTTTGTATTTCTTTTACTCGTTTTAATCCTTCTTCGCTTACTCCACTTCTATCATTGCGTGTTTTAAACTGTTTAAATCCTAACTGTTTACTCATATTACGTGCTTCTTCAACTTGATGTTTGTTCCATGGAAATATAAGATATTGCCACTGTGCATTTCCACCTGATTGTATAAAGTGTGATGCATTTTTTATAATAGTTTCAAAATCTGTTTGTTGCCTGTATATACTATGTGTATCGGTTAACCCATCTATGCCAAATAATACTTTATGTTTTCTAAACTTAGATAGTTTAACTGCTAAGTCTTTCCAGTAATCAGTAGAACGTAAACTTCCGTTTGTGTGTATTTCCATCTCAAGTTCAGGATTCGTTTTATACATTGCATCTATAATATCCATAAATTGCGGATGCATTAACGGTTCGTCTATGGTTCCACAAAATTGTATTTCTTCTACTGTAGACATTCGTGGACTACTAATCAGTTTGTATATTGTATCAACTGATATCATTTCTTTTTTTGGGATATCTGGATGCACTGTATTATATGTGTTTGGATCAACACGTTGACAACCTAAACATAATGCGTTACACATACTACTAAGTTCTAGTTGTAAAATTACAGGATTCTTTGAGTATATCATGCTAGTATTTATAGTCACAAAAAAAGGCCGCACTAGGCGACCTTTTTCCATACTATTTTGGGTGATAAGGTATAGCTACCTCATAGTGGCTTTACGCCGCTAATGCCATCTCTGGCGCATAATTATCGTTTGCAATTATGAATTTTGAGCAATAACGCACTCAACCGGTTAACTCCACTTCACTTCTCACACCCGTCGATCCTATTTCAGCCCCATCATAAGCACACTAACTGTGCAATGTGTTTATGGTGGAGCTGCTCGGTACTGCCCCGAGGTCCAGTATGTGTCCACGTTGCTTCAACGTTAACAATATTATTTATACACGAAAATGTATAAAAGTCAACCTATGTTTAAAAGAAAAAGTAAATATTTAGACAAATCATTAGACCTGTTAGTGCTAGGCCAAAAATACTACTTTTAGTTAATATTATGGTATTAGGATGTTGCATGTTGCCTCTCAATCTAAATCGCATGACCAATGTTCTCCATTATATTCGGCACGTAAAGCACCTAATGGATAATCATTGTGTTCAAATAGTATATAAGGTGAACTTTGAACAGGACAAATCTTCTGTGTTACAACATTAACTTCGTCTAGTGAGATCCAACGTTCGCCTGGTACTGATGAATTAAAAATACGTATCATTATGACAATCCTTGTTCTTTTGCCGCTGCTAAAATAATAGGAGTAAAGTTTGCTTCAACTTCATCTTCTACTTGACTCCAACGAATGTTACTAATTTCATGTCCGTAACCTGGAATAGGAACTTCACCAAACATGTTACGGTATTCAGTTCGTCTATTACACAATCCATTGTTAAATAAATCGTATATAACGTTTTGTGCTTTACGGAATTTTTCTAATTGTTTGTTAGTGCTACGTGGGTTTTCAACACTACCTTGTAGTGGAAGCATGTCACATAGTTGATCTGCTAGATGCTTAAATCCAGGATTAACACCCCATTCACTTTTAAACATTTCTTCTTGATATCCTACAAACATATTAGTTCCTTTTTTTATTAACTATACTTATAGTATATAGTAAGATGTCTTGGTTGTCAACCTTTTTTCTTTAGAAATTACCATTTTTTTGAAGAAAAATGACCAGGATCCAAAGGTAAAATTTTACCATTAGGCAATGCTGAACCAGGATAACGATAGTGTGGATTAGCTTTTACGAATGCCCATAATCGATCTTCTTCTGCAAATCGTATTTTATTTTTCTCTGTTACAATACATGTAGCAATATTGCTCCATGTTTTTGTTTCATTGAGACCGTTGTAATTATGTTTTACTTGACAATCTCTTATAATAGTATTATCTGCTTTTGCAATACCTGTAGCTGATATGTATATAGAACCAGCTAAGGCAATCATTACTATATCTTTGATAGACATATTAGTTCCTTTTGTTAACTATGTTTAGCATACTGTAAGATATCTTGCTTGTCAACCTTTTTATAAATAGTAACATGGAACAAAAAAGCAGATGGCAAAGATTTAAAGATTGGTGGACAATAGATCATGTAGTTGATCTTATTGTTGACGCATTGCTTTTAGTATGGGAAGTAATTTCAAGTCCTATTCTTATTGTTGTTAGAGTTATTAGACATTTAATAGGTGATTGGTTTACTGGTGGAATAAAACGATTAATAAAAGGCATTGCTCGTTGGTTTGCTCGTAAAAGAGAATATCGTAAAGAACATGGACACGGAATATTTAGAACTTATTGGTTACTTATTCTTACAAGTCCTATAACTCTTTTTATATTGTTTTGTCTGATAGCAATTATTACAGGTGTAGCTGGAGACCTTTCTGAAATGTTGGAATTGCTTATACGAGGTTGTGATTCTCTTAAACCTGGTATGGAACAGTATTGGTGTAATATATCATAAAAGGGAGCCTAAGCTCCCTTTTAATTTTAGATAAGTTGAAAATTATTAATATACTTGTGTTGTGCTGTTATATTCGAACTGGTCAGCGTAACCATTTGTGGATCTTCTATGATGAGAAAACTCATATTTATAGCCATCAGCATCGTAAAAAGTAATCCATGGAGTATTTTCATAATTTGAAATTACTTGTCCTTCAAACAATTGGTCAATGACCCCTTCTCTGGCACCGAATTGTGAACCGTCATAATCAATGTTCCATCTTGTATAATTTCCGTTACCTGGATCTTTTGTAAATCCTGATATATGATATCCATTTGGTGCATGAAGGCTAGTTGAGTATGCAGTATCATCTAATCCCCAAGTGTGATATGCACTGTTACCTGATAAGGTAAACACACTAGACGGTATTGTATCGCCTAATTCTAGTGTTGTGCTTGATGGAGCATGCACTACCTTAACAAGTGTTACATCCGTAGTCATACCAGTTGAAGTCCAATCAGGGTGGTCACTATCCATGTCAACATGGTCTGCTATATAAGATGATATATTAGTATTATAACTAGAGGCTGCAATACGTAAGTAACGGTCACGTGCTTGTGCTGGTGTTCCAGAGCTTGATGTTTGTGATGTATCATTAATTGTAATTTCAGCTGTCTGTGTTACATAATGATCTGCAACATCTGCCCATTCGTCTGCTATTGAAATTTTAACTGTGAATTTCTCATATCCAGTTTCAGTAGTTTGATCAGCTGTCATAGAAAGTGTTGTAGTAGTTCCACCATTTGTTACCACTGGTTGTCTTGCAATTGATTGTGTATCATCCATTAACCAGTCAATCCAAGCTGGATCACCTACTTGTTCATTTTCGTTGTTTTCTACTAAATGAACCCATAGATAAGTTCCGTTTGGTGCATTTGTTGTAGTAGTGATATTATAATTTTCACCTTCATTAACACTAGTTACTGCATTACCATTTGAGTCAGTAATAGCAACTGTATAATTATATTGTGATAAATCAATTGTGCTTGTATCATTTATTGTAACACTCTTACTTGAGTTACCGTTATCCAATGCTAGTTGTAAAGTTTCTGTTCCTTCTGTAGAAGAATCAGCTGTAATATTTAAAGTTACTGAATCTGTTGTTCCTGTTACAAAGTTTCCTGTAAGACTGGCACCATTGATGTCAGCACTAGTAACTCCAGTTATTGTATATGGCACACTAGTTCCAGCTGCTACGCCTGTTGTTGCCAAAGATATTATAACTGATCCACCTTCGTTGACTGCTGAGTAATTACATGATAATGTATAATTTACCATTACTGCATTTTTCTCTGCATATAAATCACCATCAACTGTTGGATGAAGTGTCCATGCTCCAACCTTAACTCCAGCATCTGCTATGAAAGGTCTTTGAGAGCCTACTATTGCTGTTTCAGATAATAACATATCTCCGTCGTTGTTTACTGTCATTCTCCAGTCGCCGATACGTAATCCTTTATCTACTCTAAATGCTTTTTGTGAACCCGATATAACATGCGTATTAGATACTTGCATATCACCGTTTCCTAATTCTACAATGCTCCAATCGCCTAAACGAATTCCTGCATCAGCCATGAATGCTTTTTGTGCCATTAAATCTTCTCCTAAATGCTAAAGTTATTTTTAACTTATCAGTATTTATTTTTCATTGGGTATGAATTAACCAATATTATTTCTTATATCTCTACAGGCTTTGCGTTTATTTTTTGCTTTTTATCGCCGTAATCTCTTACTGCTGCCTTAATGGCATCTTCTGCCAATACGCTACAGTGAATCTTAACTGGCGGTAATGCTAGTTCTTCAACGATTGTTGTATTTTTAATTTCTTGTGCTTCATCTAGTGTCATTCCTTTAAGCATAGTTGTTACCATACTTGAACTAGCAATTGCACTTCCACACCCATATGTTTTAAACTTTGCATCTTCAATAATGCCATCTTCTGTTACTTTTATTTGTAAACGCATTACATCTCCACACGCAGGTGCACCTACCATACCAGTTCCGATATTCTCTTCGTTGGGATCAAACTTACCTACATTTCTTGGATTGTTGTAATGGTCTAGCACTTTTTCGCTATATGCCATAATAATTTCCTATAAAATAGTTATAATTATACTACATGTTACATATTATGCAACCACTTGTATTTACCATAAATACTAACATGAAGTGTAAATGGCCATCTAACCATGTAAGCATAAGCTCTACAGGCAAATACAGACCCTGTTGTGCATGGGAAGAACAAGACAACCAAGTAGATATTGCAACTAATAGTATAGACGATTACTTAAACAGTGAATTCTATAATAACCTAATGACTGATATGAAGGCAGATAGGTTTGCTGTTGGTTGCACAGAGTGTATATTAGATGAACAAGCTGGAATTGAGGGGATGGTTTATAATGGAAATAGACGATACCCTGACCAAGAAGAATTTAATCTACATGACATGGAAATTAAGTTTGGTAATATATGTAATGCTGGTTGTATTATGTGTAGTGCATATAATAGTAGTCTACTAGATGCTGAAAACAAAGCAAATCCAAAATTAAAAGAGTTTAGATATTTTACTGATCCTGCTAATATAAGTTGGTTCGAAAATAACGAAAAATTTAAAGAGATTGTTCAATTTGCATCAAAGGCCAAACGTATTAGATTTACAGGTGGTGAACCAACAGTAAGAGGATTACTAGATGAATTTCTACATCAACTTGTAGAATTAAATCCTAATATCTATATTCAAATAACATCTAATGGTAGTAGCTTTAGTAAACGCTTACAGGAAACACTAAAAAAGTTTGTGCATGTTTCTATACATGTTAGTATAGATGCATATGGTAAGGCTAATGACTTTATTCGTTGGCCTCTTACATGGAATAAAATTGAACGTAATGTTGATAAAATGTTACAGTATAATAATGTATGGGTATATGTAGAAACTAGTTTACAGGCAGGTGGAATTGATAGTATACCTCAACTTATAGAATGGTGTAAAGTTCGTGATATAGAATGGTCGGTTAATAGTGTTTATAAGCCCGAACACTTACAACCATTTTTAGCACAACCACATATTATTGAAAAGGCAAGAAGTTTAAATAACAAGAAACTGAACAAGTTACTTGAATTTAATAGCACACAAGATGATTATAATGATTTGAGAGAGAAAATGATTAACTATTATGACACTCTTTCTGCTATTAGAAAAATAGATTGGAAAGAGTGCCTTGATGTCTAATTTACCATTTTTCAGATTTTAATTTATTTGTAGTTCTTAGACTGCGAACTGCATTTATGCATGTTCTTATTTGACTTGGTTTACCTTCTTTAATTGGATCATTCCATGTTTTTCGAGCTTCAATTTCTTTACCCAATTCTTGTCCCAATAGTTTTTCTATATAGTATAGATCTTGGTCACTTAGTTCTGTGAACTTGGTCATTGGACTTTCCTTCCACTTAAAAAGGTGCCTGAAGCACCTTTCTATTTAATAATTTACTCGTGGTCTTCGTGGCCATCCATGTCGCCACCTTCGTGCCATAAATCAGACTCTGTTAGCATTTGTCCGTCTAATCCGTTCCATGGTGAGTGCATATCATTGCCCCATTCTTGTGGCTCACAATCATATTCTACTATGTCATGTGGCACATATGCCCATGTCATATCAGTTGGATTTTGTGCTGATTGTTGTGCTTCCATTAATTCATGCATTAGGTCACGTGCATTTTTACGCTTATCTAGTTCTATGCCCCATGCTCTGCCTTCCATTTCCATCATGTCTTTAACATTCTTTTCCATTTCAGCTGCTTGACGTTGCATATCTTCCATCATTTGGATCATTGATTCTGTGTGATACATATTAGTTCTCCTTTGTGGTTTACTGGTAGATTATATCTACAAATGTATTTATTCAACCGACTTGTAAAATTGAATATTCATGCCATTTTTCATCCAACGATCTTCTGTGTTTGGAAGTTGACAACTAGCGTGAATTTGGCATGCATCAAACACCATAACATCACCTGTTACTTGTCTAAATATTGCTTCTTCACTAAATCCACTAAAGTTTCTTTTACTTATTAATGGATACTTTTCTTCTGTCCAGCCTGGGCTGTCATTTGTGCTTGGTAATGGATTACCATTTATATCTATAAAGCCTTCGTAATTTCTGGCTAATGTATAACTACTATCTGCTTGTTCAGTTAAATAATCTCTGTCAAACGTTGTTGCATATCCTATTCTACGTTGATCCATATAAGCTGTATAACAATCTGCTTCGTATGATAAGAACAATGGAAACACTACACTTTTCCAAGGTATAATATTATTTGTAACTGGTATGTGTTCATCATGTGAGTGTATTGTCCAATACTCATCATTTTTAACTTCTTCTTCGCTTATTAAATCTACGTGTGCATCATGTAATTGGTTTGTAATATAATAGTTACCGGTTTGTGAATTATCATCAAACTCGCCTATTGCCTCTGTAAATTTATCTGTTAACCAAGGATTATCTCTAAACAAACGTTGCATACTAACAACACTTTGTATATTACAACTTGTAGGTCTTGCTTTTACACGCTTTGCATTTTGAAACTGATAATCCATTAAAGTTTGTATTTCATCTTCTGAGAAAAACTTTTCTATGACATATGCAGGTTCAAATCTGTCTATAATATCTTGCCTATATTTTTTACAATTATCTATGTAACTCATTTTGTTTATGTCTTTCCGTCTTTGTGAATACTGTCACGTTGGGCATTGGTTGTCTTATCATGCATTTTGCTGCTCTTATTAATAAATGATTCCATAGCATATGATAAGAACATTTACATGTTTCATTCCATACTTTTTCAATTGCTGTTTCCCAATTAAGATTTTTTATATTTCTATGTGCTACTTTATTTAAATAAAAATGGGTATCTTGAATTGTCCAATTATATTGTCCAACCCATCCATATCCATCCGTAAGGACTACTGGTAGGTCATTTTTAGTTTCTAGATAATCTATCCATTGATCAAACATGAGTTTTACCACTTTATTTTTATCATCTTGACTATAGATATTTGCTAATTTTCGGTTGATCCAATGTTGGTCCCATTCTAGTTTTAAATCCCATCGCCATCTAATAAACGCATCATAATCATTTGTTTCTGGCATTTGTAAACATCTTAATCCACTAATATGCTGTCCTATTTTTGCTCTTGTAACATCTATATCTTCTAATGGTCCTTCGCAATTATTCTCATTATCCCAATATGAAAATTGTCGTTGTTGTGGATTTACATTAACCCAATCTCCTACTATCTTAAGCTGATCTTCTATAAGTAATCTTTTAAATTTAAAAACATCTTGAACTGGTTTTTCACAATGGCTCCATGTGTGTCCATATACATCAACAGTGTGTCCATTTTCCATTAAGTGTGTTATGATTGTATCAGGTCCAAAGTGATCATTATAATCTCTAGTTTCTCCTGCTATACAAAGTGCTATTCTCATTTTATTTCCTAGTTAACTACATATATATTTATACATTGCATAAATAGTAATATGGATACCGCTATAGTAGAACAAAGCATTACAACATACCTAACACCTGCATTAGCATTGCTTATATCAGGTGTAATTGCTCTATGGTTCAAAGAACTTGTAGGAGATTTAGTAGCTAGTATACGCTGGAAAATGAAACCTGGATTTGAGCCAGGTGATGTAGTATACTTAGATGGAGAACGTGCTACTATTATTAGTATAGGCTATTCAGAAACTACATTTGAAATTGACAATGGTCGTGGTAAAGTATGGCGTTATATTAAAAATACTAAAATACAAAACCATAGACTAGAACAAATTATAAGCCCACCTACTTCTAGCAAATAATTTCACCATCACTTTCACCATTACTCCATGTATCATCTAAAGATCTAATAACTGCCTTGCTGTAATTCTTTATTGCTGTATCTAGCTGTTCTTGTGATCCTACTAATTCTGCTTTTAATATATCATAACATGGTTTTGGGTTTTTAGCATATGCTAACATCATCATATGCTCAAGTCCATTGTAACGCCAGTTATAACCTATACGAGTATCTTTTCCGGAAATAAATCCATCATAACGTATTACATCCCAAAATATAAATCTAATATTTTCTGCATCAGATTCTAATACTTTAGTATTGTCTGTTTCTGCTATTTTATTGTTTTCTGCAATTACGGCATGCCCGTCAAACACGGTTCCTTGCCCTTGTGCTAAATTAAGAAATTGTTCATTCCAACAATCCCAACCTTCTATTACAGTTCCATCTTTTTGTCTATATTGAACTGTGTTATCTGTAACAATAATATTAACTCGTAAACCTTTACTTACTGTTTGTATAGATGCTGGAAAGTTAGTAAAGTCTTTATGTTTTCCTGCTTTAGCTGTTCGTAATGGATAGTCTGATATAGAGTTTGGCCAAACTCTATTAATTGTTTCTATTTCTAATCCAACATCTAATGATTGATTGATTATACCTAACAAAATAGGTGCTTCTTCTGTATTAACATGTAAAAATGCCATATTAAATCCAAACTCTGCATCTTTGGGATCTAGTTTTCCAGCAATAATTTCTTCAAACATATGCATAAATCTACTCATACCCATACCAAACTTTTTACCCATATGTTTTGGAACAAAGTGTTGTAATTTAAAATTTATCCAAGGATTGTATGAAAATAAAAGAATACGCTTAAAAAGTGTTTCTTTTTCATACTTCTTTACTATCTTATACTTTTGTTCTTGCGAAGTTGCTTCAGATAGTTTTGAAATTAACTGTGGTATTAGATTGACTTTACTCATAATAGTATTTAGCCAATTAAAACTACATATAATAAAAAACCGCTTCAAACAACTTGGGCACAGTAAATATCGGCTCCAACGAATGCTTGTAAGCGGTTTTGCAGGAATACTATAAGCATTCCATGTTTGTAATTATCTAAAATCTAGATCTACGTTCAAAAGTATCAGGTTTTGAGCTGGCCACTCGTTTGATATCTCCTCTGCATATTCCTATATCTTGTAAATCACGGTCTGTCATGTTATGTAACTGATTGTATGTTTTCATACAAACTGTTTCATCTGTTCTTAGGAAATTTTTAAATGCTCTAATAATCTTCATCTATATATCTCCCAGTCATTAATTTTTTTGCTTCTTTTGTGTAACCTTGTCTGTGTAATTCAGCGGCGGCTCTTGCTCTACCGGCTGATTCGCCCATTGCGATGCAACCAACCCAAAATGCAATTAATACATTACGGATTGCTACACATACTCCACATGTTAGGTCCCATGTTTTGTGTGTTAATGTAGTCATTATACCCATCCTCTTAAATTCTTGTTTGCAACTGCCTGCCATGGAGCAGACCCTTTTTGCAATTCTCTTTGACGTCTTTCAAGCTCAACTAAGTCACATGAACTAGCTAAGTATTTTTCTTCTTTTGTTAGTGTTGACAATCTTGCCATCTTAAGTAATCTTTTAATCATTTGCTGTAGTCACCTCTATATTGGTGTGGCCCTTTGCCATCGTGTGTTAACATATACTGGTATGCATACTGCCAGTCTTTTGTATATTCTGTTTTTGCATAGGTAAGCAGATCAGCCTCATATTTCACACGAGTTCTACGTGTGCCGTTGAAGAGCTCTGCCCATGCACCAAAAAAATTGGTCATTGGATTCTCCTTAATAAGTTATATATGGGATGTTTTTGGGAAAGCATCCGTTGTTTGCCAGTCTCTCCTGGCCGCTACCACGATACCTCATAATGTATCGCTTGTAAGGCATGGGTTATGCCCTGGTCTTTCCCAGAGTCAGTTAGCGTGGCACTAACTGCCGCTCTTTTTTTCTGAGCCGAGGTCGCTCTATACTACGTTGTATATGTAAATAATAACACAACGGTGTGTTATTTCTAATACACTTTTATTTATCAATGATAACCGTAAAACACCTACTTATTGTTTGCAAAGACGCTATGTTTAAAATGCATAGCTCTTTACGATTTAGTTGTGGTATTCTCATAGGTGCGATTAAACTGATTATTAACTTTTACAAAAGTTGCACAACGCATAAGATGTTTTAATCGTTTAGCACCAGCATAGGTGCAAGAACTTCTAACTCCACCTAATATAGTTTGTATTGTATTTGCAACTACTCCACGATAGGGCACTAATACTTCACGACCTTCACTTGCACGATAATCTTTTAATCCACCAAAGTGTTTTGTGTTAGCCGCATCTGAACTCATGCCATAAAATGCTATAAAATTTTGTTCTTCAAAATAAGGAATAAATGTTCCTTCGGGTGTTTTATATGCTCCGCCTGTGGCAATATGTTTTGTTACAATTTCCCCGCCGCCTTCATCATGGCCAGCAAGCATGCCACCAAGCATAACAAAATCTGCCCCTCCGGCAAAGGCTTTAGCGATATCTCCAGGGCAACTGCACCCACCATCAGCAATGACGTGACCACCAAGTCCGTGTGCTGCGTCGGCACATTCGATGACCGCCGATAACTGCGGATATCCCACACCAGTTTGTATCCTAGTAGTGCAAACAGACCCGGGACCAATACCCACTTTAACAATATCTGCTCCATTTAAAATTAACTCCTCTGTCATTTCTCCGGTAACTACATTACCTGCTATAATTACTGTATTTGGATATTGTTTTCTAAACTTTCTCACAAAATTACCAAATCTTTCACTGTATCCGTTAGCTACATCAATGCATACATACTTTAAACCTTTACTTGCTTGTTCATATACTTGAGAAAATTTATCAGCATCTTTGTCTGTAATGCCAATACTCATTGCTACATAATCTCTGCGTTCTTTACTATCTGTTCCAAAGTATGCCGCTAAATGTTCTACACTATAAGTTTTAACCAAACAAGTCATAATCTTTTGACTTGCTAATTCATCTGCCATTTCAAATGTTCCAACACCGTCCATGTTACTTGCCATAAGTGGAACGCCACGATAGTGTCGATTATTTTCATGTTTTGGTGATGCGGTATTACGAAATGTAAATCCACGTTCCAAGTCTACTTCTTTGCGTGAACCTAATGTGCTACGTTTAGGACGAATAAGCACGTCACTGTAATCTAATTTTTGATCTTCTTCAATTCTCATCTATTTGATCCTTTATAAACTTCTTATATTCCATCTCTGTTTTAATTTCAGTTCCTTGCTTATCGTTAGCAATAAGAAGTGCTAGTGCCTGTATATCATCAATTATTAATTGGCACTGTTTTTTATCGTATGTTTTATCTGCAGATTCTGAATACTGGTTTCGAAGCCTGTGTAGTATAATTGCTTTATCGTGCATTACTTTAATTTTATCTATTAGTGCTTCTACAGTATGTAACATCTACCTAACCTCCAGTTGTAACTTTTGTAGTGTTTGCTGAACACACAATGCTTGGACTTTACAATCTTCTAATGCATTGTGGGCCGCAAAATTAATTGCTTTACGTGGGTCTACTGGCATAATACCAAACAGCGTTCTGCTATCACGTATCTTCCAAAACGGCCAAGGTATATGATGTTTGTATTCTTTAAACATGCTCTCTAATATTACAATATCAAATGCAGGTCCTTGACACCAAATAGTATCAACACCCACACACCATTTGTTTAGTGCTTGTAATACTTCTAGAACAGGTGTTCTATTCTCATCACCAAGTGCTTCGTTACGCACACTTTCTTCTTGTTTGCCCCACCATTCTAATGTGCTATCTAATACTGTGCGACCTTTTTCTAATTGTTCGTCTACATTAAACCTATAATAAAAAGGCTGATATGGTTCTGATACAGCATTGGGATTAAACTTAACACCGCCAATAGTTAACACGGCACAATCGGGCGAAGTGCCTAATGTTTCCAAATCAATCATTGCATGTATTGTCATTTAGTTTCCTTTTCGCAAACACGTTTTCTTAAATCACTTGTGCTAAATCTATGATCACGTTTATTAAAATGTAATTCTATTCCACGTTTGCGACATACATCTTTTCCAGTAAATTCTTTTTCTCTATATTCTTCGCCTAAAAATCTTACATCAATTGCAAATAACTCTAGTATATCAATTAGGTCTTTTTCTGTTTGATATGGAACAATTTCATCAACTAAATGTAATGCATTAAGTTGTGCATAACGTTCTACCATTGTTTGTATTGGTTTATTTTTTGTGTCAGGTCTATCAATAGTAGGATCACTTTGCAATCCCACAATTAAATAATCACAGTTTGCTTTTGCTTCTCTCAGCATGCCGATATGTCCTGCATGTAATAAATCAAAGGTGCTACATGTGAACCCAACTGTTTTATTATTTTCCATGATCATATCTCTTTCCATCAAATACACATACAAAATATGCTCCTAGTGGTCCTGCTATAACTTTATGAAATATTCCATCTGGTATTAAAATTACGTCACCTTCAACAAAAATAATAGTTTCTTCGCCTAACTCCATTTTACCTGAACCTTCTACAAAGAAGTAAATTTCTTCTTGTCCACTATGGCTATGCCCATTTGTTGAACATGTTGGATTTAATCTTGTGGAACTAAGAACTAAATTGTTAAGAGTTTTATTATCCGTTACTGTATAACGTTCATCTTGTTTGGCTATTTCACCTTGTATATCATTAATGTTTACTTTCATGTCAGAATACCTCATTTGTTATATCTATTATAACATCAAAATTCTAAATTGTCAAGTGGTTTTGTTATACTGATTCTTCCATAACTACATCGAGTGGATAGCTATGTTTTCTTGCATCTGTAACTGTTTCTATGCATTTTTGTTCAGCTACTTCATAGCTATATGCACCAGCAACTGATCTGCCGTTTTCATGGACTTCTAATGTAATATCATGTGCTTCTTCAGATGTTTTGCCAAAGAATGTTGTTAATACCTGTATTACATATTCTACAGGTGTTACATTATCATTTAAAAATATCACAAAATATTTATTTGGTGATTTAAGTTTTGTTCGTTCTGCAACTTGTTCTTGTTCCTGTGCCATGTTTACCTTTATAGTATTTAATTACAGTGTAGGGGATACACCCCCTACACCTTTAACGTTAGTATTTATTTGATTTTAATTGAACGGGCTTTCTTTTCTTCTGGAACGATACGCTCTAATTCAATATAAAGCATTCCGTTTTCCATTTTAGCACCGTTTACAACTACATCATCAGATAATGTCCAAACACGTTTGAACTTACGCTGTGCAATACCTTTATGTAACCATTCAGTCATTGCTTCTTCAACTGTTGGTTCTATTTCTTCTGGATTGTATGCGATTGTTAGCTTTCCACCTTCTGCTGTAATATCTAAATCTTCTTTAGTAACTCCAGCAAGTGCAATTTCAATTTGAAATTTGTCACCTTCTTTGCGAATGTTATATGGTGGGTAGCCTGTGCTTGCTACGTTATTTTCTGCATATTGGAACATGTCAGAAATGATTCTGTCAAAGCCAACTGCATATGGTGTGATCTTATTTAGATCAAGTGTTGTTAGTGTTTTCATCTTTTATCTCCTTTTAAGCAAGATGTTAATTATGGGACCCTTTCGGCATCCCGCCTATTTGTATACTACATGTATACAAATTCTGTTTAGTATAGCCTTTTCTTATTTTCTGGATTATCTTTAGCTATACGTTTGCGATGTCTAGCACGAGCCTGAGCCTCGGCCTTTAATCGCTTTTCTGTATTACTTACGAAATACTGTCGTTCACGTAACTCCTGCATGATTCCGTCATTCATTAGCTTTTTCTTCAGCTTTCTCATAGCTTGCTCTACATTGTTGTTTCTTACTTCAACATACATGCCGCCATGTCTTGAATCTTTGTCGTTACGATTATTATTATATTTACCCATTTTTTACCTATTTAACACGCCCTATAACTCTGTTGTTTTGAGTATTTATCGTCTCATACTCAGCTTCAAGCATTTCTGCGAAGTTTTTTAACAGATCTCTAGCCATGTCTTGTCGGCCCCTTTCGCGACCTTTTAATACAACGGTCACCGTGACCTTTGCTTTTTGTTCTAAAAACTTTTTAGCACGATTTGCCTTAGTTTGTAAGTCATGCAAATCAATGTTAAGCCCCATTCGTATCTCTTTTTGATCTACTACGTTTTCACGTTGGCGTTTTTTAGCTTCTTTTTCTTTTTGTTTTTGTTCATACAAAAACTTATTCATTTCCATTATTCTACATAATGGAGGATCGATTTTGTGATTTATAAGTATTAAATCTAACTCCTCGTCCTTTGCTCTTTGTAATGCACTACTTAAAGGCATTACTTGTGATTCGCTATCTCTAGCAATTACCCTAACATCAGTTGCTTTAATTCTTTCATTAGCAATAACTCGATGCCTTGGATTTTTATGATGTTGTTGCCTCATATTATCCTTTTACCATTAATGGCGGGTGTCCATTAGTGATAGTTTTTTCTGTTATAATAATTTTATTCACTCCGCTTTCTCTTAACTGTGGTAACTGGTATTGTGTATCTACAAGTGCTGAATCCAGTATTTTTCTTAAACCTCTAGCACCGAGGTCCTGTTCGATTGCAATATTGGCAATCTCTTCTAATGCTTTTATATTAAACTCTATTTCTATTTTGTCAAGTGAAAAAAGCACTTTTATTTGATCTATTATGGAATCTTGGGGTTCTGTAAGGATTTTTACCAATTCTTCCTTGGTTAATTGGTGTAAAACGTTAACACTAGGTAATCTTCCTACAAATTCTGGTATAAGTCCATATTGCACTAAATCACGTGTTTGTAGGTGTAATTCCCAATTATCTAGTTGTTCTTGCTTATCATCATTAAAGCCTATTTTACTTTGTCCTATACGTTGTTTTACGAGTTCTTCTAATCCTATAAATGCACCACCAACTATAAACAATATATTGGTGGTATCTATATCTACTTTTTCTGGATGATCACCTGGTTTATTTGGAATTTTTACAGTAACACCTTCCATTAATTTTAATAGACTTTGTTGCACACCTTCACCACTTACATCACGGCTTAATGTTACAACGTCATTACGCTTTGCTTTCTTGTCAATTTCGTCAACGTATATAATACCTAACTGTGCTTTTTCAACATCATAATCTGCTGATTGTAATAACTTATCAAGTAACACTTCTGTGTCATCACCAGCATATCCACTTTCAGTAATTGTTGTAGCATCTGTAACTACAAAAGGAACATCTAAAAACTTAGCAAGTGTTTGTGCTATTAGCGTTTTTCCTGTTCCTGTAGGTCCTGCAATTAACACATTATTCTTTTGTAGGTTAACTTGCGTTGTATTCATAATACGCTTGTAATGGTTGTATACAGCTACACTAAGCGTCTTTTTAGCACGATCTTGCCCAATGACATATCTATTTAAGTGTGTATGCAATTCATTGGGTGTAGTTTGTTTAAGCCTATTAACTACTGTAGGCTTTTTGTTTTCTTTACTTTTTTCTTTAATTAGAATGTCGTGACAAAGATCAACACATCCATCGCATATGTGTGTTCCATCATTGCCTGCTAAAAGTTTTTTAGTTTGATGCTTGTTTTTACCGCAAAAATTACAGTATGGATTATTCATCTGTCATGCCTGGGTAACGGGTATCTATATCTAGGAACCTATTTAATTCTTCTAAGTTATGAATTATAATATATTTGCTGGTTGCATTAATAAGTTTAAGTGCTTCTCTTCTGACGTTTTTTTCGCTATAAAAAATTACAGTATGATTTTCATCTGTTGTTTTTAATATTGCAGCCATAATATCTTCCCATGCACAAGTATCTAAATCAACTAACATGTATTCACAGGTCCTACTAACATGCCACATCCATGGCATACTATCTGGTTTAGTTTCTTTTTGTTGCACATTAAAAACTACGCTTGATCTAATAAACTTTTCAAATAACAATTTCATGTCATTGATTAGTTTTTCGTTAGTGCTTGTGATTAAAACATTTACTCCATTTTCAGATAGAAATAAATCAGGTGCAGTTACCGTGTAACTGCTATTGTCGTTTAAATTCATTAAAATTTCTTAGTGTCCCTAATAATATTGTCAAATACTTCTCGTATTGAATTTTTGTCTGCATTTTGTAATAGTTCTTGTTTTGATTTATCTTCTTCAAACATTTGTTCTAATTTCTTTTTAACAATATCAATGTCATCTGTTGATTCATCATCATATAGTTCTTCTACAATATTATTTACCAATGATTGTCTTTCGGTAATTTCACGGTGCCGATTGTTTTCTTCAATTTGTTCTTTGATGCGATGATAGTTATAATGTGTAGGCTCGTATACTTTACCTTTGTATTCTATTGAGTCAGAACTCGGCTGTTTTGTTTTAGGGGTTACTTTTGGGCGTTTTGGTTCCTTAGTATCTTTAGACGACTTATTGATATTTTTTTCCACCAACGTGGGCGTTGGTTCATTTTCAGTATGCGTATCTTTTTCATTGCGAATCCTCTTTTTTCTAGGGTATTCTTCAACAAGAGATATTCCTGAAATAACTAATACAATTGCAAGTGGATCAAATACTATAACAAGTAATAGTATTACCCATCTAACTGCATCTTCAAGTGAATCTCTGTCTGCTTCATTGCCATATACTAGTTCTGCAATATATTTTACAGGACCTACGTCTGCCTCTAGTTCTCTACTAGTGGCTTCAATTGCATACTTTTGTTCAAACAGTGTATCTAAATTTATTTCAAACTCTTTAATTTTAGCTTGTAATTCTTGTATTTGTGGTTCAACATCTGTATCTGTTGCTGTTCCTAATTGCTCACGCAAACGAGTAATAAGTTCATTTGTTTGTGCTATTGTCTTATCTGCTGCTTCTCTTAATTTAACAATGTCTTCTTGTGATGCTTCTCTAATTTTTCCAAGTTGGAACAAAGCCATCATTCTGCTCTTTTCAGTCTTGTCACGGAATTCTGTAACTTTATCGGCTGTTTTAGATCCCATTCTTCCATCTTGTGCAGCACCTACTAATCCTTGTAATGCTCTTATGTTATTTTCTTCAACATAAGTATTCATTTTTTCTAGTGTAGCATCTGCCTGTTCGGCTTGCTTCTCATATGGAGCGGCTGCTGTTGCTAATGATTCTTGTGTAAATTTAATGTCGTCTTTTAATCTATCGTATACAGTCGTAATGCTTTCTTCTGCTATTCTAATCTTTTCTTGTATTCCATCATCTGTGCTAGTGTCTGCTGTAGAAAGTTTTTCAATTTTAGTTTCATAACGATCAATTTCACCTTCTGCACGTGTAATTTCAATTACAATACGCTCTAGTTGTGCTTCGCCTTCTAGCATTGACGCATTTTGCTCTACGTGTGCTTTTGATAGGAATCCAAATATACCCATGCTTGTAATAAACATAAGCAATGCAACTGCAAATACTAGATATCCTTTGATAAGCCATTTTCCGGTTTTCCACTTTAAATGTAACCATATAGCTGATGTAATTTTACCAATCTCTAATGCTGTTCCCATTACAATAACAGGAATTGCCGCTGCGGCAAAAATTGCAATTAGTCCTATGATTGAATAATAGGCTGCAATTGCACTAATGACTAGTGCGATAAAGATTGTCCAATAACCAAAAATTCTCATCATAATAAAATCCTAACTATTAACCAAGATACTTAACAGCGTGGCCTTCTGCTACTAAAGTTTCATTTATGTTTACTTTTGTATCATTATCTTTAGTATATAATACACCTAAAACTCTACCGTATTTGCCACGTTTATTCAAAATAGTTTCTACTACAAACTCGCCATTAAGAAGTTCAGTAAGGCGTTGCTTTGCAGCAAATCCTTTTTCTTTTTCAACGGCATCCTTTGTTCTGATTTCAGGAGTATTAATTCCATACAGTCTAATTCTCTTACGAACTATTGTATCAAATCCTAAATCTATTTCTGCATCGATAGTATCGCCGTCAACTATACGAATAAGTTTTGCTTTATATGTATACATCTGTTATCTTTATTAACCAATCTTTATGACACAAAGTTGTGCCGTTATTATATATTTACCTATATTTTGTGGTGATTTAAGTGGTATTTTTACTTTTAGCGTCATCTAACCACTTTTTAGCGGTATGACTAGCTGGTGGAGATGAAATAAACGCTCTAACTTTCTTGTATACATTGTCAAAGTTTTCTTTACGTTCAGGGTCCTCTAACCCTCCGCTATTATCAACAACGTGAAAGTTACTGGCGCCAAATACCTGTTGGAACTTCATAATATTTTCTTGAACTTTACGCCACATATTATCAACCATTTCTGGTTTCAGTTTGCGTGGTCTTTCTAAATTACGTTTTTGTGCAACATCTAGATTTGTGTTTACAAATAACATTATACATTCATATCCTAGATTTTTTAGTATTAAACTTTGTTCTTTTACCTTTTGCACATCTTTACCTGTGCCATCAATAATTAATCCAATACGACCGTCTATGTATACATTTTGTCTTTTATTAGTTAATTCTTTGGCTTTGTTTCTGAGTTCTTGTCCTCTATCACTAGCAACTGCATCTGGATCTCCTAAATCAATACCTTGTTTGTCAGCTAGGTATTCGTAGATGTCATCACTGTTTACTGGCTTGAGACCTAAACCTGAAAGAATTTTACTTGCCACATAACTTTTACCAGATCCAGGACCACCAGCAAGAAATACTGCTTTAAATATAGCTGGATCATTTGGACCTTCGTCCATCATCTGTTCTAAGATATCATGTATTTTCATATTAGTATTTATACTTAATTGCTAATATGATATATTTTATGTTTTTCTAATAACTACTTTATCAGCTAAACCAAATTCTACTGCTTCATTGGCGCTCATAAAGTTATCACGTTCCATTGCTTGTGCTAGTTCATCAAATGTTTTTCCAGCACTGTTATGTTTAACATAAATGTCTGTAAGATTCTTTTTAATTTTAAGAATTTCTTGAACTTGTATTTCCATGTCAGTTGCTTGTCCACCTGCACCACCACTTGGTTGGTGAATCATTGTTCTACTATTTGGCAATACAAAACGTTTACCAGGCTCACCTGCCATAGCAAGGAAACTGCCCATGCTACATGCTTGACCCATTACAATTGTGCTTACAGGAGATTTAATAAACTGCATTGTATCATAAATTCCAAGTCCGGCTGTAACTCCGCCACCTGGGCTATTAATGTAAAAGTTAATATCTTCACTGCTATTTTGTGATTCTAAAAACAACATTTGTGCAACAACTAAATTTGCTGTCATGTCGTTTACTTCTCCAGTTAACATCACAATACGATCTTTTAATAGTCTACTGTAAATATCGTAACTGCGTTCTCCTCGTCCGGTCTGTTCGACCACCATTGGTACCAATGCCATACTACTCTCCTTCTTTTATATAATGATGTGGGTATGCTTTTGGGCGTTCCACTTTAATTTTTTCCATATAGGCTTCAGCTTCTTCTTCCGATGAGAATCGTGCTACCGCAACTTCATCATGAATTCGTGGGATATAGATTACTTCAAACATTACTCTTCTCCTTTGTATCGAGCTTGTAGATCAAAAATTATACTGTATCTTTTCCAAGTATTATCGTTTTTATTATGAGCCATACCGTGCATACTTGGTTGCCACCCGCTACGTTCACTAAATTCACCAAAAAACCAAAGTGTGTTATTATTGGATAATCCATCTACACTTTTACGTTCATTTGTTAAATGATTTTCAATATAAAACTCTACTACATTTTCTCCTAAATGTAATCCACCTAATGTTTCGTCACAATGTATATCACCAAAACGTTCTGTATTATGTTTTTTATGATCTATAATATTACCCGCATTTGCAGTAGGATGTGAATATTCAATAACCATGAGTTTATGTAATCTTTTAGAAACATCTGCATGTTGATCTTCAAAACATTCATTATAATAATGTTGCAATACAGGAACAAATTCTTTATGTAGGTCTGTGAAGTATGTTAGTTCTGGAAAATCTTCTTTCAGTTTTTCTGCTGTCCAATCATATATGTAACATTTTCTACGCAACACATAATCATCTACTCCACTTTGTTCGTTATACCAGCTTTCTGGTCCAACCATAGTATCAATGTCAAATCCAAATACAGGTCCTGCATGCTTAAATGCAAAACTTTTTTCTGGAACATCTTCGTCTTTCCATGGTTCAATTTTATATGGATCAGTTGGATCAATATCGTTGCATTCAATAAACTTTTGTTTATCTAATACTGCAAACAAAGACTTTGCCATATCAAATCTGTCAGCAAACTTTGTTTCTAGTGCCTGTGATTTTTCTAATGCAAGTTCGGCCTTATCTTGCTTATCTAATAATTCTTGCTTACTATACATTGTCTGGATTTTCTAGCAACATTTTACTGGTTCCATCTTTTGCATTTATAATTATTTCTCCATCTTTGCCATGCTCTAGTTCAATAAGATTTTGTTGACTAAGCATTGCTAAAGTTACATCGACACCTTCTAACAGACCTTGCTTGTGTCCTGCTTTAAAATTATGCCATGCACACAATAAAACAAATATTGTCATACCCCATACTATTGGATCTTTAATTAGTTCTAATATCATAGTTATTTCCTTATTGTTTATTAGTTATATAATACACTATTTAACGCCTAAAGTCAATCAAAATAGCGTTCGTTTTTTGGAATGTTATTCTTGCCACATTGTTCAATACATATATCACATGCATTACCATTAAAACTATCGTTTAATTTTTGCCACCATGTATCACTCATTATAGTTTCTAAATCGTTATGATATAAACTATTCCAATATTCAGCTCTATCTTCTTTAATAAAATTTAGTGTTTGATTACGCATAGAATCATATGTCATTGCACCATTAAACATACAACATGGAATAACATAACCATGTGCATTTACATATATCTTTTTATATGTAAAACATCTATCTACAATCTTATAAGATGTTCTATCAGGTAAATTAGGAAATCTATTATCACCTTTGGTAGCCTGAACCTTATAATTAATTTTTGTGTTAGCTGCTTTCATATATTGCTTTATACTCATATCATTGACATCCCAATCTTGTTGGAATTTAGAACAGCCATATTCTTCTGATAACGCTTTTGCTTCTTCTACTTGATGTTTATTCCATTCAAATGTAACAAACTTCCATATTGCTCGTCCACCACCATCTATAAATGCTCGCATATTTCTTATTACTTTATGGTAATCTACTCCAATACGATATATACCGTTTGTATCTTCTAGTCCATCTAATGAAAATTTAATCCAACTGTGTTTGTTAAACTTTTTACCTAAGTCATAGAACATTTTTTCAGTTCGTAATCCACCATTTGTATGTAAGTTAATTGCTGCGTTTGGTCTATGTTTGTAAATAATATCTACTATTTCCATAAACTTTGGATGTGCAATTGGTTCACCTACAAGTCCTACTAGATCAACAAAACAATCATCTGCTAAACGTTCATTACAGAATACTTTCTCAATTACATCTAATTCTAAATTAACGCCTAGTTTTACATATGGGTTATGAAATAGCTCACCGTCTTGAATTGTATATCTATGGCAAGGGGGACAATAACTGTTACATACTGTATTGAGATCAAATTCAACAGTATCAATTTCTTTATAAAGCATAACAGTATTTAGTTAATGCCAATTAAGGCATTAACTCTACGCTTTTCATTGCTTGTTCCCAAATTTCTGTATGCTTTACTTTTGTCATTGCGTGTAACAAAAGAAATACTTCTGATTTGTATACTTTTGCAAAACTAGGATCGTTATCAGCGATATCCCAACTGTTATCAATAATGTCTGCACATTTTACAAACTGTGATTCAGTTGAAGCCCTTGCACTGTGCATACGATCAATTGACTTACGCTTTGCTCTATTACCATCACTAGGTAAACTAATATCAGTAAGACCTTCAACGATATCTGCAACATCAACACCAAACATTTTAGTAATAAGAATAGGTGTAACATCTGTATCTTCTACAGTGTCATGTAACCAAGCCGCGGCAATCATTTCATCTGTTCCGCCGTGCTTTTCTACAATAGCCGCAACTCGCTCTGGATGAACAATGTAATCATCACCTGAGTATTTACGTTTTTGCCCTACTGCGGCATGAGCCGCCGTTGCAAACATCTTTGCACTTGTTATCATCATAATTATTGTCCTAGAAAATCTTTTTTCAAAACTTCAATTTGCTCTTCTGCATTTGGATACTTTTCGAGCAATTCTAACTGCTCTGACGTATCAACTGGTTGTTCCTTTTCGACCATATCTGCAATATCATTCCATGCTTCATAATATACAGTATCATCTTTAAACCACTTAGGAGCACCACTCATATAGCAATCACTATCTACATAGTTCCAATTAATGCTACCGTCTGCATTAATATTTTCATCTTTGCTTACTGCTTCACGAACTTCTGCTTCTAACATTGAGTAAATCATTTATTGCTCCTTTTGTTTAACTTATACTACTAATATACACTAAGATGTCTTGGTTGTCAACCGGAATCGCCAATAAAAAACCCTTGTAAAACAAGGGCTTGTTATTTTTCTGAAAGTTTTTTTAAGAAATATTCTCGTTTGGAATACTCATATCTGTGAACCCAATTGTGTCTTGGGTCTGCTGTTCTTAGGAATTCTTCATAGTAATAATATGAGCAGAAAACTATTTTTCCACTGCTCATACGTTTAGGAAGCCATGTCCATTTTTTATCAGATCGAATGGGGTTCATACATTTGTGTTAAAATACGATACGTATCTTGCCATTCTTTTACGGCAAATACAGTATGTCCCATACCTATTAATGCTTCTGCAATGTCATGATCATTGCCGCCTTTCATAGTTTTATCACCAAAGAAAATTATTTCTTCGTATTCTGTAAAATCTTTAAGTATTTGTGCTTTGCCACAATTTTTTTGTGTTATATCTAAGCCAGTTTCTCCAGCTACAGTTGACATGATATTGTGTTTATCTCCAAAGTGCTTATTAAACTCGTTTGAAATATCTTCACGTTCTTTGTGATATGTATCATATAAAATATAGTCTTTGCGTTGCTGAGCATTAGCCTTTCTGCCAACAATACTAAAATTTAACATACCAGGACGTTCTTCAAAATGTAGTCCTGCTCGTTGTCCAAAATCGCTGTGATTTAATCTATTTTCTAAATACTTCCAAGGCTCGTCTGGTAATGTCCATTTGTTAGTGTATATATTTTCAAAGTTTTCATATACATCATTGCCACTGCAATTGTATACTCGTTTAGAACCGCTATAGATAATATTACCTATTTGTTCTACTGTTTTGCTTTGATCACTTCCTGTAACAATATACACATTATTATTAAGACAAAAGTCATAGAAAAATCTGTTAAACTTTTCGTCCATTCTTTGCCGGCTTGGTGTTAATGTTCCATCTACATCAAATAGATATGCAGTCTTCATTGTGCTAACTCCATTCTATATTGTGGATGCTTGTCGTCTAGTGCGATTTCTACTCTTGTTAGCACTTCTAAACTATGCTTACACTTGCCACGGAATGTAAAGCCTGGACACTCACAAGTAAACCCTTTGTCTGTGCAAGTAACATCATATGTGTCTGTGCCTTTTGAATTAGGCTGTTTCCATATCAAGCCTTCAAACACAGAACCTTTTGGTTTAAACAACGTTGGTTTAAGATATCGTTGTGTAAATTTAGCCAATAGTATTCTCCTTATTTTGCTTCGTCTACCATATAATCAATGACATCATCAATTGTATCAAATCCCATTAATTCCCATGCCTCATTGGCATCTTGGATTTCTTTTACTGCTTGACTTTGAGTAATAAAACCACATCTCAATTTATCAACAGTATCTTCTAATTTTTCTTCTGCTTTATCCCACGCCCATTGCATTGTTTTTGACATATATTTCCTTTCTATTTTAAATAATGTGGACCAGTCCACGCAACTGAATAATTATCATCAAATATATTACCTCTTGCACTGTTTAGTGCAGGTGCCTGCCATCCAGCGGCTTTAAGTATATCACCTTTTGTAAATGATTTACCATTTGATGTTACAAAATCATCATTAGCAATAAAACCCCAAACACCACCATCTCTGATAATCTTTGTATATTTTTTACCAACTTTAACTGTAAAACTATCATCAAACTTATCAACTGTTTCTTTGAAGTAACCTGTAAGTTCTTCTTTACCACCTTTAGTAGTCCACCTAATGTAGTCAGTTTTGATTGCTTGTAATAGTGTGTTTATTTCGTTTTGCATTTTCAACTCCTGTTTTATTAGCTTATATATACAATATACACTAAGATGTCTTGGTTGTCAACCAGAAAAATGCATTTATTTTATGTATCACAGGCATGGATACAAACACTGCATGGTTTAGTATCTAAATGGCCATACAGCTTGTGCCACCATTTATTATTCATCACATTTTCTAGTGTATTGTGCTCTAAACTGTTCCAATTCTCATTATTTTCATTAATATAGGGTTTCATTTCGTCCATATATGACTCATCTGTTAATGATGCATTAAACATACAACATGGCAAAACTTTACCTTGATAATTTATGTAAATTGCTTCATCATCAAAGCATCTATTTTTTATACTATTAAAGTGTTGTTGATATAATACTTGTTTGTATCCTAGTTTTGCTTTTGTTTTTTGATTAAACTTTTCTGCAGCTTTTACCCACTTTTCCATCCATTTAGTATTAGCATCTCTATTTTTCTCCCACCTAAAACCTTTAAATCCCATATCAATTGATAATGATTGCATATCTTCTTTTTGGTGACTATTCCACGGAAAATCTAAAGACTTCCATATTGCTTTTCCTCCTGCATCTATGTATGCTTTTGCATTTTCCATTACCTTTTCCCATATAACTCCAATTCTATATTTGTGATTTGTATCCGCTAATCCATCAATTGAGAATATAATCCACGATTGATGATTTAACTTATGTGCAAGTTCTTTGAAAAATTCTACTGAGCGTAATCCACCATTTGTGTGAATGTGTATACGTGCATTAGGTTTATGCCCATATATGATATCAACTATATCTAAAAACTCATTGTGTGCAATTGGCTCACCTACTAACCCAACCATATCAATTACTACGTTATCAATTAACCTAGTATTTTCCATTACACGTTCTACAATGCTTAAATCTACACTAGTATTAAATGGTAGATATGGATTGAGATACATTTCATCATCTACTACTGCGTATCTATGGCATCCTGGGCAGAATGCATTACATATAACATTTAAATCAAATTGGATTGTGTGTATGCGTTTATATAACATACAACTATTTATTTTGTTGTAATCTTTGCTGTGCCTTGTATATTCTGTATTTTAGTTGATCTACTTTTTCTTCTGATAAAGTAGTAGGAATTTTTGGTATATCATATGATTTTTCATGCATCCAAATTGATACAACAGCCATTGTAAAAAGTATTCCACAGAAAAATAGTATTAAGTATAACATATAAGTATTTATTTTCTACTCATTCCACAAGGTTCTGGTTCTTGATTATCCTTGTAATGTTCTTCTACTTCTTTATAAAGCATGTCATAGATACTACTATAACACCATTCACAAAATGTAACTGGCATTATACCAAAGTATCCTTGTATCCCACCTGCATCCTCGTCATAAGGACTATCGCATATACTACATGTGTCTTTAGGTTGAAGTTGAGTCTGTAAGTTTGTCATAGCTCTCCAAATTTGTTATCTGAGCTTCTGCAGCCCATTCGGCTAATAAATTTACCGATTGTTTAGTTAAATGAGGTGATTGTTTTTTGATTTTTATTTGCCAATCAGCAAATAATTTTTCATGTAATCTTGTTTTTTGTCTTTTACCTAGATACATAATTCTCCTTTATTATAATAAACTAGTATGTATTATAACAAGAAGTCTTGGTTTTGTCAACCTATTGTTTTGTGGTAGTGTTGCTTTTGATTATAAAAGCTTCTGGTTCAACTTTTTGAACTTTTTGATCTACAAATATACCTAATTGACATATATAAAAACCTGTAAATGAAGGTTTCCATGTTCCTGGGTATATTGTTTTTGGCATGAATAATGCAAATTCTGTTTTTATACCTTCTGCTGGTTCAGGTATTACTGGAACTGGTTTTGCTAAATGAACTGGTGTTAATGTAATGATATCAGCGGTTTCTTTATTGTATAAATGAACATCAAATCCAGTCATATTACATTTTACATATCTATCGTAAGTGCCTTGAAACTCTAAAACTGGATCTCCATCATAAACTGGTTGTAGTATTGCGCCACGTAAGTTTTCTAATGGATGTGATTGTTGTAATTTAACATATGAATAAACCATACAAGACAGGCAGGCTACTAGCAATATTAAGGCTATCGAAAGTGCTACGCTTACTGCTTTGTCTTTTTTATATATGTCCATAATGCTATTTATCTTAATCCCAATAATTAGCACTATTTAACTGCTTATTAAACTCCTTTATTAGGTTATTCATTTCTTCTATTGTTAATCTAAAATTCCATTTATTAAATTGTATTGCTACAAACTCTGCAGGCTTACAATCTGGTCTTGGTCCACAATTACGCTTCTCCCAGAACACTTTTCCCATCCATGTTTCAATTCCATTCACACCTCCATTATCCCATTCATTGCAAATAATATGCATGTCTGGAATACTTAATTTATCAGTAAACACTGCATTATCTGAAAAACGAAAACTAAGTTGAACTGAATTTTCTTTTTTAAAAACGTAAATTTTGATTGTTTCTTTAAATGGCAAGAAGCTTGTTTTTTCTACTTGAGTTAATTCTGACTTAGTATCTATATTATCTGATTTTGTCATATGCATCCTTCAATTCATTTACTTTATCTATATCATATTCTTGATGCTTATTGTAATCGTCAACGTATGCATCAATCCATTCACTTTGTGGTGGCTGTATTCCAACACTATCCCATAGTGTGTATATTTCTGGTGCTTGCATCCACTGTGGTTGTTTTATTAATCTGTCTGAGTTACGTTCTGCTATTACATTATCATATTTCATGCGTTCTACAAACTTTTCTGCAACTTCTTGTGTTCCTGGCCAAACATGATCATATCCGCTGTAATTAGCATTTTTGTCATCTTCCATTAGATAGTTATACTCTCTAGCCGCCCATGTTTGCACTGCTTCACTCCATTGACTAATAATTGGATTTACTATAATAACATTCTGTGTTCTACTCCATTTCCAAACATCATCAAAATTTTGAGCATGTAATAATAATGCAATTGAATATTTGTTGCTTATATTAAGTAATCCATTTAATTGTTCCTCTGAAATATTCATTTCGTTACGAATATCAAAGTTATACCATTGTTTATCTTCGTCATCTAAATTCCAGTAATCATCATGCACTCGTATTTTACCTAAAGGTCCTGCTTCGTGATCTACTGCTTCACCGTTTAGTTCATAACCTGCCCAATGTTGTCCTGGTCCACTTGTTCCATGTAATTCAGGGCTGTTGTTTAATAGATATGGAATTTCCATTTGGTTGATACAACTTTGGCTAACTACCAAATATAATGTGTGCATATTTTTATTTCCTTGTAATTAATTAGGGGTTAACCTGTCCGTTTGGCTATATTCCTAAGGGGGTTGACATGTAAACAATGAATCTCTGCCCGGGCCAGTTAGGTTAGTTACCCTATATTAATATTTATGCTTTCTAGATTTTGTTAATTTTTTCTAGTGCAGGAATCATACGTGTTACACCTATGCCTCCGCCAACTCTTTGAAAGAAATCAAACTCTAAAAACTTTTCAAGTTCTGCCTCTACTCTATCTTTGCCAAATAATTCAAATAGTAGTTTTGAGTAAGCACCGTCTGTAATACTATGAAATGTATCTCTCATCGTATCAACATTACAACTGCGTTCTGCTGATCCAATAGTTTCCATACCACCTAGTATAACATCCATCTTCTTTGCTGTGTTGCCGTCATCGTTTCTTGCCATGTTCCAGAAAGGTGATGTTAGTTCAGGGAAGTTTGTAATAAGTGTTTGTCCAAACTCTTTTTCCATTGCAAGTTCGTGTTCTGCTTCCATTTCTGTATCAGCACTTAGTCCAAAGTGTTGTTGCCATTCAGCATAAGTCTTTTCTGTAATGTTACCAAAGCCTAAGTATTCACATAGTTCATACTCCATTGCTTTTAGATCATCTACACTACCTGGCATTTCAAATTCAAACATTGGAAATATTATATCATGTCTGCCTGGTATTGCGTTTGGTTCTTGTCTGTAGGACGTGGAGACACAAAAAAACCCCTTACTATCGGGGCTACTTAATAATTCGTGTTCTAACCACATTTGGCCTGTTTGGGGCAACGGCCATACTTGGCCTGCGTAATTGTATGTTGCTACATTAAACGGATCTTCGCAAGCCGCTAATATGCTTAATCTATTTTGGGTGTGGACTTCTAAAAATCCTTTAGCCAAAAAAAATGACCTTAAAAGGCCAACTGTATCTGTAAATTTTTGTGGGTTTATGAGTTGCGTCATTTTCTTTTCCTTTTTGTTATTCAAAAAAAAATTTGCTCAAAAAAAATTATGAGTTTATTTTTCCAGTTGTATTTATATAAAATTGTATATTAATTCCTGTTTTCAATGAATTAAAGTTTGGCCGTTTACGTGTTACACAACTTGCATGTAACTGGCATGCATCAAATACTAATGCATTACCTGGTTGAAATGGAAACACTGCTTCTAAATCAAAGTCACATATATTATCCTCGTTTATGTGTGGAAATATATAATCTGTGTTTTCTAATGTTGGAGTATCTAGTCTTTCTAACTTTGGATATTCACGTGAAATCTCATACATACTTTTATCTTGTGAACTTTGCCCAACACGATCAAATGTTACACTTGTGCCAATATGTCTTTGTTTAAAAAATGCTGTATGGGCTTCAGCGCCTGCTGTAATGCCTAACGGTATTACACAACTTTTATAGGGAATTAAATTCTCTGCCCAGTCAAATTTTGTTTCTGTTTCTGTCATTAAGTCTACATGTGCATCATGTAGTTGGGTAGTAATATAATAGTTACCTGTATGATATTGACTAAAGTCGTGTTTTAGTATTGATTCAAATTTATCTTGTAACCATGTAAAGTCTTCAAATAGTCGTGTAACATTTAATATAGGTTGTATATTACTGCTAGTATTTGTCCACCGAAAGTCATCTGCATTTTGAAACTGATACAAAGTTAAATCATGTAGTTCTTTTTCGCTAAACACATTTTCTTCGCACCGTGCAGGTTCAAAGTTTTTTATAATAGTATCTCTGTGTGTTTTAATTAGCTCTTGGTAACTCATTGTTCTACAAATGCTCTCTCCACTACATAAGTTCCAGGTGTTTTATTATTGCCTTCTTCAAACCCTTTGCCTTCTAGCCATTTTACTAGTTCATTGTTCATTGGAATACTTCCACATATCATAACTCTATCTTGTTCTGAATCTAGTTCTGGTAAGTCTAGTTTTTCTTGCACTTTACCTTCATACATTGCATCAGTTACACGGCCTTCGTTTTCATAAAGTTGTCTTGTTACTGTTGGATAAAATTTAAATTTGCCTTCTGTAACATGTTGGTATATTTCATCTTCGTTTAAATTCCTAAACATTGCATCAAATGGAAGTTCTGCAACTGTTCTTGCTCCCCATACTAATATTACATTTTCATAGTATTCGTATGTGTCTACTCCACGTGCTATTGATAAAAATGGTGCTACACCTGTTCCTGTTGCTAGTAAGTATAAATTACGTCCTGGTTTAATATTTGTATTAACTAATGTGCCTACTGCTTTGTCATTTACTAATATTTTATCTCCTGGAACTACGTGTTGTAGTTTACTAGTTAAAGGTCCTTCTTGAACTTTAATACTATAAAATTCTATTGTTTCTTGATGGTTAGGGCTTGCTACACTATATGCCCTCATTATTGGTTTATTCTTTTGTAGTTTTTCTGACCAGTTATTTAATCCAATCATTACAAATTCGCCATCTCTGAATCTTAATCCAGGATCACGTGCTACTGTAAAATGAAAGAGGTCGTCAGTATAGTGCTGAACCTTTAAAACTTCAAGTTCTAAAATTGCCATTGTTTCTCCGTGTATAAATATGATTACTACTTTATTTATTATAAGTAGATCTTGACAAATTGTCAACCTTATTATATAATATAAACATGATATACACGACCAAGTTAACCAGTCCGACTCCACAGTTAATGAATTTTTTAACAAAATGTGATGAGTTAGGATATAAAAATAATAACTCTCTTAAAGCCATGAAGTTTGAATGGTGTTTAGAAGAAGGTGGCATGTGGTTTGCAACACATGACAGTAAAGATGAAATTATTAGTCTTAGTGGAATACATCCATTTAAAGATGGGTGGCGTCTATTATTCCGTGGTGCTCAACTTGAAAGTAGACCATGCGGATTAAACAGATATCATATGCAAAGTTATTGCTTTTATAGTCAGTTACCATACCAAATTGAATGGGCTAAAGGTCACTCAATGTCTGAACATCCATTTTTATATATAACAACAAACACAGATACTGATCAAAGTGGTAGAATGCAAAAAGTTAATAAAACTTTTTTAACACTAGAAAAATATGATATTGTATGTTGTTTAGGCAAAGAAGAGATATTTAATGTAAATCAAAATGTATGGCTATTAGATATAGAGAATTATGAAAGAGTAAGAAATGGATCTTAAACTAACTGATTGGATTTTTAAAGGCGGTGTGATACGTAGTAGTGGAACTACTGGTGAGCCTAAAGAAATACGTCAAAGTATTAATAAAATAACAGCGGCAAATAAAGTTGCTGTTGAATGTCAAAACATAAACAGTGATAGTAGAATATACACTGTTTGTAAAATGGAACATGCAGGTGGATTATTAGCACAAACATTACCCGGTTTTACAGTAGGTGCTCATATTGATGTAGAGCCATTTAATGCTTATACGTTTAATAGTAAAATTAATAACTATACACATACACATTTAGTTCCTGCACATTGTCGTGCATTAATGAAAACTAAAAACTTTTACGATCTAGACTTAACTGGTATTTGGGTTACAGTAGGAAGTGATCCAGTTGATTGGGATATTATTGAAGCATTTGTAAAACAAGGAGCTACATTTATGGCAAATTGGGGTATGAGTGAAGTAGGTCCTACTGCTATTAATACTGTATTTCGTAATATGAATGATGTTGCATATTACCAAGAACATGCAATACCAGATGCAACTATTTTAGGAGATAATTTTTATTGTAAATGGAATATTGTAGATGGTAAGTTTTTTGTGAATGGTGACATATGTGTTTACAGTGGCTGGTTTAATACACAAGATGATGTTGTAGTAAATTCTCAAGGAACCTTGTATTACAAAGGAAGAAAGTGATAAACACCTTAGCTATTTTTTGCCTGTGCATTATGTTAACAGGGTGTATTGGTCCTACATTATTTCAAATAGGTGGTTATAAAGTTACAACAGGATCTATTGTTACAATGCCAATTAAGAAAAAAGTTATTGAAGAGTTAAAAAAAGAAAATGATTAAAGTATTTTTTATAGCAAAAATGAAATCACCTATGCCAAGTGAGTATGTAACAATGAGTAAAAGAATGCGTGAACTTGCTGAAAGTCATTCAGGGTTTGTTTCTATTACAAACGAAGAGATAGGTGATATTGAAATTACTGTTAGCACTTGGCGTAGTAAAGAAGATGTTACAGATTGGGCTCATAACCCAGAACATATGGAAGCAAAAAGACGATCCAAAGAATGGTATGAATGGATACGTGGAATACATGTAGAGACTATTGATGAATAATATTATATTTGTTAGTTTTGAACAAGGTGGCGGTGGTCATAGACTTGCAAGAACAATTGCAACTCTTCCAAATATATATTGGTATAGCCATATAGATAATGGAATTAATCCATGGAACATTAATACAAAACATACTACAATAAGACAACGCAAGGTTGCACCAGCACATTTTGATAGAATTGTGCCAAATGGGAAACTTCCACCTACATGGGATTATGTTAAAGACTTTTTTCCATTTCCAGAGTATTATTATAGTATGTTTGCTGAAAAGTTTAAGCAATTAGCACCAGATACTGATAAATCGTTCGTGTATTGCACACATAGTAAGCCTAAAGAGCTATTACATTGGTTTCCTAACTGTAAAGTAATTAATTTAATCCATGATATAGATCCACTTGCAGAACGTTATATGAAAACTACTGCAAAATTTCCAGGGTGGCTAAGAATGGCAGACATTGTGCCAGAAAATAATCCGCATTTAGTATTTTTAAAATGTATGAGTGAGATAAAGAAAGACTTTACTGTAGCAGATATATGGGCTCAAAAAACACACGGAACATTAATGAAAGATGAATATTGGACCGAATATTTAATTAGTGTTAAGAACACGCTTTATCATAACATGCAAGATAGAATAAACACTAATAATAAATTAGTGCTAAATGTTAAAGATAAAAATTGGAAAGAGATTAAGTCTTTTTTGACTTCTTAAAGGTAATCATATTATGATATTGCTTATTACCTTCTGGTGTAGTTAAACTATGTATAGGTTCAATTTTAATAACTTCTAAATCTTTTTGAGAACTCCACCCGCCTTCAAAATACCAATCCACATTATGTTTGCCCATACTACAATACAATAGTCCATCATCAGTTAAACTATCAGCTAGATTCTTTGAAGCACTAGCATCAACATGTCCTATTGTTAATACACCTATTGCTGTTATACATTTATATTTTTTAGGTAGTGGTGCTTTAGTTATATCATGTATTTGTATTGACCTGTAATTCTTTGCTATAAATCTATCAAGCATAGGTTGATTTATATCGTATCCATCTATTTTGTAATCATGTGCTTGCAGTCCTATTCCAACTTGTCCATTACCACATCCAATGTCTGCAACTTCTGTTCCTTCTGCAAAGTTATCAGCAATCCATTGTGCTGCTAATATATGACACTTCCAGCCTAGTCCATCTATAACTTGTTCATGATAATTGTTCCAGTTATCATATAACTCACTGTTAGTTTTACCATATACTTCGTCTAACCATTTCTTAGTCATAATATTTTACTTTCTTTGATATTGGTTGCCTTGTTGTTCTATATTTATTTATAAGGCTATCTTTATCTTCATATCCCATGCTCATTCCACATAATACTATTTTATCTTTGTGTTCTGGCAATTCCTGTCTTACAATATTTCCATATTCACTAAGTGAGCCTTGTGGGCAAGTTGCTAATCCATGTTCTGTTGCTAGTAACATAATACTTTGCAAGAACATTCCATAGTCAACATAGGATCCGTAGCCTAGTTCTCTATCAATAAAGAATAATAACATAACCGGTGCATCAAAGGCTCTATAGTTTTTAGCATATAAGTCGTCTTTTTCTTTTTTCATTTTTCTAGTGATGCCTAGTTGAGAATATAATGCTAGTCCACATTCTTTTCTATTATCTTTATACTCGCCAAACCATTTTGTTTCTTTTTCAGACTTTTTATTTTGTGGATAATATTCATAATCCATAATAGGTTTTACACCAGATCGAAATGCTTGTTCTAATTTACTACATAGGTTAGCTTTTGCTTTACCTGTTAATACTGCTACTTGCCAAGGTTGATGATTATCTCCACTAGGTGATAGCATCGCTTGTTTTAAAATAGCGTTAACTAATGATACTTCTACTTTTTTATTAGTGTAAGCACGTGTAGATTTGCGTGTTGTTAATGAATTGGTAACATTCATACTAGTGAATGATCCTTTACATGCATATGACTTAGTATTTGATCTTGTGGTCCGTTTAAAACAATTCCTGCTAATTTACTTTTTTGTAGCTTTTGCGGAGTTCTAGTATCGTCTGTTTGTCCAAAGAATAATTTATCAGTAACATGATATATTTCATGTGGTCTTTTTGATGGTTGCATTGCTTTAAAACTAGTTGCTACATCATATGCATTAGCACTGCCCGTATATATTAAGTAATGTAATTCATCTTTACTGCAACTAGCAACATTTTCTACACCTAAAGTTTCTAATGCTTTTGCTTCAATCATTCCTGTGTAAATCTTAACGCCACCTTTCATAAAGATAACATCATCAAATGCTCTACCTTTGTAAAACCATACTCCATCTTTGTCATCAAACTTATCACCGTCTGTTTGCCAATCACGTGTTCCATACTTATACCACAAAACACCTTCTTCGTCTAGTTTAAGATCGCCATTGTATATTCTATGTTTGAATCCATAAAAGTTTTCTATTGGATCACCTGGTCTGTATTCTGCACGTGAATGACAGTCTGCTTCTGTTGACGCCATCATATTATGCATACATACAAAGTTAAACTTCTTTTCAATACTACGCACAACTGATTCGGGTGTATGTCCGCCTGAACATTCCCAATATTTAATGCCACTCCAATTAAAATCATCTGGACATGCATCTACGATATTTTTAACTGCAATAGGATATGAAATACAACAATTAGGATTTGCTTTGCGTATTTGTTCTGGGACATCATCTCCGTAGTTTAGGAAGTGTAACCCTCCTCCAACATAATACATTCTTAACAAGTTGTATGGATTGTATGTTGCTGTAAATCCATGTGTGCAAAGTATCTTTGGGCGTTCGTCTTTTTCAAACTCTGGAGCAATAGCAAATAAATGTTGAGTTGATGCATGTGCTGTGCAACCTAATAGTGTTTCTCCGTCTACAATTGCTAGTTCGTGATCTTCATAATCCCAAAAGAAAGGATACATTTCAAAAAACTCTTTAACTGTAGTTCCACTTGTCATACCTCTGTAAATCTCTAGTGGATGTAGTATTGTGGGTGTCAAATCGTCTGTTAGCATGGTGATCTCGTTGCTTCGTATAATACATACTGCTTTAGATCCTGCTATTAACCCATCTAATTCCATCTTACTTTGTCTACCATCTGCCTGTGTTGCACTTCCACCATTTTTTATACTAGCAAGTATCCACAAATAATCATCTATTGTAACTTGATTTTCTGCAACTACAAATACAACATGTGGACCAATCCCACATTCTTTTAAACGCTCAATCTTAGCGTCAAGGTTAGCGTGTAGCTCTCCCCATGTAATTTGCTCTGTTGATGAACTCAAAAATATTTGATCATCACTTAATGGTGGTTGTTTTTGTTTTAACATTATTTTACTACTTTTAGTTTTTCTATTTCTGGATCATATGATTTATTAGGGCCAAGTATATTAGTATAATCAAATGCTGTTCGCCATATCATTCTATCAAGACTTTTAACCCAACTGCGTCTATGTAATGTAAGTAATTGGTCACATATTAAAAAGTCGCCTTCTCTAAGAACAAAGTCAGTTATGTTCTTACCTTTGTATAGGTCCTTTAAGAACTTCTCTTTTAATTCTTCTATGTCAAGCGGCACGTCATTGTGCCATGCCTTGTCAAGAAATGCAGGTTGCCATAGCATAATTTCTTTATCAGTATACGGGTGAATGTTAATTACTTTTTGTCTTTCATCTGTATGTTTAAAAACTTTGTAACCTTTTAAACTAGGGTCTCTATTGTGTTCTTCAGGTGTTCCATATATTCCATGTGAACCTTGATTCAATTGTGTCTCAACACCACGCCACCATTCTTTTTCTTCCTCAGACAAATAGTTAAATGCAACTTGTGTGTTCATTAAACTTAATACTGTATCTGGACACGAACCTACACAATATAGTCCTGTTAGTAGTTCTTTGAATTCACCAAAATGACATACTCCAAAATCATGATGATATAATAAATCTGATGGACCAAACATGCCATGTGGATCAGTTCCAGTTGGCTGTGATGTAATTAAAGAAAGATCTGGTGTATCTTCTGGATTAAACTGCATATGCCCCATTGATGGGTTTGAATCATTTGTATCACCAATGCGTCTACTTACTTCAACTAATTCTTGTCTAGTAAATTCTTGATCATGAAGTAATATATATCCATCAGAAGCACATTGATACATTGCTTCTTTTAATTCTGTATCAGTGTAGTCTTGTAATTTTTTAATACTCATGTAAATACCTTTCTACTTATCAATAGTATGTTTGTAGTCTATTGCTACTCTCCATAGTTCTCTATTTTTATCTAATATTGGAGAACGTCTATGTAGTGTGTAAAATTGATCCATAATTAATATGTCTCCGGGTCTAAACACAATGTCTTTAATATATTTTGTTCTATTAATAACTGCATCAAACTTTTTCTGCAATGGCTTAATATCTATTCGTTCTCCATTGTGCCATGCTTTACTAATCAAAGGCGGTTGCCAATATAAAAATTCTTGTCCACCAATAGGATGAGTATTAACTACTGGCATTCTACTGTCACCTTCATGTTTTGGTGCTTGAACATACTTTTCCATTCGTGCTGTTTTTGCCGCATCTGATTTGTTTGGTGGGTTCCAATATTGACCCATTATACTTCCACCGTTGTTGTTTAATTGCACTTCAACACCGCGCCACCATTGTTTTTCTTCTTCGGGTAGTTCCAAAAATGCGTCTCTGTTGTTACTCACTGACAATACTGTATCAGGACAATAGTCTACACAATACAAACAAATTAACCATTCTTTGTGTTCCCAAACACCATCAACCACATGATGCACTGTTCCATTTGAATGCCATTCTAAATCACAATGACCAAGTAACATATCTGGCTTTGGAGATACAATAGAAATATCAGGATGTTCTTCTGGGTTAAACTGCATATAACCTAGCATGTCATCATCTGTGCTTCCTATTCTGCCACAATATTCAACTAACTCACCCATAGTAAATTGTTGATCGTAATACAACGTAAATCCTTCTGTTAATATACGTGTTGCTTCGTTAAGCATTTCTTCATCTGTAAAATCTTTTATCTGTTTTTCCATGCTCAATTCTCCTTTATATAGTTATTTATAATCACGCCATTTGTCATATTTTTTATTGTGTGATTGTATAACTCTATCTATAATAATTGCTAGTGCAACAATACTTAATCCACTTATAACTCCTAGGCCTAAGTATCCATTGCCTATTGAGTTCATTACTTGTGATCCTAATCCACGCACTCCAATCATACTTGCAATTACTACCATTGCTAGTGCCATCATAACTGTTTGATTTACTCCACCTAATATAACATTACGTGCTAGTGGTAATTCAATAAGAGCTAATACATGCTTTGGTTTTAATCCTAATGCATGTGCTGTTTCTACTAAATGTTTATCTACTTGTTTTAATCCAATGTTTGTAAATCTAATCACAGGTGGAATAGCAAATACAACTATTGCTATTAATCCTGGAACCTTGCCTAATCCAAATAACATTACTACTGGAATTAGATATACAAAACTTGGAATAGTTTGCATTAAGTCTAAGATTGGTGTTATAATTCTTTCTACTGTTTTGTTTTTTGCCATTAATATACCAGTAGGTATACCAATTATAATACAAACAAGAGTAGATACAATAACAATTGCTAGTGTTTGCATTGTGTCGTTCCACATGCCAACTAATCCAATTGCTATAAAACTAGTAAGGAAACCTATAATAAGTTTCCAATTTGTTGTTGCTTTCCATATTAACAGACTTACTATAATTAAAAACACCCACCAAGGTGTAGACAATAGTAGTTTTTCAAAATGTATTAGTAGCCATTGTAATGGGGAGAGCAAGTCTGTAAACCACTCTCCCCAATTTGCCGCAAATTCTCTAAACGTTGCATCGATTGATTTTTTAAAACTAGTTATAGTTCCTTTATCTAACGATGGAAAATTCATGTCATTGTAATGCTTTAGTAATTTTGTTGGCCGCTTCAGTGGTTACCCAATTATTCCAAATCTCCGGATAGCGTTTTAAGAACTCAATTGCCATGTCTTCTGCTGTGGCTTGATTATCATCTGCCCAAACTAGCATAGAAGTAATTACACTTCCATCTAATCCACGAGCTGTTAGATAATTAGCTACTTCGATGTCAATACCTGGCGTTACAATAGTTCCTGTTTCTGCACTTGGCCAGTTCATTGGTTTTGGATCTGCACATTCTAATTGTGCAATACAATCACTCCAATGTGCTGAATCAAATTCAAGGTCTGAATCTAGTTTAACCATTCCTAAGCGACCTACTAATACTGTAGGTGCCCAATAATATCCAAACACGCCAGCTTGTTTTAGAACTTGTCCTTCCCAATATGCATTTAGGCCTGTGCCTGAGCCAGGATCAATAATCTTCCAGCCTTTTGCTTCCATATCAAATGCACGGAATAAGTTTTCGTTGTGCTTTTTACAACTCCAACCTTCTGGACAAATTACAATTCCGCCTTTGCTTGAATCTTCTGGATGTGGGAATAAATCTGGTCTTGCTAATACATCAGCGATGGTATTTAATCCATATTGTTCTACAATATAATCTGGAACATACCAGCCTTCGCCTGCTCCTACTACAACCTCATCTCTGAGTTGCGTAAGTGAATCTTCATCACTTGATTTAATATTAAGTGTAGCATCATCACCTAGTAACGAAGTCCAAGCCTCACCAAATATGTTTGGTGAACCTGTTGCCATCATAGAAGCAATAGTGGCATCTATACCACCAGGAACAAGTTCTGTATCATGTTCATATCCATGTTTTAGAATATAAGCATCAATATTGGCTATCATTGATCCTGATTGCCAATTTAATTCAGCAATTTTAATTTCATCTGCTTTAGCAATGGGTGTCATTGCTAAAGCTATTGCCATAATGGCGAGTAGTCTTTTCATTTTTTCTCCGTTATTGTTTTACTTTATTTTTAAGATAGCTTAGTAGTAAGCCATAAGCAGGTAAAAATACAACCAAACCAATTACAATTTTAGTAAGTGTATTGTTAAATGCTACTGGTCCTACCCATGGCGCCGGATAAAATGCCGTATAAAAGAAAGCATACGTATCAATAATGTTTGCTACAACAGTAGACAAAGCCGGAGCCGCCCACCACATGTCTGTATACTTTTCTCTGATATATTGGAATACATATACGTCAAGCATTGTTCCAACTGCATAGGCTGTTCCGCTTGCTAAACCTACTCTATAAGCATGTTCATCGCCTAGTGCTAATAGCACAAGTACCGATGCAACGATAGCCGGAATAATTGCCATTGCAACAACGGCTCTTCCTGCTTCTTTACCAACTAGCCTAACTGTTAGGTCAGTTGCTACCACAACGATCGGAAACGTAAACGCCGCAGCCGCTAGTGGAAATGATCCAAACAAGGGCAATTCTGCTCCTGGAAATACATCAAATCTGATTGTTACTAAGTAGTTGCTTACCGCAATTACTAATGTGTGTAGAATTACAAGATTCCTAATTAGAGTCTTGTCTACACCTTCTAAAAGTTTTGTAAACATATTAGTTTTTCTCCTTGTTGACTTACTCTTTAAATTATGAATAAGTGTGTTAAGTATATAACGTTTTTATGCATATGTCAAGTTAAATACTTGGTTTATGCCGATAAAATACTACTTAAATATTTATGTATCCGATCTGATACCACCAACGAAAGTGACCACCAAAATGATTGATCCAGTATCCGCCATAGGGATGGCAACCGCTGCATATCGTGGCATTAAATCAGCTATAGACACAGGCAAAAACTTACATGATATGGCAGGCTCATTACAAAAGTGGGCAGGAGCAATGAGTGATTTAGATTTTGCACACCGACAAGCAGAAAATCCTCCGATGTTTAAAAAACTATTTGGTGCAAGCCAAGTTGAGCAAAATGCTCTAGAAGTTTGGGGGCATAAACAAAAAGCAAAAGAAATGCGTGAAGAATTACGTTCTCATATTAGTTTATTTTACGGACCTTCTGCATGGAAAGAAATTGTTGGAATAGAAGCACAAATGCGTAACGAACGTAAAGAAGCAATTTATAAAGCAGAAGAACGTAAACAATTAATCATTGAATGGATTATAGGTTTATCTCTCGCAGCAGGAGTGGCATTAATTGTTGGCTTTATTATTTGGCTTATAGGTGTAGGCCAGGGTAGGTGGTAAGATGTGGATACTATTATGGTTAGGTGTAACAGCCGGAGGTAACATGGAAAATTATCACTTAGGCACATTTCCTACAAAAGAAGATTGTGTTGCTGAATTAAGTAAGGCACATGTAATTGTAAAGTCTAAGAACTCTGCTGTAGATTGTATCTATATAAAATTAGACGAGTCTTATATAAAACTAAAAAAGAATTAAACGCTGGCGTTAAATTTTTTGTTGTATGCTTCTCGAACTTTGAGAAATCGTTCTTTGTATAAAGCAACTGCTGATGTTAATTCAGGGCTATTGCTTACCTCTAAATAATCAAGGATAATATTAGGATTTTCATACCAGTCTATTTCAACAACTAATGAATTTTCTGGTAATGCGTTTAATCTATTAGCTTGATTTACTAATACTTGTGTATCATCACAACGTGCCAACAATTTTTCTTCACTATAGTCAAGTATAATACTTTCTTTGCCTTCTAGTAAACAATGAAACAAATCCCAATGAGATTGGTTTAGTTGCCACATATATTTTAGTTTGCCATCATGGAAATCTTGTATGCATTGATCTTCGTATTTTGCATACCATATTTCTTTCCATTTTTCAGTCATACCATAACCTACAGTATTTCCATCCATGAACATATGATCTTTCCACCATAATTCACTATGTGATTTAACATCCTTCACTCCAAAAAATCCTTGGTATGCATATTGCGTTATATAGAACATAGGATCTTCGCCTTTTTTAGACTTAGCAAAAATAAGTTTATCACAATATGGCGAGGCAGTTTTATTTTTAGTATTTCCAAAATAATTACTCCAAACCGGATATTCAAAAGTTTTACCATATTCAAAATATTCCTTTGTGCAATATGATACTCCAGTGTCAGTTTGTAGGTTTTCCATTTTTCTCAATGACTCTTGATGGATTTCATAAAGTTCTTCTGTAATGGATTCGCTGCTTGGATTTCTCATTTCTTGAACAATAGTTCCTATAACATCTTTTGTAGTAGGAGTGTCTCTGAGTGGATCTTTTCCCAAATATATTTGAGGTCCAAATCTTGAATCATTTGCAAGCCACCAGTGAATTGCTGGTGCATGTGCGTTTACTGTTTGATATATTGCTATGTTCATATTAATATTTACCTATAATAAAAAACCCTGCACTATGGCAGGGTTTGAGTTTTGGTGGAGGATATCAGGATCGAACTGACGACCTCCTGAATGCAAATCAGGCGCTCTCCCATCTGAGCTAATCCCCCAAACTGTTTATAATTTTTTGTTAATGTCTTGTCTATTTGTATTTCCTAGTAAGGCATTTAAGCCCGGCAGTCCTGTCGCCTTTTTCTATGTTTTTATATTCTATGTAGTTAGTGGTGCCGATTCACAGATTCGAACTGCGGACCTACTGATTACAAATCAGTTGCTCTACCAACTGAGCTAAACCGGCGTTGTTTTAAAAGTCTTTTACTCTTATACTTATGGCTACATACACATCTACTCTAGAGTTAATAGATAATGGATCTGTAGTTATAAACACATGCTCAACATTTTGCATGGTTGGGACTTTAACAGTTACCCGATATTTAGCTGGTAAATTTTGATATTCAACTTGATTGATTATATCACACTGTTCAACTTGTTTGTAGCCTATGATAACTTTTTTGCCGCCTTTTTTGTTGGCAATATCTGCTCCCAAAATAGCACCCAAAATTGTTGCCGCATCTTTACCTGATCCGCCGCCAACTTGATTACCCAATATTCCACCAATAATTGCACCACCTAATACTTCACCAGTTTGTGCACCACCAGTTGTGCCGTATATTGGAACTTCAACAATTGAACAAGATTTAACTGGTTTAACAATTTTTCTAGTTTCTTGTTGTAACGGTTGAACGTTAGTCACATATGATTCAACCTGTATAGTAGTCTGTGTAGTATTTGCTAACACTGATTGTGCAAATAATACCGCTGTTAATATAATACCGTATTTAAGTTTATTCATAATTGATCTCCTAATCATTGCAGTTCTGGAAACATTTGTTTCACATAGTTTTTAACAATAGCCTTTGTATCATTGTCAATTTCATCAATACGTTCTCTTGGAGTTTCTGTTCCAAACGTTTTAATTTCTTCTTTGGCAAGATGCAAAAGTTGTCGTTTATTCATTCTTTGTAAAGTATGTAAATCTATAGACTCACCAGTTAAGGCGCTTAAGATATAATCCCCTACATCTTCATCACTAAGCGGTACCTCAATTTTAGCATTAATCCGCTTAATTCCATCATTATATATTTGTGCTCTCATATCCTTGTCATTTCTTTATTTAATACAATTATATATAATATAACAGTAAGACACTCTTTTGTCAACCGAAATGTCTTGTTTTTTAGGGTTTTTTGGGTTTTTTAGGATTTTACCAAGAACTTAGTGAAGCTCTTGCCCAAATACTAGTAGATCCGTCATAATCTGCACTTGCAATGTAGATATATGTGCTATCTGAAGCTAGATCACCCTTTTTGTCGCCTGGACTGCCAATACTAGTAGCTGGAACGCCATTTCGTATCATTGGATTAGGATTAGTTAGGTTTGTTGTTGTAGTTGGCGAACTATTACTTACTATTCCGCCTTCTGCTAGTCCGGTTATTCCTGGATCTGTAGATGTTGTAGGGGCTGATCCAGAACTTTTAGGAACTGAATAATCTGGAGATGTTGTATATCCTACAATTACTCCACAATAATCATAAACTGGTGTTCTTTCTATTGAGTCAACTGAAGGTAAATCATTTTGCTTTAATTTAGCCAACATTTGCTGATCTAACAAATAGTCAAATATACTGTTTCCTAGATCATCAACTGGATATCCACTTAAACTATCATATGCGGCTTTTAATGCCGCTGCAAGTCCTTGTGCTTTTGCCAATGTTAATGTGCTTGTATCAATTGCAGTTCCAACACCTGTATGTGTTGCTTGTGTGGTTGGATCTGTAAATGCACTACCACCATTTGAGTTTGTTCCACTAAAGTTATTTTCAAGTGTAACTAAATCCTTCATATCTGAAGAGAATGTGTTAAGTTGGCTAACCATACTATCAATAGTAGCCTGTGGTGCGTTTGCTAAACTACCAAAATCATCTATAATATCGCCTAAATCTTTAAGAATGCCACCTTGAAAAATACCTGCATTAAATCCACTACCTGATGTGCAACCACCTACGTCACTGTCTAACATAGTTCCTAGTTTATCAAGTATGTCTTTACCTGCACCTAAATATGAACCAAATACTTCTTTCAATACGTTTGGAATAGGTTTTGGATTAACTGGTGTTCCACAGAAATTAATCATATTAGCAATTGCGGCAAACTCGGCGATTGCTGCATTAAGTCTTGCTAATACATTATCAATATTTGTATGTGCTATAAATTCGTCTAGGGCCGCTTCAGCTTCTGCAAGTGCTTTATATAATTCTGGTGGAACTCCTGATATACCTAACAATCTACCTAAGTTAATTTTTAAACATAACTGTAAGTTAGGAAGTTTAATTCCATTACCTGCAAGTAAACTACAGATAATTTCTCTTAAACTCATGCTGGTTGTTGTAGTTTCTACTTCACCTGTGCCTGCATCAACAGTAACACCTGTGACTATATCAACATCAGTGTTCTTTAAGTAATTAGCCGCTGTTTCAAAATCTGCCATATTAACCGCCTACGTATGTGTCGCCACTTGCTCCTGTAGCCTTTGGATTACAGTGGTCTCCTCCAGGCAAAGGACAATAGTTATCACCGTTTGCACTATTACCTTTAATAACAACAAGTTTGTTGTTAACATAAACTTGTGGATTTGCTGCTTTTAGTTCACCACCGCCATGACTATTAGGATCTCTGTCTACACTACATAATTTATTATTGACATAAACAGTGCTTTGGCCTACAACGTTATTTGCGGCGCCGCATGAACGACTATCTGTATTTCTGTGAACTCCTGCCATATTATTTTGCTATATGAATACCTGTTGTTTGTGAGATATATGTATTACTGGCGTCCTTCGCTGATTCAACTACACATATAATACTATTTATATTCAAACGCACTTTAGCTTCTGGGCTAACTGTAAACATAAATGGTGATAGGCCGACGCCTTTTTCTGCCGCCACTAAAATAAGTGGTTTCTTTAATACAATGTGTGTTGCTGTTTGTTCTTCAAATTTTGCAATCATTTCTTCGCCGCTGTTGAGCTTAATACTTACTATGTCTCCGACTTTGTAAGATGTTTCAATTATCATAATGTATATCCTGTTCCGTTAAAATTTGTGTCTTCTATATATTTTACCATCTGATCGTAACCGCCGATCTTTTGACCGTTAATTACAATCTGTGGAAATGTTCTTGCTGTAGGGAATTCTTCCATAATTAATTCACGGTCAAAGTCTTTTCCTAGTTCTTTGTATTCATACTCAAAACCTCTGCTTTCACATAACGCCTTTGCTTTTACACAATAAGGGCATACTGGTTTTCCGTATATTTGTATTGTCATAAACTAAATCCTTTAAATGTATCTTCCGATACGTCCTGTTTAACACCACCAACAACATAAGAACTTATTTCAGTTTCTTGTGGAGCAACTTGCACTTCTGCACCGCTGATCCATTTTTGTGTCCATGGTAGTGGGTTTGCTTGTGATATACTATATGGACATTTTAATCCTACAGCCGTCATACGTTTTGCTGCAATCCATTCAATATAATCGTTAAGCAATTGTGTGTTAAGTCCAATCATTGAGCCGTCTTTAAATAAGTATTCAGCCCATGCTTTTTCTTGGTTTACTGCATCAACAAACATTTTGATACAATCATCTTCTGTTTCTTTTGCAATCTTAATATAATCTTTATCGTCTTTTGGTAAAATCTTTAAAAGTGACTGTGTGCTTGCTAAGTGCAAGTTTTCATCACGTGCAATTAGTTTAATAATCTTAGCATTACCTTCCATCTTTTTAAGTTCTGCAAATGCCCATGAACACGCAAAACTTACATAGAAACGAACACCTTCTAGAATGTTTACACTCATTAATGTTTTATATAACAACTTTTTAATTTCATATTTACTTATTTTAATTTTTTTACCATTAATAGTATGTGTTCCTTCGCCTAGTAGGTTATAATAAGAAGTTAATTCTATAAGTTGATCATAGCACTCTGATATATCTCCTGCACAATCCATTATTTCTGGAATATCCATCATTTCATCAAATACAATACTTGGATTGGAATATACATTACGAATGATATGTGTATATGAACGTGAATGAATTGTTTCACTAAATGTCCATGTTTGAATCCATGCTTCTAGTTCTGGTAAACATACTAATGGACCAAACGCTTCTACTGGTGCTCTACCTTGAACACTATCTAATAAAATTTGTCTTTTTAGATTACTTGTAAAAATATGACGTTCGTGTTCTGTTATGTTTTTAAAGTCGTTTGCATCTTTGGTTACATCAACTTCCTCAGGACGCCAAAAGAATCCCAACTGTTTATCGGTTAGCTTGTCAAATTGTTTATACTTCATAGTGTCATATCGCTGAATAGCAACTGCACCTGCTGGGTCCATAAAAGCCATTGCTTTAGTATGGTCTGTTTTATTGTCTGCGTTAAAGACTGATGTCATTTTATATTACTCTCTATTATATCTTACAACTATCACAGTCCTCGTCATCGAGGTCTGATGTTCCTTCGTATTCTGGCAAGCTATCTGAATTATTAAGTTCATCTATATTGAGTTCGCCTTGCCCATCATATGTATTAAAATAATACAATTGTTTTCCACCATATTTGTAAAACATCAACAAGTGTTGAATCATTACTGACATTGGTATCTTGTCATCTTCGTAAAACTGTGGATTATAACTTGTATTAACACTAATACCTTGATCGATATATTTTTGTAATACAGCCATAATCTTTAAATAACCTTCTGGAGATTTTTGATTCCATAGTAAGTCATATTTATTCTTTAACCTAGCAAAACCTGGAACTACTTGCTTTAAAACACCATGTTTGCTTTGTTTAACACTTACTAAGCTACGTGGAGGTTCTACTCCATTTGTGCTATTACTAATTTGTGCTGAAGTTTCAGCTGGCATTAATGCCATTAATGTGCTATTTCTTATACCTGTTTTTTGTAGTTGCTTACGCAAACTCTTCCACGGCATACGTTCTTTGTGTGGAACTAATTCATCTACTTCTGTTTTGTATGTCATATTTGGTGTAATACCTTGCCCATACTTTGTTTCATTTGTTCCGGGTATTGCACCTTGTTCAGCGGCCAGATCAGCACTTGCTTTAATTAAATAATAACTCCATGCTTCTGCCCACTCGTCTACTAATGCTAGACCATTCTCATCTATGTCTTGATAGTTTAAATCATTCTTAGCTAACCAGTATGCAAAGTTAATAATACCAATACCTAATGGCCGTCTTTTCATTGTGCTAATTTCTGCAGCATTTACTGGATAATTTTGATATGTTAATAGTTCATCTAATGCTCTTACTGAAAGTCTACAAACACGTTCAAAGTCCTTAGGTGTTTTAATGTTACCCCAATTGATAGCTGCCAAAGTGCATAAACTAATTTCGCCTTCTTCGTCTTCAACTGATTTAAGTGGTTTTGTAGGTAGATTAATTTCACAACATAAATTACTTTGTTTAACAGGTGCTACGTCTTCTACAAATGCACCATGTGTGTTTGCATGATCTACATTCATTAGGTATACACGACCTGTGTTTTTACGTTCTTCAATAAATTGACTAAACAATTCAATTGCTGGAACTGTTTTTTTACGCAATCTAGTATTGCGTTCTGCTGTTTCGTATAGTTCTTTAAACTTGTTTTGATCACTAAAAAAAGATTCATATAGTCCTGGAACATCACTGGGTGAGAATAAAGTAATGTCACCACCAGATAATACACGTTCATACATAAGTTTATTAAACTGAACTCCATAGTCCATGTGTCTAACACGGTTATCTTCTGTTCCTTTATTATTTTTTAATACTAAAAGATCTTCAACTTCTAAATGCCATATTGGATAATACAAAGTTGCCGCTCCACCACGGACACCACCTTGGCTACATGATTTAACCGCACTTTGAAACATTTTATAAAAAGGAATTACACCTGTGTGACTTGCATCACCATTTCTAATTGGTGAGTTAATGGCACGAATAGACCCTGCGCCAATACCTATACCAGCCTTTTGACTGACATACTTTACAATACTACTAGAAGTAGCATTAATACTATCAAGACTGTCGTCGGTTTCAATAAGAACGCAACTACTGAATTGACGTTGTGGTGTGCGTAGTCCGGCCATAATAGGAGTAGGTAAACTAATATCGAAATTACTAATAGCGTCATAAAAATCCTTTACATATTTCATTCTTACTTTTTGAGGGTAGTTAGCAAACAATGTTGCTGAAATCATCATGTATGCTATTTGTGGTGTTTCGTATATTTCACCTGTTACTCTGTTTTGAACTAGATACTTTCCTCTAAATTGTTCCATTCCTGCGAATGCAATATTCTCATCACGTTCGTGTCTAATATAACTATCAAGCTGAAAAATTTCTTCGGGGTTATAAACGGCAAAAAAACTTTTATCGTAATAACCTAATTCTACATTACGTTTAGCAATTTCATTAAGACTACATGGTTCAAACTTGCCATATACTTCTTTACGTAAATGATAATTGATAAGTCTGCCTGCAACCCATTGGTAATTTGGTGTTTCTTCTTCAATGAGATCTGCGGCTGCTTTAATTAATGTTTCTTGAATATTTGCACTTTCAATTCCATTATAAAATTGCAAATGACTTTTTAATTCTACTTCACTTGCACTTACTCCTGTGATTCCTTCACATGCGTAAAATACTACCTTGTGCATTTTTTCTAGATCAAGCTGTTCGCTAGTTTGATCACGTTTAATAACTGTAATATTATTTGTCATCATCTTTCCATTCTTTAGTTAGCGTATTAGTTATTTACATAAACACTAAAAGTATAAAGTGTTATGTTAACGTGCTAACCTGTGTTTTTTGTAAAATAGTTGTGTCTTCATTTAGATCATTTATACTATTTACTATACCATAATTATAGTTTAGAATATGCTTGTTGTCAACAGAAACTATTAAGTTAATATAACTTTTTTTAGTGTTTTGCACTAACCAAATTTCACATTGTGAATAACTTTCTAACTGTAATGTATACGCTATTCCTAACGCTACACTATTTTCATCGTATTCGCCATTCCATATAAAATCCCAAGGACCTAACCAAGTAGAGGAATCATATATGTCTGTATGCATACTAGACATAGGTGCCATTCTCCAAAAGTCTACGACTTCTTGTAGTCTTTCTAGATATTCCATACTCGCTAAAGTTTTTCGGAATTGCCTCCACAAACTAAGACGTTGCTTTGGCGAACACTGCCAAAATTCGTTCATATTATTATCTTACGTTGTAACGAACTTTGATGCAGTCTGTGTATAGTTAAATTGTAATTCAGTAGTTAATGCTGTCTTAAATTTTAATGTAAATGTTCCTGATCCATTATTTGTTAGTGAAAATTCAACATCAGTTAGTTCATTGTCGCCAAAAAACTTGTCTTCAATATTACTGGCTGTATTTCCATTAACTAGAACACTTAATGTTCCTTTACGCATATGTGTTGCATTAAACAATGCATAATCAATACTAATATCATTTACAACAGCACTAGAAAAATTAATACCTGTTGTTTCAGTTTGATTGCCAGTGTTAGTAAATTTTATAGTATTTCTTTTAACTCTGTCGTCTGTTGGTGAACTTGTTATTTCTTTATTGTAATGCAATACAAATGTGTCACCACCTGCAACTGCTCCGCCTAGTCCATGAGCAAATGTATAAATTGGTGGGTTGCTACCTTCTCCATCTGCATCACTTACTGTTACGTTATTTGATGCAATTGTAGTTGTTGAGGAATCTGCGGCTTTGGTTACAACAATTGAATAGTCTGCTAAATTACTTAGATATAACGGAGTAGAGATTCCACCAATTGGAACTGCAAATGATACACTTGCATTAGTAGTGGTTGAACTTTCTACAACACCTGTTACTGGTGCTTGTCCTAGAAAAAGTCTTTGTTCATCTTCCGCAAGCATAAATTCGCCTGCTCCTAAAGTAGGAATTGCAGAGGCGTTATCTTTTCTAATAATAATCTGCGATACTTTTGTTGTTATTGCCATAATTGTTCCTCGTTTCTATATACTGTATTTATGAAGACATGCCATAAAACTTCTCTAATCTTTTAGCCCATTGCGTTGCCCAATAAGAAAATTCATCTTCTTCTGACTCAAACAACTGCCATTCGCAATCTCCACTGCACATAAAAATAGCAATATTCTTAATATCTGTTCCAAACATTTCGTTGTGTGCTAATCCATATGCAGCACCCTGTAGGAAATAATCATCAATCCATTCACGCTTTTTAGGTTTGTTGGTTTGTTTAAAGTCCATAATAGTTGGCTTGCCTTTATACATGCCAACTAAATCTGTTGTTCCTGCATATAGATTTGCCGCACATAAGTTTACTTCTGTGCCCCAAATTTCATCAATATCATTTTCTATATTTTCAATAACAACTTGTGCCATATCTTTGGCTTGTCTATGAACAATATTGTTTCCAGGATTATATGTTTCGTATTCTCCCAATGCCCAATGTTCTAATATATTGTGCATAACTGTTCCACGATTTGCGGCAGTTGTAGTAATGCGTTGTGCTTCTTCTGTTCCAACACGTTTACGCCAGTTAGCTAATGCTTGTCGCTTTTCTGCTGGTTGTGTAGCACCTAAAATTGTTGTGACACTTGGAACTGGGTCGCCATATGGATTTTCATATAGACGCTTTCCGTCTACACTTTGACGCTTTAGTTCTTTATAGTCGTAGATTTTGATTAATTCAGCCATGCTTATATGTTACACTAAAACCTTTATGTTGTCAATCTTTTTTAAGTAACCAACTGTCAGGAAGTTCACTCCAATGCAAAACTTTTTCAAAGTCATATCCGCGAAGTTGGTAGTTATTGATTATCCAATCCCATTGTTTTATATCAATTTCTAAACAAGTTGATTGTATGCGGTGTTGTATACAATCAACAACTTCTTGTTGATCTAAAAATACCATACAATGCCTATATAATTCTGCTATAATATAAAATGCTGTATGCTTATTACCTTGTAATGCATCATCCCAATCAATTAATACAGGCTTATCTTTATATAGCCTAATATTATTTTCATTAATATCAACATTACATAATGGAAATATTTTCAGATTTATATCTATCCATATATCTAACATTTCTAAAAAATCTTCTTTAATAGTATGATTGTAATTTGCATTATCCAATTTGTGGATATTCATGTGGATAAAATTATCAACAGTTTCAATACCATAAAAATATTTAAAACCTAATGTTTCATTAATTACATTAGCATTTTTGTTTAGCTGTTCTGCTGTGAATAAAGCGGAAGTTCCATTTGGAATAATTTTAAGTATATGTGTATCACAATCATACACCCATCTTGGAAATGTAGAATTGTTAGATTTAATAGATTTACTTTGATGTAAGATTAACTTCATTACTATAACACATCTAGAACTTTTTTATTAGTTAAAATATATTCGTTAAGTAATTCTGTATTTCCTCTTGGACTAAAATGATTATCTGTTATTGATGTTTGTATACCAATTTTCCATAACTTATCACCCTTGTGTATATTAAGTTTATATTTTTTATAAAACCAATCTTCTACTGGCATATCCCATGTAGTTGAGGTATAAATTGAATAATGCTCTATTGTTTTACCATCTTCAATTTCTTCATATGGATCAGGACCTAATTTATAGTTGTGCTTATCAGCATATTCTTTTGGTACTTGATGGCTACCTGCTGCCCAATCTAATAAAAATAAATTATCAAAATTATATAATCTCTCTATATTTGAATACCATTCAAGTTCCCATTTCAATCGTGTTTGTGATCCTGAATGTAATCTCCAATATGGCTGATGCGTATTAAGTTTATCGCATAGAATTCTTGCATCTGAGTCATCATAATATATTTGTTGAGGAGCCGGCGGCGCAGCTCTCTTATATCTTATATCATCTTTAATTGTTCCCCAATAACACTCATACCTGGCTAACATTTCTGACCAATTATCTTCTTCAAATTTTTCGTTAGAAACATATTCAAATTCACCACATAGATTGCCTTCGGCTTGCGTTAACATTGCCCAACGACCTAGATATGTTCTATTCATGAATACAATATCTGCACCCCATTTTTTAGCATCTAATAAATGCCATTGAAATTGTTCTATTCCTTGTCCGCCTAAAGCGTAGCTTCTATATTGATGATGTGGATATTTTTGATATAATTGATAAGTCCAATTATTTTTCTGCTGTGTTGGCTGATCATGTGTAGCTAAGTGACTACAGCCAATAAAGGCTATCTTTTTTTCTTGCATTAATAAATTCTTTGTGTTCTTGGATTATCTCTTAGATTAGAATCAGGTGGATCGTATCGACTTTCTGACAAAGGATGTTCTCTCATTTGCCATTGTGGATTATGTGCATATTTAGGTTCTTGTTCAGTTCCAGTATTAGTATAGTTATCTTTTTCAGACCATGGTAATTCTGGATATCCTACTCCTACCATAAGCATAACCTCATGTATATTTTTATTTTTGTGTAGGACATATCTTTTAAATTGTGTTGTAATAGCGTCTGCATCATAACATACACAACAGCCTGTTTGTAGTCCTGTCCTATTAGCCTCAAATACCAACATACCCATTGAACTACCTATGGCTAAATTTTGATTTTGATATTCTTCTGCTCGTTGCATTTCTTTAGATGGCTCATACCACTCATCTATTGGATAGTCTGGAGTAGGTTTTTCTGGCACTGTAAACACAAACAATACTGGTGCTAATACCTGTGCATTACCAATAAAAGTTGCTTCAGTTCCGTCTCTATTTTTTCTGGAGGTTCTTAATAATTGAGTGTCTTCATCTGGACGAGCTGTGTGCTTCCAGAGTTCTAGACATTTTTCTTTGTTTGTTATAGCATATAAATCAAACCATCGTCTGCCTTGTTTATATGGGCCGCCTGTAGCGACTTTTAGAAGATGCTCAATGAGTTCTTCTGGGACTTCTTTATCAGCATAGTTTCTCGCACAAATCTTTGATCTATTTACTGCGTCTATACTATTTTGAAGGTCGTAAGACATCAGTTGCCGCTCCAGGTGTTAATTAAACGTCTTCTCTAGAATGATCTGATCTTGATGCACCACTTCTTTCAACTTCGCCAATACCTGCCATTGCTGCTAAGTATTCATCACATGTTGCTGAATCTAAAAATGTAATACTTTGGACATAGCTTCCATCTTCTTCTTTTTCTTCTGATTGAGCTTGACCTGTTACTTTTCCTTCTGCAACGAATTGATCGTGAATTGCGATTGCTTCTGGTGTTAGGTTTTGATCTTCGTCTGCAACGCCCGTCTCATCTCTTACTAGTGCGGTCGGTGTTACTTTAAATGTATATTTGTGTGCCATTGTTATGCTCCTTTAATTACCAATATATATGCCACTTGAATGTTTTTCCTGTAGCTGAGTTAGTTAGTCTTTCTAATTTATAACCCAAGTTATTAAAATATTTAATAACTGAATTCATTTGATTTTCTAAAGCTCTATCTGTGATAGTGCCTTGCCATGATGTAAAATAGGTAGTGCTACTAGGTGTGGGAGGGACATATATGCCATCTGTAAAACCTAATGCAGTATTGGCCGTTCCTGATCCTATTTCATATGACCATGTTGTTGATGCTGGTAATACAATAGTTAATACTAAGTATCCTGCATCTTTACTTGCAGTTACACCTGTAACTGAAGCATCATTTATATCTGCTATAACAGAATTTAAATTTGTTCCTGAAGAACCTAATGTGATTGTAGTTCCATTAATAATAAAAGTATCGCCAACTGATACTGTAGGATTATTTGTTGTGCCAATTTTAGTTGTAGATGGTGTAGACTCTGTCATTGTGGTAGAGTCTGATACATATGTATCGTAACTGCCTGCTGCACTATGAGTAATAACGGCTTTCATAATCGACGTGCATTCGTCGAATACAATCATATCTTGTGAACTTTTTGCTCTTGCCTGTGCTGCATTTAATCCTATGTTCATTTGCTCATCTCTTTATCTACTTTTTTCTTGGCCAGTTTTGCAACTGTTTTATCTTGCTTTTCTGGATCTGGTGCATCAACATCTCCGTCGTTGTTAAAGAAAACTACATTATCCTTGACTGTGTTTACAATGGGGATAGTGTCAAGTAATTCACGTAGTTCTTGCTCATCGACATGCATGTTTTGTGCATCTAATGTTTTTTCTAATGTTTCTAACGATACTGATGTGGCTTCTTCTGCTGTCAATACTGACAACATATCTATTAGAGTATGCCTTATCAAATCGTTATACCTCATTTTTTACTTCTTTAACTGTGCAAATGCTTGCTTAAGAATACTTGGAGAAACTTTGCCTTCAGCTTGTGCTTCTTTAATTGTGCGAACTGCTGCCAAATATGCATCTTCTTTCATCTCACGTCCGTCCATGTCTGTATCAACTTCGGCTGCGTCTGCACCACCAAAATCGTCATCCATTGCTGGTTCGTCCATTGGTGCATCTAAACCTAGGTCGCCTTCTGGTTCTACAGGCATATCCATGTCTGATGTTTCTGGTGCCATTCCTTGAGCTGTTAACACTGCATTACCAACTTGCTCATTAGCAGATTTAACTGCCTCTAGAGCTGAGCCAATAGCCGCTTCGGCACTTGAATTAAATGCGTCTGCTTCTGCTGTTCCAACTTGTTCTTTCATAGCATTATGAATACTCATTAAGTCCTCAACTTGCATACTTGCTAAGTTTTCAGCCATTTTTTGTAAATCATCTGCCATTTGCTTTGCGGCTAATAAGACTTCAGCTTGATCTAAATCAGCTGATTCTTCTAGCTTCTTTTTTTCTATTGCCATATCCATTCCTTCCGCAATTAGTAGTAGCTTTTGAAAATCTTTGTTACTAACGTCTTGACCGTTTTCACGAAGATCTGTAATTTTTCGTTGTGTAGACTCTTTAATAGCCTCTAGTTTTGAACTAGGAGCATTAAAATCTAACTTCAAACTAAAAACATCATCAAGCACACGCTTGAGTGTTGAAAGTTTGTTTTCTTTTAATTGTTGTAATTCCATTTTAGAACCCCATTTTTCTGATTAATATACTTATATTGTATTTATGCTTAGAGCAGTGATTTGATCTGTTTTTTACAATTTGCCATCTTTTGTATTGCATTTCCTTGCTTTGCAACAAACACATCTACTTTATAATCTTCGGTAATCATAAGTGACTTTTGTTTATACATGGCTGCTTCTGTTAAATATCCAGCATAACGCTCGTCTAACTTTGCAATCTCATCAACTTTGTGTGCGGTTTTGCCAAACATTAAATGTTTTACAATACCCATCGCACTTTCAAATAATGCTACGTCCTCGTATAATACATTACCTTCTGCGTCTTTAACATTATAGTATTTCTTTTTAACACCATCAATAACATATTTTTGAACTATTTCAACATTATAATTACCATTGATAGTAATATTATCATTTTCTTTGAGTGCTACTGCCGTCAACATAGAAGATTCTGTGTCTTCTTCTGTTACCATTTTCTTAGTAGCTTTAGTAGTTGCCTCATCTAATTTTTGTAATATTTGATACATAGCCTTGGCGTCAGATGAAACATTTCCTGGAACTGATTGTTTAGTATCAGTTGTTGGTTTTCTTTCTGATGCGTTTGCTAATTTATTTAATATGTCCTGCATTCCACGGACATCATCTGATGTTGGCATTATATACTCCTCGCTTTTGTATAGTAGACTTTCTTGCCTTCTACTTGTTTGTTAACTAAGTTTTTGTTTATTAGACTTTGCATTAGATATGCATCACGTTCAGAAAGGTCATCTTTGCATACTCTTTCTTCCATCATGCATTCATATACTTTGTTTTCTAATTTGTTTACAAATGTCGGGATTCCGCCTGGGCCTAATATAGATCTCATTAACGTCTCCCGTATGCGAGTTGTTTTAATCGCTCAATTTCTTGTGCATTTTGATTTGATAATTCTGCGTTTGCATTTGACTGTGCTGCATTATTTCCACGTTCGACATCATCTGGATCTGCGCCAGTTGATCTTGCTGCACCTTGTCCTGTAGCTTGTTTATTTCCACCTGCTACTGTGCGAGGAACTACTGAAGCACCTCTTTGTTGCTTTTGTTGATTGTTTGTAAAGTCTCTTTGATTATTGTTATCTTTTGTTGTTTGTGCTTTAATTGCCGAAGCTGATGGTTGTTGTGTTCCAACTGTTCCATATGCTTCATCCATTTGTGGTCCATCAATCTGTTCTAAATAATCATATAATGAATCTTCACGTGCTAATTCTTTTGGTGACAAATAATCACCTCTATTTCTTAATTCGTCAAATACTGCGAGCTCATCTCTTAATTCATCTGCGTCCATATCTTCAGGATGTTTACCTGTTGTTGTCCACGGTGATCCTTCTTCTGTAACTGGTGCATCATAATCTACATTTACCATAGATGTTACACCTTCAACGTCAAGTTCTTTTATTTTTTTCATTAACTCAAGTGTTTGACTAAAGTTTAATTCTCTAAGGGAAGAAGATAATAAATCTTGATCTACTTTTATATCTTGTTTTGATAAAAAATCTTGTAATGTGTTTATTAATGAATCTGCCATGTTATCTTCTCGCTTTGTTTAATTGTCTCACAATTCTACTCTGTGGATTTACTCTTTTTGTTCTTTGTGCTTTTTTCATCATACGTGAACCTTTTGACATTCTCGTTTTTTTAAGCACGAATCTCTTTTTTAAGTCTATAGGTTTAGTGCATTGAGCTGGAGAGGCTACAACACGACCTTTTCTAGGTCCTACTGTGCATCTAAACTTAGTAGTAACACTCTTGCCTCTTCTGGCATATACTACTTTAGCTTCTGTAACAACGTTACTATATGACTCATTTAATATCATTACTATTATCCCGGTGGTATAAACCCTTGCATACCTTGAAGGTTTAACAATAGTAATACTATTGTTGATAGCAATCCTGCAATCACTGTTGCAGCTGCTCCAAGGACTAATTTATTACCTGATACTTTATCTGCTGTAGCTTTGTCGGCTAACTTTTGAACAGAGTCCACAAGGTCATCAACCTTGTTTTCTAATCTTGTAAATTTTTCTTCCAAAACGCGGTACCTCTCTGCACATAAATCTACGTGTGCTTCTAGGTTTTCACGCTCTAGTCTTGACTGTTGCATTGACATATTCCGTCTATCCTTTTTGCAGTCTCATAAAGAGCTGATTTGCTTTAAATATACTTTCGTAGTATATACTACTATTTATATGTTTTCACTAAATTTGAAGTAAGTATTTAACCTATCTTCGTTATCAGTATTTATAATATCTCCATCTATTGTTGCTGTTTCGTCTAATCCATCATGTATAGGAACTAGATTAAAGTCATCTAATAAAAGGGTTGTTTCATTTTCTTCTTTTTTCCATGCACCTTCTGTTTCTGATACAAATTTTAATAACCAAACAGTATGTGAACCTGTAAAATTATTACCAAAATCGTAGTCTGCCATAGTTTGTGACTGCAATTTAGTAACACTACTTATTATAGGTTGTGTTCTTAGTCCTATAACTTGCATAAATGTATTTAAGTTCTGACTTTGATGGAGCTTTTTTGCATTTATTTTAGGACTTGATACATCAGAATCAGTTACATCTATTAGAGTATAAATTGAATAGAATGCCGTGTTACGACCAATGACTTCTGTAGGTCGCTGATTACTTTTTGTATACATGTCTTATAATTCTGTAGCTTTGCCGGCAGCGTATCCAACGGCAAATGCCGCTGCGCCTCTGGCAACACGTTTAGCAATTTTCTTAACTGTTCCTTGTCCAACAATAAGATTACCACCTTTTGCAAACCTTTTAAAATGCGGATATATGTCGCTACGTAATGCATTTGCTCTAAAATGTCTATCTAATTGTGTAGCTACAAGTGTTCGCTGTGCTGTAGTTAGTTTGCCCCAATTCTGTGTTAATCGTCTTGCCGCACGTAATTTAGGATCAGATATTGCTAAATCTCTTTCCATTCTAAAGAAGAATGTTTGAGCTTCACCTTGTGTTATTTGTCCTGTTTGAATTCTTCTTAAAAACGCTTTGGTTTTAGTTTGATCAAATCTGACTTTATTCATTAGTAAGGTATCTTTTGAATTTTTAAATAGTCCGTCTGGTTTACTTAATGTAAACAATGTTTGATATAGATCTGTTCCGCCCGGACTAGCACTTGCAAAACTACCTCTTGATATTGTTGCTTTTGCATAGTTAGATGCTATTGGAGCCGAGTTATAGTCTTGACTCATTGCATATAAAGTTAACATACTAACAAAAGCATGATTAGTAATACTCTGAGCACCTTCGCCTGCAATTTGAGCTCTTGATTTAAACATACGAGCTTCACCAAGTGATTGCATAAAACTTAAACTATTATCATTAGAATACATATTATCCATTTCATGTCCTCCTTGCATTTGTGCATATTGCCTTAATGTATATTTTTCTTCACTCATTTTCTACTCTCTAATATTTCTGTGCATTTGCCACTAGCATATGTTTTGAACCAGCGTGGTGCAAACGCATGTATAAAACACGCATATGCGGCCTTTTCTAGTTGCCATGAAACCCACATTGCATGTTTAAAATGTTCCCAACGTGTTTCGCCTACTTCTTCTAGGTGTAATTTGCATTGTTTACTTAACATCTAATTATTCCTTGCCATGTTTGCAGCTGTAAAGCCTGATCTATTTACTAGTTTGACATCTTTGCCAATTACATAACCTTCGCCGCCTTTTTGTCCATCTGTTGTTGCTTCTATATCAGCTGGATTGGCATCAAGTTGTGCAATAATATTATCTTTAATAGGTCCTATACTGCGTATAAATGCAAATATGGCATCAAGTCCTTTTTGGTGTTGCTTTAAATATTCAACAAGTCTACCTTGTTTAGCACTACTTACTTTGGACCCATCTGATGTTAACCACTTAACAAAGTGCTTACTACCAATACTATTTACCGATCTATTTTTTGCTAAATTGTTCATATACATGTATAGTATATCATCAAAGTTTTTCATTTTAAGTTCTGCTGGTGGCGATAATACTGCATCAATATCATTGCCTGCTTGTGTAATAAAACTTTCAAGTTCACTTAATTTGGAACTTTCAATATCTGGAACATCTGTAATTGATACTGGAGGCATTGCTAACAATGGACCTTCTTGAAATCTAGTAGTATCTACTTTACTTTTATTTCCTTCTAAGTCGATATGTGCATGTAGCACAACACCTACTTGACTGTTTGCTATTTGTTTTCCAATGTCGCTTGCAGGATCAACTGAGTATTGTGTTGTATTTGGTTTGAACATTAATCTACCTTCTTCTGTGCCTGGTTTATCAAACCAAAGTAAATCACCATGAACATAGCCTCTAAAATCTTCTGGCGTTGCTTGTTCAAATGCAGGCCAAACTTTTTTCATTTGTCCAATGAAGTCTCCATACCCTTGTGGATTTTTAGCATATCCTGGACGATTCTTTAACATGGATTCCATTTCATCTGGTGATTTTGATCTACCATCATATCCTTTTGCACCAAATCCACTTTTATCAGTTAATATAAACTCACCATTTTCGTTGCGTCCAAATATAACTGCTGGCGATCCATCCCATTTGATAGTTGTATCTGCTGGATTACTTTCTAAACTATGTAATGATGCGATTGCTTTTTGGGCACCTGCTTTACCGTCCCAAATAATTAAATCTTCTAAATGTTGGATTCTGGCACCACTGGCCTTTTCCATTAAAATTTCATTAATTTTCATTTGGTGTATCCTCTAATTCTGATGGGATACCCATGTCTTTTACTTGTCCATTATCTTTAAATGCATCTACTATTTTGGTATAAACATCACTTGGATAGTTTTTCTTGATCGTTGCTAATAGCGTTTCAAAACTATATAAATCTTCTGGACCATCTAACCCAAGTGCTTTTGCAATTTCTTGTGTGTTTGTAATCGGACCTTTTAATACAGTGTCAATCCTTGCTTTAGTATATCCTTCACCATTTGCTTTAGGTTTAGGTTTACGTGATATCCAGTTTAGTCCATCTGCAGGACTCCATAACCAACGTTGTTGTTCTACTGGACGTCCGTCTTCAATTTTTTCAGCTGATTCTTTTGATTGATATATTGCGGCCATAGTTGCTAACATAATGTTACGGAATGTGCCTTTATATTGGCTTGAGCGTCCGCCTTCTTTATCAAAACCTTTTTCATGTGGGCTGTGATAATATGTTTTCATCCAATCTGGATCACCTGGCATAAAGTCAATTTGAACTTTACCTGTTCTGTTTAATCCTGGTTTAGTATTTTCTGCATTATATCCAACAATATCAACTGATGTCATAAACACACTTGATTTTTTTATGTCTTGTATAAGCGGTGATGCTTCTAATTTTGAAGCAAAATCTTGTAATTTTTCTTTTGGTATATTAATTGCAACATCAATATCTCCACTAAATTCTTTTTTACCTACAGAACCTAATACATTTGCTTTTAATGGCATACCCAACGATTTTTCTAATGCATCTAATGTAGCATCTATTTCAGTATGATGTATTAACCCAACGCCCGGCATTGCTCCGCCTTCTTTTAAGTTTTTAACGTTTACTTTATATAAATTGTCAGGCTGAATCTTACGATGTTTTCTGTTATTGCGATCTTTACGCTTAACTGTGCCTACAATATCTTGGATATTCATTTTTTATTCCTTAAATTCTTAATACCTCTATTAAAACGTTCAGGATCTCTGTTTTTAATACTAAGCATTATTCTTTTTTGGATGTCTTGAGCGTCTTCTGAACTATAATTTGTATCTACCATTTCTAATACATTCATAATTGCACTAATGGCATTAGTGCCACGTGATTCTAGTATATTAATTCTATCTTTTGTAGGTGATAGATTATTAATTTCTTCTAATAGACTACGTGTTCTTTTTTTCATCAGCTCAACTCCAACTGTTATTACTTGTATTTATCTATTCTACTGTTATTTGTTGACTTTTTTCAACATATTGCGTAATCTGTCGGTAGCGTCAGTGTCTTCAATAATGCTCTCTTCTGCAATAGTTTTTTCTTGGTGCGTTACATTTGTATTTCTTTTTATTTTATCCATCATTGCACTAGGTTGATGCATAGGTGTTTGTTCTTCATCTTCTGGCAGATCTGTTATACGTAAGCCCGCAATATCAAATGCTAAATCAACTTTTTGTCCAACACCTGCACTACTACGTGTTTTCATAAATTGAATTTGATATCTTCCACGTTCACGCATTGCTGTGCTTGTAAAAATACCAATTACGTTATCAGCTGTCTGAATTTTACTAATACCGCCTGCAATATGAGAGTGATCAAACTCTACTTCTTCTACTGCCGCTCTGTTTAGCTGAGATGCGGTTGCAAATAGCAAATCTTTTTCCACTGCAAAGTTACGTAACTCTTCAGATACAAATTTATCTTTAATAAACAAGTCACTTGGCGGAACTTTACGTTGTGCTGGCATCATTAAGTCTAAATAATCAAGTAATACTGCATCTAATTTAACATTATTCTTTACTTCAAACTCTTTCATATAACTATTTAAATCATTTATTGTTACACCATTAGGCATTTGCACAATTTGTAAGTTGCCTGCTTTTTTACTAATTGCTCCTACTTTTAATCCAACATCTTCTGCATTTTTAAATACTTCTTTTGTGTTGTATCCTGTTAACATACTATCAAGACGCATACTGCATAGTTCTTCACTAAGCTCTAAACTAATATATAATACATTATGTCCTTCTAATGCCCAGTTTAATGCTAAGTTCTGCAAAAATAAACTCTTACCACCGCCTGACGGTGCAGCAAATATATTTAATTCGCCTCTATTAAATCCACCATATAGTTTTTTATCAATTTCAGTCCAACCTGTGCTTGTTCCACCTCGTTGGTTACGAACACGTTCGATGCGTTCCATTGGGTTTTCCCAATAATCTGTTCCCATGTGTTTAGCAAGTCCAATACCTACAGCATCTTTAATCATTTTCTCAACTGCGCCAAACTCACCTTGTTCAAGTAAATCAGTTGAAGTTAATATAGCACTTTCTAATGCCTTATGTTTACAAAATGTTTCAAACTCGTCTATAAACCAATCGTGATGTCTAGGATCAATATCTTTTAAACTTTGTAATTCCAACCCAGTTGTTGCTACAATCTGCTCATGTGTTGGTAATGCACCATATTCGTTTGCATGGTCTTGAATGAACTCTACTGTTTTACGTAATTCCCTTGTAAAGTATTCTGAATTACATATACCATTTACACGAACAAATAAATCTTGATCATGTGCCAAAAACTCTACAAATAATTTTTGTAGTTCTAGTGTGTATTCTTTTTGTTCACTCATTTACAATAATTCCTTCCTAAAACTTGTATTTTTGTTGGGTTACTTACTGCACTATTTAATATACTACGCACTGTAAATAATCTACCGTATTTTGTTAAGGCATCGCCGGCATCATTGCAATTATCCCATTCAGGAAATGCAACACTCCAACCATACTTAACTGCTGCGTTAACCATTTGCATGCCTGCCTTATCGGCATCAGGTAACACAACAATTTGTTTGTTTAAACTTAAAATAACGTCTGCTTGTTCATCGCTAATAGTATTAGTGCCTGCACTGATTCCATCTGTTATTATAGCATCTAATGGGCCTTCTGTCAATATAACAATTTCTTTGTCAGCATGCTGTCTATCTAACCCATACACAAAATTTTTAGGTGGTTGTTGATTAAAATATTTTGGCATTTTATCTGGTGGATTACCTATCCATCTTGCTGTATATCCTACAACATTACCTTTATAATAAAATGGAACTACAAAACGTTTGAACATTCTAGCCGGCAATTTAGCAGGGCTATACATCAGCCTAGGATCTGTTATATCAAATCCTCTATCTGTTAGATATGTTACTGCTTCTGTCCAGTCAGGTGTTGGTGTATGTTCCATAAAAGGTTTAGCATTGTCTGGCAATGCTACTGTAGGCCAATCAATTACTAGTTTCTTTCTACGCTCTTGCACCATTAATGTTTGTGCAATATCTTGTTCACGCAACAACTCTAGTTGTAAACGTTGCACTTGTGTAGGATCTGCACCAAATTGCACTAATAGTTTTTTTAATCTATCATTAATTTTATTACCGGGCGAAAACCCTGTTTTATAATGACAATTAAAACAATGATATTGAAACTTATCATCTTCAAAATGAAAACCACCTCGTCCACGTGTATCTGGTCTTGATTGTCCATTTGTTATACACATAGGACAATTGCCAGAAGTCCAGCCACTTGGATTTTGTTTCCAGTTAACCGGAACCAGATTTCTAACGTAGTCGATCATTAAGCTCATGTGTATATACTACACTCTTATGATGACTTTGTCAAGTGTTCCTTGTGTTTGTGTGAATCTTGCTCTAATATATTTAATATTAGTTCTGAATGTCCATGGATCAATTCCAGATCTATTGATATATGGGTAATGTTCTTCCGTGTAAGTTCCTAATATAATGTTAAACCAATCGGATTCTGCTGGATTTTCTTCTAATGCACCCTGTATAAAAAAGTTACCTGTAAAGTTAGTGGTGTATACTGCTATAGTAACCATTCCATTAACTTTGTTTTTTGCACCGGGTCCTGGTAGGTGTCCACTATAATAGTATGTGTCTGTTCCTTCTACTCTAGTATTAAATGTAGTTGTTTCTGCTGATAGTAGTGGAATACTTTGTGTTTGGTTACTTACTTCTATTGTATAATTTGGTCTAAGATTTTGATCAACAAATAATGGAAGATTTAAACCTTGAGAATTTACATAGGTAAATACTAGATCAAGGAAGCCGTTTTGAATTGCAGCCATTTCACCGGATGTAATAACCAGTTTAACTTTGCCTTCATCATAGTCAACAATTTGACATTTCTTTGATAATAATTTTGCCTGGGTTTCTCTATTAACTACATTAGCAGTAATAGTATGTCCTTGCAACTGTATTGGTTTACGATCTATGTTCTTAATGTAAAAAAAGAACTCATTATCTAAACCGGTAAATAGCTTTAAGAACCTGTAATTAACAGGAGCGTTTATAGTAGTGCCAGTGGATGAAGCATAGTTGCCTAGTCCTGCTTTGCTACTAGTGGCATCAACGGCGTAAAGGTCGCCTGTTTGATTGATATTATAAGTGGTTGCGTAATTTGACATTCATGTTCTCCTGTGTATGTATTTATGCAAAAACCACAGAAAAAATTTAAAATAAATATATATACAATGATAAAAAAATATCAAACATTATTAGAAGAATTTCCGTTTTTGACTGTAATTGAATATGCAGGCAATGAGTATCTGGGAATTATGCAAAATATTGATAACCAAATTGCTACTATGTATGTTTACGATAGAATTCAAACCAATCCTGAAAGACAAAAGTTTTTAGCACTTGGTGATGAATGGTGGTGGGAGACAAATAGAAAGTTACCTATTAATATAGCACTTTTAAATAGATGGCCGTTTAGTTATACTAGCCAAAGTTTTAATATAAAACAAATGGAAGTGGTTGCAGGTCCTGAAGTAAGATTAAGTGATAGTATTACTAAAAGAATTAAAAGACGTAATATTAGTCTTTTAAAGAAAAACCCATAACCAACATATTAAGCTGTAATACAATAGCCATTGCATAACTTATTGCATGTGCTTTTTTAAAATAATATGTTCCATCTGTAGGCTTATCCCATACTGTAGCAAATACTGTATTCCAATCTTTTCCTAACAACCCACGTTTAGCTGGTCTAATAATTGCCAGCACAGCCGCTAGTTCTTCAACACTAGTAGGTTTCATTTTACTTACAATACCATAATGTGCATGTATATGAAATAGTTTTTCAACTACTTCTTTGTGTTCAAGCAAATCCCACATTGGTTCCATTGCAAGTAATTTATCTAATTGTTCATAGCTTTCAACATCTTTGTAAACACTTACATTTAACACATCTAATTTAAAATAACCTTTGGTTTCTGCTTCTTTATGATCTATTGTGCTTAACCCTGTAAATGGATCACTTGGCATTTCATGGAAATATACACCAGTGTTGTGTTTCTTACGTCTACCATTGTCATTAATCATTGCAGGTGTATGTTTAATTAAATCTAATAACTTATTTCTATCTGCTACATCAATGTCAATGTCTGTGTTTACTATCATAAATTTGCCTCTTCTAAAATTCCTTCTACCCATGTAAAATCTTCAGCATTTGTTTTCATTACTCTTTGCCAATGATATGGGTCTATGTAGTCTGTTACCATCTTTATTTGTTCACTTGAGAGCTTGTCTAATAGCCCTTGTGCTTGCGAACTTCCATATACTATCCATGGACTAATCTTACCACTACAAATGTGAAATACAGCAAGATTTGGCGCCACTGTGCGGAAGTATTCGTTCCAATTATATCCAGATTCATTACTCCATTCTTTTAAGAATAAAACTGTTCTTTCAATAGCTCTATCTGGACTTTCTGTTTTTAATCTTGTTTTAATCCAAGACGCAAAATTTCTATCGCTTGTCCATCTATCAATTCTTACTTGGTTTTTTAATAACCAACGTGTATATTCAGGAACATCATCTACACGTAATTCTATACAATATTTTGCATACTTTACAAATGCAGTATAATACTGACTTGATGCAAAGTCATTAAATGATTTAGCACTTTTTGAATTTGTTCCTATACGATAAAACAATTGATATGATCTAAATGCAAGTTGCACGTCTTTATCTTCTTTGGCCATGTATCTGCGTTTACGTTCGCACATATGCACAGACAAAGTGCTTTCACGCTTAAATACTTTATTACAATATTCGCATTTAAAAACTTCTGTCATTTAAGTTTACCAATGAGATCTTTTATTTCTTTGTCCTTTAATCCGTATTCACGTAGCAATGCTTTAATTTCATCTTTGCTACTGCTTAACATAATATCAATCTCATCATCATTTAGATGTGAATAATTTTCTACAAACCAGCTCTGTAGTTTATTTTTCTTACCCGCTTTACCTGGTGCTATCCAAGGATGGAATACCGTAGAACCAATTCCAACCAGTTGTAGCAATTGATATTGCAACTGTGGGTGTTTTCTTATTGTATTAAAATGCACATTAACTGCTTCATTAGTCCATTCTAAATAATGTTCTGCATGCTTGCCGCTTGCATTACTTGTATAACGCATTAATAACCATAAGCCAAGTTTCTTTTTCTCATCATCTGTAAGACTATCATACCAAGCTCGATCTTTTTGATCAATAGATCTCATTTCTTCTTTGATGTTTAACTTACTCATTTATAATTTCCATCTATGTCGTAATGCTTATTATTATATCGAGCCCATAACAAACAATTCCACCAAGGATATCCTTGTTTTCTTAATTTGCTATACCATGCCCAATACATACTATACTACCAAAGCTCTGCAATGTCAAGCACTTCTGGTAACTTGTTTGCATCTTTAACAAATAATACACAAGGCGAATTTGGTTTGTCGCTTAATGGAACACATAATAGGTGTCCATATTTTAGTTTAGGTGCATACCATTTAACATCACTGTATATGTTTACAATTGAAATATCTACATATTCTGGTTTAAATCCTGTAATTGGATTAAATGCAAATGCTGTAAATCCTCTATCGTTTAGACTCATAAGACTCATCACCTCTGGATCGCCTACTTCTGAATCACATATAACAATATGCCAATCAAGTGGCATGCTAATAGTTACTTGTCCAATTTGTAATATTGCCGCTGGTGCATAGAAGCTTTCTAAAAACACTAGTGGAATAAAATAATAATCTACGTTGCTTGGATTTGTATAATCAAGAATACCATATCTTAAATCGTCAATAGTCTCGGGTATCTCATCCAAATCGTAGGTCTTGTTTTCTACGGTTAATATTTTCATTTATATTTCTCTCTTAACGCCAATCAGTCTTCTCAATAGTAAAAGGATAATTAGCTTCTTTGTAAAATTTCTTACGTTCTGTAAGATGCTTTTTGCTGAACTTGGCTGTGCTTGTCACATCCCAAATTTGAACAAAATCTTTATCTTCGGCTTTACGAACTCCACGTCCTATTGACTGGATAACTCTAACAAACGACTTCCCAGGTTCAAGAAGTATAAGGTTAAATATACGTGGAATATTAATACCAACGGCAGCCACACCGTAGGTTGCGACAGTGATGCTATTAGTTGCTTCATTAATCTCATCATATGCGTCCTTTCTGTCGGTGACTTTCATAGCACCTTTAACAAAAGTAACATCTGGTATATTTTCTGCAATTATTTCTCCTGCTTTAATTCTATCTACTAATACAAGTGTATTACCTGTTTCAGCAACTGTTTGAATAAAACTACTGAGATACTTCATACGTTCTTTATCTGTAGTTAAGTAAGTTAACTCACTTTGATAATTATTGTATACCGCCGTTTCTTTTAGTTGAACTACATTAACGTGACAGTTACTTAAAACTCCCATGTCTTGTAATTCGCTTGCACTTAATTTATTTGTAACTTCTCCAAGACATGCTTGTAAACTTGCTTTAGCATGATCTTCTTTTGGTATAGTTCCAGTAAGTCCCCAACGTAAAGGAATATGTGCAAATTCCTTAGTAAGCATGTCTTTTAAAACATCTGCTTTTGCTTGATGGACTTCGTCTACAATAACACAAACTACTCCATCTGAAAACTCTCTTAAACTCATATCGTCTAGACCATCTCTGAATCTTTTCTTGATACTATTTAAACTTTGCCATGTGCATATTGTATGGGTGCGTCCTATATCTTTTTTGTCGCCAAAATAAACTCCAACGTCAAGTCCTAAGTTTTCATAATCATCAAATGTCTGCCTTACCAAATCTTTGTTTGGGACAATAACAATTGATCTTCCATACTTTTCTACACGTTCGGATAGAGCAGCTGTGATAAGTGTCTTACCTGCACCTGTGGCAATTTCTTGCAAACATTGTGGTGTGGTTAAATATTTATTAACAATAGTAATCTGATAATCTCTAAGCACAACTGGCTCGCCTGCTAATTGATGATTATCTGGCCAAACTTTATGTGCAAATGTAGATTCATCTACAGCCGCAAAATCAAATGATTCATTTTGTTGTCGCTTATCGTCTACTGTGATTTGATATCCAGCATCCATAATAATGGGCAAGACTCTATCAAGTAGATTAACATAAGTAACACCACCAACACTGAAAAAACTTACACACCCATCCCATCTACCTAACTTATATGCTGGCACATGAAATGCATATGGCATAAAGAACTTTAGTTCTTTCTCGCATTTTTTTCTAGTGTTTAAGTCGAGACCTTCAATTTTACAATTTACTTCATCTTTTATTACTATTGCACAATTCATACTACAAGTATACTACAGTTTAGTTTAGTTGTCAATTGATCTATTAACCTTCTAAGAAATGTTTTAGGAATAATAATGCAACCATTGTTACTGAAATAGAGCTTAACATTGCCATCCAAAAATTCCAGTGATTTAATGTAATAACAAATAATGGAAAGAATACCAAACTAACTAAAACAAAATAAACTGTTTCTTGTGCTAGTTGTTGAAATGTTTTAACATCAACTCCTGAGTAATACATAAAGATAAGACTGATAACACTACCTAGTGGTATGCCAAGTATTAAAGCGCCTAGTGTAGGGTTTCCACGCTGAGCCGCTGTAACAACTCCTGCAACGATTAGTCCACCTATGATTGCTTTAATTATAAATTCCATGTTAATATTTATTCTAGTATCTTAATAGTGTCAAGTGTCAAAATATAATTTTCTAGAACCCAATCATTACCTTTGGGAGACAAATGATTATCAGTTAAAGATACTATTAATCCAGAGTTAAACATGTCAGCATCAATTTCACAATTATCAACACCATGTGCTGATGCCATTTGTTTAAAAGCATTATCGTCTGTGATATTCATTAGTTCTAATGGTATTATGTGTTTAAAATTATATAAATCCTTTATGTTATCAAACCATTTATCATTGTATTGTTGACTAGTTAACGAAACACTCTTATTCTGTAATATATCTACTATTTTCTGATTTAAAGATTTACTTAAATTTAAAAATGTTGATGACCTTTGTAAAAAATGTTTAGCACCAGATACAGAAGAACCACAATAATATACATACCTGTCACCTTGTAGACATGCTAGTGTGTAATTATCTGTTAGAGCTTCTTTATTAAATTTGAATTCATAATCATTAATAAGAAAGCCTACACGATGGTTGTATGTTCTGCTAACAAATACAATATCTACTCCATTCATTTTTGCATCAAGTAAAGCATACTGATAATAGTTATGCCCTATTCCGCCCGTGGCATAATTTATATATGTATGTTGTGGATATTTTTGTGCTAATTTCCATGACCAATGATTTTCAAATTGACCTGCTTGTTTATATGCAGAAAAACTATCACCTATAAATGCTATTTTTGACATAATAATATTTATTATAAATATTAGTATGAATAATTATTTTTGTAGTCTTCCTTGGGTGCATTTACGGTTAGATCCAAGTTATGATGGACAAACCGGTGGTGTAAGTCCGTGTTGTAAATTCAATCAAGAAGAATGGGATAACATGCGACAAGATGACAGTGAAATTGAAGATGGCAAACAGTTGCTTGAACGCATGAATCAAAGTGCATTCCGTCAAATTAGAAGTGAGATGCTGGCAGGAATACCTGTTAAAGGATGTATAAACTGTTATGAAGATGACAAAATACACGGAAAGTCAATGCGAACAAGTGCAAATGATTCATACGATATAGCCAGAGAAAGTTTAACACAAGAATTCTTCCATACAAAGTATATTGAAGTAAGTCTAGACAACACATGCAACCTAGAATGCAAGATGTGTAGCAGTTTTAATTCAACTAAATTACGGCGTCGAGATCAATTGTTAGGTAAGAATGTGCATCCAACCTGGGTGTTTGACCCAGATTTACTTGATGAATTTGATCTAAGTCATGTAGAACAAATTAAGTTTGTTGGTGGTGAACCGTTGTTATCAAAACATCATTTACCATTCTTAAAGAAGTTTCCAAACAAGCAGAATTTAAGTCTACTATATAATACTAATGCTACTATTTTACCCAAGGGAGAAACCCTAGATATAATGCACAGTGTAAAAGAATTAAATTTTATAATTAGCTGTGATGGAATTTACAAATACAACGATTATCAACGATGGGGCAGTAACTTTGAAACTATTATTGAAAATGCAAACACAATAAAATCTACGTTTGACAATATTAATTGGTTTACATTTTTAAATACATTTACGTTGCTTAATTTAAATAATTATACTGATACTATACAGTGGTTCAAACAAAACGAACTTGAAACATTTAGTAATTGGGGAGAAGGTGATCTTAGTGTTTGTCATGCACCAGATTGGTATGAAGCGTGGATATTAGAATCAAACGATTGTCCTGAAGTTCGAAGTTACTTTCAAGGACGCCAAGAAAGAAAGTATAATCCAAAGAAATGGCAGGAATTTATTGATTTAATAAAAATATCAGATCGTATGTATGGAACACGGCTGGAAGATTACAATCCTGAATTAGCAGAGCAATTAAAAAAGGCCCGTTAAGGGCCTTTTACCATGTATCGTATTTTGTTATTATACTCTACGCATACATGTGACTTCTGCAGTTCTTTTCCACTTGTCAGTTCCAAAACTTTTCTTAAGATCTGCAAGTTTAGTTACCATTCTCAAACTAATCTCTCTCATCTTTTCTTTGTTCTCAAACATAAAGTTCATTAAGTCGTCTTGTTCTTCTTGTGTAAACTGATATTCATTAAGCATACCATCTGCAACAATCTGCTTACATCTTAGAACTTTCTCACGCATTGTATCCATTGTAAGATCTAAGTAATGACATCTTGACATGATTGCCGCTAAGTGATCTTTAATCTTACCTCTAACATTATCAAACTTAAGGTTAGTAATAAAGATAACACTACCTTTAAATTCAAAAGTATCTGGAATACCTTCACGTCTTAGTAATGCACTATCTGTGTTCCAACTTAGTTTTCTTTTCTTACAAGAGTCAAGTGCCGCTTTAAGCAAGTTAAGACTTGTCTCATCATACAACACTGTATCACAGTCATCTAAAACTAGGACACTATTTTTATCTGCATTATCATACAATACTTTATATAATCCTATTGCAGAACTGGCACCTTTAATGACTTCAAACTTTAATTTGTTACCAGCAATTTTATCAAACAAGTTATTCTTTTCTAATACTTGTTCAACACCAAATGACTTACCAACTCCTGGAGGTCCTGTTACTACCATACCTCTAACAACACCATCAATTGATGCTTGTGTCATATCGTCTAAAATATTAAAACGTTCTCTCATACGCTCAATAATTTGTGCATCTGTTTCGTTTGGATTATCCTTCACATTATTAGGAAGAACTTCAACAATTGTTTCGCCTTTTTTACTTTTACGAACTTTTTTTAATTGCATCTGTGTCATTTATTAAAAACTCCTGTTTTTTAGTTTATATTAATATATTACAGTAAGACTTCTTACTTGTCAACCTTTTATTTACGCCACTTCCGCAAAACCAAAGTTAGCAACAACTTGTTTGTTACCTACTTCGTCTTCAATAATGTCGCCTACTGAACATGAATACATTGGAGCTAATCTCTCAATATTTTCTTCTGGACCCATGTTACCTATATGAAATACACCATTAAGATCATCAGCAGTAATGTTTGATACGTGTGTGTAATACCCACGAGTAAACGCATCGCTGGCAACTGCACCTGTATCAGTTTTACGCAAATTCATATCTAATTTTAAAGACTGTTTATGAACTGCATCATGTCCTTCTGCATTAATTAAGTCAATTTCAGCATCTGTTAAGTGTATTTGGTATAGTTTAAATTGTGCCATTTTTACGTCCTTTTTTATTGTTAATATAGTTATATTATACAGCAAGATGTCTTGGTTGTCAACTAAATCAGCAAGAAAAAAACCCTTATTTTTCAAGCATTTAGCATTTTTTTTTGAAATTATTTTATATTAGATAGCTTAACTCTATTGAAAAGAGTCTCTTTTGCGTTACTGTATTTGCTGATTTCTTGCTTATTTACTGTTCCACGAATTGATATTGTTTTACCTTCAATAATATCAGTTAAATCTGGCTGTTCTCTCCACCAAAACTTAACAATATCTCTGTTATCTGATACACACGTAATCATATAAACATCGCTAGATTGAATAAATTTAACATCAATTACATCAACATCTATATCGTAACGAACACCTTTTTTACCTATAAATTGACTGGTATGTTTTAGTTGAATTAATCTGTCATTTAGTGCTTCACGCTTCTTATCAATCTTAACTGAATTTGGAACACTTGCAATAATACTTACATGGAAGTTGTTAACATCTTCTTCTAATGCTTTAACTAATCCACCTTCAAAATTACTAAGATCACCACTTAGTTTCTTCATCATTAATTTACCATTAATGCGTTCAATTTCTGCTGTTGCTTGATCTACGTATTTTTGATTAGGAATGTATTTTCCATTAAAGTTTTTTACTGTTTCAAGAATAACTGTTTTGTTATCTTTAATATCAGTGTAAATTTGATTTCCTTCTTCGTCTACTGTATTAGTAGGTTCTTTATACCCAAATCCACTTTTAACAAAACCTTGTGCATCAAACACCTCAAATGAGATAGCTAGTATTTCAGCTGGTGTATAATTGCTTATATCATTTTTTACTTGTGTTGCTGGCATAGTATTCTCCTGCTAATTAAACTTTATAATAACAGTATACGGTAAGAAGTCTTACTTGTCAACCTTTTTTAGTCAAGAAAAAACCCAGTCCTAAAACTGGGTTTTTAAATAAGCAAAATAGGGAGGACTGGGGTGCACCTCCAAGTAGCACATCTAGATACCTTTTCTAACTACACTACCACCTACTCCTGCGTATCCGCAATGTGACTCCCTCCGTTTTCCGGGTAAAGCCTGGGTATAACCCCTGAGCAGTCAAGTTCGACGCCTAGGTAACGCCTCTTCCTTGCACTATAAACATTGAGCCGCTAAACTCTTTGTTGCTTATGTTTATTAATATACAATACTTTTAACAAAAGGTCAACCTTTTTTTTAAACTTTTTTTAAATTTTATATATAGTTTCTTTATTACCTTTTGCAACCAAATTCCATGTTGTTTCTGTTGCTGTTCCTGTTATCTGCAAACAAGGTCTTTTAGTCCAACTACCATTCCATGTAACATGCGGCAGTGTGCTCCATTCCCATGCAAATATTGTTCCTGCTTTCCATTGTGTATATACACGATTACCAAATTGAAATATCTGTCCTGGCTCCCAATCTTCTAATGTAATTAAAAAACGTATCTTATCAGGATGCTGATACTTAAACTCTGGGTTATCAATAACTCTATCCTTGCGTGGGTTTCCGGGTAAGTTATCAATGTGCCACATTAGCTGATCATTTGGATACTGATCGTTAAATTTACATGTTAGTTTCTCATCTGTGTTGAAACAAAACATGTCTGTAATCTTTGTAAACTGTGGAAACTCTCCTGGAAACTTATCGTAATTAACTTTACGAAACATAGTTGCTTCTGGCTTTCCATCTGGATTGTCTGCATCTTCTACAACATGATCTTTGCTTTTAACATTAGCCGCATGCTCGTATCTTTGTTCGTTGTAGTTTTGATTTGTTACACCTTTGCTACGAGCGTGTTCTATTTCTGCTTTCCAGTCACCTGCTAATATCCCTACTATTTTAACATAGTCGCCTTCTTTATCTTCTTTGAATTTATCGAAGTGCCAGGGTTTTTTAAATGGTGAGGGCATTTATTACTCTTGAGTTTAGTAACACATCATTGTGCTCAGTATTATTTATCAGAGTGATATATCTTCTAATCCTGCGGCACGTAGTTTAACTACGTTATTGATTTGAAACTGCTTGGCCTCTAATGCTTTGATTATACCAATATATTTGTTTCTCACTAAACTAAATTCGTTAATGAGATATTGTAAATCCACAACTGGTGCTTCTCCGTCTACATATTTTTCTGCATCACGGCTACTTAATGCCTTGTTGTAGTTTTCTAAAAACTTTCTAAATGTTTGACTACGTAATTTACGCATTTCTGTGTTTAAGTGTTCTAGTATCGCTTCTACTTCTTGTAATTGATTAAATCTATGTTCTACAATACCAGGCATATCTCTACTCTGCTTTTCTAAAACACCTTTCATACTACATTCAAACTTTGCTTGATCTATTTCTTTTTCATAGTGAGAGATAGCGTTAACTATCTCTCCCATGTTACCTGAAACTCTACGATACCAGTCACTCATTATTCGTCTTCTTCCCAATATTCTTCTGCATATTCTTCATCAGAATCATGGTCTTCATTAACTTCAAAATGATCTGCAAGTGCTTCATCTAAGTGTTCATCATGATCACCTATTTCAATTGCATGCCTTTTCAAATCTACACCATAATCATCTAGTGTAAAAATAAAGTCTTCAGAAAATTTTTCTTTAGCTTTATCAGGTATATGTGCAATTGCCTTATCAAATATCTGTAAAAATAACTCTAAATCGTTATCACTCAGATTCATTAACTACCTCCTGGGTATCATCGTTGTCGCCGTCATGGTCTTTAATAGCATCTGGTTGTTTTTCCCATTCATTCATAATAGTATCTAAACATCCATCTGTGTTATGTTCCCATGCTTTACGAAATTGTGTTATTACTTCTCCAGTTACAGGACTTGTATACTCAAGCCTATTACCAGTTTTCTTTAATGCACCTTTGCCTTCAAAGAAATCTGTTAATCCACTGTGTGGACTCATTCCTGTTTCATATGGAATTTCAACTTGCACACTTTCAAATGGTTTAGAATAACGTGTTTTCATTACTTTACACGCCGCTCTAATACCATGAACTTGTGATGTTTTATTTCCATCTGCGTCTACTTTTAGTTTAAGTTTACGCATTGCAATAACAATACTACTTGCATAGATAAAGCCTTGTCCACCAGATATTTTATCATCTGGATCAAACATATCTTGCGATGCGTATGTATGATTTGTGCATAACATACCAACATTGAACTCGCCAAACATGTTTACTGTATTTCTTACTAATGCAGTTAGAGCCTTAGGCTTACGACCCATGTCACCCTTCATATCGCCTTTTTGGAACTGATCTACATCAGTAGGAGTAAGTAACATGCCTAGCGAATCCACAACAAACAATACTTTAGGACGTTCGTCCTTGTCTTTGTCGGTGTATTCTGCTTTGTAATCTTTCATGAAGTCACTTACTGTTCGTGCAACATCATCAATCATACTCATGTTAAGTTTTAGAAGTTTATCTTCTGCTGTATCTACATCTAATGCATGTAGCCATTTTTCATCAAGTGCATTTTCACTATCAATTAAGACAACAAAAATACCTTGGTCTTGTGCTGCTTTTACTACGTTTCCTGCCGCTATATAACTTTTACCTGCACCTGATTCTCCTGCAAGAACAGTAACTTTACCCAAAGGAACACCTTTGTTAAAATCATTACTGATCAATTTGTTCAGTGTGTAATTACCTGTTGAAATCCATGTGTCTGGATCGTTAAAACCAACACTTAAACCTGGAACAGATTTAGTAATACTTTTACGGAATTTGCTTACGTCAAAAGGTTTTGCCATTTATATCTCCAATCTAAGAAACTTGGACATGCTTGTGCATGCCCAAGTTTTGTTATTTACTTACGATTACGAATCGCTGCTAGGATGTCTTCTGCACTCGGTGCCGTTCCACTGTCTGCAGCAGGAGCCGGAGCTGGTGCTGGTGCTGGTGGAGGTGTAACAGGAGCAACTGGTGCCACTGGAGCTGCCGGAGCCGCTTCTGCAACTGGTGCCGCTGCTGTAACTGGTGCCGCAACTTGTTCAGCTGGTGCTGGTGTTACTTTAGGTGCACCTGTAGGTGCATCTACACCGTATGGACGATAAAACGATCCAAAACGGTCTACATCATAAAGTTCACCATTTACACTTGCTTCAAACATCTCAAAGATAGCATTTAAGTGATCTGCGTCTGGCTTCTTTGGTAAGAAGTCATTTAGATTATATAATCCATTGGCTGCAATTGCATCACGTTCTGTTTGGTCTAAACCACGTGAACGTCTGCTCCAGTTAGATGTGCTATAATCAGCATATCCGCCTTTGCTAGATTTAACCACTTTAAAATCAGTGCCAGCTTCATAGTCTGTAGGAATTTCTTCAAACTCCGGATCCATTAATGCTGAACTAATGATTTTATAAATTTGAGGTGAAATAACAAACCTACGAATTGGATTTTCAGGGATGTTATCTTCTGGTGAATCGTTTTGTGTAACAAAACCTTGAAAGATATAACTACGCTTTTTCCAATACTTACGTGCAGTATCTTCTAAAGCTGGATCTTTAAACCAAGGACGAATCTCTGCGTGAACAGGACATTGCTCGCCCCACATTTCAACACAAGGAACTTGAACCATTACTGGTTTGTTCTCGTCTTGGCCTTTGACTCCTGGAAAACTCAAACGAATCATTTGACGTTCTTTCCAAAAGAACGTATTGCTTTCGTCTGCGTCTGGTAGGAATCTTAATGTTGCACTTGAACCTTCTGCGATGTTCCAATGTGCAAAGATGGCGTTATCGCCTGTTTGTGACCCGCCGCTTGGGCGTGAGTCTTGTGCTTGTAATTTAGCACGTATTTCTGCTAGTGTTGCCATAGTATTTCTCCTTTGTTAGCCTATGTTAGCCTTTATTAGTTTTATAAAGTATACAATCATTGCATACAGTTGTTTTGCCTTTGTTAGCCTATACAGTATACTACTTTAAGTGCTTACTGTCAAGCACTATTTCTTAATAAATTAAGAAATTCTTTTTTGAAGTTCTGCAAGTACCGAATCAGTAATTGATTCTTCTCTGCTTACAGCTACTTCCATTGTTTTTGCTGAGCCTTTTTTATACAAATAGTTAGCAATTTTTGCCGCTAACATTGTATTATCGGTTTTCATATCATGCACATCATTACTCATTTGCGTTAGCACATTAAATAATGAATCATTTTTAGTTGTCATACCAATATAAGATAACATTGCACTTAACTTAGCAAGTGGGCCCATTCCTCCGCTCCATTTTACTGGATCTTCGTTATTGGGGTTATCTGGATCGTTTGCATCAATATTCAATTTTAAATCATCACCGGATTTGATTATAGCCATTGTATCATTTAATAGTTTATCATGCATAGTATCTTTACCCTCTCGTTCGTTAAATATACGAGATACTGTAGATAGAACATCATTCATATCTACATTCTCAAACGTATTATATAAGAATTTATCGGATATGTCAACCGGTTTTTCGTCATTTTCAATTATTTCTTTTGATTCAAAGCTGTTATAACCTCTCAAAGTTTGAAGACCACGAACTGTTTCTTTAATTTGTTTTAACTGTGCTTTTATTGTTTCTACTACATTAGCATTGCCTTCGTTAACTAATTTGTTTGTTCTTACATGTGTAAGGAACTGTGCCATTTCTGTTGCTTCTTTACACATATTCATAATACCTGTGCCTTTAGCATCTTCAAATGTTCCACCATGGTTAACGTGCATGGCCATAGCTTTAGCGCCTGCCATATATTTGTATGGGAATCTTGTTTGCTCTTTATTTGCGTTTTCAATAAACAAACTATGTATATTTCTGCTTCTTGCTCCACGCTTTTCTTCGTTAACACCTTTACTGTGTCTAATAATTAGTCTTGCATTTTCCATTTGGATGTAGCTTGTTTTTACGCCACCAAATGCTTTGCTATATCCTTCTGTAACACTTTGGTGCGAGAAGTCTTTTGGTTCTATGTTTTTATCAAATCTTTTCACTGTATATTCACCCATTTGTTTATGCACTGCACTCTTAAAACTATTTAATAGTGTTTTATTTGCGTTAATGTCAAAATCTGATCCTACTTGAACCAGTAATTCTAACTTGTTATCTTCTGAACGTAATGAAACCATTATATCCTGATCTTGGACATAAAATCTTGTTGCTGCTGATGAGTCTAATGTTTTTTCTCCAGCATCTGTAAAAAGCACTACGTCATAATTGGCGCCTTTTATAATATTAAATATTTCTTGTGCAACTGAGTCCATTGTAATTCCTCTTTATACTATTTATGCCAAAACGTAAAAAATTACAACATACTAAATGGCATTGGCTGCATAAAATCATCATCTTCGTCATCAACCAAGTATTCAAATGCTGATTCTTCATAGTTAACAATTTCTTGTGCCATACGCACTATTAATATAAGTGCCATAACTAAATCATCATGTTCGCCATCTTTTGCCGCATAACTATTACCACGTGCAATAAAAACTTTAAGTTCACCCAACAGGTTTTGACTTGCTATTTCTAATTTGTCAGTTTCTATCCAGTGTTTTAGTTTACTACATGCTGTAAGTTTACTTTTATGTGTTGTAGTAAATCCTTTTCTAAACCTACGTGCATTGCCGTGCCGTTTTGTTTCACTAAGGAATGTGCCTGGAAAAAATTCTTCGCCGGTTTCTGAAATTACAACTAAAGCCGCTTCACCTAGTGTGTTATTCTCTACACTATAATATTGTTCTGCTTCACCATCTGTTTCAGTTTCAATATACATTAATATTTCACGTAATATTTTAATTTGGCCTTGCACTGTTGTTTTATTATGTTGCCATTCTGCTACTTGTTTCATTCCTGGCATTTCATATACTTGTATTGCTGCAGAGTCGCCACCTGTTCCCAAACTAGGATCTAATGCTGACATGTATATTTTATCTTTGCGTATTGGCCTATACCAACGCACTTGTCCCATTTTAGCAAAAGGTTGTTTTGTTTCCATTAAAGATAGTTTAATACTGTCAATTAGTGTTTCATCAAATGCAATAAACTCATTTAAGTGTTCACGTCTAAAACGTTCTTCGCCAATTTTATTACGTTCTTCTTCTGCCCATTCTTCATCCCTATCTGGGTGGTATTTCCAATCAGCATTAAAGGCTTTGAATCCATTTAATCCCAATCCATTATCTGTGTCGTTACCAAATTCATCTTGTGCTTTAGCAGCCTCTCTATAAATTTGTGCAAATTGGTCATCATCCTGATTTGGTGTGCTTGTAATAATACATTTACCACCAGTTGATAATGTAGGTGATAGTGCTGTCCAAAATTCTTTGGCTATGTTAGGACGCACAAATGCAAATTCGTCTAAGTATGCTAACGATATACTTAAACCACGTCCAGTATTTTCTGTTGTTGATTGTGCAATAATACGTGAACCGTTATCAAACTCTAAACTACCTTTGTTATAGCTTGTTACACCAGCACGTATAAAGTCTGGAAGTGTTTCGTATGCAAAACGTATACGTTGCATAATTTCACTAGCACCTGAATATTTGTGTGCTGCAATAAGAATAGTTTGATCAGGGACAAACATAGCATACCATAATAGATATCCTGCTGCTGCTGTTGATTTACCCATCTGTCTGCTTACTAATGCAATACTGTATCTATTTTTGTGATAACAGTCTACAAGTTCTTTTTGATAATCAAATAAATCAAATTTTACACGACCTTTTGTTGGATGTTGAATCCAACAATAGTTTATCATAAAGAATTTTGGATCTTCTGCACATCTGGCCAGATCCAACAGTTGTTCTTCTGTAAACTTTTCTTTTTTGTATGGGGTTTTAGTTAATTTAGTATCTGCTGTGCTCATACTAGTATTTAGTAAAGAAAAACGGCTTAGTTAATTAAAACTAAACCGTTCTGCTTTTACCGGGGGGAGGTTAACTTTTATTGTTCTTTTTTTGCTTTGTAGGCTTCTTTGAGCTCTTCTACTGTATGCTCTTTTAGTCCTACTTTCATGTCTTCTGCGTCTAAATAACGCTTCAAACTTGTATTAACGCTTTGTGCAAAGTTTTCATATGGCTCGCCAATTACTTCTGGATCGCCATTTACGTGATCTCCACTATTTGCCCATTCGTTTAATTTTTCATTAATTGCTTCTTCTGATAAACCTGCGTTTTTCATCATGTTAACTAATTGTGTAGTATCCATTGTTGGAGACTCTTCTAATTCTTCTTTATCGTCTTCAGCTACTGCTACTTCTTCAAGCTCTTCAACTTCTTCAACTTCTTCTTCAAGCTCTTCTGCGTCAGTATCTGCTTCTTCAGATTCTACTTTGTATTTTTTGCCGTCAACTTCAAATTCTTTTTTGCCAGCTGCTTTAGCCTTAGCTAACTCGCCTGAGAATTCATTGCCTTCGTTTGGAGCTTCTTCTAATGAATCTGGAACGCCGTTGCCGTCTTTGTCTTTCCACCAGCTACCTGTTTCATCATCACAATCATGTCCACAATCTGTAGTTGGTTGATGCATTGTGTCGCCACAGTCTTCACAACTGTAGTCTGATGCATTTAGTTGTTGTGCTTCGTCCATGTCATCGTCCATGTCATTTAAATCATGGTTGCGTCTAAAGTCTGCAACAAAATCTTCAATTTGATCGCCACTTAAATAACGAACTAAATCGTCAAATACTGGTTGACAATCGCCTTCAAAATGCATATCAATTAAATCATAAATTGGTTCTGCAAATTCACCAACTGCTTCTTGTGCCACTGGTTTCATTTCTCTTTGTGTTGCTTCAGGAGCCGGGCTTGGTGTTTCGACCTTTGCTTGGCTACCAGCAAGTTTTAATATTCTCTCTAATTCACTCATTGCCTTTTTCCTTTTCTTTACGTAACTTTAACAATTCTTTAATTAATGAAGCGTTATACTTGTCACCTGACATGTCATCTGCTGGAACTTCTTCTGGTTCAAAGTGTTCTTCTTTTTCATCAACATCTGTTTCGCCATCGCCTTTTACTTTTAAAACACCATCTCTTAATCCTAACATATTTCCAATTTCATTTTGAATTTGGCTTGCTGTTGCTATTCTGTCTGTTGAAAATTCATACATATATACTTCATAGCCTTTATGTTTAGGAAAGTCTCTTGGTGTGCTTTGTAGTATGGTTTTCTTCTCACCACTAAGTCCTTTAGAGTCATATTTCATCAAGTGGTTCTCTATGCGATCACATTGCTCATCAGTTAATTGATGAACTGTTTTAATGCAGAAATTCCAAGTTTTATCTGATTCTGCTAGATATTGTGTAAATGATTTCATAACGTCTTCTCCATAATACTATTTATCATCGTTCTTCATTTTATTCATAATTTCGGCTAACAATTCTGACCTATCTCCAATGATACGACCTGAAACTTCTTCCGTTTCATCATCTGTGCCTAATTTATCTTTAACATATGCATCTGTTTTCTTTTCTTCTTGCTGTATTCGTTGTTGACGCATTTGTAGTTCAATCATTTTCATTTTTTTGTCCATTTTAGCTTGTTTGGCCTGTAATGCGGCCGCAAGCATCTTACTTGCACTATCAAATATTGGTGCAGCGTGTCTATCTTCTACATTTCTACCTAAATCTACTAAATCATCAAAAGTTGCCATAGCCTTTGTAGCATATGCATCCATTTCTCTGTCAAGCTCTTCCATTCCTGTTACCATTGGAAGTGCTGCGTCGGCACGTTCGGCTATACTAAGATCATCTTTATACTTAACTATTTCCTTTTGTGCGTCTTCTGTAGTTGGTTCTTCTGGTTCTACTTCTTGCTCAGGAATATTAGGCATTAAATCTTCTATTGAAGGTAAATTAAATTCTTCTTCTAATTTTTTTGTCATGTTAACCTCATTATAGTAGTATTTATGCTAGTTTGCCAAAGGCCCATTTACGTTCTTTACACCACCAACATGTTCCGCAATGTTCAGAGAAATCAAATGTAGCTTCTTCACAACTTCTAGTCAAAGGAAATAATGTATCTGTTAAATTATATCTATCGTATAGTTCTGCTACTACCAATTTGTCATATTTTGCAAATGGTCTGTTGTATTTGTAAAAGCCAGGTCCCATCCAAAGTTCATTATTAGGAACTGCAACATCTGAATCTCTTTCTAAATCTCTGCCGTCTGCAATATTGTGTAATTCTAATTGTTCAGCTGATGGATTTGCTGTAATACCCATGTATTGAACAGAATCCTTGTTGTGTAAACTTTTCACTAGATTTTCTATGTCATCACTATATGCTTCTTTATTAGCATCAAAACCATTTTCATCCTCACCGTCTGGAAATTCACCAGAAGGTAAACTTTCATTATGATGATGTTCATAATCACCTAATGGATATATTTTGTCTATAAACTTTACTACTTGATTTGCAAATTCATACTGATATGGTTTAGTTGATCCTACTGTGCTTGTAATTTTAAAATTAAGTTCCGTATTATATTCATTTTTATATTTTGCTAAAAGGAACATAAGTATTGAACTATCTGCTCCTCCTGACATTTTTACAATTACATCTCTACTGCCAGGAATATATATTTTAACATCGCCTTGACTAGTAGGCTCCGTCATTACTAAATCTTCTTGTATCATTTTTTCCTCTTTTTAGTGTTTTTGGGTTTATTAAATATCTGATGTTCTGTTATAACTCTAAAACCCATGCCTTGTGATTTACACCAAGCTCTAGCGGCTGTCCATTTTGCATGATTTATTACGGCTTGTGCTTTATCAATTTGACTTTTAGCTTCACCTAATGTTTGTTTTGCTGGTTTTATCTCAACCATTTCTGCATGGTTGCCACCTTTTGCATCTTTATACACTAATAATATATCAGGCACATAAACAGTTTGTTTACCAGTAAGTGGATTTTTATAAGGAATTCTATGTGTTTCGCTACCCCAACCTAATACGGCTGGATGATTATCACACATACGAAATACTGCTAACTCCCACCCACTTCTATAACGTGGTGCTTTTTTACCTAAGTATTTATTGGGATTAGAAACCTCATATATGCCCCTCATATAATTAGGCATAAGTTACTGTCCTGAATTTGTTGATACTATGTCGTATCCTTCATACATGAAGGTAAGCCTGTATTGGACTAGTTGGCTGTCTGAATAGTCCAATGTATCTGCATCAATGTTTGTAACATATGGATTATAAACTGATATTGTATTTAAATCTGTTTTACTACCTGATCTATAAATTGTTAACTCTCTTATGTAATTACGGTCGGCTTGTAATTTAAAGCCTTTTGGTTTATTAAGATGATCTAGTCTATCTTCTGAATTCATTGGTCCTGCAAAATAGTAATTTGAATATTTTTTAAGGAATGTTTCTATGTATGCTGGATCTCTAGTGTCGTATGCGACAACAGTTATAGGACTATAGTCAAAATTTGTTTGAACAACTTTTTTGCGGTTATAGGAATTCATAGTCATTGCCGCAGAACTCCAACCAGGCATTGTAATACTTGCTATTTTATCAAGTTCCACAATACCGTCTTTCGTATCTAGACTAGCAGTAAATGAATACTTATTTCTTGGTACGCCCTTTACAGTGCCAGCTATTTGGCCTTGATTATATTTGTCATAAGCGTAATTAACTCTCATCGTCTTGCTACCTTAATTTTAAAAGCACAACAAACAGCTTAACTAGGTTAAGCTGTTGAAGTTAAACTCTTATGCTGATAAAGTATCTTCGTCTGTTTCGCCAAACACAATTGTATTAGATGCGTTGTCGTAACGTATTGTTACAGTAACCTGAACCATATCAGATGTTCCATAGTTTAAATCACCATATTGAACATTTGATAGATACGCTCCAACTACTTCCCATGTATCTAAAACGTTGGGTTTTGATGAACCATCTAGTGTTTCAATTTTCATTGCGAACTTGTATGGCATACCTGCTTGGTCGGAAGTAGTGTGTGATTTAGCACCTTGAGAATCATGATCTAGTTGCATTTGCAATTGATTACCAATTGCTTTAACAACATTTGAGTTCATATCATCCCTCATAACCAATGTAATTGGTTCCCATGTATGTTTACCTGCAATATATGTCTTTGAGTTATAAGAGTCAATTATAACTTCTTCGTGTGTTAATGATGGACGACCAACTGATATAACATTTTGCGTAGTAGTATCTGTATTATTACCTGCTCCGCCCATGTTAGTGAACACTACACGAAAACGATATTGCAACTTAGGCATTAATGTTGCTGTCCCTTCTGGTGTAGCTGGTATTCCAAAGTTTGTTGTTACAGCCATGTTATTTTCTCCTTGTAAACTGTATAAGTTTTTCTTCTACTAGAAAAACTTAAAGTTTTTCTATATATTGTATTTATGCAAAAAGGTAAAAAAAATAAGGGCTACTTTAAAAAAAGTAACCCTTATTGGTAATTATTTGCTTAATATATAAAATATTAGCTTAATTCGCCAGTGTTTACAATTCTAATTGGAATGTAAATAAACTCTGCTGATTTAGTTGGCTCAATTGCCACGTCAATCCAAAATTCATTTGCGTCAATTCTTGCTGGTGTGTTGTTAGTTTCATCACACACAACTGCGAAGTCGTAAACTCCTCTAGAAGATAAGATACCTTGTAAGAAACCATCAAAAGCTCCTTTGGCATTTCTTCTAGTAGTTTCGTCGTTTTGCTCAAACAAGAAAGGTCTGGCAATAACTGCAAATCTTTCACGTAAGTAAGCTGTTAAACGAGCAACGTTAACTCTATCTAATGCACTTGCTGATGGGTGTAAAGTTTTTTGACCAAACACTACAACACCTTCTGCAGGAAATCTTGCGATAGGGTTCATTTTAGCTGCATACATAGTATCTCTGTTTCCTTGTGTAAGTGAAACTGATTTAAATTCATCCTCTGCATCTAAATATCCAACACCTGAAGCGTTTTGAACTTGGCCTCGAGTTAAACCTGCTGGTGAGAACCATTGGAAGCTCACGTTATCACTGTATGCATATGTATATAATGCAATGTGTGATGCTGGAGCAACAACGTTATCTCCTGTTGCTGGATTTGTTGTTAATGCATGCGGATAGTATACTGCACTGTAAGTATTCTTAGTAGCTAATCCTGATTCGCCGTTTGCACTTACGCCTACGCCGTTAACCCAATTAACTGCTTCTGTTGGACTTACACGTAATGGAGCATCAATAATAACAAAACCTGTTTCATTTCTGTTACTGTTTATTGTTACCATTTCGTCAGTCATTTCTGGATATCCAGGAGCTGCAATTAAGCTAAATGCTACTGTTTCTTCAAGTATTTCTGAAGCACTTGCACTTGCTTGCATAGCCGCTACTACTACTGCTCTTTGGGCGTGACGACCAAATGATCCCGAACCGTCTGTTTGGTTTGGAGCATGGTTACGCCATTTCCAAGTAGTTGTTAATGATGTATCGTATTTACGAACTGTTCCACCAGAACGACACATATTAATACCAGTTGTTCCTGCTGGATGCAACAATGGATTTGGAGCACCTGCTAATAGAGTTGCTTCAAATTGTCCTGCTGTTGTATCATTAGCAGTAATGTCACCAAATACAACACCGCTTGATGTTGATTGGTCTGCGTTATCTTTTACTACCCATGCACTACCGTTTGAACGATAAATTAATGGGTATCCGGCTGCATCAGTATCAATCCAATAGTCGCCTGCTGAACCTGGTGCTGGTGCCGATGTTGCATATGAAACGTTTGTTGCACGTTTCCATTTTTGTGTTCCGCTATCATCTTCAACTTCGTAGATAGCTAATTCGTTGATGTCGCCATCATGCCAAACAGTTCCATTTACTGGTGTGCCTGTTGGCTCTGTGTTTGAACCAGTTACAACAACATCTGCCCATGCACCTGAAGTGTAAACTTTAAGAACAAGTTTGTCAGTGTCGTGATCTAACCACATATCACCTTCAATTAATGTTCTAGCTACGCCGGCTGATCCATTTTGAGGAATGTCGCCTGTAGTTCCGTCTGGTGCGGCATCATCTGCATAATCAACTGTTTGATTTACAAATGAACCTGCTGTTGTTGTGTATTGTGAAATAGCTAAATCAAAACCGCTACCTGGTGTAGTTGTTTTAACCCATGTATCACCTGCACTTGGTGAACTTGGTTCACTGTAGTGTGGTGCAAATGTATCAATTGCTGCTGTTACCCATGCGCCTGCGCCTGGTGTAGAGTGTGCTTTCCAATACTTAATTTCGGTTTCAGCTGCACCTACGGCTACTTCTACTAAGTAATCGCCTGCAACTGATGTTGCTGATGGTGTGCCTTGACCGTCTGTAATTTCTACTTTTGGAGTAACCGCTTCCCAACCTGTTGCTGCTGAAGTGTATTTAAACAGCCCCCAGTTAGAACTATTTGGGTTAACCCAATAAGTGTTATTAGCTGCAGGACCTGTTGGTGCTGAGCTTTGTGGACGTAAAGATGTTAAATCAACATCTGCTCTAACAATATATGCTGCTGAGCTTTGTCCTAAAAATGAATATGCTGCCAATAAACCATATTCGTTAGTCTCATCACCTTGAACGACAGAGCCGCCTACTTTATGAAAATCCACATTACCAAAGTTTTGTGTTAATTCACGTTGTGATGTTACTAATACGGGTTTACCTGCTTTTGACTTAACAGTCTGTGCTGCTATAGCCGTTGTGCCAGTCGGGTCAACCTTGTCCTCGCCAGTTGCAATGAACATCATTGGAACTGTGCCTGTTCCGGTTGGACCGTAAACTGATTCGTCTGTGATTGTTACCTGAACTCCAGGTGAAACAAGATTTGCCATAATTTAGCTCCTTTATTAAAAACGTAGAATCGTGTCTACATGTATTTATGGTAGGTGCCGTAAAAAGGGGTGGTTACAGAGTTAAGTATATAGTTTATTATGGTATTATTGGTCTATTACCGTAAGATCTACCCAATTTGGTTTGTTATGATAATGTTCATTACCTTCAGTTTTGTTATTACCTTCTGACCAATAATAAGGCTTGTCTTCCAAGGGGTAGCCTATACCCATTGCAAATAAAAATCTATTATGTTTTTTGTGATCTATTCCCCACGTATGTTTCCATGTATTCCAGTCTGGAGATTGATCTGATGGATCGTATGCTAAACCACATTTAGCAAAACCAGTTTTAAGTCCTAGCATAGTTGCTTTTACGGCTAACAATCCACTTTCAAATCCTGAAGTAAAATCAGCTCCATTGTCTGGATCACTTGAAGCCGTCCAAACATAGCATACATTTCCATGTATTTGTGGCTGATATATTTTATCTCTTACATATGTTGCTTTACCACGTAATAATTTGCTTAGATGTATTGTGCAATCTAGATTGGTAATTTTAATCACTGTGCAATTTAGTGTGCCTGTTTGCTGTGGTGGTTTACTAGCCCATTCATCTAAGATAGCCATTTTTTCGCTTTCAATGGGCTTACTTTGATCAAAGTTTCGTTGACAACTAGAAACCTCTTTTAACAAAGAGTCATTGTAATAATCGTTTCGCATTATGAGTATTCCTTATTGTATAGTATGTATTTATTACAATAAGTATTTTAGTGTTTGTTGGCGTAAATCTTCTAATGTGCCAATATTGTTAATCTGTTTATCAAATGCCCAACCAGCCCAGCTCCATTCACTAGGGTGAACACTTGGGTATTGTGTTTCCATTATGTGTGGTGCATGTTCTGTGTTTGCCTTACACGCACTTCCCCACCATTCGGGTTCGCTATCTCGCCAAACAACTGCGGTAGTTCCGCCAAAACGTTTTATTACGTTTAGTTCATTAAAGAATCTACAATCACTAATAACAACGTTTTTATCTGTCATTGCAATTTGACGTTCACATGCCGCTACCCATATATCTGGATGAAAATGTCTACGCATAACATCTGTGCCTACTTGCTGTAGTGCTAGTCTGGGTGTGAAGTTAGGAATACTTAAACGCTCTGCCCACCATTCATCAACAGTTTCTCTCCAAACTCTGCTTTCTGGAGTATTGCCTTCTAGTAGTATTCTATCCCATTGAAATATGTTAGCACATGCATCTTTTAACACACCGGCAAAACTAATACGTTGAAAACCTTCTTCAATTAAGAATCCGGCCGCTGTATCTTTACCGTGTCCTATTAGTCCACATATACCAATTACATTTTTCATTAAGATCTCCTATACTTTAATATATTATAAAAGAAATAGGAGTATTTGTCAAGTATTATCCGATAACAAAACCTAAGCCGCTTTGTCCATCACTGTATAATGTTAGCTCAGTTTCTAATTTATCGATTTCTGCCATTGCATCAGATCTAAGTTGATCTGCATTCATTGTAGTTCCACCTTGTGGACCTGCAATCTGTGTAAATTTACCACGTGCTTCTGATATCATAAGTTTTGCATGACACAGTGAGTAATCTTTAAGCCAAGGACCTGCATATTGATCGCTAATTAGGCTCTCGTCTGTTCTGTAGTTGTAACACCAAAGAACTGCATTATCATTTGCTTTAAGTTTTCTATGTATGATAAGTTTTTTATCTTGTGGACGCCAAGTAAACATAAGCTCTGCTCCAAACAAGCGGCCCATTGTTTCTCTGCTTTGTTGTAGGAAATCAAATGTAGCTAAACTACCTTTGCGTGATGATCCAAGTAGGTATGTTTGCATATATGCTGATTGAAAAGGTTCAAAATCGTTACCTGATCCTGCACTTACACCTGTTGTGCGTCTGTATATATCACGCACTTCAATAACTTCATTTGGGAGTGTGTATTCGCTTTGGTCTTCTAGTAGATCTAAAATAATAAAACTTTCTTCTACTGCATTTTCACTTCGCTGTCTATATTTCTCAAGACTTTTTCTTACAGCAAGTTCGTAATGTTCTGGATCAAGTTCAACATCAACCATTCCTCCGCCTAAACGAAGTTCGATCTCTTTTTGTAGCTCTGCTTTTTTACTCATGAATACATTCTCCTGGAATTTGTTTTCCTTACTATGTATTTATCAGTAAGTCCTCAGAAAGTTTCACTATAACCTCTGCATATTTGCGATCTACTTCAGATTTTGTTAATAACGTATCAATATCTGGCACTTTACCATTAGCTAGAGTTTCTAAAAACTGATAATTATCCTCATATGGATTTAAGTAGGTTATATCTAATTGATCCATACTTACATGTGTCAATTCATCTACTACATTTCCTAGAAATGGATCTCTAATATCAAAAAACTTATACTTTTCAGTTTCAAATATAAAGAACTTTCTAAAAACAAAATTATCTTTTACAAATGCACTTAGATGTGGGAATCTCCTTATACTCCTTATACTCTTCTTTCCAAATAGTGTTCCAGAGAATACATATATAACTTTCCATACTCCTAGCTTTGTTAATTCTGATGCGGCTATATCAAAATCTCCACGATCTTCAAATAATATAATATTTTTAAACCCTGCTTGTCTGGCAGATTCTAATGTTATATGTCCTAACTTCTGATCTAATTCCATATCAACAGAAGGTGTCTCTGTATGCTTACAATCTACTATGATGCCAAATTTATCATCTTCATCTCTTTCAAATATTTCGTAAGGATTCATAAACATTAAAATACCGCCAATATCACTGTTTCGTTATTAAAACGACCATTAAGTTTTGTCTCTGTTGTTTTTAATGTAGCAAACATTTTTTCTGTTTTAGACTTTGTAGTCTTTTTAATCATTGGTAAAAACTCATCTGTTTTACGAACTGTGCGTTGCACACTTTTTGCTTCGTTATAGCCTTGTAGCGTTGTTCCTTTAACACTAAAGCCTGATCCTTCTCTACCCATATTTAGCGGATCTATGTTGCTTGCATAGTAAAGGCCAATCTTACGATTTTTGCAATTAAATATTAATGCAATGTTGGCTCCAATAAGTTTTTCAGGTGGAATACTTGCAATCCCATAATTACTATCACTAAGTTTATAATTAAGTTTCTTAATAAGCTGATCTGCAGGCTTAAATTTTGCTTTGCGTGGCTTACGATGTGCTTTACTTTCTACTGTAATAATATCACATGCATCCACAATACGTTGATACATTTCTAGTATAGTTTTTGCTTGCTTAGGTGTTAGATGATCATATCCTTCTTTAAGCTGAGCATACAAATCTTGATCTTCTTCGCTCATCTTCTTTAGTTTAGCACTAGTAGGAAAATTTACCAAATCATAAATTTCGTCACGCTCACCTTGATACCAAGTTTTAATTAAACGTGCATGTCCGGCCTTGCAATTCTCTCTACGTAGAATTTTTACTGGCTCAAAATCTTTCATTAGTTTTTCATCATATTCTGTTAGGAATATATTTACAAAATTTTCTATACCATCTGCCATTATAACACATGCTTCACGCATACGTTCTTGTATACTAGGTTGATATGTATTTGCTTTTTCTTTTACAACTTCTTTCTTTGCAGCAAGTATTGGCTTACCTGCCTCAATTGCGATATTAATTTGCTTTCGTAAAAACTCTGTTGCTGGTTTAAGATTACCCATTGTGCCAGGCAACGATTCCCAATACTTATCTTCTTTTTCGTTATAAGCGGGCATGCCTGCTAACAACAATTTGGCTGTAATTCCTGCTGTTACACTTAAAGAATATCCAGGTGCAGCCTTAACTGCTTTTATATCTTCTTTAGAGAACTCTTCTCCTTGTTGCTTCATCCATTCTTCAACAGCCGGATAAAGATCTACTGGCTTATAATTATGATAATACCACTCACGTGCAGCTGTTGCCTTGCGATGAAATTGTTCACCTGTAAGTTCTTCCCAACCTTCCCAAGTTGGAGCTTCAAGTTTTGCACCTCGCTTAATATGTGGTGCTCTACGTGGCGCCTTTTTCTTTCGAGGCTTTAAGTTTGTAGTTGCCATGTAGCTTCTCCTATGATAATGAAATTCTTAAAATATAATATTACAGATCTTCTGTATTGTCAACCGTTACCGTTAACTACCAGTAACAAGTTCAAGGTTACCATCGTCTAGCACTGTAAAATCTTCAACAAAGTAATGCCAATCGTCTAATGCAAGTTTGGCTTGCTTAAAACAACTTTCTGCAGCGGCCCAAAGCCCACCAACTGTGCCATCTTTGGCCATGCAAGTAAATGTTTGATATTTAGTATCTTCAAAAGTATCACCAAGTTCACTAATAACTTTGTATGAAACAATTCGAGGCTTATTAGTAAAAATTTCTTGCTCCAAAGGCATAATACCTTGAAACAATGACCAAACAGTTTGATAACCTTGTTGCCATTTAAGATCATTCCAATGTTCAATCTCAAGTGTCATATCGTCAACGTCTTCGAATTTTACTTCTTCAAAGTGCAATATCATATCATCTACTGTATCGTCAAATTTTCCTAGTGCTTTAGACATTTTTCTTCCTTTTTACTTAGTTTACTTATACAGTATAAGATATCTTGGTGCATTTGTCAAGAAAAAACCCAAGAAAAGAATCTTGGGTTTTCAATAGGTTATAATTTTTCTTAAATTATTTTTCGTTTATTTGTCGTTCAAATTCTCTTAAACGCTTAAACACACTCATTAATTCGATAAGTGTTGGCCACGCTCTAAAGAGATATTGCATAGAACCTTCAACACGTCCAAACGCTCTAATAATCTGTTGCATTACACCTAGTGTTACAACACCGGCTACAATAGCTGGTGCCAAGAACACATAAGCTGATAACACATTTGCTTGTAAATATGTAATTCGTCCTACATTAAAATACAAATAACGCAAATAAGACTTAAAGTGAATTGAACGAACATCTTGGAAGAGTTCGTTAATAGTCTTTGGTCTAACATTACCGTCATCTTCTGCAATAACTAGTATCTTTCGATATGCTGCTTCTTTCTTTTGTAAGTCATATTCAACACCCACAAGTCGTAGTAACCAACCTAGTGCGATTAAGAATAATGTTCCACCTACTGACCAAACAATAGCACCTGTAACAAGTCCATATTGCCAATCACCAAAGAAGAAGATAGGAATACCAACACTTAGTCCTAATAGAATAGGAACAAACTGAACTAGAACCATAATTGATTCGATAAAACTTGTTCCAAGTCCTTCCATAATTCTACTAAACTTAATAGTATCTTCTTGCACCCTTTGTGCGGCACCTTCGATAGTTCTAGCTTTGTCATATACACTATGATACCATTCAACCATTGCAGTTCGCCATCTAAATAGATAGTGTGCTGTAAAGAAACTTACTACAACAGCAATACCAACGTAAATAGCCGCCAAGTATAAGAAACTGGCTAAACTAGCCCAATACTCACCTATAGTAATTGCGTTTGGTGTTGCTAATGCTTTTTGAATCATATCATAAAATTGGCCAAACCATTCGTTAATCTTAACATCAATTTCAACTTGTATCCAAAGCGATGATAGGATTATTGCTGATCCTAGCCAGGACCATAAAGCCCATTTTTTTACTGTAAAAAATCTAAACATAATTTTTCCTCTTTATAATGCTAGTTAAGATTAACTACGCATATAACTATTTAGCATGTTATAAGAGTTCACTTGGCATAAATACTGTATATAATAGGAAAACCAAATATGCCCAGACTAAGTCTATATAAACCATATAAAAGCAATGATTATAACTTCATGGATAGGAGTATCCTAGAACAGTTCCTAATTGGCGGCACTGCGGTCCATGTCCATAAGTATCTTGGCCCTGATTCTGATAATACAACTAGCGATCCTAGTGAACCTAACTATAAAAGTGGGTTACAAAAGGATATGCTATCTGGTGAAGAAATTAATCCAGAAGGTTTAGTAGATGAAACTAGAATCCAAGACTTATTATTCATGGAAAACAGAGATCGTAAATACGATCCTGATATTTTTGAATTGCGTGGCGTATATAATGTAAGTGATAACGACTTTGACTTAACACAGTTTGGTTTATTCCTAACAAACGATACATTATTCATTACATTTCATATTAATGACATGGTTCAAAAACTTGGTAGAAGATTAATGCCAGGTGATGTATTAGAATTACCACACTTACGTGATGAATTACTATTAAGCACCGACAGAGATGCTGTTAATAAATTTTATGTAGTGCAAGATGCCGCAAGAGGAAGTGAAGGATTTTCACAAACTTGGTATCCGCACATTTGGAGAGTTAAAGTAGCACCATTAACAGATACACAAGAATACCAAGATATACTTGGCACTGCTAATGATCCAAATAGCTTAAAACAAAGCCTAAGTTCATATGAAACTGAAATGAACATTAGTAATGCTATTGTGGCATCTGCAGAAGCTGCCAATCCAAATAATTTACCATTAGCTGAACATCTATTTGGAGTTCCTGATGGGAATGAACCAGAGTATGAGCATGGAGAAGTATTAGCACAAGGTGATCAGTTTCCACAAGATCCAAATGATGGTGAATACTTTATAAGAAGTGACTTCAATCCAAAAAGACTATTTGTTTTTAGAGGAAGTAGATGGCATAGACTATATGATAATATTACAGGAAAAACTTGGTCTGACAAAACTTATAATGCTGGTGACTTTATTAATAACAATGCAACAACAGTTGTATCTAATGAAGAACAACCAGAAAGACAAGCACTAAGCAAAGTAATAGACCCTAAGAAAAAAGGGTTAGATTCAGACTTTTAGGAATAAACAATGGCACAACAATTTTTTTACGACAGGCAGATTAGAAGATACATTCAACAGTTTATAAGACTGTTTAGTGGATTTAGTGTGCAAATGGGCAAAGACGAAAATGGACTAGCACAAATGCAATTAGTTCCTGTTCGTTATGGTGATATTAATCGTATGGCAGCACACATAACTAGAGAGAACAGTGAAAACATTGTTAACACCGTTCCTTTTATCAGTTGTTATGTAACTAATTTAGCAATGGCGCCGGAACTAAGAACATTACAATCTCATGTAGATAAGGTTCAAGTCATAGAAAAGAAATATGATGATACTACAGGTGAGTATTCAAACGAACCAGGTAATAGATATACCATTGAACGACATAACCCAGTTACTTATAAGTTATCAATGAACTGTGACATATGGACATCAAACACAGAACAAAAATTACAACTAATGGAACAAATACTTGTATTATTCAATCCAACACTTGATATTAAAACCTCAAGTAATCCATATGACTGGAGTTCATTGAGTTATGTAGAAATGGTAAACACTACATGGAGCACTAGAAGTATAGGTAGTAGCATAGATGATATTATTGATGTTGCATCAATAGGATTTGATATGCCTGTATTAATTAATCCACCTGCAAAGGTTAAACAACAAAAACTTATACACACAATTATTAATCAAATGTATAATTTAGATGACGCAGACTTAGATAGTTTTAGAGAAAATGAATCATTTGATAAATCTACACTAGAATATACTGTTGTTACATTTGAAAACAGAAAAATTAGATATGAGGATAATGAAGTAACATTACTTGCTCTTGATGGATCTAACTTAGATTCAAGTGATCAACAAATTACATGGGAAGAAGATTTAAAGAAATTTGGAGTATTACGTAACGGTATCAGTCAAATTAGACTAAGAAAAAGTTCAGATCCAGGTGATAATGATAATGATATTATAGGAAAACTATTTGAGCATCCAAATAATCCTCAAAAATTATCAGTAACTATAGACCAAACAACACTGCCAACTAATACATTACAACCAATTGACGGTGTAATAAATGGTATGGTAAACTATCCAGGAGATGGAACTGTTCCTACTCCAAATAATGTAGGAGTTAGATACTTATTAATGGATTCAATTCCAGTTAGTTCAAATTGGAATGGATTATCAACTGCTAATAAATATGATATTGTAGAATTTGACGGCAGTGGTTGGTCAATAGTATTTAATGCTAGTGCAAATCAATCAACTAAACATCATTGCCTTAACCTAACAACCCAAGATCAATTAGAGTGGAATGGTAAAGAATGGGTTAATAGCTATGAGGCTGTATACAATGCAGGATTCTGGAGAATCTATTTATAATGATAGAAGCAAGTGGCTGTATCTTTTTAAGCATAGACACAGGAAGAATTTTATTACAACTTAGAAGTAACAATGTTACTCATCCAAAAACTTGGGGGTTTTTTGGTGGCAAAAGTGAAAAAGACGAAAGACCCATTGAAACACTAAAACGAGAAGTTGAAGAAGAAATAGGCAAATGGCCTAAATCAGTAAAAACTATTCCAATAAGTAAATTTACTAGTAGCAATGGTAGATTTATATATAACAGTTTTGTTGTTACTGTTAGTAATGAGTTTATACCTAGTTTAAATGATGAAAGCGATGGGTTTGCTTGGGTTGATATAGGCAAGTGGCCTAAACCATTACATCCGGGTGCAAAGATACAGTGTAAATCAAAGGATTTTTTAAAGAAAATAAAAACTATCTACGCAAATGCATAGATAGTTTCTAAGTTAGTTTACTTTTAAGGAATTTTAATTAGTTGGCACTAATACGTTTTTTCATACTTTCTACAAACTGTTCACGTAACCACTCAAAATCATTAATTTTATTTAGAGCTTCTACATCATCTTTGTTTGCTTCTCCATATGCTTTGCCTTCGTTGGCACCTTTAATACAATAACGTCCAAAACGTTCACCATTATCAACCTCACACCATGTTTTTAACCGATCTTCGGTTTCTTTAACTGGAGCATTAGGATTAATTTGTGATGCTAGTTTTACGCACTCGCGAAATGCACTACGCCATGTTCTAAAAGGATCTCTATTGAATCTTGTTGTGTTAGAAACGTCTCTTACAGGTTGATAAAATGCTGAACCTGTGCTAAAGTCTGGAAGAACGTGTCCCATTTCCATAATTTGTTGTCTTGGAAATAACTTAACTCCACCATACCCATATTTTAAATCGTTAACTGGATTTTTTGCATACCAAACATATGTTGTATTGGCACGTTTTGCCATAGGTGGAATATAGTCAAAACAAAAATCATCATGTATGTCTGCATCTGCATCAACAATATATACCATTTCTGATTTTGCCATCTCACCTGCTTTTTTATGTGCGTTTCCAATACCTTCAATATTTTTTACGTGAATAGCATCTGGAAACCTTAATTTTAATTTTTGATAATTTGCATCTGCTTCAGCTTCATGGAAGCTAATCATAACAATATCAAAATCTGCTTCGTGATAAGAACCTATCACTTTATTTTTTACTGTTCCATGTATTACTCCGCCTGTTGGGACTAATTGAATATCTCCCCAATTTACAGGACGTCCTGTTCTTTTAATTACTTTTGGAAATTTATGTATAACATTGTGTCCTACATCACTTGGTTTATAGTGCCAAGGAAAATTAGGATTTAAAGTTGTGCCATTAACAACAACCCATACCATATCTGTTTTACCTGTATAATCTGCTACGTGTTCTATTAACAAATCTGTATCTGTTGTTTTTTGATCTACGTAAACTATTGGATATGGACTAAAGATAAACTTCTTTAATCTGTCCCACGGTGTAATAACACTTTGTCCTTTAAAACTAAGTAAATTGTTATTTTTTGAAATTTTACTAATCATAGCAATCGCCTTTTATTGTGTATTCTTTTGTTCCTATATGTGCAACTCTATCGCTTAACGCATTATCAACATGTGATACATATCCATGCGTTGATGCTTTCTTACAAAAATATATATCTTCACCCATTAAGCTAGTATAGTCATCATTCCATTCAACACTATAATGTGGTCTTGATATATTTTCATATACACATTTATTTACCAATAACAAACCACTACCTAATGCAAATACTTCTTCTACTCCGTTGCCGGTAAATACTCTCTTATCGAGATTAGTTTCACTTTTAAACGCTACTGGTCTATGTGGTTTTACTCTAGTGCTATAATTTGCTCCTACAATATCTTTTTTATGTGATAGTAATGTAAATAATGCATCAGGTGGAAATTTTATATCACTGTCAATCCAAAATAAATGTGTTGCTTTTGTATTTAAAACTTCATCAACTAATTGTTGACGTTGCATTGCTACTTCACTTCCCATAACCATATGTAGAGAAACTTTTTGACCTTGTTCTCCACACTTTTTCATAAGCATAGCTAAACTATAACTAAATGTAGATGTTACAAGGTCCCTTACTGGAACACATATTGCAACATTTGAGGTAGGGTCAGGTTTCTGTATAAACTTGGGTATGCTTACCATCTAAAAAATTAGTCAGTAAGCTCTTGGCCAAGTTCTGCTTCAATATCTTGAACTGAATCATTTAATGATTTAGCAAGTGTTGTTGCTGATTTTACACATGAAGCAAATGCATCATCACTAAGCGATGCCATATAATTCATATGCTCTGGTTGAACTTTACCAATTGTAAGAATATCAATTGCTGCCAATCGAGCTAGACGTTGTGTCCAATATTCTTCTTCAGTTGTTTCTATTCCGCCTATTAAGGCGTCAAATTCGCCGTTTTTAGCAACAAAGTCAGTAGCCACTGCTTCTAACATTGCTAAGTCTGGATGGTTTTGTGATCGAGCTTGCATTAGTTCACTTTGTAATTCTAATGCTTGTCTTTCAACTGTTGGGTGAGCACCCAACAAAAATGTTTCGATTTCAAATCGTGTTCTTAGACTCATAGTTTTCTCCTGTATTGAGTATACTTGTATATATCCGTTTAATTATACAACAAAAAGCAAACACTGTCAAGAGCTACTTGACAGTGTTTTTTAAAAATCATATAATTATGATGCGCCTGTTGAGTTAGGGTTCTGCCAACCACCAAAAGTGGCCGATAGTTTAATATTAGTTGTCACATTAGGTGAGATGAACGTTCCTAGTTGGTATAGTGATACTGTTCCACTAAGTCCAAAATAGTCACGAACTGTGCTCATGCTAATTTGATTTCCGGTTGCTGGTAATGCCATTCTTGTTACTCCTCGAGTTTATTAACGTTAACAAACAATCGTTTGTTAGTTATATTTATCGTAATTGATATATTAATTGTGTTAATGCTTAATTATCTGATACCTTTTAAGAACTCAATGTCATGTTTTAATTTGTCAATTTGTTCTTGCTGTTCTTTAATAGCTTCGATAAGAACACCTACTATATTTCCGTAGGCTACAGATTTATAACCTGTATTGATATCGTTATGCACTACCTCTGGTAATACTTTTTCTACTTCTTGTGCTATAACTCCAGTTGAGCGTTTTAGCTCACTGCTTAGTGTATCTGTTTTATCAAACATAACTCCTCGCAGATTTTTTACTTTGTTTAGTGCATCTTCGATTGTTGTTATATCACTTTTTAGTCTTTCGTCTGAGTATGCTGTAACATCACCAGATGCTGTAAAGCTACCTGTGTAGTTACCACTCATTAGAAACTCTGTTCCACTTAATGTTAATCCGTTGCCTGCTGTATATGTTGTATTAGTATCTGTATAGCTTGTTAAGTAACCAGCACTTGCATGATTGCCCCAACTAAACGCCGCATCCCAGAATCCAACTTTTGCATCAGTAATAATATTTGTGCCCATATCAATATCAAAACTATTTGCACTTAACAATCCACCTAGCTGTGGGCTTGTATCTTCTACTACGTTATTAATTGAAACTGCTTGTGCTCTTACATCTGTGTAATATAAATTTCCGGCTTCTGTAATATCGTCTGTGTCTAATGCACCTGTTCCACCTGATACTGATGAATCAACATATGCCTTGGTTGCGGCATGATTGGCACTACTTGGTGCGCCACTTAATGTAAGTGCGCCTGTCATAGTGTCGCCTGCTTTAGCAACCTTTGTTCCTATTGCTGTAGTTAGTGTTGTGCTAAGATTTGGATCATCACCTAATGCTGCTGCTAGTTCGTTTAATGTATCTAATGCCGCTGGTGCTGAATCTACAACACCTGCTACCGCTGTATCTGTATAAGATTCATATGCAGTTGTAATTGCTGTTTCACGTGTATCTGTATAAGATTCATATGCAGTTGTAATTGCTGTTTCACGTGTATCTGTATATGCTTTCGCATCTACTTCGGCCTGATCTACATATGCTTCTGTGGCATAGCTTCCCAATAAAGTGTTTACTCTTGCATCTGTGTAATATAAATTTGTTGAACCTTCAGCTAACGAATCAGTGTCTGCTATTGCTCCGCTTGATATTGAACTATCTACATATGCTTTAGTAGAAGCATGATTGGCACTAGTAGGTGCACCACTTAATGTTAATGCTCCTGTTAATGTTCCACCAGCTAATGGTAGCTTAGTGTTAATGTTACCTGTATTGAGTGTAATAGCTGTTGTGTTTGTTACAATATCGGCAGCTAATGCAGATGTTGTTGCCGCTAAGGCTGAAACAGCTCTTGCATTTGTAAAAAATAAATTAGTTGAGCCTTCGGTAATATTATCAGTGTTTATTGAGCTTTCTGCTGCATCTTCTATTGTTACATTTTTTAATGTAATTGTAGAACCGTCATGGACTAATACATCTGTTCCATTAATTTGCAATACATCTAAATCACTATTTGTTACAATAGCCGCTGTAGCATCTGCGTCATGTATTACTGTGTTGTTACCAATTTTAAAAGCCACGTTTAGTCTCCATCCTATATTATGTATTTATGCTTGTTATGGAATAAGCTGATATGTAGAAGGAATAAGTTGAACCCAATTTGTTCCATCATATCCTTCAAACATTTTGGTTGTTGAATTAAAAAACATCATGCCTTCTACTGGAGAAGCTGGTCGTTGATGAGCTGCTCCTTTTGGAAGAGTGAATGAATCAGTAGCTGTTAACTCATCTACTATTCCTTCATGCACAACCAATTGAGAATCATTGTTACCTGTTCCTACTGTTAAAACTGGATTATTTGCTAGTCTGTCAGAAATGTCACCAAATAAGGTTCCTGTTAGTGCAATGTTTTGTCCTTGCACTGTGTAGTAGCCTGTTGTATCAATTATTGTTGCTCCACTACTGCCTGGTGCTTTTAGTTTTTCAACATGTGCGTTGTGTATCGTTAACGTATCTGATGCTGGACCAGTGGTAATAATTGGCGTATTTTGAGTAGGTGAAATTACATCGCCATATAAATCACCAGCTACATTACCTGTTAATGTGTATTGCGGCTGAGAAGCGTTTAATACAGTTGAGCCAGTATTTGGATTTATAACGTTGCCCGTAACATTACCTGTAACATTAGCGTTTAGTGTTCCACCTATAGTGACATTACCACTTAGTGTAGATGCTATACGACCATCTGCATATGCAACTACTTCACTTTGAAAGTTTACAAAACCAAATTTACTTGTGCTACTGTCGTATAAAAGAAAATCTCCATTTGCTATAGTATCACTAGTATGTCCAACATCTGATAAGCCAATTAAGGATTGTGAATTTTGTGATGCAGTAATGCGTGTGTTAATTTCACTTTCAAGGTTTACATAACTCCATGATGAACCATCATATAAGATCATGTCTCCTGTTGAAGCTGATCCATTATCAACATCAGTTAATTCAGCTAATGTAGAAGTAAGTCCACCGCCAACAATTGTATCAACTGTAAGTGTTCCTAATTGTAAATTACCTTTTGTAACTTCGCCTGCATTTATACTATTAAGTGATTGTGGTGTTAAGTCAACTGAATCAATTAACCAAAACGTATTTGTTTCATGGTCTCTTACAAGACCAGCATAACTTATAGGACCTATTTTGCCTAACCAACCTACATCTGTAGGCAGGCTACTATCTTTGTTTAATATAAGTAGTGGGTCAGAAAACCCAACGTCATTACTTATAAGATTTGTTGATTGTATGCCTCTAAATGCCATTGAAACTCTCTCTATGTTATGTTAGTATTTATCAATAAAGAAAGTTTAGTCAAAAAAAAGCAGTGCCTAAGCACTGCTTTTAATTTTAAGTAATTTAATTACTTTTTAAGTTCTTTAACTTCTGCTGATAGTTCTTTAACCGCTTCAATTAATAGACCTGTAATGTTACCATAAGCAACATGATGTAAACCGTTCTCATCAGTTTTTACTGCTTCAGGTAATACTGCGTGTAATTCCTGAGCAACAACACCTGTTGATACTGAACCGTCTTCTAGTCTTTCAAAAGTAACACCGCGAACTGCTTCAACTCTGTTTAAAGCGTTGTCAATTGTTTGGATGTTAGTTTTTAAACTCTCATCTGAGTAAGCTGTAATATCACCAGTTGCTGTAAAGCCACCTGTGAATGAACCTGACATTGCAATATCGTCTGCATTAACAGTAATACCGTTACCTGCAATTGCATTTAATGTAACACTTGAGTTTCCAGTTTGGTTAGCAGTGAATGATCCACCACCTGTCATACCAGCACCTGCTGTTACTGTCATTGTTCCATTACCAATTGTTAATCCACTAATAGCTGCTGAAAGTTCAGCATCTGTTGCCATTGCGTCTTGGATTTCTTTTAGCGTATCAAATGATGCGCCTGCACCATTAGTTACTGCATCAATTGCCGCTTGTTGTGCCGCGTTAGCCTTGTTAGTAGCATCTGAACTTGCTGTGGCTTCAGCCGCTGCCTGAGCCGCATTTGCTTTAGTAGTTGCATCTGTTGCCGCCGCACTAATTGCCGCTGCCTGAGCCGCATTTGCTTTAGTAGTTGCATCTGTTGCCGCTGCCGTTACTGCACCACTTGAAGTGGCAGAATCTGCATACGATTGAGCTGATGACAATGCCGCGTCTGCTTTAGTAGTTGCATCTGTTGCCGCTGCTGCCTGGGCCGCATTTGCTTTAGTAGTTGCGTCAGCTGCCGCAGTTGAAATTGCATCTGCCTCTGCCGCGTCTGCTTTAGTAGTTGCGTCTGCTGATGCTGTAGCTTCAGCTGCCGCCTGTGCCGCATTTGCTTTAGTAGTTGCATCTGCTGCCGCTGTGCTGATTGCATCTGCTTCGGCTGTATCTGCATATGATTCATATCCAGATGTAATTGCTACTTCACGTGTATTAGTGTGTGCAATTGCATTTGCCTCTGCCGCATTTGCTTTAGTAGTTGCATCACTTGCCGCTGCTGTTTGAGCCGCGTCTGCTTTAGTAGTTGCGTCTGTTGATGCGGCTGAAGCCACACTAGCGTCTGCACTATCAACATAAGTAGTTGCTGCTTTAGTTGCCAAACTTGTAGTCATTGTTGCCGCAAAGTTTGAGTCATCACCTAATGCGTTAGCAAGTTCGTTTAGTGTGTCAAGGGCACCTGGGGCGCCATTTACTAAACCATCAATTTCATCATCAACATATTCCTTAGTTGCTGCATCTTGATCTGCTGTAGGATCACCAACGTTAATCATTTTATTGCTGTCCATATCAATCTTGTCGCCAAATCCAACTGCTGTTCCATCTGCATCAGTAATTTTCTTACCTGATCCCATTTGTAACGTTTGTTGAACTGAAATTGGTTGATCTGAAGCAAATGCAATAACACCTGATCCTGTAGTTCTTGTTAATAGACCTTGGTTGTTGTCCGCCGATACGACGATCGTTCCAGAGTCTGAGTGAAGGACTTTTTGTCCATCAACATATAATGAGCCTTGTGATAAGAACAAGTCTCGCCATTTCTTCGTAGTTGAACCTAAGTCGTAACCTGTAGTTCCGTCAGAGTCAACAGTAGGAAGAATGTGGCCGGTCATTTCCAAATTAGCCGAGATTGAAGAATCATCGCTAGTTTGAAAGCCGCCGTCTATAATAAATTTTCTTTGTGCCATATTTTAGTTTTCCTTTTTCGCGAAAAAAGTAGCTACATTGAGTAGCAATGTATTTACCGTTATTTTTAACATATTAACTGCTTTTATATTCGCCATAAAATTAGTTTCCGTTAATATCGAGTGCAGCCTCTGGCTGCACTCTGTTAGTTTTATCATTACACATCAATGTAAGTTGAAATAACTTTCACTGTTGCTGTTCCTGAGTTAGTTGTATAGGTTAACTCTACGTTTGCTCCGTTCATGTTAACACTTGCATCACCTACTAAGTTAGAACCTGTGTATACCATCGCATATTCTGTGATGTATGCTGTAGTTCCATCGTGTGTTACTAGTGCTTCACGTGTTTCGTAGTTTCCGTTTCCATCATCTGCTTGTATGATATACTTAGCAGAACGATATGTTGCTTTAGCAAAGGTATCGATTACATCTCCACCTGTTGTTGTTGAAACATTTGAACCTTGCACGTATGCCTTAATATCAGCTGATAATTTATCAGATGTTACCTGGCCTGCTGTTAATGTTGGTGATAGTCCTACTTGAGGAGCAATAACAACTGCTTGTGTGCCTACCGGCATTGCAGATGTCATTGTAATCACTTGGTTAGAAACAGTATAGTGTGTGACTGGATCCTGGATAACACCGCCAACAAATACCATTGCATCAGCTTGATTAATATCTTGCGTTAATGCAAATTGTGTTGCTGTTCCGTCACCTGCAATAGTTTGACGGAAGTTGTTAGTGAATATCAATGAAGGATCTTTAAGTTCCATACCATCAGCATTTGAGTTAACTGTTAAAACATATCCATCTTTGTTAGTGTATGCTGTGTCGCTTACATCTGTTAAATCTAGGACTGTTCCATCAGTATCAATACTAATAACACCTGTGCTATTGTTATAGCTTACTTTACCATCGCCTGCTGTATCTGTTACAGATATAGCTGCTCTTGATCTAGTATCAGTGTAATATAGGTTTGAACCTTCAGCTAAATCACCAGTGTCATAAACACTAATGTCTTGTGCTGAAATCGCCGCATCTAACTGACCTTTGTTAATTGCATCAGTGTTAGCTGTGCCGTTAGCAAGTCCAGTTACTTTGTTACTACCCATTGCAATATCACCTGACATAGTTCCACCAGCTAGTGCTAGTTTAAGGTCAATGTTTGCTTGTAATGTAGTATCTGCTGCCTTATAAGCTGTATCTAATGCTGTATCTGCCGCTGCACGATCAACTAGCTCTTGAGCTAAACCTGCCGTGTTAGTTGCAATATCAGTTGCGTTAGAATTTACTAGTCCAGTCAATGTGCTATCTGCACTTTGGAAAGCAGTTACGATTTCACTAAGTGAATCTAATGCTGCTGGATCAGTATTGCTTATAATGTTAGCAATCGCTGTTGCGTTTACTTGTTCTGCCGCTTGTGCTCTAGAAGACTCTGTTGCAATTGAGTTAGCGTTAGTTACAACGTCTGCTGCAATGGCATTTTCTGCCGTTGTAGCTCTTGTTGTTTCTGCCGCAATTGCTGTAGCATTTGCTGCCTCTGCCGCACGTGCTGTAGTTGCCTCTGCCGCTACCGCTGTAGTTCTGTCAGTAATCTCGCCTGCAATTGCGTCTGCGTTTGCTTTAGCTTGTGCATCAAGTAATAAGTCAACTGCTTTTAAGTTAGAACCAGCGTCAATATAGTTAGAACCACTGTGTGCAGTATATGTTCCGTTTAATTCTAAACCTGAACCTGCCTGTGTTGCAGTAATTTCTAACAAGTTAGCCGCTGCCGCTGCCGCATTTGCCTGCTCAGCCGCTCTGGCTGTAGTTGCTTCAGCTGCCAAACCGTTTGTAAGAACTAATTCTGCCGCTTCTGCTCTAGTCTTTTCAGTTAGAACTTCTGCATCAGTATAAGTTGCCGCTGCCGTAATAGCATCTGCTTCTGCCGTATCTGCATACGCCTGTAAAGCTGTTGTTTGAGCCGCATCAGCTGCCTGGAAAGCACTTGTTACAACTACGTCTGCCGCGATATAAGCCGCTGTTACAACACCGTCAGCTGCCGCAAATTCTGAACGGATATCCGCTCTATCTGTGTCTGCTGCTGTTTTGTTAGCATTTACTTCACCATGCACTTCGTTTACTGCACCAACTAAGTTAGATGCTGTAGTATCTAAGTCACCAATAACACCAATGTTAGTTGTGTTAGTGTTTACTTCGCCATGCACTTCGTTAATAGCGCCAACTAGTGTTGTTGCTGTAGTATCTAGTGTTTGACCACCAGTTGCCACTACTGCTTCTAAGCTATCTAAACGACCTTCTGCATTGTCCATTTCTGTTTCCAATGTGTCAATGTCGCCTTCGTTAGTTGTTAAACGTGTTCCGTTAGCTGTAATTAGACCTTGTAAAGTTGAATCAGCGGCTGCAAAAGCATCACCAATTTCTTTTAATGTGTCTAATGCACCATCGGCATTTAACAAGATAGCGTCAACACGAGCAGTTTCAGTATCAATGTTAGCTTGTAACGTTGCGTCTGCTGCCGCTCTTGCTGTAGATTCAGTTGTAATCGCTGCTGCGTTTGTAGAACCAGTTACTGTATTAGCATCTACGTCTGTGCGTAAACCTGCTTCAATACCAGTTGCTCTAGTTACTTCATTTGTAATAGCAGTAGTGTTAGCTGCCTCAGCCGCTCTAGCAGTTGTGGCTTCCGCCGTAATTGCTTGAGAGTTGGCAAGTTCTGCCGCTCTGGCTGTAGTTGCTTCTGCTGTAATGTTAGCTTGTAACGTGTTATCTGCAGATGTTCTATCTGTAACTTCTTGTGCAATTGCTGCCGTGTTAGTTGCAATGTCACTTGTGTTAGTTGATATGTCACCAGCGTTAGCTGTTACTTGAAGTTGAATAGCTGCGTCTGCCGCCTTATAAGCTGTATCTAAAGCCGTATCAGCTGCCTGAAACGCTGTAGTTACTGCCGCATCACCATCTTCAATACGATCTTTAATAGTATTGCCTGCTGATCCGTCTACAGTTGCATCACCAATTAGTGCTGCATCTTCTGTATCTGCGTGTGCAATCGCTGCCGCCTGTGCCGCATTTGCTTTAGTAGTTGCGTCAGCTGCCGCTGTTGCTACAGATGCCGCATCACCATTAACTCTTGCAGTTGCTTCTGCGTCGATATTACCTTGTAATGTAGTATCTGCTGTTGCACGTGAAGCCGCTTCAGTGTTGATATTATTTTGTAGTGTAGTATCAGCACTTGCTCTTGCAGTTGCTTCAGTTGAGATAGCTGTAGTGTTTGATGTAATCAAAGCATTGATGTTAGTATCAGCTGCCTGGAACGCCGCTACAATCTCAGTCAACGAGTCTAATGCTGCTGGATCTGTGTTAGAAATGATATCATCAATTCTACCAGTTTGTGTAGTGATGTCGCCTTCTGCTGAAGTTACACGTGTTTCAATTGCGTCTACTTCTCCGTGAATTTCGTTGATAGCAGGAACAATTTCTGTTGCTGTTGT